>BNJS01003162.1_pt1 | contig 64647 bp, 81 predicted proteins | sample 8540461 | NCBI WGS metagenome assembly BNJS01 (sample SAMD00202454, study PRJDB9452) | human saliva metagenome | isolation source: human saliva | place: Japan
AAGAATCCAAAACAAATAAAGTCCAAAAGCATCCACAACAAAGCAGGGCCAGTAAATGAATTGATATATAATCATCGGTAGATATTGAAATATCAATACGGTAAAAGCGCAGAATACTTAGGAACAAAGAGAACTTAAGAGTGAATTCAGCTTACTTGAACTGGGCACAACCACAGTTAGATGCAGGTAAGAAAAGCTGAAGGTGAAATTACATTATTCTCAACTCCAAATCTACATATCTTCCAGACATATTATGGTGGATTAAGACCAAATGCTGAAAAGACATCATGGATTTATGGTTCATATGATCTTGTTAAGCAGTTTGTTGAGGGTGGACAAGACCTTAAGGGTTGGTTAGAAAATCAGGGTGCTATCTTTGATAACTCTATTCAACCAATCATTGTAGGTGCTCTATGGAACCGTGAAAACGACTTCAAGGGAAGCGATCTTGATGGTGATGGAACTCCAGATCCAGATGGAAAGAATGTAAAGGGTAAGACAGTTTACAATACATACTTTGCAACAACAAGAAAGACATTACTTGAAACTGTTCCTAACCATGCAGACAATGAAATCATGTTACGTACAAAGGTAACAGAACTTATCACAGATAAGGATGGAAAAGTTGTTGGTGTTAAGGGTGTTCAATATGATGGAACTCCAGTAACAGTTCATGCTAAGAAGGGTGTAGTACTTGCAACTGGTGGTTATGCTGCAGATATCAAGCGCGTTATGGAAACAAACGACTACTGGGCTGATGGTGATCACATCAAATACACGTACAACAAAACCGTTCTTCATTAGTAGGTTCTGGTATTGATATGGCGAAGCAGTTGGTGCTACTCACAACAGGTATGGGCTTTACAGATGATGCCTATCTCTATGGGTAGATAATGGTAACCTTGCATTCGGTGGTGGACACTAGCAATCTATATCAACCCTACAACTGGTGAAGCGTTTCGTTAACGAAACTGGGCATGAACGTGACATTATCACTCGCTGAATTTGAAAACGGTGTAAGCTTCAATGGTACAAATGGAACAATTATGGATATCGCAAACTCCAACCAATTAGTTCCTGGTCCATATCCTTATGGAACACCAAAGGATGAAGATCTAACACTTTGGGAAAGTGATGTTGAAAATAGACAGTACACAAGAACTGTTGATCAGTTAGGTGAGTTATTCAAGCAATTAGGCTTTGAATGCACACAAGAAGAAGTTATCAATACAATCAAGGAATACGATATGGCATTGATGACAGGTACAGAAAACACATTGAACCCAACAAAGACAGGTTGGACAGCATTAATTGGTACAGCTGAAAAGGATGAAAACGGTAAGTACATCGTTGATACTTATAAGCTTGATGGCGTTAAGTTAAAGATTAGAATACTAGCTCCATCTACACACCATACAATGGGTGGTGTAGCAGTTGATGCACAGCGTCACGTATTAGACAAAGATGGTAAGATTATCAAGGGTCTATACGCAGCTGGTGAAGTAACTGGTGGTATCCACGGTGGTAACCGTTTAGGTGGTAATGCGATTGTTGAAATCTTCGTTTCAGGTCGTACAGCTGCTGATACTATCGTTGCTGACAATAAGTAAAACATACTTAGAGAGAGGTATAAATTACCTCTTTCTTTTTTATCCCTCTATTCATGGTATAATCGCTTAGAAGGAGTATGATTATGCGCAAAATATTTACATTTCTATCAGTATTATTTATAGCAGCTACCGTATATATCGCATATGGGACTTTTCAATCTGCACAACAGTTTGAACAGGATTCTATTCAACGTGCTCATAGAGCCAATGAATTATCACAACAGATAGCAGATGCACAAGCTTTACAACAAGAAACATCCCCAGAAGATTATTCTAAACTAGAAACAATGTTCAATGCTGGAAATGGGATAGCACAGGCACAAACACAGGCATTGCAGGATCAAACAGACGCAGTAAGTTCGGAATTACAGACGTTAATGCAAACATATATTAATGCAGGTGATAATGGGAATTTCATGTCAGTATGGTATCCGGTAGATGGCTCATATACTTGGTCCTTTGCACCAACATTTATATTCTCCGGTACAAGTCAAAAAGTGATTTGGACTTTAAGTGATGGAACAAACATGCTTGCATGGGTGCAGGGATATTACGATGCTAGTACAAATCATTTCTCGAAATCTTGTACTAAATTACAGCCAATACGGAGACTCAAATGGAAGAGAAGTAAATGGTAGTTCTGTGGAGGCTTGGTACTAATATGAAGAAACTAGTTAGTTTTGTGACTTGTGTATTATGTGCGCTTATCATGGTAGTTACATTCCTACTAAGTTGGGAGTGGGGTAATCGTAAAAATTCTCAATGGCTATCTCAAATACGTGAGATAGAAGAGTTAGAGAATCAATTGGCAGAGATACCAACGGGATATGTAAATGGTTTTGGGGAAAGTGATACGATTTATACTTCTACAAAGCGTGTATCTACAGATACTACATTGATGGATCAAGTATGGACTACTGCATTTGTTTGGAATTCACCAGAAGAATATGCAAACCAAAGAACAAATATCATCTCTACATATAACTTGAATACAGAAACACAGTTTTTCCGTGAAGGGATGAAAGATCCAGCTACAATTACCGATGGTTCAAATCCTACATTCGAAGCTTTGTCGGATATGAAGTACTTGAAGCAGGATGTACAGCTTGTATCAATCCAGAAATGATGTATATCGTTACTTTGTACGTATCAGTTATTACACTGCAAATCATCGCTCAGAAACACCATATCGTTTCTGTTATATCCTTTGTGATATTGATGCAAATCAACAAATTACCAACTTAGAATACTATTCATCCAAGGGTTGGGAATAAGCTATATTTCAATCTATCCTTTAAAGGGATAGATTTTTCTATGATTGAAATAAACTATCATTATTTTAAATAAAAATAGAATGATCTTTCATTTTAAAAGTTCGCATCTAGACTGAACTTTTTGGAAGTAAGATTACAGTGGATTACGAATACTATTTTCATGATAATGATGCTTGTTTTTCATGATGTGAGAAGGTATTATTCTTGTATACGAAATAATAGTTGGAAATGCAACTATTTTTATATGGAGGTACAAATATGAACGTAATTAAGCGTAGTGGCGAAGAACTGCTTTTGATGTGTCGAAGATTGAAAATGCGATTACAAAAGGCAAATAAAGCTACAGATCCATCACACCGTACAACAGCAGAAGTTATCCGCGATATTACAGAGCGTGTTTCTAACAAGTGCAAATCTCTAAAGAGATCTGTATCTGTTGAAGAAATTCAAGATATGGTTGAAAACGAACTAATGAAGGCTCAGGTCTTCCAAGTTGCACATAACTTTATGTACATATCGTTTATGAGGCGTGCTTTTAGCTTCGTAAGGCGAATACAACTGACCAAAAAGATTCTTTTCACTTTTTAGAAAGAAAACAATGAAGAAGCGAAACAAGAAAACTCCAATAAAAATCCAACTGTGAATAGTACACAACGTGACTACATGGCGGGTGAAGTTTCAAAAGATATTACAAAGCGCTTCTTATTGCCACAAGACATCTATGAAGCTCATGAAAAGGGTATTATTCATTTTCATGATTCAGACTACTTTGCACAGCCAATGTACAACTGCTGCTTAGTTAATCTAGAGGATATGTTACAAAATGGCACTGTCATTTCAGGTACAGCAATTGAAAAGCCACATAGCTTTGCGACTGCTTGCAATATCGCAACTCAGATCATTGCGCAGGTAGCTTCTAACCAATATGGTGGACAGACAATTACGCTATCTCATCTTGCGCCATTTGTTGAAGTATCACGTCAAAAGCACCGTCGTAACGTTGCAGAAGAATTGGCAGTTGCAGGAATTGAAGTTGATAACGACAAAATTAATGCACTTGCAGAATTGCGTGTACGTAAGGAAATCACAACTGGCGTTCAGACAATCCAGTATCAGATCATCACGCTGATGACTACAAATGGGCAAGCTCCATTTGTGACGGTGTTTATGTATCTTGATGAAGTGGAAGATGGACAGACAAGAGATGACCTTGCACTTATCATTGAAGAGATGCTCAAGCAGAGAATGACAGGTGTTAAGAACGAAAAGGGTATCTATAGTACACCGGCATTCCCTAAACTCATCTATGCATTGGATGAAGATAATGTATATGAAGGTAAGTACTACTACTTAACAAAAACTTGCGGCTGAATGTACTGCGAAAGAATGGTGCCTGACCACATTTCTATAAGTCGAGAGAACTTATAAGAATGGGGATGTATGTCCATGCATGGGATGTCGTTCCTTCTTAACAGCAGATCGTTTTACTGATAATGATTTAGGCAATATTGCAGAAGCGCAAAACTATAATCGTGATCACCATAAATACTATGGAAGATTCAACCAAGGTGTTGTCTAATCACTTGTAGATATGTATATCTAAAAGGGGTAATGAGAGAGTTCTGGAAGATATTTGACGAACGATTAGACCTCTGCTATAGAGCGCTCATGATTCGTCATAAGAGACTGCTTGGAACACCATCTGATGTTGCACCTATCTTATGGCAATATGGTGCGATTGCTCGCTTAAAGAAGGGTGAAGTAATCGATAAACTATTGTTTAATGGATATAGCACTATCTCATTAGGCTATGGCGGTCTATATGAATGTGTTCACTATATGACAGGTGCTTCTCATACAACAGAGAAGGGCAAAGAGTTTGGTATGCGTGTTATGCAGCATATGAATGATGCTTGTAACAAGTGGAAGGCTGATACAAATATTGACTTCTCCGTATATGGAACACCAATGGAATCTACAACCTATAAGTTTGCCAAGTGTCTACAAGAACGCTGGAATTATCGAAGGTGTTACTGACCGTGCATATATAACAAATAGTTATCATGTACATGTTGCAGAAGACATCAACGCATTCGACAAGTTAACATTAGAATCTGACTTCCAACAGTTATCTCCAGGTGGAGCTATTAGCTATGTAGAAGTTCCTAATATGCAAAATAACATTCCTGCAGTACTTGCATTAATGAAGCATATCTACAATACAATTACATACGCTGAATTGAATACAAAGAGTGACTATTGCCAAGTGTGTGGATTTGATGGAGAAATTAGTATTATTGAAGATGACAACCATAAATTAATTTGGAAGTGCCCATGTTGTGGTAATACAGATCAAACGAAGATGAATGTAGCACGTCGTACTTGTGGCTATATTGGCACACAGTTTTGGAATCAAGGAAGAACACAAGAAATCAAAGAACGTGTATTACATCTATAAGCGAAAAAGGACATGTAATGTGTATACATGTTCTGTAATTTACTTTTAAATTTATGAATAATATGAATACGTAATGTTAATTAACGATCATCAAAAATTGTAGTGTCAAAAATGTAATTTTTAATAATTGATTAAGTGCCAGGATATTAATGGTTTCTTAATTTGTTTATGTCAAACCTAAGGAATACAATATAAAATATAGACACTGATATATTTTTGTTGACATTAATAAGTAGAAAAATGATTGGTGTTGATGATTTACAACAGCACACAAACAAACAATTAGCATTTTGCCAGGAAATTGATTGATGAATCGACATTACCACAGAATCAAATTTTAAGGGAGGCAAACAAATGGAAGAAAAATGATTAGTAGAATTATTCTGTCTGTGGTGATGATTTTCACCATGCCATTCAAGGGCAAGTCTTAATGTTCATGCGGTTGAACACCTAGAGTGTAACTCAGGTAACGTCATTTAAAATTTTAGATAGAAATAAACAAGAGGGTACCCGTTTGGTTTACAGATACATTCTATCTATCGATGGATTGGGGATGAGTGGGAATGGAACAAACTTAAAAGAAGGTGACTATTTCGATATTACATTGCCAGATAAGATGAAGTTTCCAAGATACAAAGAGACTTTGATATCACTGACCTGATGGGTTACTGTTTGGGTGAAAGCAATATGTACCCTGCTCAAAACAATAATATCGGTGGTAAAATTCGTGTTACACGCATACAAATCTGGGTTGAAGGAAGAGAATGTTAAGGGTAATATTTTTCTAGCGATTCAAATTCCAATATTCGCGAACAGTTTACAAAAACAACAAACAAGGACATTGTAGTAACAAGCAAGCTTGATTCCGTAACAGCTAAGATGGATGGCCCTAGAGTGTTGAGTGATGATGGAACTTTGCAAATAAAAGCACTTAAATGTAAAATGGTTTTATCGTTATTGAAGATGAGGCTGAGGAAGTACTGTGTTAACTATCGTGAAGCACACATTTAATGAAATGCTAAAATTCCACAGAGATCACCTCACAGGTGGTATGGGGAATGAAATGATAATAAGTTCCTGAAGTTTTAAGCTATATAAAAGTTAGATATAGTAACACAGGTCAGATTGATGAACCGAGAATACAAGTTGATATATAACTAATATGCTAACTATTTCTCCTGACAGAAAGACATTTACGATCAACCTTGGTGAGGTAAATGGAACACAGTTTCGCTTGGTTTATAAGACAACATATACGCCTGGAACAAAACTAGTAAATAACGTTAGACTAACTGCAGATGACGATGTTACAACACATGGTGGTCATCAGTCAGAGGACTCAGGCGGAACTGGAACAGGTAACATGGCGAATAAGATCAAGTTGATCAAAACTGATGCTGATGATAACTCTATTGTCTTAAAGAATGCAGTATTTGAAGTTACAAAACCGGATGGAAGTTTGAACTTACAACAGGTGCAGATGGAACACTATCACCACTGTATCTGGGAACATATAAAGTAAAAGAAAAGACAGCTCCGGCTGGCTATAAATTAAATACCGATGAATATACATTGGTTGTAAGTCCTACAAGTAATGCAATTCAAACTGTCAAAGATGAACCAATTAGAACTTCCGTTAAGGCTACAAACAATGGGTAGGTCCACTGATCAGTTGTTACAGTAATATCTTTTATGCAGATGATGTAGATACAGGTAAGACAGTTACATTGAAATGCTGCAAACTAACTGGGAAGATACATCTACTAATCTTGAGAAAGTATAAGCCAGTGAACAATTAAGGTATGAAACACTGTGAGGAAGATGCTGTGGCACACTATAATGGTGTGATCGGTGGTGATATGGGCAACAGGCTTTACAATTACAAACACAAATACAAGAAAAGCCTGCATCAAAGTTACGAAAGCTTGGGTAGGGTACACTGGCTAGCTTCTGGTAACTATCAAGTTACGTTACTCGCGGATGGGGCAGAGAGAAGGAAACAGTTACACTAACTGCTACAGAAAACTGGACACATACATTTACCTGCACTTGGATAAGTATGGAGCAGATGGTCACGAGATCGCCTATACAGTTGATGAAACACCAATTGCTGGATACACAAGGCAATCTCCTGGAACAGCAGCTACAGGCTTTACAGTCACAAATACGATCACTGGCATAGTCTAGATATCCCAGTCACTAAAGGTATGGGTAGACTACAGCACCTTCTGTAACAATTGCTACTGCAGACGGTGGTAGAAAAGGACTTGTAACATAATGCTGCAAATGGATGGGCACATACAAATCTAGATAAATACAAGAACGGTACAGAAATTGTTTATACAGTTAAGAAGAACCAGTTACAAATTATGATTCAGCAGTTACGGGAGACGCAAATCTCTCTGGCCAGCAACAAAACACAAATATAGAAAAGACATCTGTTAAAGCTACACAAAGGCATGGTAGAACACCACAGCTTCTGCAAACTGTTGGTTATTGGCAGATGAGAAGGAAACAGTTACATTAACAGCAGCTGATAACTGACACACATTTAGCACTTACCTATATGATGCAAATGATGGTCACAAATTGTGTATACAATTGATGAAGATAATAAAATCATTGCAAAGGTTACATTGAAGTGCAGCACAGGATTTGTTGTAACAAACACAACACTGGTAAGCTAGATATTCCAGTTACAAAGACATGGTTAGGAACACCAGCCGCTTTCTGTAACTATCAAGTTATATGCAGATGGTACAGAGAAGGAAACAAAGTTGGCTGTTAACTGTAACAGACAACTGGACACATACATTCACCAACCTGACAAGTATGCAGCAGATTATCGCGAGATCGTTCATACAGTTGATGAAACACCGTGTTGCCGGATATACAAAAGATACTCGAACAGCAGCTACCGGATTTACTATTAAGAATATAAATACTGTAGTAACAATCAATATCCCAGTCACAAAACATTACGGTAGTAAGCAACAGAACATCCGCAACAATCAAACTATTAAGGACAGCAGAGAAGGAAACAGTTACATTAACAGCTGCAGATAACTGGACACACACATTCAGTAATCTTCCTAAGTTTGGATACAACAGACACATGAGATTGTGTTATAGTTGATGAAGTTGACGTTCCAAATTATACAAAGGGTATTTCTGGAACAGCAAATTACCATATTACAGTTAAATACAATCACAGGCAAAGTATTCATACCAGTTACTAAGGTATGGGTGAAATAAGCTTCTCTGCTAAGGTAACTCTATATTTTATTGAAAGGAAAAGGATTCTGTAACACTTAATGCCGCAAATGGATGGGCACATTACTACAAACTTAGATAAGTACAATAACGGTACAGAGATGTTGACAGTTACAGAAGAGCCAATCGCTAACTATGATTCAGTCATTACAGGAGACGCAAATGGCTTCACAGTCACAACACAAACAACAGCCGTAGATGCTACAAAAGACAGGAGGAACACCAGTCAGTTTCTTGTAACAATTAAGTTATTCGCAGATGGAACAGAGAAAGAAACTGTAACATTAACAGCAGCAGATAATTGGACACATAATATTTGCAACTAGACAAGTATGCCGCAGATGGTCAAGGGGAGATTGTTTATACAGTTGATGAGACCACACAGATTACACAAAGGCAATCACAGGAGATGCAGCAAACGGTTTTGTCACAAATACGATCACTGGCAAGGTAAACATCTGTTACTAAGGTATGGTGGGACCAGAAGCTACTAAAGGTAACACTTGCAGATGGCGTTGAAAAGGATTCTGCAACACTTAACGTTGCAACAATTGGGTACATGTATTCGCCAACCTTGATAAGTATAATAACGTACAGAAATCGCTTATACACCTAATACAGAAAACCAGTAGCCAACCCGCGACCTGCACCTCAGGAGATGTAGCTACAGGCTATTAGTCACAAATACAAACACTGGAGAAGATTAGCGCAGATGTGACAAAGAATTGGGTAGGACCTGCAACAGACTCTATAACAATTAAGTTACTAGCAGATGGAGTAGAGGTTGAAAGTGCAGTCATTACAGCTGTAGACAACTCGATGCATACATTCAGCAATCTACCTAAGTACGCAGCAGATGGACATGAGATTGTTTATACAGTTGATGAATATGATGTACCAAGTTATGTAAAAGCAATTGAGGGAACATCTACAACAGGCTTTACAGTCACAAATACGATCACTGGTAAGTTAGATATCCCAGTTACTAAGGTATGGGTAGGACCTGCAACAGATAGCGTTACAGTAAATTTATACGCAGATGGTGTTAAGGTTGATACAGTACAACTAACGGCTGCTAACCAGTGGAAGCATACATTCGCTAATCTAGATAAGTATGAAAATGGACGTCAAATCGTATATACAGTTGATGAAGTATTAATCCCTGGATATAAGACTAAGATCACAGGTGATGCGCAAACAGGCTTCACAATTACAAACTCCAAGGAGACACCAAAGACAGCAGACCACGTTAATCCGATGGCATATGCAAGTATCTCGTATCTGTTATGGCAGCAATCATCAAATGATTGAAAAGAAAAAGTTTGCAAGGACAAGAAAATCTTTAAGTAAAATTTCATAAATAAAGCAAGTATTTAGGAAAGTTGAAACATTGCTTATTGTATTATAGTCAATAAAATACGTATTTTTATGTTGATATTTTCAACTATATCATAGACAATGAAAGAAAATTTTAGTAAATGAAAAATTATTTTATGGACAGATTAAAATATATGCTTTAAAGTAGTAACACATACAAAAAGCTGTGAAGAGAAAAGTAGTGCTTTAACACTTCTTAGAGAGTCCGGATAGGTGAAAGCGATGTTACAAGCAATGAATATGGTCTGGAGCCGTTAGGTCGATAAGTAGGCATGACCGGCATTCCCGTTACAGGATTAGAGTATGTTGGCACTGATGAGGTTGCTTCAGTGATGAAAGCAATAAAACAAGGTGGTAACATCGTGATGATATATCCCGTCCTTGCAGTATACGATTGTATATTGTGATGACGGATTTTTGTATAGTACTTTACGCCAACACGATAGGGTACGGGAGGAAAAGATGAATAAATTTATTAAAAGTTTGCAGTAATTGCAACAATACTTCTGCTTGCAGGATGCAGCAGGAAAGTCTAGCTCAACAGCTGAGACAACAACAGAGAAGAAGGTATTACGCTTTCGGTCAAGCAAATAGGTACAGGCTTAGACATGCAGATTAGTACATCTTCTGGTGCAGCTTCATTGCGGATGAAGTAACAGAGTCACTCTTACGTTTCAATGACACAACGAAGAAGAAACCAGTATTAATTGAAGATTTCAAAGGTATTCTGAGGATGGAGTATATTCCTTTACATTAAAGAAGGGTGTTTACTTCACAGATGGTACAGAGTTACATTCATCAGATGTTAAGTATACATTTGAACGTATGTTTACACCTGCTACAGGAGCCAAGTCAACAACATACTTCTCAATGATTGCAGGTAGAAAGGACATGCTTGCAGGAAATGCTCAGAGCTTGGATTTGAAATCGTTGATGACTACCACTCAACATTACACTTGATTATGCATTCGCTCCCTTTTCGTTAAGCAACCTTAGGAACTTCTTATGCAAATATCTTCCCAGAGAAAGCAACAAAGGAAGCAGGTGCTGCTTGGGGTACAGGTACAAACCTCATTGGTACAGGCCCATACAAGATTCAATCAAACGATGATACAACAGAAGTAGTACTTGTAAAAAATGAAAAGTATCACGGTGGTGATGTAAATCTTGATGAATCTATACTTTTACTACGATGATGCACGACAAAGTTAATCGCTTATGAAAATGGTGATATTGATTTAGCTGATTTTACCAGCAAGTTTATTAGAACAGTATCAGTCTTCTCATGGTGATGAAATCGATCATACCATCCATTAGGAACATCATCATCTCATTAAATCTTAAGAGTGAATATATCTCTCGATGTAAAATGTACGCAAAGGCTATCTCACTTGCTATCAATCGTGAAGAATTAGTTAAGACAATTCTGCTGGTGCTGGTATTCTGCAACATCATTCTTGAACAACCAGATTCCTGGTCATGATGACTCAAGAGTATTAGAATACAATCCCGAAGCTGCTAGAGGTTATTAGCTGAAGCAGGTTATAGCAATGAACTCACCACAGCTGAAATTCGTGAAGCGGATAAGACAGTATTTGATGACATTGAAGGTTACTTAGCTGAAGTAGGTATCCAGCTAACATTGAAATATCGCTGATAACGCTACTTTGGAACTCGCTCGATCGCTGCAGGTAACCTTGCATTAACAGGCATGACTTGGAATGGCTATACCCAGATGGTGACTTCCAAATGTACAACTACTTCACTCAAAGAACTCTGTAAAACCGTGGTGGTCATGGACAACCCAGCATGATGCAGCGTTAGATAAGGGTAGAGCTTCAAGCAGATGAAAAAGAACGTGCTGAATTATACTAAAGAAGCAGACAAGATTTCAGATTCTGATGACTATGCATACCTCTATACTATCCACAGAGCCATCTACAGAAGTCATACGTTAAGAACTTCGAGTAGGTAACTAATTCTACCACTCTGGAATGTAGATGTTGATGCACAAGCAGCAGTAAAAGAACAAAAGTAAACAAATATTAGGATAGCAGTCTGTGTGTGTGGTTACACACACAGACTGTATTTCGTTATTGATGAAAGGATATAGGCATGGGTAAATATATGTTTAAAAAGAGCACTGTACAGTGATGATTATCTTTACGATTTTACTTACATTTATTGTATTGAATGTAATCTCAGGGGATGTCAGCCGCAATGCTAGGTGAATTCGCAAGTAAAGACGCGATTGAAAACTGCTAGCACCAACTAGGTCTAGATGTGCCTTTGCACTCCAATATTTGGTGTACAAGGCTTACAGTCACAGGAAATCTAGTACTAGTTACTCTCAACGTAAAGCAGTATTAACTTTAATCTACAAGCATTTAAATATATGATGTGTGATGGCGACTGCGGCATACATTATCGCAATCGTAATCGACTATTATTTGGCGCATTAGCAGCGGTATACCACAATCAGCATTATTGATCGTATTCTGATGTCGCTTTCTATTTTGGTATCTCAGCGCCATGTTTTGGATAGCGATTATCTTACAGATTTTTGCTGGTTTGAAACTTGGCTGGTTTCCAGCATCAGGTGTGAACTGGCAGTATGGTGGCAGTGTTACCGTCATTTTCGCAGGCATTCGATCTGCCGCATCGATCGTGCCATGTTGCACGTACGTCGATGTTAGAAGTAATGAAACAGGATTATATCCGTACAGCATTTGCGAAGGTGTAGTTAGTTATCCAAGAATCATCTTCTTCCATGCATTCCGTAATGCACTAATTCCAATTATGACGATTCTGGAAACGACTTTGGTGTGTTACTAACAGGATCGATGATTACCGAGAATGTATTTAATATTCCAGGTATCGGTAAGTTATTGATCGATGCGATCAATCGTCGTGATATTCCGCTTGTACAGGGTGGAGTTATCTACGTGGCAGCGATATGTGTATTAGTTTACTTTGTGGCAGATATATTACATGCAGTCGTTAATCCAAACATACGTTTAACAAAGGAGGTTAACTACGAAGAGAAATAATTTCATAGTGAATCCTTCCAACGTTTTTGTAAAAACAGTCGCTAGTTGTATCAGCGCTCATTCTAATCAGTTTGATTATTATTTGTTTTATCGCTCCACTTATCACTAGTTACGATCCTGAAAAGCAGTTATCAGAGCGTCTATTATCACCAAGTCTAAAGCACTGGTGGGGTACAGACCAATATGGTAGAGATATCTTTACGCGCTGTGTGTATGGTTGTCGCGTTTCGCTATCTGTTGGAATTATTTCGCAATTAATTGCGACAATTATCGGTTACTTTCTGCGGCGTTAGCGCAGGCCATGTTGTTGGTAAAAACAGATGACGATTTCATTTGTAATGCAGGTATCTCTTCTGTCTGCACGCAGCGATGGCTTTGATGTACTCAGAGACCGCGTAGACATCTATTGTATCTCTACCATGCTGCGCAAGCACTGCCAAAGCTTCATCGTGGGCAAGTAATGCAGCTGAAGGCCAAGAATACATCTCGCATGTGCGGTGGATGGTGGCTCTACATTACGCATTATCTCAAAGCGTCCATTGCCCAAACCAGTATTCTAATGTTAATTGTTTCGATTACATTAGGTATTCCTAGCGCAATCTTTATCGGAAGCTAGTTTAAGCTATTTAGGTTTAGGGTGTTCCATCACCGCAGCCGCGCCAGTCGATGACCGACGCAGAACCACAGGATCGTATCTTGCGCACATACGTATTATGCTTTATTGCTCGCGTTTATGCATCATCGTTACAGTAATGGCCTTTAACATGATGGGTGATGGCTTACGATGGACGCCTGTAGATCCTCACTAATACGCATTTCAAGAGGAACTACGCGTCGATTGCAGCATTGAGAGATTAAAGATTCTAGAAGCAGAACTCTGACCGGTGAGGGTCATCCACTCCAGTCATCGATAGCATTTCATCACAAAGCAGGGCGAAATTGCATTGAGTAATGCGGCTGCAAATCGGTGCATCCGCGATTATGAAATCAGGCTGGACCGCCCGCAGCGAAATCGCAGCTGGCAATGACTATGCCTCGTGACGGCGTGGATATGACTACACTCAGTTCCACGAGAGTTTCAAAGAATTCGTGCAAAAGATATTTCTATGATTTTCCAAGAGCAATGACTTCATTAACCAAGGATGAAAGTTGGTAAAGCAAATTGAAGAAGCTATCAAAGCGCAAGGATGAGAGTCTCAACATTGAACTTACGAACGCGCCATCGCTGCGCATCTCGTGGATGTGGAGTCCAACTCGAAAAGGTTTATCACGCGATTCCATCCAGATTATCTGGTGGTATGCGACAGCGTATTATGATTGCGATGGCACTTTGTGTGTCATCCAAAAGCTACTGATCGTGATGAGCCTACCACGGCTCGGACGTAACGATCAAGCACAGATCTCTTCGCTTAGTAAGAAGCCACGTGGATGAAAGTCAAACTGCAGTCATCTCTTTATCTCCCACGCGATGGTGAGTGTTATCTATCAGATGGTCGACCGTGTTATTGCATGCGTATGCAGCCCACTCTGCGGCAAAGTGCTCCATGTAAGAAAGTTGTTTGCGCTGCACATCCCCATCCTCGCTCGGTTTATCAGAATGCAATTCTCAAATTCATGACAATAATCTTCTCGACAAGACACCCTGTCCAGCACCGCTGTTGATTAACTTGCCAGAGGACGTTGAGAGTTTCGCTGGTACCCAGATGTCCATTTGCGGAGGGCTGAAATGTTTTACGAAAGAAAGTTCCATCTCAAGCACATGCGGATCGACTGCGATGTTCGTTGCTTGTTGGTAGACGAAGGAGGATGAGACAATGAGTGAAATCATTCTGAGGTTCAAAATCTAAAGAAATACTACCAACAAGGTTCACTATTTCAAAAGAAGGAAAGCAGAAAAGCAGTTGATGATGCGTCGCGACCACATCGTAAACGAGACACTAGCGTGATTGTTGAAAGTGGATGTGGTAGAATCAACAACAGTAAAACCACATCCGTTTGACGGAACCAACCTTCAGGGAAAGGTGATCCCACATGGAGAAGACTTTTACAAGTTTAAAAGGAAAGAGTCACGCGTAGCTGCAGCAGTCGTTAAAGATCATTTTCCGAGCATCCATATTCTTCTTTAAATCCACGGCGATGACGGTACGCGATATCAGTGCGGAGCTAAATTTGAGGCTGAGACTTGGAAAACACGCGTGAGTTGAGAAGAGATGGCGTTAGAAACCATGCAGCTTGTTGGACTCGATCCAAACGGTGATCACCGCTATCCACATGAATCTCTCTCGTGGTCAAAGACAACGGATTGGGATTGCTGCGTGCAATTATCTTGAAGCAGACCATTGTTATCTGTGCTGAACTAGCTCTGCGTTGGATGTTTTATTCACAAAAGATTATTAATCTATTAAAACAATCCAAGAGGAATTGAACATTTTCTATATCTTTTATTTCATACGCATCGAGGTGTAGCAGCTATATTGCAGATCGTATTCTAGTAATGTATTTAGGGCACGTTGTTGAAGAGGGTACTAGTGAAGATATCTTCAGCATCCTTCACACCCGTATACGCGAACATTATTAAATGCACCCTACAATTGGGAGTAGAGATGAATGAGTTCACTCATCGATAGGGCGATCTTCCATCTCCATCAAACCACCAAAAGGTCTGTGTATTCCACACCAGATGTCCCATTTTATGAAAGAGGATGCACTCAAACAACTGTAGAAGTAAAAAGACCTAGGAAATGGTCATCGATATGCATGCATACTAAATGCAGAAAAATGGAAAGTGAGTAAAACTTATGGAATTTAATCGTGAACAAATTGAAAAGAATTTCCGCGAGCGTATCAAAGGATTGTCATCCGTATTTGGACCTAGCGGTTTTGAAGAAGAAGTCGCTGAACTTATCAAGCAAAACTTAGCTGATTCAGACTTTACACATTCTACAGATGTACTGGTAATTTAATTTATCATCGTAAAGGGAACCTGGTAACAAGAAGATCTTGATTGCTGGCAATATATGGATGAAATTGGTTTGATTATTCGTCATATCGATAGTAAAGGATTTATTTGGGTAGATACACTTGGAGGTTTTGCTCCTCAACAGTTCTTCGGTAAGCGTGTCATCATCAAGACAGATGAAGGTAAGCATATCAATGGTATTATTAATTTTTCATCCTCGAAGACCGACCGTTGTACAAACAATGCCTCTTCCGTACATGAATTTTTTATTGAAGTTGGTTGTGAATCAAGATGTATTAGAACCTGGTATCGAAGAGGGTAATGCGATTTCTATCGATTATCCAGCAATCGAACTCAGGGTAAATATAAGTTAGGTGGTAAGGCACTCGATGATCGTGCACTCGTGTTTATCTTGGAAGAAGTTGTACGCTTACTACAGGGTAGAGAAGACATTCCTGATTTATATGCAGTATTTACAACACAAGAAGAAGTAGGTGCTCGCGGTGCTATCGTAGCCGCAACAAATATCGCTCCTGATATAGCGATTGTTTTAGATATGAGTCTTATGACCGATATTCCAGTGTGTTCCAGAATCTGGAATATATTAACGTATTAGGTAAGGGAACATCTATCAAGGTGATGGATAAACTTTCTACTTGTATCGGTGGTTTGATTGCCCATCCACAACTTGTGCGTGACTTAAAGAAAGTAGCGAAGGATAATCAGATTCCATACGCAATTGAAGCGTATGCGGCTGGTGCAACAGATGCTAGTTTTATGCAGACATTAAACGGCGGTATTATCGCGGTGGAGTTCAGATTCCAACATGCGCTATGTACATAGCTATGAAGTGGTCGATGTACGAGATGTCGTTGATACAGTTGAATTATTATATCGCTACATCCTTACGCAAGCATAGGAGGTAATTTACCTCCTTTTTTGATGATAACGATAGGAGAATTACATTGACTACGATATAATAAGCGATGTGAAAGAGGACGATTATGAAATGGTTAAAAGACTGTTTGAATAAGAGATTTTTCAATATTCCAGTATATGGATACATCGCTGGAATCGGCATGTTTATACTACAGAGATATATGTATCTTTGGGCAAATGATATTAGTCTGCCCTTAGGAATAGGATGGCATACAACCAAGATTGCATGGTTGGATGATTTGATTCCCCTGTATCTGCCATTTATTACGGTATATATCCTGTCTTATCTATTCTGGATTTATGGTCCAATGGCTGTTGCGAAAGATGGTACAAAGGACCATTTCAAAGATTTCTTAATTGGAATGTTTGTCGCATATTTGATTGGTGCGATTGTATTTACAGTCTATCCTACACGTATGGACCGTGTTGCAGAGAACCTTCTCAATGATAATCGTGTAAGCAAATCAAGCACTACAGTGGATTTACAATATGGATGGTGGACGCTATGGTACAAACCTAGCACCAAGTTACCATTGTTTGATTAGTACTTGTTGTTATACGGGTGTCGCAAAACGCTCTGAGTATGCAAAGTCCTATCGGATCTTCTCTGCAGTATTCTGCGTATTCATTTTTGCAAGTACAGTTTTATAAACAACATTATTTTTATTGATATTCCAACAGGAATTATCATTGAGTATATTGCACGAAACTTGCAATAGTCACACATTGTAGAAAAGTTTTAACATTTTTAAAGTAAAGAGGTAGTCATGCGAGTATATTAAACGTTGAACATTTATCACATAGCTGGAGATCGAATCATCTTTGATGATGTTTCTTTTTCGTCTTTTAAAAGGTGAACATATTGGTTTGATTTGGTGCAAATGGTGAAGGTAAATCAACGTTTATGAAAAATTGTGACAGGGCAACTCATTCCTAGAAGAAGGTAAAGTGGAGTGGCAAACATGTCATCACAGGCTACATGACTCAGACAGCTATCTTAACAAAAGGTAGTACGATACGTATGGTTCTACAGACTGTCATTCGATGAACTCGAAATGGAAAGTCGTGTGAATCAACTCTATATGGATATGGCAGATGATTCCATCACTGAAGCACAGATGGATGAAAATGATGAGTGAAGCAGGTTCATTGGCTGATGTACTCAACGCGCATGATTTCTATATGATTGATGCGAAGATTGATGAAGTATCACGTGCATTAGGTCTATATGATTTAGGGCTTTGGATAGGGATGTTGTGGATTTATCAGGCGGACAACGTACAAAAAGGTCTTTATTAGCGAAACTCTACATCAAAAGCTCAGATATCTTTACCTCTAGATGAACCTACAAACTATCTCTGATGTAGAACATATACATGGCTACAGAAGTACTTACAAGAATATGAGAATGCGTTTATTTTGATTTCATACGATATTCCATTCCTAAATAGTGTCGTCAATATTATCTATCACATGGATAATAGTGCACTTACAAGATATGTAGGTGACTATGATAAGTTTATGGAAGTCTACGAAGTCCGCAAGGCACAAAAAGAAGCTGCCTATAATCGCCAACAGAAAGAAATTGCTGAGTTAAAGGACTTTGTGGCTAGAAATAAAGCACGAGTCTCTACACGTAATATGGCGATGTCACGACAGAAGAAACTGGATAAGATGGAGATGATTGAAAAGACTATCGAAAAGCCAAAGCCAGAATTCTCATTCCGTACAGCACGTACACCAGGTCGCGTCATCTTTGAGACAAAACAACTTGTGATTGGTTATGATACACCACTTTCCAAACCACTTGATTTCTGTGGAAAGAAAAGAGAAGGTGATTCTCAGTGGTGCCAATGGTATTGGTAAGACAACACTTCTAAAGAGTTTACTTGGTATTATTCCACCATTATCCGGTGAGATTGAAAAAGACCAATACTTAGAGATTGGATACTGAACAAGAAGTGTTTGGTAATAACGATAAAACATGCTTGCAGGAAATTTGGGATACATTCCCATCTTGGACACAATATGAATGTCGAGCAGCACTTGCTAAGTGTGGTCTAACAACAAAACATATTGAAAGTCGTATTCAAGTACTTTCTGGTGGTGAGCAGGCAAAGGTCAGACTTTGTAAGTTAATGAATCGTGATGCGAATATACTCGTATTAGACGAACCTACAAACCACTTGGATGCGGATGCGAAGGATTCATTAAAACAAGCATTATTAGATTATCAAGGGACTGTGCTAATGGTTTGCCATGAGCCAGATTTCTATGAAGGTTTAGCAACTCGTGTTGTGGATTGTACTGAATGGACAACACGTATTATTTAAGGAGTTCTATGAAAAAATTAACAATAAAAGAATATCTATTACTTGGATCAATGTTGTTTGGAATGTTCTTTGGAGCAGGTAATTTGATTTTCCCAGTATATATGGGACAGTTATCTGGTGCCAATAGTATTCCTGCAATCATTGGTTTCTGTATGACAGGTGTAGGATTACCACTTTTAGGAATTGCGGCAATAGGTATTTCAAAGAGTGAAGGACTATTTGATGCCTCAAAGAAGGTAGCTACATGGTTTAGTTACTTCTTTACAGTTATCCTATACTTGAGTATTGGTCCATTATTTGCGATTCCAAGAACAGCGACAGTAAGTTTTACCACTGGTATTACACCATTTATTTCTGCTGATCAAACACAACTTGGATTATTTATCTATACACTAATCTTCTTTGCGCTGGTATTATTATTCTCTTTTCGTCCATCGAAGATTATGACTTGATTGGGAAAAATATATTAACTCTCTATCTTCTTAGTATTATTATTCTGCTTATTAGTGATGGCAGTTATCAAACCGATTGGTTCTTATTGAAGTACAACCATACAGGTGGATATGTATCTCAACCATTCTTTACAGGTCTTTTAGAAGGTTACACACGATGGATGCCTTAGCATCTCTTGCATTTGCGATTGTACTAATTAACGCAATCAAAGAGTTCGAAATCAAGGACGCAAAAGAAATCGCAAAGATTACACTCAGAAGTGGAGTATAGCAGTTGCGTTAATGGCAGTCATCTATTTTGGATTAACAATCTTAGGTGCAATCTGTACTCATTACAAGGTGCAAATGAAAATGGTGGTGTTGCCTTAGCAATCCTTGCAAAACATTATTATGGCGCTGTGGGTAATGTATTACTTGCAGGAATCATGATCTTTGCATGTTTAAAGACAGCGATTGGTCTTGTAACTTCTTGTGCTGAAACATTTGTTGAGGTATTCCCAAAGACGGTATCCTATCGCATTTATGCAATTGGGTTTACACTCGTTTCATTCCTTTTATCCAACTTTGGATTAGATCGTATTCTTAAGTATTCACTACCTGCATTACTATTCTTATATCCAATTACAATCGTATTTGTATTATTGTTGTTGGTTGGTAGTTTTGTGGGAGAGAATAAGATTATCTATCAATCTACAATCATCGCAACGATTATTGGGGCATTTATGGATACGTTCTCTAAACCATCCTATACATTCTATGCATACGTATTTACGGATGGTCTAGTCAAATCTATATCAGAAATTACCAATGTATGAGATTGACTTTGATGGATAATCTTCTGTGATTGATTAATCATTGGTTTTCGTATTATGAAGATAATATAGCCGTAAGGCTATTTTTCGTTACATGCATTCTGCTGGTAAACTTGGACTTCAGAAAAAGAAGGATCTAAAACAACTTTACAAATAATATAGTCCTGTGATTTGAAGGTTACGACTGCTTCTGCAGTTTGTCCAATTTTGTCATAGAGTCTACCAGCACTCATGCATTCTCCAATCACAGTTTCGAACGCTATTTGCGACATAACCGATTTTACCAAAAGGGATGTGATTTACCTGGATGGATTCGTTATCGTATTCGTTATTTGTATCTTTCTTGAGATAAAGAATATCTCCTTTCTCAACCATTTCTGTACCGTAGCGGAAGTGTGTTCCTGTAACTGTAATATAAGCTTCTTTCATGGGTGAATCCCTCCTTGCTTGTCTATAAGTACTATATCGGGGAGGGTGTACATAAAATACGCCAGAATAAAAAAATATTTGAGTTAAATCAAATATTTTTTTCTTTATTCTTGATTGATTGCGGCTGAGCTAAGAGGCTCAACTTTATGAATGATAATCTTAGGGTTCGCGTCTTGAATCTTGGATAGTTCTTCATCAGCTGCGTTAATATCAGTAATCAAGTAATTTAGCTTATTAACATTTGCAGATATATAGTTATGTGTCTGACCAATCTTTGTATAGTCACATACGATAAAAAGATACTTCCAAGAGTATTTCTAACCATAGTTTCATTGATTGCAGTTTCAGAGAAGATTGCAGTTGTAATGCCACTGGTACTACTCATACCACTGCAACCTAAGAAACACTTATTAGCACGAATCTTATGTAAGTTGTTTAATGCAAAGTCACCAACCATCGCTTCCTTTGGATAGCGCAACTCACCACCGGTTAATACGATACTAATTAAAGGACTATGCTTTACTAATACCATTTTTGCGTTATTTGTTATAATCGTAGCATCGTTTATTCATAATATACTGCGGGATAAGTAGGGCAGTAGAACTAGTATTCATAAATACTGTATCGCCATCTTCAATGTAACTAGCAGCTTTTTTTGCGATGGCATGCTTGTAGCGTTCATTGGTAAAGTCACTATTATCATGATTTACCATGTGCTGTACAATCTTTGCGCCTCCATGGTAGCGGATGATGGCACCACGGTCTTCCCAGTATTGTAAGTCACGTCGTATTGTAATCTCAGAAACGTTGAAGTCATTCATTAACTGCTTGACTGTAACGTTACCTAATTTTTGAATGATCATCATAATATCGTCACGACGCTGTTGAACAATCTTATAATCTACTTTCATATTCTGTTCTCCATCTTTAAAATGATTATAGCATTTAATGAATGAATAATCATATAAAATTATATATTTCTTTTAATATAGTATTATACAAATATATAAAAATGATTAAATCTAACAAATAAATCGTAAAAATTGATAAATGAACATATAATTCTTTGATAATCAAAAAATGAGTTGGTATGATAAAACCATCACAAAGGAGGTTATCATGCCAAAAGTAAATGAAATTACAAGGGAGTCTTGGATTTTAGGTGCTTTCCCAGAATGGGGAACATGGCTAAATGAAGAGATTGACAACACAGTTGTTGAACCTGGTACATTTTCAATGTGGTGGTTGGGATGAGTAGGTGTATGGTTTAAGACAGAAAACGATACAAACATCGCAATCGACTTATGGTTTGGTAATGGAAAGAGAACACAAAAAGTATCATCCATGGCCCCATACCATCAAATGAGAAATATGATGGGCGTTGAAAATCTACAACCTAATCTGCGTGCAGCACCAATTGTTTATGATCCATTCGGTGTAACAAAGTGTGATGCAGTATTAGCAACTCATTATCACAACGATCATATCGACCCATTCTTTGCGGCAGCTGTATTAAAGAACTGCGCCGATGATGTGCCATTTATTGGTCCATTAGAGTGTGTGAAAAAGTGGGTTGGCTGGGGTGTTCCAGAGGAGCGTTGTAAAGTTGTTAGCCCAGGGATATCATTACAATCAAGGATACAAAGATTCATGTATTAGAGTCCTATGACCGTACATGTCTAGTTACAACAGAAGTTGGCGAAGACATTGCAGGTATTTGTCCTACAAACATGGATCAAAAAGCAGTCAATTACTTAATTGAGATGCCTGCAGGAACTGTATATCATACTGGTGACTCACACTATAGTATCTGCTATGCGGACATCGGTAAGAAGTACAATATTGATATTGCCTTCGGTGCGTATGGTGAAAACCCTGTAGGATGCCAAGATAAGATGACATCTGTTGATATGTGTAGAATGGGTGAAGCAACTAACGCAAAGGTAATTATTCCTTTACACCATGATGTATGGACAAATATGAAGGCAGATCCTGAAGAAATTATGTTAGTATATAATTTCAAGAAGGATACACTGAAGTATAAGTTCCATCCATTCATTTGGGATGTGGGTGGAAAGTATACATGGCCATTAGATAAGGACTTATTGAAGTTCCATTATCGCCGTGGATTGAGGACTGCTTTACAAAGGAGCGTAATGTTCCATTCCCAAGTATTCTATAATTGGAGAAAATAAATGTTATTACAAGAAATACTAGATAATCATCTGACTAGCTACCATCAAGAATTCATAACTTGGCAAGATGCCATCAAAGGTTGTGGTGAAACGTTGATCGAACAAGGATTCATCGATAATCGTTATGTAGAAGCAATCATTAAATGTGTTACAGAATATGGACCATACATCGTGATTTGTCCTAATGTAGCAATGCCGCATTCTACGCTAGGTGCAGAGGGTGTATACAAAACTGGTATTGGCTTTATGAAGGTAGAGAAGCCAGTTGCGTTCGACGATAATGATAGAGAAAAAGACGCAAGACTATTCTTTACACTCGCTGCTGTGAATCATGATCAACATCTAAATAACATGATGCAGCTATCTGAACTATTAATGAACGAAGAGGTCGTAAATGACTTACTAGAAGTTCAAAATGATGACGATTTCAGAAAGGTCATCGAAAAATACAAACTAATATAATTAGGGGAAATATGAGCATTTTATACGACATTTGGGCATGGTTTCGTAAGTAATATCTCAACCAAACCAGCATACTTATCGGTTTAACTCGTTTTTAATTGGTTTGCATTCTTCAGAAAAAGACTTGGTATCGATTCACTAGCTGGATTTATTAAGGCAACTGTAGGTTTCTAATCTTAAGCGTAGGTTCTGGTGGATTAGTAGCAACTTCAGACCAATTCTTGTTGGATTAAAAAGATCGCTTCAACTTAGATGATGGTTATCGATCCATACTGACAAAAATGCAGTGCAATCAGCAATGGAAGGAATTGGACGTAAGTCTCTCGTTATGTTCCTATTGTTAATTGCATTTATCTTTAACTTAGTTCTTGTTAAAGTTTAACAAGATTACAAAAATTACGTGCAGTATTACAACAGGCCATGCAAATGCAACAGGTCGCTACAGCATTCTGGTTAATTCTATTCTGCTTCCCACAGTTGAGTGATACACCAATGTTAATTGTTATGTCACTTATTCTTGGTTTATATTGGGCAGTTGGTTCTAACCTCACAGTTGAAATTTTCAGGACTTAACAGATGGTGGTGTCGTGTAGCTCACCAACAGATGTTTGGTATCGCATTCTTCTCCTACTATCCAAGCAGTTGTTGGTAATAAGAATTCTAAGAGAATTGAAGACATCCAATTACCCTGGTTTCATGTCAATCTTCACGAAAATATGGTTTCTACAGCCATCTTAATGATGATCTTCTTTGGTGCTATCATGGCTGTACTAGGCAAAAGATTACTCATTGAAACAAAGGTTCTTAAGGAAGGCGCAAGCTATCATGTATGTAGTAGACATCACCAAGTTTGCTGTTTATCTTGCCATCTCACAACTGTGTTCGTACATTCGTAACAGAATTAACAAACTCATTCCAGGTATTTCAATACATTCTTACCGGGTGCAGTTCTGGTATCGACTGTAGCTACATATGGATTTGGTAGTCCCTAATGCAGTAACTATCGGTTTCTATTCGGTGCTTTAGGTCGGTTTATCGCTATCGTCGCATTACTACTATTGAAGTCTCCAACAATTGTTATTGCAGGTTTCCGTTCCAGTATTCTTTTGATAACGCAACAATCGCTGTATACACATAATAAGGGCGGTATAAAGGCTGCTAGTGTTATTCCCATTCATTTCAGGATTATGCTCAGTATTCGGCAGTGCATTCTATCGCCGGTATGGTAGGACTTTGCGGCTAACGGTGGTTACTTAGGTATGGGACTGCTGTTGTATGGCCCAATCTTCGCGACAGCGATTATGAAAGTATGCTGGATCATTGACGTAGTATTAATCTGACACCTTGATGACAGTTACAATATCGTAGTCATCCAGATACATATTTTCTTTATGTGTAGAGGATTACGAAGCGTATAAAGAAAAGTAAAGAAGGAGTGAACAACAAATGATTAAAGTTTTAGTCGTCTCGTGAAATGGAGCTGGAAATATCTTTTGATGATGAAGATGATGGAAAAGGGCATGTAGGATTTTAGGGTGTAGAGGTATGCTAATTCATCACTGTTCTTTTATCGGAAGGTAAGAGTGCGGCAACTCAATATGATGTTGTGTTGCCCACTAAAACTTTAAGAACATGTTTACGGATGCAGAGAAAAAGGCGTTAAGATCTGCGGTATGAAAGAAACGTATCTATCAGATAAAGAAGCGCAAGCACTTTTCAGAAGCAGGCTTTGCAGAATAATCGAAAGTACGCTGAGCAGTAGCTTTTTAGAAAGGTTTACTGAATGAAAGTAACAGACAGTACTGTTTTGAATCAGCGTTATGCACTAGCTACTAAGTAGAATTTGATGGAAAAAGTATCTACAGTGTTGAAAAAGAAGACCCATGTTACTTATAGTGATTATGAGGGAAACTTTGAGAGAAGTTGTGGGATGGACCTGGTGGTGTGATGTCACTAGAACAGTATCCAAACCAGACATATCCAACTACTCCTTGCGACTTGGAAGTTCTATTCTCCAAATAATGGTGCAGATTCCAAGATCGTATACTATCTCAGAAAAGATGGTGAATGGCAGATTCATACACTATGCAAACTTCCATTCGTACATCGCTTTGGTGTGATTGAAAGAAATCATCAGAAGTATCTTGTGGCTTGTACATTGAAGAGTGCACATGCATTCAAAGATGACTGGACTTGTCCTGGAAGAGTGTGGGTTGCCAAGCTTCCAGAAGATATCTCTATCTTTGATGAAGATCATCAGTTAGAACTAACACCGTTAATCAGTGGTCTGACTCAAAACCATGGCTTCTTTAAGACAGAAGAAGAGGATTATCAGATTGCCGTAGTCGGCACAAAGAACGGTATCTTTAAGGTTGTTCCACCAGCAGATGAAAATGGTGAATGGACATACGAACAACTTACAACGGATCCTGCTTCCGATATGTTGTATCTAGACTTTGATCAGGATGGACAAAAGGAACTAATGACATTTGCACCATTCCATGGTGATACATTAGCTATCTATAAACTAGCAGATGGCTCATATCAAAAGGTATGGGAAGATGAAAGAAAGATGCCATTCCTGCATGCTATCTATCCATTAGAGATGAATGGCAAGGTATATGGTATCTATGGTTATCGTAAGAATGAACTAGAGTTAAATCTTTTATCTTACGATGCGAATACGAATACATATGTCAGTGAAAACTTAGATCGTAATGCAGGTCCTACAAATGCATTAGCGTTTAAGGATAAAGACGTGCAGAAGATCTTCGTATCAAATCGCGAAACAGATGAGATTGCACTGTACACGATTGAGGAATAACTATGTTAGAAGAATTAAAACAAAAAGTATATGAGGCAAACATGATGTTGCCTAGAAATGGACTAGTAGTCTTTACTTGGGGTAATGTTTCCGGTATCGACCGTGAAAAGGGTTTAATGGTTATTAAACCATCTGGGGTTGAATATGATGAACTAAAACCAGAGGATATGGTCGTCGTAGATGTAAAAACAGGAGAAAAGGTAGAAGGTAAATACAAGCCATCTTCCGATACAGATACACATCTAGTGTTGTATCGTAACTTCCCTCATATCGGTGGTATCGTACATACCCATAGTAAGTGGGCAGTTAGCTTTGCCCAAGCTGGCTTGGGTGTAAAACCGATGGGAACGACACATGGAGACTACTTCTATGGTGAGATACCATGTACAAGAAAGATGAGCGAAGAAGAAATCGCAGGCCAGTATGAACTAGAAACAGGAAATGTCATCGTTGAAACATTCAAGGATAAAGAACCAGATGATGTTCCTGCAGTACTAGTACATAGTCATGGACCATTTACTTGGGGTAGTGATCCATTCAATGCAGTACATAATGCAGTTGTATTAGAAGAGATCTGCTTTTTATGAACTTCCATGCACACATGTTAAACCCACAAAAGGGAAATATGCAGCAGGAACTCTTGGATAAACACTATCTACGTAAACATGGAAAGAATGCATACTATGGACAATAAGGCGTACCGTTTGGGCATGTATGAAAAGTCCATGCCTAAAGAATTATCTTGGCAAGAGAAGCTAACCATCTGTAAAGAATCCGGCTTTGATTGGCTAGAGATTTCTATCGATGAAACGGATGATAAACTAGCACGATTAGATTGGAGTCAAGAAGAACGAGACGCTATTAAACAAGCAATCGTAAAGACGGGTGTTCCTATTCATACGATGTGTTTAAGTGGACATCGCAAATACCCACTCGGAGATCTAGACGCAAAGATTGAAGAAAGAAGTCTAGAAATCATGGAGAAGGCTATCTACCTTGCACAAGATTTAGGTATTCGTATCATCCAATTAGCTGGATATGATGTTTATTACAAGGAAGGTAGTGCAGAAACCAAGAAACAGTTTATCAAGAACCTTCATATCGCTACTAAGATGGCAGCCAAGTATGGTATCGTCATGGGCTTTGAAACAATGGAAACACCATTTATGGATACAGTTGAAAAAGCGATGGAGTATGTAAATATCATAGATAGTCCATACCTACAAATCTATCCAGATATTGGAAACCTAACCAACGCTGAGAAGATATACAGAACCTCAGTCATCGATGATATTCAAAAAGGCAAGGGACATATCGTAGCAGCTCACCTAAAAGAAACTGTACCTGGTAAATATCGAGAGATACCATTTGGAACAGGACATACTGAGTTTGTACAAGACATCAGATGTCTAAAGGATATGGGTGTATGTATGTTCACTGGTGAATTCTGGTATACAGGTCAAGAGAACTGGAAAGACATCTGTAAACATGCAGGAAGTTTCTTAAGAGAAAAATTAGATCGAGTATTTAAATAAGCGACGCTAAAAACGCCTCTTTAGACGAAAATGTATACATACCACCTTTGAATAATCACTTATAATACTGCATTTCTAGTATTATCTAAAGATAGCGAGAATACCCTTTCATTGGACTGTATTTGCTATGAGTTGGAAATAACTTGTAAATAGAAGGTGCTGCGGTTTCCATTGAGATTGTGTCCGCACTACGTTGGAGAGATTTGTTTCGTCATTATCATTATCACCAAACATGACAGCTATTCCCTCAGAGGATGTTTAAATGCGCAAGTAGCTCAGAGAAAACCTGCATTTCTATTTACATCCTTTGGCACAATCTAAACCAACATTTACCACCACTCTCAGTGCTGGTAATATCCATGACGTCAAACATATCTCGCATAATGTTGATAGTGTTCGTTTGCTAACCATCTTTGGTATATGCTAGATATTTTTGTGTATGGTTCAGGGAATATTGAGTAAATCATCTATCAATAAGTTACAATGGTTTCTTGGACAGTGTTTGTTAAATGCTCATAATAACTTTGATCTTTCTGGAGGATATAGCATGTCTTCTCGCCAGAAACCAGTACTTCCGCTTTTGGAGTCATTTTGTATCGTTTGTGATGAGTTTTATTGCATGGTCAGTCTCCATGACTTTCTTTGATATACATCTACCATGATAGAAAAGAGTTACACAACCATTTCAAGCTAAAAGATAAAGCGATATCATCTGCCACTGGAGAGAACATTCTCGCAGATTTAGTATACTCTCACGTGAAGCTGCCATAAAGAGGATGGGCTTTTGTTGCAGCTTGTGTATGAGGTTGAAAATCCCAGGATCTATAGTGCCTGTGAGCCATTTAATAGAAGCGTTCCATCAATATCACTTGCAAATTAATTGAATGTTTTCATATCTATGCTACTACAATACTTGAATCTTATGTATGAAATTTGTTGTCATGAAATGGTATTGAGCTTTTATGAGCTTGTAAGAACATAATGAAAATTAGTAATACGTTAAGAGAATCATTCTCATGCATCATATAAAAATATTTCACCATACGCATGTTCAATAATTTATCCGAAGCTGAGAAAGGAGATGAAACGTCATTGAAGGGATAATATTTATTGACTAGAATTGATAATCGTCTTTGTACATGGACAAGTAGGAGTTACTTTGCACACAAAACATTAAATGCAAACCTAATTGTAGTTGCAGATGATGTGGTTGCAGAAGACAGAATTACAGAAATCATTGATGACAGTATCATGCGAAATCGAGCAATGTTGGAATTCGCTTTTTCACGATCCAAAAACTGCCGATGTGATTGATAAAGCATCTCCTGACCTGGCATATCTTAGTTAGTGCGCAATCTCAAAGTGCTCGTGCTTTGCAGAGAAGGGCGTGCATCTAAAAAGATTTAAATGTCGGTAAATATGCACTTTTGCACTCAGGCAAGAGAGAACTGTCTAAAGAAAAGCATACGTTGATGATACGGACATGGATGCTGATTTGAAATTTATAGTCTCAACAGGAACGAATGTATTCATACAGGATGTCTCCAGGAACACGAAAAGAAATGATTAAATAATAGAGGAAATCAATATGGAAATTGGCATTTATACAGGGATTGTCATCATCAATCGCCGCAATCGATCTTCGGCATCGATTTCTGGTTGGAATCATTCTTTCATCTTCCGATCACTTGTTCGTTTCTACAATCACAGGTATGATTCTTGGAGATGTAAAGCTAGTGGTCGACAACCGGTGCTTTAACGGAACTAGCATTTGCCGGATTAACACCTGGTAGGTGGAACACAGACCACCAAAACCCACCCTAGCAGGTGTAATGTGTACAGTAATTGCACTATACAACAAATGTTGATGGACAAGTCTAGCACTCGGACTTTGCTTACCATTCTCACTTCCACGCAATACGTTGTATTATTCTGCTATTCTTCATTCTCATTCTGTGTGGAGTATGTGATAAGGCGGCAGAAAATGGCGATGACAGTAGTATTGCACAGATGAACCTTTCTGATGACAGGTATCGTAGCGATTACTTCTATGGTGTAGTTGTATTTGCATGCACATTCTTAGCACAGGATGCGGATGAATGCATTAGCAAATCTATATGCCTGAATTCTCACGCATGGGTTTGGTGAACTGTTGCAGGTGCAGGTGGTATTTTTACCAGCTTATCGTTTTGCATGTTATTGAACGTCACGATGAAGCCAAAGTATATTCCATACTTCATTGCGGGTTTTTTAGCAGTATGCTTTATCGACATGAAGAATTTACTTCCAGTCGCTTTAATGGGTACAGCATTTGCGTTATTTGATTTCTTCAATGCAAAACAACGTCAGGAAGAAATTAAAGAAGCAGTTAAGAATTTGAAGGTAGATGGAGGTGACGAGCATGTCGGAATCTAAACGTGTACTAACTAAGAAGTGACATTACAAACTTGCGATATCTGCTCATCATCATTACAAGCTCGATTCAGCTTACGAAAGAATGCAAGCTGCAGAGCTGGTTATATTCACAACTTCCAGCATTAGAAAAGATTTATAAGAACGACAAAGCCGGTTTATCTGCTGCGATGGTAGATAATATGGAATTTATCAATACGCATCCAAATCTTGTGGGATTTTTAATGGGATTATTAATCTCATTAGAAGAACAACATGAAGATCGTACTAATCAAAGTGTTTAAAACTTGCATTATTTGGTCCTATCGCTCGGTATTGGTGATGCGATTTTTCTGGTTTACACTATTACCAATTGCCGTTGGTATCTCCTGTTCATCGTTTCACAAGGATTAATCTTAGCCCAATTATCTTCTTTTCGCTCAAGTTATCTCATTATCTGGTCACTACGCACTGTTTGGGACAATATATGGGATATAACCTGGGTATTAAGTCAGTCTGAAAAGTTACAGGAGAATCATCGATTATTGCTAACTCTGCAACAATCTCTAGGTATTACTTCGTTGTTGTGCACACTGTTGAAGTTGTGTAAATATTGAACGGCTACCCGTTATTACAGTTAGCGAGATACTTTCGTGTAGAGCACAAGGAAGCTTTTTGATACTAATCTTTCCCCCAAACTACTACCAATGGGATATACGCATTACTCGATGCTGCACTTTAAAGAAGAAGTCAGGTATCACCAGTAATATTGATTGTGGCAACAATCGCCATTTCAATTATCTGTTCTGCAATTGGTCTTCGAGATCTGCGAAGCTATGCAAACGATTAGCATCTAGCTATAGTTACATAGCTTTTATAATGAAATTTAATGGAGATTTCATTATTTTGTGTTAGTCTGTATTTTCCATATAGATATGGAAAAGTAGTATTGCATAAACACACATAATGATGGAGTAGTGTTTAACTATTTGATAACACATGTGCCAATTATCAGAGAAATGGAAAAGTCATATTGTAAAGGTATAGCTATCGTGGTTATTCTTGTATCTGTAAATCCATTATTAGCTGCGTTAGCAGCAATACTGAGTATTTCCGTTCAGTAATAGTAAAAATATAATTATGGTAAAATATGAAAAGAATTAAAGAAAATTTTTGAAATCCAAAATACCTTGTGGTACTATTACTGAAGATCATGGGTGCAATTTTATTATGTACTGTACTCTCAATGTTATATGCAAAAGCGATTCCAAAAATAATAGCCAGTCTTCATCTCATGGTTCAATATATTGAGGAAGCAAATGAAGTTGTTTTCTGAATGGTAGGTATTGAAAAAGGTCTGTTAGTCTGCAACAAATCTAAACTACAATCCTTGGACTGATATAGGAATCTCCATTTTCTGAGAAGAAACTCGATTATTATTCTAAATTATGCTGCTAAACTTGGAATTAGAACACATGTAAAAGTTGAACAGATTAGTGAGATATAAAATCATAGTTCCAAAATATGAAGTCTTAGGGGTGGAATTGACAAAACAAACCATACCAATCTTAAGATAGTTCCGGGAGAATTGCTAAGTTATTCTACGACAAGATATTGATACTGGCAGCATTAGTTGCACAAACTCTTTCTAACGAAGAACAGGTAAAGTACCTAGAGAAATATGTAGATAAATATTAATGATTCTGCTATGAGTTACTATAAGGCATTATTTCAATCAATTAGTAAAAAGATATTGAACTGGAATTTGATCAGAACAAGCACAAATAGGCTTTGTTTTAAATACTGGAGATAAACATGACATGTAATTGGAAAGAGTGTTGTAAAGAAATGCAAGCATACCATGATACAGAATGGGAAAGTCCTACACACGATGACCACTATCGGAGTATCTTGTATTGGAATCTATGCAAGCTGGATTAAGTTGGGAACTAATTATTATCTGTAAAAGAGAAATGACAATGAAAGTGCTTTTGGTAGATTTTAGTGTGTAGAAAAGTAGCATCTTTAAAATATCTGGAAAGACATTGACCGTATCATGCGACACAGGACGATATGCGATTAAATCCTCACGTAAAAAGTTATCTGCAATGATTTCCCAATGCGAAAGGCATTCATGACGTTCAACAAGAGTTCGGTAGTTTTGAGACTACCTATGGTCTTATAGTAACTGTAAGACCATATGCTACAGAGGAGCATGCGAAGGGATTGACGTATCTAAGAATGCTTTATCTGAATTAATCAGTAAATGATTTGAAAAAGAAAACGAGGATTTCAAGTAATGTAGGACCTGTCAATATATATTCCTATTTACAAGCTTGTGGCATGATCAATGACCATGACGATGAAACCGTCCATGCTATCAGAAGATTAAGAAATTATATCCTCGTACAAGCATGGATGATAGAGCTATTTTAAACAGCATTTTAGAGAAGTTAGGTAAAATACAGCAGAGTAGTTTATCTGCTGTATTTTTAAGTGTAAGTTTTAGTTGTTCTTTCATGGCTCACGCAAGTCTTCTGGCTCAATGATTTGATAGCTTCCCATAAATTGCTGAGCGTGAATCAATACACCTTGTTTGCCTACAAGAACACTAGCGATAAATGATTCCTCATCTCGTTTTGACAATCTTCATCTCTCGTACCGAAGACAAAGTCAATCATCTGATCCATGATAATACGATTTTTCGCATCGTAAACGAGCATGAATTTGTTTCGCTGAATACATAAAGAGTTTATTCTTTGCGTAGTGGTGTGACGCTGTCTCACTTTCCTTCATAAATGGATTTATCTGTCGTAATAGAAAGTTTACAGATTTTATCAATACGATAGTGAGCAAAGCCAGGATGTGTTTTTGCTGGTTGTGATGAGATATGGTTCACTATCTTGGTAAACACTAGCGTGGTTCTACAGTATATAGTGTTTCTTACGTGTCGCACTAACTTCTTATTAGAATCATACGTATGCATACAAATTGAATTACTTTCTTTTTCTTTGAATGGCTTCAGAAAGTCGTGCATTATTACTCAAACAAAAGATCGTGAAAGTGCATATTCGCATATATACTGCATCGTGGTAATCTTTTGATCATACTTTATTGAGTGTTTTAAAAGACCCGGGCAATCAACGCGTTACTTTTGCTTGCGAAATACAAATGAGAGGCGTGACTGCATCACATAACAGTAAGACTTCACCTTACTAAACTGTCGCTTTTCTAGATAATATCCTTTTCCATTATCCGGCAAACTTACTAAATGATATAAATCTCAGTTTGCCTCTAAATATCTCTATATTTGAGAGAGGGTGCGACGTTCAATCACTAATGCCGAACGTCTTCTCAACAGGATCGACGAGTTCGTTTTGTTGAAAGAATATGAGATTTCATCGGATAGTTCTTCGAGAACTTGTAGCACAAACAAATGGTAAAATTTCTTTTCTCGCCATAAAATTTCTCCTGTTTTATAAATTTTAGCACAGTCGCATGTGCACACTGTCAAATTTAATCTATAGTCACAGGAGGTGGATTGTATCAGAGGATACAACCAGAAGATGAAGAAAAATCATAAAATTCTTTTAGTAGTATTCGTATTATTTAGTATCACAAAAGCCTTTGGTAAACATGATGACCAAAAGCAAACCGAAGAGACAACAACTGTTACAACTACAGCAGAAACAACTTCTGCAACAACTCCAAACCCGAGCAAGAAACAAAAAGAAGAAATCTAGCACTGAAGGAGGATACAAAAGAAGCAAAAAGTATCTGAAGCTACGTGCAAAGTATCAAACAGATTGCATTAGGAGATCCTATGTATGACGGTGAAGGTGACATCTTTGAAGATGTTAAAGCAAATCTCTTGGAGTAAACCAGATTCCGTTAGCCGTAAATAGCTGCGGATGTATTCACATCTCTATATGGACATGGCATGATTCCTCCTGAAAGGGATGGCAGCTTTTACAGCATCCTTTACGAACAATTTAGCAACTAGTAAAGGATATTCCGCTTTAGTTTTGTAAACTGGTAAATGAGAAAGTTACGCCAGATGAATTTCATGTGATTGTTACAGATGGTCTCATTCTCTATGATCAAGCAATCGCGCAGTTGTGGTCAATAACCGGATAGTGAGTCTGAATCTCTTTTTCTACGGTATCTATACTCAAATGCTGGGTGTCTTGGCATAATGCAAAGCGTAGCTTTTGGAGCTAACTTTCTGACATTACGTTTAAAGATGGTTACGCTACTGCAAAAGGCCAGCACGGAATGAATAGTGTTTGCTCCATATCCTAAAAATGATATGGAGTTTTTCTTTCTAGGGCAGTTTTCTTTGCACCATTACTATCTATACTAGACTCACTAAATGGAAGCGAATAGAAATATGAAAAGAAAAATGATTTTCATAACGATTACAAATATCAAAGAGCATATCGAGTATAGGGATGATAAAACAGGTGAGGTGCTTTCCACTTAAAAGAAAAAGAACCAGATAACGCATACGACATGGAAATCAATCATGGTGGAAAACAAGAATGAAATTCCAATTGACACAAGCCGTAAATTCAGTAAGTAGTGTCGTGAAGGGTACGCATTCAGTGGTATATATATCAAAGTTTTAAGGATCTATACTGTACAGTCAAAATTTATTTATCGTGATATGATCATTGCACAGCTGCAAACCTCACAAGAAGAAACAAAAGACATGCGAGATTAGCCGCACGTACATCTCTACATATTTTATCTAATGATAAGGAATACATACTGCATGTTTATTATTCATATTGGTAATATAGTAGTTACAAGAGTTGTGTATTGATGGGAGAGTGAGATATTAGTCTCACCCGGAGGATATATGAATCATAAAATATGGAGCGTACTAGCTGCTGGTGCGTTCATGCTAAGTGGCTGTGCCGCTTATTTAAAGCCGGCTGTAAAACCTGGTGTTAAAAACGCAAAAGTAATGGATGGAACATATGAAGGTAATGCACCAGCGTATGCAGTTGATGGTGAAATGAAACTGAGCGTTACATTTCAAGATAATAAGATTGTATCTATTGAAACCATAAATGCAGGAAGCACTGCAAGTATCTATAGGGCAATTGAAGATAAACTATTTCCACGTATCATTGATAGTCAGTCTATTCACGTTGATAATATTACAGGTGCTACGGAATCCAGCATTGCCGTAAAATATATCCTTCAAAATATCATCAACGAAAATGGTGGTAATGCAGATGAGTGGAGAATTGAGATTCCTAAATCTACAGACGTTGTAAGAAAAGAAGGCTACGATGTCATCGTTGTTGGTCTAGGTAGCTCTGGTATTACATCATATCTAAGTGCTGCTAGTAATGGAGCTACTGTATTTGGCATGGACTCAGCTGCTAAGATCGGTGGTAATGGTGCCATGGCAGCAGGTGCGATGGCTGTAAATCCCACAAGACAAGTTGCACTAAATGACGGAAATCCGTTTGTAAACGAAGAGGAATTAATACAGGATTGGTTAGCCTATACAGAAGGTGATGCAAAGGAAGAAATGATTCGCAAGTTTGTTCGGGAGTCAGGAAAAACATTTGATTGGCTAGAGTCAAATTTTGATTTTCACTTTGGTGAAAAGATGTTTGGTTTCTACCATACAAAGTTATGGCCACTATGGACGACCTATACAGAATCTGAAACAGATAAAGATACTGCATATATAAATTCAATGAATCAAGCAACGCTTTAAATGAAAAGAATGAGTATATGACAGAGCTAACAGCACAAGAGTTATTAAAAGATACCGATGGCAAAGTCATTGGTGTAAAAGCTGTTTCTTATGATGGCACAACATATGAGATCTATGGAAAATCAGTTATCCTAGCAACTGGTGGCTTTATCGGAAATGAAGAGATGAGTCAAAAGTATACAGGAAGTGTATGGCATACTTATGGTATGACCCAGTGTAATGGTGCTGGTATTCAAATGGCTCAAACAGTAGGTGGTACGTTAATGAATCCTGATGTAGGAGTTTCAACACATATCGCTCAGGTTTCCAATATTATTCGCGCTGATGATGTTAGTGCAGATGAAAAAGCAATTCCTACATCATTACTACTTGATACTAGTGCTGTTATGGTAGATTCATCTGGAAATCCATTTAATGAAAAAGCAGGAAAGAATCTTTCCTTTAATGCATGGTTAGCCGGGAAGGAATTTTATACTATCTACAGCGCAGAAGAAATCACCAAGATGAAGACGAGTGGAATGTCTACATTCAATAAAACCGACATTCTTATCGACAAGGTGGTAATTATGAACCAAATACACCAATTCCTAATATTGAAAGTATATTGGCAATCGGAGAAAAATATGACAATGTGATTACCGCTGAGTCAATTTCTGAACTGGGTGATAAGTTAGGTATCAAGCTAGCGATATCTGATGTACATGGTAAAACAGATGGAAAATTCTATGCGATTAAAGGTGCTGCGTACGTTTATTCCACAAGCGGTGGCTTAGATGTGGATACAAACTTTAATGTACTAACAGCAGATCATAAACCAATTCCAAATGTATACGCGGTTGGGAATGATTCTATGGGTGTATTATTCGCGTCTGGGAAAGCATATGTCACCTATGGTGGTGCAGCACAGGGTTATGCATTAACCTCTGGACGTTTAGCAGGATATTACGCTGCACAAAATACCAAATAAACCAAAGAGCTCTCGAGCTCTTTTTCTATGCTAAGATAGAAGTAATAAAGGGGTTTTTCTATGACACAATGTGATATCAAAGCAATTTTCTTCGATGTGGATGGTACATTAATTTCACATCGCAAACATGCAGTACCAACTTCTACAATTCATGCAATTTCACGTTTGCGTAAACAGGGGATACTGACATTTGTAGCTACTGGTAGACATCCCATTGAATTAAGAAAATTACTACCAGATAACCTAGAGTTTGATGCATATCTTTGTTTAAATGGTATATATTGTTTTAATAAAAATGAAGTCATTAGTACAAAACCAATTCCTAAAGAGGATATGAAAGGACTACTACAATCATTAGGTCAAACACCTTTTCCATGTACATTTATTACACAGGATGAAATGTATATGAATTACGCAAATGATTTAGTGGCACAAGTACAGCGTGATATAGTTCTGATGTTTCTGAGACAAAAGATGTTTCAAATGTATTACAAGAAGATATCCTTCAAGTAATTCCATATGGATTAGATGAGATGCAGATTAGTGAAGTGCTGAAATATATGCCACACTGTAAAGCAACCTCATGGCACGAGCATGCTAGAGATATCATCGTCAAAGAGGGTGGAAAAGATATTGGTATCAAAGAGATATTGCAGTACTACAATTTAGAGCTATCAGAGATTATGGCTTTTGGCGATGGAGACAACGATGTAAAAATGCTAGAGATAGCAGGAATTTCTGTTGCGATGGGAAATGGGAACGAAAATGTAAAAGCTGTTGCGGATTATATAACAGCTGATATTGATGAGGATGGAATTGAAAAAGCACTTTACCATTATGGTATCTTTCATGAAACACTCATAAATTAGCAGATGAATTCTAATTTATAATGAAGATGGAAAGAAGGTCATGTATGAAAGAAATTAATTATACAGACCTAGTATTTAATCCAACAAATATGCTCGCAAATGAGTGGATGATAGTATGTGCTGGTAATCAAGATACTGGATACAATGGTATGACAGTTTCTTGGGGACATTTTGGTTCAATATGGGGATATGAGGGAAAACATAATCTACCAACGATACTTGTTTATGTTCGTCCATCTCGCTATACACTTAACTTTATGGAGAAAGAAGAATACTTTACAGTCAATCTTTTACCACAATCTCAAAAGAGAGCTTTGGCAATATTTGGATCTAAATCAGGTCGTGATATTGATAAATTTAAAGAAGCAAATTTAACACCAGGATTTACGGACAATACAACTTATATCAAAGAGTCTAAGTATGCATTTGTATGCAAGAAGTTATATACAGGTGATTTAAAAGAAGAAGGATTCAATGTTCCTGCAATTGTAGAAGATTGTTATCCGAATAAAGATTTCCATCGCTTTCTTTGTTGGTGAAATTGTAAAGGTATTGCAGTCTGAAGATGGTGAGTAATGAGACTAGTAATATATAGCCTATCAGTCGTATTAGTGATTGTTGTTAGTGTCTGGTTAGTTTATTATGCAAGACATAAACATGATCCAATGGGCAATCGCATTGATGCGGAAAAGACGTATATGCTTATGGGTTGTGGTACTGGGAGTGTGATTGGTATTATTTGTGGTATCTATATCATTAACTCGGTTACTTTAGGTATTGGACTAGGAATGTTAATAGGTATGATGATAGGTATTACAGTACCAAAAATAAAGAAGAAGGAGAGAACATGGCAGCAGAAATAAAAAAGGAAGTTTCATTTGATGTATTTGGACAATTGGATTTTCGTGCAGGCACAATCTTAAAAGTAGAAGATGTAGAAAAATCTACAAAGCTAACGAAGTTAACAGTTGATCTTGGCGAGGAAGAACCTCGTACAATCGTATGTAGTCTTCGTGAAGTACGTGAAGACTACAAGACAGTTGAAGGAAAGCAGGCATTATTCCTAGTGAATCTTGCACCAAGAAAAATCATGGGAATTGAATCCCATGGTATGTTAGTGACACTTGGTTATGATGATGGCATTGCGGATACATTATTGTTCCCAGAACATCCATTACCAAATGGCACAAGAGCATCTTAAACAAATAGATAGTGAATACCGGTGTATACCTGATATGCATCGGTATTTTTATGAAGAAAAAGTAGAGATAATCGCTTTAGTTGTTTTCGTATGCGACTGTGATATAATTTGCTCGTTAGCATAGACTAACTATTCTAATCTATCTGCGCGTAATTTGTATGTTTTAAATTGTGAAAAGTATGCTGTGAACACATTAGTGGTATGTTTATAACATTCGCGTTACAATTGGAAAATAGTGAAGAGAATCAATTTAAATGATTCTACTTACATAAGCGAAATTACAAAGATAGTGTGATTGATATTTATTGGCATAGGGAGAGAATATGAAAAATATCGCAAAGAAATTATTTGCTACTGTCTTATCTGTAGCACTTTTGGCAGGATGTGCGCCAACAACAAAGAAAGAGTCCTCTGCACCAGCTGAAACTCCAAAAGCAGTTGAACCAGTTGATGTAAATGTAGCTGCTTTAAAGGGTCCAACATCTATGGGTATGGTTCAAATGATGAAGGAAAGTGATGAAGGCAAGATTACTTCAAACAATTATAAATTTGAAATCTTATCTGCAGTTGATGAAGTAACTCCAAAGATTGTAAAGGGAGAAGTGGATATTGCGGCTGTTCCAGCTAATCTTTCATCCGTACTTTATAACAAGATGGAAAAGAACTTACAGGTATTAGCGATTAATACATTAGGTGTTCTATATATCTGCGAAACAGGGGATTCTATCCATTCAGTAGCAGACTTAAAGGGTAAGACAATTTACGCTAGTGGTAAGGGTGCAACTCCAGAGTATGTACTCAACTACATTTTAGAAAAGAACGGCCTTCAGGTTGGTACAGATGTTACGATTGAGTGGAAGAGTGAGCATGCAGAATGTGTTCAGGCTTTAGCACAAGATCCTAACGCTATCGCAATGTTACCACAGCCATTTGTAACTGCTGCAGCAGCTAAGAATGATAAGATTCACGCAGCATTAGACTTAACAAAAGAATGGGATGCAATTCAAGAAAATGAAAAGAATAAGAGTTCATTAATCACTGGTGTTGTAGTAGCTCGCAAGGATTTCGTAGAAGCACACCCAGAAGCTGTCATGGATTTCTTAGAGAAGTATGAAGCATCTATTAAGTATGTGAATGAAAATAACGATGAAGCAGCGACAATGATTGAATCCTATGATATCATTGCGGCAGCAGTCGCTAAAAAAGCATTACCATTCTGCAATATTACATATATCGATGGTAAGGATATGAAAGAAAAACTATCAGGTTACCTCAATGTATTAAATGAGCAGAATCCTAAGTCAGTCGGTGGTAGCTTACCGGAAGATGATTTCTATTATGGAGTTAACTAAATCAAAGATTAAAATTTGGACAATACTGTTTTGGCTACTCGTATGGCAAGCCGTCAGTATGATATTAAATCAGGAGATACTACTGGTATCTCCTTTTACCGTTGTTCTTCGCTTGATAGAATTACTAAAGACAATAGACTTCTATCAATCGATACTACGTTCTTTATTGAATATTAGTTTTGGTTTTCTCATTGCGATGGTCGTAGGAATTTTGATGGCTGTATTTGCCGCAAAGCATAACTGGTTCAAACAGTTACTAGCACCCCTCATCTTTACGGTTAAATCTATTCCTGTCGCATCATTTATTATACTTGTGCTGATTTGGGTGCGATCTGCACAGTTATCTATCGTGATTTCCTTCTTAATGGTCTTTCCAATTTTCTATGAGAATGTACGAAAGGGTATTGAGATGTGTGATCAACAATTATTAGAGATGGCTGATGTGTTTGAACTATCTACTTTTACGCGTATTCGTTATATCTATACATCAAGTATTCTTCCATACTTCCAGAGTGCGTGTTCACTAGCTTTAGGTCTTGCGTGGAAATCAGGAATTGCGGCAGAAGTCATTGGCCTACCAAAGTTTTCGATTGGAGAACATCTGCAACAAGCGAAAGTATATTTTGATACAGCCGACTTATTTGCATGGACATTAGTGATTATTCTCTTGAGTACAATATTAGAAAAACTGGTGATGGCTTTGATACGTATGCTGATCAAATACATAGAAACGGAGTGTCTATGATGAATACAATCCAATTACATGATATTTCTAAAACATTTGATCAACATCCAGTTTTTGTAAGTTGGAATCATAACTTTGAAACTGGTATGGTACATGTACTCAAAGGTCAATCTGGTTGTGGTAAGACAACATTGTTGAGAATGTTGATGGGCTTGGAAACACCTGATTCTGGCACAATAACTCCACTACAAAATTATCGTAAAGCAGCTGTATTTCAAGAAGATAGACTCTGTGAAAACTTAAGTGCTATGCAAAATGTTTTGATGGTCGTTCATAATCAATCTAAGAATGATTTATTAGATCAGTTAAAAGATGATTTTAAGCAAGTTGGTTTAGATGACATGTACCAAAAGGTATCTACATTATCTGGTGGTATGAAACGTAGAGTCGCAATTCTACGTGCAATGTACGCAAATGCAGATATCTTATTCTTTGATGAACCTCTCAAAGGATTAGATGATACTACAAAAGAAAAAGTCATGCTGTTCATCAAAGAACGAATCAAAAATAAGACAGTCTTCTGGGTAACGCATGACGCAGATGAATATACTGTTTTTGATAAATATCAGCTACATGAATTATAATGAATGTAGCTTTTTATATAAGGATGAAAAACATGTTTAATCAGAAACCGATTTATCTTAAGGTATATGCAAATGATTGTAAAGATGCACTACTATTTCAAAGTGAAAGATACATCTATAAAAACCAAAACGATATTGTAGATGATTTCTTTGCATGGAAATGAAGTGCCTGCAATGGTTGTACAAGTTTCTCGTAAGATAAAGAAAACAAATATTAATCCAGAGTTTATCTTACGTAAAGCAGGTTTCTTTGAAAAAAATAAATTATCCAAGGATGTTTACAATCGTGTGAAGAACGACGAACTTTCTTGGATTGATGAGATTGAACATTGGGATGCGATGGAATAGGGATGAGACTATATGAAGACAGAGATTAATAAAATTATCGATGCACAACAAGATGAGATGATTGCATTCGGCAAAGAGTTGTTTATGCATCCAGAACTTGGTTATAAAGAATTTGAAACAAAGAAGCTTGTTCAAGAAGAACTTGCAAAGCATGGTATTAACGTAGAGGCAGAATACTTTTGAGACAGGATTCCAAGTTAGTATCGGACATGGAAAACCTCATATCGGGTTGATTGCGGAATTGGATGCGATTCCTGTAGAAGGACATCCATGCTCAAATCCAAAGGATCATGCAGCACATGCATGCGGACATAGTACACAAGTTGCAATCATGGTAAATGCAATTATTGCATTAAAGAAAGTCTGGTTTATTAGAACAGAAAGGAAAAGTAACATTGTTCTTTACACCGGCTGAGGAATATACGGATTTAGATTATCGTCGTAAACTTATCCAAGATGGAAAGATTCGATTCATCGGTGGAAAGATGAACATGCTAGAAGCCGGTGTATTTGGAGATTGTGACTGTATCATTCACTTACATGCGATGGGCTCTGAATATGCATATGGTTATGGCTCCTCTCTAGCAGGTTTTAAATATAAGAAAATTATCTTCAAAGGAAAGGCATCACATGCAGGAGTACTTCCACATCTAGGTATCAATGCGCTCAATGAATTTACACTATTCAATACAGCTTTAGGAATGTTGCGTGAGACCTTTGAGGAAAATGATATGGTACGAGTACATGGGATTCTTACAAAAGGTGGAGATACAATTAATAGCGTACCTTCAGAAGTAATCTATGAATGTTATATTCGTACTTTAAACCAAGATAAATTATTAGAAATTGATCACCAGATTACATCGATGGCACAACACTGTGCTGCTGCATTAGGTGGAACAGTGGAATTTGCAGATATGATAGGATATTTACCATTTACACCAAACCCAGTACTTAGCGAAGTTGCACATCAGAATATCTTTGGATTACACAACAGAAGATAAAATTATTGCAAATGAAAGAAGCATCGCTGGTGGAGATGTAGGTGATGTATCCTGTTTCTATCCAATGATTCAATTTGGATACAATGGTTTTAGCGGTGCAATCCATGGTGTAGATTTTCAAAGATCGAAGATACATACTAAAGCATTTGTAGAACCAGCAAAAATTGTATGTGGATGTATCGTTGATTTATTAGAGAAACCAGAGTTAATCGAACAAATCAAAGCTTCACATCACAGTATGGATAAAGAAGTATATAAGGCATACTTTACAAGGAAAATAAATTGAGAGAAGAACTGCTATCAAAAAGATAGCAATTCTTTTTAAATTTTATTTGACTATTGGTCAAAAATAGATATGATTAAATTGTAAGTAATAAAGGGGGAATCAGATGACAGATACAGAAAAGAATGCAAGCATGGTTTGTCCTAAATGTGGTGCAAACTTAAAGATAGAGGCATATAACGATAATTTTGATCAAATCGTATGTCCTTATTGTGATTATAAGAGAATTGAGCCAAAGAGAAAGTCTACTGCAGAGCAGATGGACCATGAAGAAAAGATTGTTTATGCAAAAGAAAAAGGATACTTACGTGCTAACGATGAAATTGAAGAGATTAAGAAAAGCACGTACACGTAAGAGAATTGCGTTTGCATTAATATCTTTATTGTTTGTAGTCCTAGTTTTTAATTTTCGTAGAAAAACTAAATCGTCCAAAGGCTGATCCTTTTGCGTATGTAACCATTGAGTGTTCTGGTATTGATGGAAATGGTAAATGTGAAATGAAATTAGGTGATGCAAAAAATGATAAAGGAGAAGTTATTGATACTAGTAAGATTAAATATGAGATTTCTAAAACAACTAATTTCTCAAATGATGATACATTAACAATTACTGCTGAAAGTGATACGTATCAACTTACAGAAAAATCAAAGATATATACAGTCAGTGGTTTAGATGAATATCTTAAAAATGCAGATGAACTCAGTCAAGATAATATTGATTTATTGGTTTCAGAAGCTTTAGCAAGACAACCTGATGTACTAAAAATTACTCTGGAGCTACATTCAATTCAGCTACAGCGAAGAAATTAATCGTGATGTCTGGAAATCAAACCAGCACAGTGTACGTTATCTCTGAGATTAACTACACATTGGAGGATGGTACAAACGTTACCTATTATATTTCTACGTACTTTAAAAATGTAGTATTAAGAAAGAATAGTAATGGTGAATATTCTCTGGCACATGGAGAATCGATGTATACTGGTCATATGATTAATCTAGTTGGTAGTAGATTTTTCACTGGCTATGCAAGCAAGAGGCAGCTGAAGCAGCAGCTAGAACAACACAAACACCAGATTCAGATTATTCTGCAATGGATATCAAGTAAAAATCATCAGAGTAGTTAAGTATCTTGGCTACTCTGATATTTTTATCTTATACTAGTATCAAGGAGTGGCTTTATGATTGATTTATTATGCTTGCTTGAATTTTATAATACATATGAAACGGACGAAATCTATCATAAGATTGCTAGAGAAAATGCTAGAGAATTTCTCTGTTGTTTCCAGAAATGTCAATTTCTGAACTGTCAGAATTTTTCTATTTGTTTCACAGTCTACGATCTATCGCTTTTATCAAATGATGGGATATGAAAACTATAATCAAATGAAAGCTGGACAAATCACATTCTTGGAAAATTATTATCTACAGGGAAGATATGTTCAAGAAATTCGAAGATTCATCAATTTGATAACTATATCGACTGCATGCTTGAAAAAGATACATGCATTTAAAAAGAAAAGAATATTCATGTACATAGTAGATCAATTGATTGAAATGATATTATCCGTGGATGAAATCATATTTGTTGGAATGCCAATGCCTCGTTTGTATGGAGATTACAGATGGAACTCGTGATGTTAAAAAGAAAAACATCCGCATTTTCTGAATCCTAGAGAAATCAACATCAAGCCATTCATACATGCAAAGCCTAATACACTGATTATTGGAGTTCAGTATTTAATGGATAGTTCTATCTTTTTCAAATATGATGAAGGATGTTATGAATCAGTCAATATAAATCCGCAGTTATCTACACATCAAAATTAGCATCGTATATTAAAAACATTGATTTACCAATCTATATTGAAGGGATAATAATGAAAGTGATCTCTTTGTGATGGAGTTTATATTTAATTACATAGGCATCGATTGAATATGATGATTTTGGACAAGCCAGATAGTATTAATTTATAAAGTTATGCCAATGTAACATAAATCGGAAATGATTATCTTTCTAAATCAGATTTTCATTTTTCCTTTTAGAAATTTTTAAAAAAATCAACTTGTTATATATTTAACATATGGTTCGGAGGAAAGTATGAAAAAGCATTATTAGAGCTATCGTTTCTTTTTCGTTGTTCTTAACAGCTTGTGGTGGTAGTTCAAAAGGCTATAACTTTAAGGCTGGAACATATGAGGGTAGCGGTACGGGTAAAATGGCTCCATAAAAAGTATCAGTAGAAGCCCAAAATGATAGTATTAAAAAGGTAGATATTCTTGATCAAAATGAGACACCATCGATTGCAAAAGATGCATTAGAGAAGATTCCACAAAATATTGTAAAGGAGCAAAGTCTAGCCATTGATACAATCAGTGGTGCAACAATTACAAGTCAAGGTATTTTGGATGCAGTTAAAGATGCGTTGTCCTCTTCAGGTGTAGATATGGATAAGTTAACGCAAAAGACAGCCTCAACAAATAATCAAGTAGAAGAAGTGGAAGCGGATATCGTTGTCATTGGTGCAGGTGGAGCTGGTACTGCAGCAGCTTTGCGCGCAGCACAAGAAGGTAAGAAAGTTATGTTGCTAGAAAAAACAGCTACACCAATGGGAGCTAGTACATTAGCTGGTGGTATGTTTGCCGCAGATAGCCGTCTACAACAAGAACAAGGCAAAACAGTAGATAAGAACTGGTTATATGAACAATATTATAAGGCTTCTAATGGATACATGAATTCACTATTGGTTGATCATATTATTGATGAGGCTGGTAATACGGTAAACTGGTTACTAGATAATCATATGGAACTAAATTTGGTTGATGCAGGTTCAGGTGGTGCGTATAACCATGTGGGTATGCCAGCTACTTTACACGGCTACAATGAAGGTGGAAGTGTTGCGCTAAAGAAACTTGTTCAAGAATTTGAAAATGCTGGGGGAGAAGTACGTTGGTCAACACCAGCTTATGAAATTCAAAAAGATGAAAATGGTGTAAAAGCAGTTCTTGCCAAGAAGGAAGATGGCTCAACACTAAAAATTAATACACAGGCTGCTATTATCGCTACTGGTGGATATGGTGGTAATCAGGAGATGCTAGAAAAGTATATTGGTGATCAATATACTTTAGGTGAAGTTGCACAAAATACAGGTGATGGTATCAATATGGCTTATAGCTTAGGTGCAGGAAGATCTGGTTTAGGTGTAACACAGTATTTCTGGGAGACTTTTAAACCAGAAGAAATCGGTCAAATGGCTCAAATACTTGGTGAAGATTGGTTTTCAATGACTACATTTACCATGTTCCCATTCTTACGTGTTAATTCACTTGGTCAGCGTTATTCTGATGAAACAAAGGTAACTTCATTCTCGGAACATGGCGGAGAAATAGCACAACAACCAGGACAGTATGAGTATGCTATTATTGATAGTTCTATTCTCAAGAAGATAGCACAAAGTGGTATGGCAGTGATTGAAGACCAATATGCGTCATGGGTTGGTAATGAACAGTTCTACATGGAATTCAATGAGCCAAATAGTACAGATGCAATGTATGCACAACAACATACACCGATCGACTTCACGATTACATTAGATAAATTATTAGATACTGATGTTGTATATAAAGGGGATACAATCGAAGAACTTGCCAAGGCAATGAATGTGGATGTAGCTACTTTACAAGCATCTGTTAATCAATATAACCAAGCAATTGCAAGTGGACATGATGATGCATATGCCGCAAATACAAGTCGTCTTGTAGAAGTAAAAGAAGGACCATATTATGCTGTAAAGTATGTTGCTAGAAATCTAGGTACTTTAGGTGGTATACGTATTAATGAAAATATGCAAGTACTAGATAAAGACTTCAATGTTATTAAGGGACTATACGCTGCTGGTGCAGATGCTGGTGGAATGTATGAAAAGGCTATGTAGATTTTTGAAAGGTGGTACTTTTAGGATTTGCATACACATCTGGAAGACTTGCAGGAGAACAAGCGCTAAAGATATCAAGTAAACGTTATCCATGTGATAACGTTTTTTCATGCATACATGTATTGATAATTCTATTTTATATTATGACTATATTTGTTATAATAGGTTAAAGAGGTTTATTAACATGTCATATTTCTTTCGCTATGAACCAGATGGAGTTCATAACATGCCTATATTGATTATTCGTATTGTGTTTGTAGCAATTTACTGTTTGCGTATACGCAAAAGAATAATAAAAAGTTATTAGGATTTCTTTAATACTTGGATAGTATTACAGCTTACTTTATTTCTATGGTATTTAGTAAACTCAACGTTATTTATCAAAGAAGGATTACCACTGTATCATTGTCGATTATCCGCAATCATGCTTGCAGTAACATATTTATTGAAGAAAGAAAAGCTAATGAGATACTTTTCGTGGCTTGGTCTTCTAGGTGCGATCATTGCGTTCTCTTTCCAGATCCTTCTCCATTTTTATGGCCACATATTACAAACATTACTTTATATCTTTTAGTCATATGTTATTGGGGGTTATCGTCAGTTATTGTTTTAAGAAAAGAGGAAAACTGTATTAGTTATAAAGATATATTTCTTGTATACGATTGTGATGAATCTTGTGATTTCATTTGTAAATCATTTTTATGGGAAGTAACTATAGTTATTTAAGAGCTTTACCAAAGATGTTTCCATTTGATTTTACGCCAATACAGTTATTCTTTATACTTTCTGTGTTAATTAGTGTGATTATTACTGTTACAGAAAAGACATATCTGTATATTCATCACTTAAATCATAAAAATGTTGAGGAAGACATCATTATTTAATGGTAAAATAAGAAAGTATCACAGTTTAAAGAGGGAGATTTTATGGAAGATATCAAACAAGGATTTAGGAAGTACTTTAAACAAGGAAACCAGGCAATTATTCTGTCATTAATTGCTTGCGTATTATTGGTATTGGATTAATGACATTACCAAGAGTAATGCCAAAGTTATTGGCAAATAAGAAGAATGCCGTTATGTTTAATGCTGATGATAGTAAGCAGGACGGTAAGTATACTTACATCGATATTATCGCGATTGACGATTATAGTGCGTATCAAGGTTCTGATTATTACTATGTAGCAGTTGATACTGATCGTTTATTAAATGTAGTTAAAATTGATCAGAGTATCTACAATCAGATGAAAGAACAACAAGCATACTGGTCAACACGTGGTGATGATAAAACTGGGGAGTTGGCTCCAAAGCCATATCGTTTATATGGTGTACAAAAGTTCTTGGCAGATGAATATGTAAATGCAATTGGAAAATTCTTATCAGAAGACTACTGAAGAGATGCGTAAGTATATAGGTACTTATTACTTCTCTAATGGTGTTGAATATAATAAGGATCTTGCTAAAACTCTATTCTTAGTAGGGTATTGTAGTTGTAATTTGTCGGTGCAGTTTCTGCATATGAATTTAATAAGAAAAATAAGAATGTTGAAAAGACAATTGCATACCTTGAGGGTACAGGAAGACTCTACGAAGCTTGGAATGAATTACAGACATACTTACAAGTAAATAAAGATGCAAACTGTATTCTTCTAGATAACTACGTTATCTCTAAGTCAGAGGGTATGATGAGACCTTACGAAGATATTCTTTGGGCATATCGATATGTAATGAGAAGAAACTTCGTTGTAGTAAATCAGTATGCATTATGTCGCTTAGTAGATGGTGGAAAGATGCAATTAACTCCTGCAGGCTTTTTAAAGAAGGAAGCGATTGAAGAAATCTTAGATACAATTGCGATGAAGAATCCTTCTGTTATGCTAGGTTATACAAACGAAAACCAACGTGCATATAAGGAGATGACAAGACGCTAAAGAAGATATGTTCTTACAGTAATGTAGGAACATATTTTTTGTTTTATGAAGGGAGAACTCACGAATTTAGGTATGCTATAATAGTAGCCAAATGAGAGGGGGATTCAATGATTAAAGACCGTCAATTCTATCAACATTTAGTCGCGATGATGATACCTCTTGTGATTCAGGAGATTATAAATTTCTGTGTGCAGATGTTAGATACAGTCATGGTTGGCTCATTAGGAGATGCGGCAGTATCAGCAGTCACCTTGGCAGGACAACCATACTTTATCTTTAATGTCTTTGCGTTTGGTTTGACTTCTGCAGGGGCAGTTATGATTTCTCAATATTGGGGACAGAAGAATATCGAAAAGATTAAACATATCATGAGTGTGATGTTATGGTCGGTTATCGTCGTATCTGTACTATATATGGGAGCTTGTTGGTTATTTCCACGACAAATCATTCGTATTTTCGCAAGTGATGAAAAGTTGGTAGAACTTGGTGTATCCTATCTTCAAGTAGTCGTTGTTTCATATCTATTGAATGGATTATCCATGTGGTACTTTCTCATCATTATCCGCAAAAGAAAATGTTAAAATTAGTGCAGCTGTATATACAGGATCTTTCTTTGTTAATCTAATCTGTAATTATCTTTTGATTTATGGAAACTTTGGTTTTCCAAAGTTAGGTGTTGTTGGAGCCGCAATCGGTACGATTGTCGCAAGAGCGTTCCAGTTAGTATGTGCAAGTATTTATGCACGTTATCATGAGAAGGATATTCGATTTGGTTTACGTGATATCTTTGACTTTGATAAAACGATGATTCCTACATATTTCCACTTAAGTCTTCCTGTCATTGGGGATGATTTGATTTGGAGTTTAGCTGTATCTACACAGCTAGCTATCATCGGTAGAATGAGTAGTGATTATGTCGCAGCCGCATCAATTGCCAGTGTAGCCCAACAATTTGTAATGATTCTTGTCTATTCCATGGCAAAAAGTGCTACGATTACAACAGGAAAAGCAGTTGGACAAGGTGATTATGAACGGGTAAAACAAATTGGTAGAACCTTCTTAGTATTATCTGCGTTTATAGGTATCCTTGCGTGTGGGGTTGTACTTCTCATTCGAACACCTGTATTATCTCTATACCCAAATGTAACAGTTGAGACAAAGAATCTTGCATATCAGTTTATGACTGTGATTGCGGGGATTATGTTATTTACAGGGATTGAAAATACGGCGATTGTAGGTATCTTACGCGGTGCAGGAGATATGCATTATGCATTCCGTATTGATGTAGGATGTATGTGGTTTATTGGTTTACCAATGGGATTACTTGCGGCATTTGTATGGAAGTTACCTGTAACATATGTATACTTCTTCTTACGTTTTGACGTTATTTTCAAAATTATTTTATGTATTCGTCGTATCTTAAAGGGTGAGTATATTAAAGACTTTACGCGTAAAGCTGCGTCCTAGGAGGTAGTTATGTATTACGGAAATATCAAAGAATATGACATTGCGGATGGTCCTGGAGTACGTGTATCACTATTTGTATCCGGTTGTACAAATCGCTGTAAAGGTTGTTTTCAACCACAGACTTGGAGTTTCTGCTATGGACAGCTATATACCGAAGAAGTAGAAAATCATATCTTAGAGGCACTGGGTCAAAGAGTATATCCAAGGATTAACACTTCTTGGTGGAGAACCATTTGAACCAGAAAATCAGATAGAGCTTGTGAAACTACTTCGTAAGGTAAAAGAACGCTATCCAGAAAAGGATTTGTGGAGTTATACGGGATTTAGTTATGAGAAAGATCTTGTAAAGGGTGGAAGAAGACATACAGAAGTGACTGATGAAATGCTAGACCTACTGGATGTTTTGATTGATGGTCCATTTGTCTGGCAAAAGAAGAATCTTCGTCTGATGTATCGTGGTTCTGAAAACCAACGTGTAATCGATCTTAAAAAAACACGTAAAGAGGGGAAGGTTGTATTACTAATTGAATGAGGGTGGAAAAAAGAATTCCATTCTCTTTTTTACATGGTATAGTAATGATTGCATGGCCGTAAAAGACTGGATATATTCGCCATGCATGTACTAAAAATGTTGTATTTGGAAATAAAATATAAAAGGATTTTATCTAGATGATGTAGATAAAATAGCAGTATTCTTTGATGGTTATCTATACTCAAGAATACAGCGCATCTTTCAAAGGACAACGAAATATTGCATTCTGAAGAAAGAGGAGTAGATTATGAAGAATAAGAACATCTTAGGACATTTACAGATTGTTATGTCCTCATCACTATTTGGCTTAATGCCTTTGATTACAAAGATGGCGTATAGCTATGGCGCAACACCGATTACTGTTGCGTTCTGTCGTTGTTTTTACGCGACAATCATTCTTGCGGTAATGTTACCGTTTATGAAGAAGAATATCTTTTCGATTGAACGTAAACAAATCGTACCAATGTTAAAGATTGCGATTCCATTTGGATTAATTCCAGTTACGTTATTTATTGCCTATACATACTTAGATTCAGGTATGGCAACGATTTTATTCTATACACATCCTATCTTTGTCATGGTGTTATCCATCCTGATGTATCATACATTTCCTTCTAAGAAACAAATCCTATGTATGATTTTATGTTTAGCAGGTATTGTTCTATTAAACGCAATTCAAGGTGAAATTAAAGTGGTTGGTATTGCAGTCGCAATTCTTGCAGGATTTATCTATAGCGTATATGTAATTGCTTGTGATCAAAAGGGAATTGATGAAATCGATCCAACTGTACTATCCTTCTGGATTAACTTATTTGCATCAATTGCGGTAGGTATTATTGGTATTGCGACTGGTCAATTAATGATTGTAACTGAACCAATGGGACAGGTATCTATGTTTATACTTGCATTAGTTGTATCTGTTATTGCGGTCTTACTATTCCAACATGGTGTATTAGTAACCGGTGGTTTAAAAGCTTCTTTACTTAGTACATTTGAGCCACTTACAAGTTTATTCATTGGTATGATTGTATTCCATGAGATATTAACTGCACGCCAATGGGTTGGTATTGTATTGTATTAGTATCTGTAATTCTATTAGTAATTCCAGTAGGCACAAAAAAGAAAATGTAGGTTTTAGGGAAATATACTTGTTGTATTTCCTTTTTATTATGCGCTTTGAAAGTAAATAATATCAGTTGACGTATATAATGAAAAGTATTATATTTACGTTAGTTAGTTTAGTATAACTAACTTCTAAAAATTATGCCGGAAGAACTCATTGTAGAACATTGTGCACCGACATTAGCCGGTGTCAAAACAGGAAACCTGTTTAACTGTGGTTATTCTTGTAAGGAACAATTAATGAAGCAGATTGAAGAAATCAATCATCGCTTTAGAAATTGTGATCTTAAAATGACTGTCCTCAGTTATCCGAAGGATCGAGCACTTATTTATCTGTATCGACCAACATGGTTGAAAACGGATTTATCCAAAGAAGAAGTTGTTTCGATTCTAAAAGAAAGAGGGTATCCAATTGATGATATGTCTGCATGTATTGATGTGTTAAGTCAACGTATTCAATCATCAGGGCAGCGTGCATTCCCACATGAAATTGGATGTTTCTTGGGGTATCCTGCAGAAGATGTTCGAGGTTTTATTGAGGATAGTAAACCTTGTAAACTTGTCGGAACTTGGAAAGTTTATGGCAATGAGGAGATGGCAAAACATCTATTCCAAATATATGAGAAATGTACATATGCATATTTGGAACATTTTCGAAAAAGGAATGTCTTTAGAGCAGTTAGTTAGATTTGTCTAAATTAAAGGAGGAAAAAATCATGAGTAAAGTAGCAGTTGTGTACACAAGTACAACAGGTAACACAGAAAAGATGGCTGAAGCTATCGCTGAAGGCGCAAAGAGCAAGGGAGCAGAAGTTGTTGTATTAACAGCAGATGCATTCTCAGCTGGTGAAGTAGCTAACTACGATGCAATCGCATTCGGTAGCCCAGCTATGGGTGTTGAACAGCTTGAAGAGAGCGTGTTTGAGCCAATGTTCGCTGACGTTGAAGGTAGCCTAGCTGGTAAGAAGGTTGGTCTATTCGGCTCCTATGGTTGGGGTGATGGCGAATGGATGCGTACATGGCAGGATCGTGTAGCAGCAGATGGAGCTGTATTAGTACAAGATGGTGTTATGGCAAACTATGAACCTGATGATGGTGCATTAGCACAGTGCAAAGCATTAGGTGAAGCATTAGCTTAATCAAAGATATGAAATAATAAAACTGCCACTTCCTAGAAAGTGACAGTTTTTTTGTTTAGTTTGCGATACCATGATGAGCAGTATAGCTACCTGCTGTTAATGATGAGAAGTGGTAACCATTCTGTAGACCCCAGACGATAATGCGTTCAACTGCATCTACTGAGAAACCTTTTGTATCGTGCTGTAATACAACAGAAGGACGATTATTCGCTGAAGCGTTTTGTACTTGAGTAATTACATTTTCATATACCTCATCAGCTGTAGAAGCCCCACCCGCATCACCACTGGATACATTCCAGTCAAAGTAGGTGTAGCCCTTTAAAGCAGCCTGTCTTACTAAGGCTGTCATAATACCTGCAGTATAATTACGGCTAACGGTATTAGAGGAACCACCAGGGAAACGGAACAGATTTGCGTATGTTCCTGTCTGTTGGTAGATGATATTGTTCATTGCGTTAAAGTCATTCCAGAATGCATCAGTACTAGAATACACATTTGAATAATCATGCGTGTAGGAATGTTCCGCAACGACATGACCTGCTTGTGCTTCCTTTTGAATCATATAGATATAATCAGGTTGTAAAGCAGTTACGAAGAAGGTTGCTGGAATATTGTACTTCGCAAGTACATCTAATAGACGTTGTGTATGTGCACTTGGTCCATCATCAAATGTTAAATAAATTGTTTTATTGTCTTCTGCTTGAATCTGATTTGGTGGAAGATTTTGTACGTGTACTACACGCTGTACAGTTGTTTCATTGTTATGGGAATCCTTGCATGTATATGTAAGTGTATAATCACCAGGAGTGTAAACATCTACACTACCATTAACGACTGTATTTGCAGTAATATCTCCATCTAAATCATCGATTGCAGTATAAGAATCCACAAATCCATTTCCACGAACCCAGGTCACATCATTACCACCAACGAGTGTAATTTCAGGTCCTTTACGATCGTCGTAGATAATCTTGCGCTCTTCAGTAGCTTTATTGCCATGAGAGTCAATAACTTTATACGTTACAACACCATCTTTTTCTTCACGAATAACTTTATCCGTTAAATCACCATCGTAATTATCCATTGCAGTATAACCTTCTTCCTCATATGGATGATTGAAGAGGGTATAACTATCTGGATTTGATGTGAGTGTAATTTTTGGTGGTGTTGTATCTTGTACAACAACTGTACGCTCTTGTGTAGCTTTTAAACCATCTTTTCTCGGCAGTGTATTCGATTTTTATAAGAACCCTAATTTACTTGTATCAACAGTACCTTTGCTTTCTACTTCTACCTTTTCACGTAAGAAGGTAAGAATTGTACCTTGTTTATAGGCTACTGCACCTTGATCTTCATAGTTTGATTTATACTCAACGAGTGTTGTTTGATCTCCGTTTACTTCTATTACAACTTCCCATTTATTTAGTAATATCACAAGACATGCACTAAATAGAAATAAGACAGTCACGAACATCAAAAATTTTGTTAATGGTTTTTGATTGTCTGTTTATTCATATAGTTAAATACCTCATTATCTATTCTATCATTAATCATGATAAAAAGAAAAAAACCACCAGATTTATGACCGGTGGTAGATTAAGATTTTATTTACTGAATAAATCCTTAGCCTTGTCGAGTAAGCCTTCACCAGCTGTCTTAGCTGCGTTAGCTACATTCTGTAAATCATTAAGAAGACCCTTAACGATGTCGTTCTTCTTAACTTCAGCAGCGATACGGTCAAAGTCTTCCTTTGTTAACTCTTCCATCATCGCCTAAGATGCCCTTTAATACTTCATTGTTTGCAGCAAAAGTCTTTAACTTTTCTGGGCTCTTTTTTAATTCTTCAACTACCTTTGTTGCTAGTTCTTGTACATTAATATCTGACATTTTATTTTCTCCTTTAAGGTTGAAGATATCATAATGGAAATAAATCTTTTATACAAGCGAAACTATTCTCCATCTGTGAAAGTCTTTTTTGGATGTTATTGGGAAACGTATTTCATCCGCATATAGAAAACTTTCAATACGGGAAGTATATTGCTGGATTGTTTCTAATATTCTAGGCATTTGATCATCTGCGTTATCTGGTTGAATACGATCGACGATAGGCACTTCAATCATACCAAAGGCAGGGTTATGCAAATACTTATCATGCCATTCAGAATCTGCCAAAAGTACATTGTATGCATGTTTTACTTTTTCATTTTGTGATACAAGCCAAAGTTCAATGCCAAGAGTATGATGATCTAATGCGATGATAAACTTTAGATAGCGGTCATATAAAAATGCATCATGAATAGAGAAGTAACTGTAATCCATAAACCCAGGTGTAATTTCACTGACAGTGAACATAGAAGGGATAGAATTATGTAACTTTGTAAAATAGTTCATGATTTCGATATATGCGACTTGTAAATCACCTTGATTTACTACTTTTTGATAGGTATCAAGATAATAGTTCATATCTTTTGGCATAGAATCAACCTCCACATAATCAGATTATACTTCATATAACTTTAAGATTATATGGTTTTATCATACCTCATCATTCATATATAATAAAGAACGGAGGTTCATTCTATGAATTTTGATAAATTAAAAAATAACAGCCGTAATATTCTAAAATCAATTGGTCTCATTATCCTTGCATTAGCTATCTATAACGTAGTTTCGGATATTGTAGTAGGGTTTGGATATAGTTTCTTTACAGAGGAACAAATTGAAGCACTCAGCTACTATTTCTTTGATACAGTTATCTGCGTGGTTACATGTATCTTACTATTCTTTGTGTACTATTTTACTTCTAGAAAGAAGACAGGTCTTGTATTAGCAGATACTAAGATGCCTAAGTGGTTGATTGTTCCATTTGCAATCATTATTACACTTGGTATGGGTTTAGTTAGTTCACTTTGGCTAGACTTTGCATATACACAACTTGCAAATGTACCATTTGTTGCACAGAGCGTTGAAAGCTTTGACTCTGCTTGGTCAACAATAGGTGAAGATCCATATATCTGGGTATGCTTATCTGTTGTTGTCTTTGGGCCAATCGCAGAAGAACTCTTATTCCGTGGGATTATCCATAACTCCATTAAGAAGGTATGTAACCCATATGTAGCGATTGTATTATCTGGATTGATGTTCGGTATTTGGCATGGAGAATTTGTACAGAGTGTTTATACAACATTCTTTGGTATTGCATTAGCAGTGGTATATGAATACAGTGGTTCTCTGTGGGTACCAATCGGTATGCATATCTTGAACAACTTTACATCTACATTACCACCAGCACTTGATACAACTGCCACATACTTACTGATCACACGTTTAGAAGAAATTAGTTTACTACCTACAGTACTATTACTCATCTATATGATTTATGCTATCCATAAAAAGGAGAAAGAAAACCATGAAATTAATTCTGTATCATGCTAATGCGATGATGAAAGAAATTGCCGAAAACTGGGCAAAAGAAAATCAGATTGAAGTAACAGTATTATCAGAATTATTGACTGCAGAAAGTGTAAAACTTGCAAAGGGATATGATGGTATCATCAACTCGCAAGCTGCAGGTACTATCGATAAAGAAATCTACAGCACATTACGCGAGTATGGTATTCGCCAGATTGCGTTAGTGAGTGCAGGATATGAATTATATGATTTAAAACTCGCAACAGAAAATAACTTAGTGATTACAAATGTTCCTAGTTACTCACCAGAATCGATTGCGGAATATACAGTATTAACTGGTTTGAATCTTGTTCGCAATAACAATACCATCATCGCAAATGTTGCAAAAAACGACTTCCGTTGGCAACCATCCATCTGTGGAAGAGTTATGGGAGATATGAAAGTAGCGATTATTGGAACTGGTAGAATTGGTCAAATTACAGCAAAATTATTCCATGGGTTCGGATGTGAACTTGTTGGATTTGATCTATATCAGAATGAAGGTATCAAGAGTATCCTGACATATAAAGACTCTATTGAAGAAGCAGTTAAGGATGCAGATATCGTTTCCATTCATATGCCAGCAACCGCAGATAACCGTCATTGCTTTGACTATGAGATGTTTCAGAAGTTTAAGCCTGGTGCTATCTTATTAAACATGGCAAGAGGCTCTATTGTTGATACAGAAGGGTTACTAAAGGCTTTGGATGAAGGTATTCTATCTGGAGCAGGTATTGATACTTACGAGTATGAAATGCCATATATCCAAAAGGATTATCAAGGTAAGCTAATCGAAGATGAAGTATTTGCACGTCTAGTACATCACCCACGTGTGATGTATTCTCCACATATTGCATACTTTACAGATGAAGCAATTAAGAACCTTGTAGAAGGTGCATTAAACGCTGCTGTTGAAGTGATTACAACAGGTACATCTAAATCTAGAGTAAACTAGGCATATGCTTTGTATTTTTAGCTAGTTATGACTATCATAAAAGTACGAGGTAAAAGAAAATGAAAAAATTATTGATTCTTGCTTTATCATTGTTTTTAGCAGGCTGTATGGTTACTAAGACAAGTGAAACATCCGGTAGCTACAAAACAATTTCATCAACAGAAGCTCAACAAATGATCGAAGATAACAAGGATGCTCTTATCCTTGATGTTCGAACAGCTGCTGAGTATGAAAGTGGACATATCCCAAATGCTGTTAATCTTTCTAATGAAGATATTCAAGCAGGTAAGGTAGATAGCTTAAAGGATAAGTCACAACTCATTATGGTATATTGCCGTAGTGGTAACCGTAGCCGTCAAGCAGCACAGAAATTAGCTGAACTAGGCTATACAAATGTTGTAGACTTTGGTGGTATCCAAAGTTGGCAAGGAGATATTGAAAAGTAAAAACTGGTCAATCGACCAGTTTTCTTTATGATAAATGCTCAGTTTTAGAGATTTCCTTTTCGTGTTGTAAAGCAAACCAGAGTTTTGTGCCATCGCCGATTTCATCTGCTTCTAAGCGTATTGGTGTAAAGTTTAACTTCTCCATGATACTTGCATTGACTAGACGACGAGGTTCATCAACCTCGAAAGAATAGTAATAGGGTTTTGGCTTTGTATCAGGTCCATACTGTGCAATATCTGGATCTAATGCAATGGCGGTATATAAATCTGTATTCTCATAGGAATAACGTAATGCATGTTCCTTAATCATCTGGACCATGTTACGGAATATTGATTGTCTACGATAAGCAGTGGTTACATATGCATTTGTAATTAGTAAAGCTTCTCCTAAAACTAGTAGGGAGGAGCTTTCTTTGTTTGGTGGATAAGTAATGTCAGGGAAGTAATTACCACAGAGACAATAATGTTCAAGATAAGTCCAATCAGATTCATCTGCACAAAAGTTAAATACTTTCTCATTGGTTAATAGTGTATCCATGGATGCATGTAACCCCGAGATATCTGCAATAATCGTATCACCTTCATATACTAATATTGTAATACGTTCTAATACATTACTATCAATTTCACTCACATGTTTAATCTCTTTGCCATCTGATGACATCACTGGTAAAGCAAATAAACAGTATACATACTTACCGATAGTTGTAACAGCATAATAGTCAGGATGAATATCATACCAATCTAAAAAGGATATCTGTAGCATCAGGTAAATATTTCTCTAATCGAGTCAATGCTTTTTGTTAAGTATGTTTTTGAAAGTCTATCCATGATTGAATTTCTGACATAATGCTAAAATGTATGGGAAAATTGAATACAAGAATTATCCATTGTAAATACAGATAGTACTAGTAATATAACTCAACAAAAGGAGAACTTTCAATGAAGACAGTAATCGACAATCATACAAATCATTTCGCTACGCTTTGGTTATGTTGTAAATATATTCTATAAAATAAAAATGAAACCAATGCCCAAAACAGCTAGACTATTAAATCGAATGGTTTCCTGTTGATTGTTCAAGAAAGGAGTATGATGGTGTAAAAGAGGTTCCAACATACAATGATTCAGGAACGGATAATATATGACAAAATACCAACATGCTTTTATGGCACTGGAAAGGTGTCGGCAAGTGACATATCATTGGTAAATTAGTTGGAGACATCTAGCAATCAAGAAAAAGAGAGAGAAAAATGAAGATTAATTCAAAAAGAAAAATCTCAAAAATTATGTTAAATGGGAATCAAGTTATGATTAAAACATTTCAACATATTGGAGAGAAGATAAAAATTTTGATCAAACAAACAACAGAAAATCTTTCACAAAAACTGGAAGAACTTTGAGATTGAAAACTGCTTTGAAAGTATTATGACAAAAGATGAGACATAGAGAAAAATGACTTTTTCATTTGATGATGAAGTATTTGATCAGATTATTTATATTCATTTTATCAATTACAATTACAGGAACCTAATAGTTTAATCAATGCTTATCTTTTGGTTATTATTTTGGTAGTTTGCTCCAGAAAATGAATGCGGACGTACACACGTGCGTACGATAGTTCATTTGTTCCATTATAAAAACACCTGGGGAATCAGAAACATTATTAGACAAATTGAACTATTTAAGTAATCCGGAAAGAGGTACACCATATTATGTCGGAGATGATATGGATAAAACGATATCCCGGAATAGAGTGGTATTAGATGACATGTATTGATCATTTGGGAAAATGAACAACAGGGATTCAACGATCATTTGCCAGTATGGCAATGTAGAAAATGTGTTATTTAAATATCATTGGTGATGAAGAAATCTATATAAATAAAGAGGGATATGATCATACAAAAATTTGATATAGATTTAGTACAGCCATTAAAAGATAGAAAAATGAATTAGAAAATGACATGGATTAAAATTATGTCGTGGGTATTTAATTTAACCTTCCTATAGAATAATCTGTACTTGTACATGAGAATTCACAAAATATACGTGATTTCTGAGAAATAATAGAACAAGGACAGGAGAGTTTATGAAAAACTTATACAATTTATCGCTTGTATTTTTATTGTCATTTCAATGACAGCTTGTAGTGGTAAGCAACCAACAAATGATACATCAACAAAAACTACTGAAACAAAACAATTATTAGATTTGAGGAAAATGGATTCAAGAAACAAAAAGATGAAGGATATATGCTGGGAAACTGGGGTAAGGATGGACAGATTGGTGTATTCATGATTTTAAAGAATGATGAGATTCCATGGACATATTGGGTTGGTCATATGATGCTCCAAAAGACAGTAAAGATGAATACAAATGGATATCAAAGAATACATATACCGGTAATGGTTTGATGGCATCTAACGCTGAAGATAAAGAGTTTATTTACAAAGATGGAAAAATAAGTTTTTTCATACAATCCAAGGTAAAACTGTAACTGTAAATTTGGTAAGAGGAGATTGGGAGACGAAAAATATTCCAAGTGATGCATTCGGTTCTTCGCAAGATACAAAACACACTTCAGAAAATAAACAGACAACAGAATCAACACAGAATGATTTTCAACCATTGGAAATTCAAGATTATGGATGGTATCTCTAATGGAAACTATTTATATTATTATGTAAAAATATATAATCCAAATAAAAATGTTGCTGTAAGATACCCATCCTTTAAATTACAGGCACGTAGTAGTGATGGAAGTTTATTGGGGAATTATGATCAAACTCTATCCATTATTTATCCTGAACAGGAGTTTATCTATGGGTCGCAGGCATTTAGTGTGGATGATATACCAGCCTCAGTTGAATTTACGATGATGGATGTTAAAGATAGAAATCGAGTTAATATTAAATTGCTTGACTCTTTTGAACCGCTTCAAGTCATTAATACATCAGTCACGTTCAGATAAGATAGTGGAGAGGTGTATAATCCCAATTCGGATACGTATGATACTGTTATTGTAGTAGCAATATGTCGTGATGCGAGTGGAAATTTAGTTAAAGTTGAAACAGACTTTATTTCAGATGTTCGTGGTCAATCAAATGCTGCATTTTCCATGTACGCATATAATACATCTGAGTATTATAGTGTTGAGTATTACGCATATCAGTGGTAGTAGTAAAACATGCATGATTCTACTAAGAATCATGTTTTAACTATAACATTTGATGATTATGATGATTATATGCCAAATTGAAAATTGAAGAGTGATATTATTCCTGCTAATTTATAAATTGCCGCATTTAGGAAATAGATTAGTATTGAGATAGATAATTTATATTAATATCCTTTTAGATAGAGGTAAAAGTATTTAATGATTACTTTAATAGAAAGACAAATTGAAATTATAACCTTATTGTTATTGAAAGATGATTGTATTGCTGAAGATCTTGAAGATGCATTTTCTGTTAGTAATCGTACAAATCCGTAATGATATAGCGCAAAACAAAAATTATTTTTAAATACTTATGGTGCGGAATTAAAATCAGAACCACATAAAGGTTATCTAGTTATTGCAGATATTGATTCAAGATATAAGATTTAGGGAGACTTGAATTGCAAAGTCCCTATCCCAAGAAGAAATAGTAAAAACAATTTGTATTCTTTTTATTGAGTTTTGAATGTACAACATACAACAAGTTAGTCTCATATTTAGAAACAAGTAAGCAGACACACTAAAGTATATGGATGCTGCTGAAGCTGCTCTAGCAAATCGAAAAATAACAGTATGTAAAATAAAAGGAAAAAGGTCAGTATTCAAGGAACTGAATTTAATATTCACGGAATACACAAAGCAATTAATTAATGAATCAGAACTAAGTAGTTTTATAGTGGCAATTACTGAGAAAAACTCTTCCTAAATGGATCATCTTTTAAAAATTGCCAGACAAATTATCAATGATATTGAACTTAATTCTAAAGTACATTTTTATGAACAAAGAAGGCTAGAACTTCATTGAGCTATTGTTTATATCGAATATCAATGGGGAAGACAATTACGGAATATGACTTAGATATTAAAAAGGCTACTTATCAAAGGTAGCGAATGTAATTTGTTTTATAAATCATTAAAGACATTCCTGATATCAGATTATGAAAAATTATTTTATATCAATATTATTAGAAACGAAGGTTGCTATTTAAATCACATGATAACAACAGTGATGCTGAACAACTTGCTAAATTTCTAATGAAAAGCTGCAGTTATTACATCCATTTAGAAGACAAAACACAGAACAGTTCTTAAATGATTAACTCTCATCTTACCGTCGCATTATATCGGATAAGAAATAATATTCCGATTCAAAATGAATTACTCGAGCAAATTAAAATACGAATTGCATTAATTTATCTATATATACAGCAAACAATTATTATCACAAGAAGATAAGTATGACGTGATATTTGATGAGAATGAAATTGCGTATGTTGCCATGTACTTGACTAGTACTTTCGAAACAAGTTTGCAATTCGACATGAAGATTAAAGTATTAATTGAGTGTTCTTTTGGAACTACTACAAGCGCGATTTTAGATTCGAGAATACGCCACAGTTAATTACCGAATGTGAGATAGTAGGACTGTTCTCTATGACAGAGACAAAGAAGTATTTAGATAAAGAAAAAGTAGATTTAATTATTACTACTCATGAAGGGACCAATTATAAGTATCCTACTTTAATTGTGAATCCACTTCTAAATCCAGAGGATGCAGATTATATTCATGCACGTATATTTCAATTATCATATGAAAAATGCGAAAGCTCATGAATAGTTACCTGAAAACAAGATGATAATAAGTCGAAAATTGTATATATCAAGGACTTAATTAGTAGGGATGATATTCAAATATTTGATAAATGTAACTCTTGGGAAGAAGCAATACAAATTGCCCTCATCACCATTACTAAACGGCGGAAAGATAGAACAGCGATATGTATTAACAATGATTGATGCAGTACGAACTTTAGGAACATATATGGTGTTATTGCCAGAAAACTGCATTTGTTCATGCTGGTACCGATAGTGGAATATAGGAAGACTGTTGTTCACCGCTCGTATTAAAACAGCCGATTATTTTGGGAGATGGAAAAGGGTAAGCTAGTAAGAAATATTATAGTTCTTGGTGTATAGAGAAAAATGACTTTATTAGATTTGGTATCATATTCCAAGATGAAAAGAATAGAGTATACTTGCAGATAAGAACATAGATATAGATTCTATTTTTAGAATTGCATAATTAGAGAGGCGTATATGGGAAGAACTAATTCAAAAAGGAAAAATATAGCAGTAAATATTGAAGTTGAAAAACTGGGAAGAAGCTATTAAAAGTGTTGGTAATTTATTAATTAAAAGTAATCAAATTAAAGATGGCTATGTAAATAGCATGATTAATAGTGTAAAAGAACTAGTCATATATTGTTTTTATCGCAGGATTTGTGATTATGCATGCTGCACCAAATATAGAAACAGTAAATGCAACCTTCACTTGTACTAGTTACTCTAAAAACACAAGTTAAATTTGGTAGTCCAAATGATCCAGTAAAAGTTTTGATGTGTTTGGCATGTACAGATAAAGCAACTCACTTAGATTTATTGTCTAAAGCTGCAAAAAAACTTATGCAAGATCATTTTGTAGAAAATGCTGCTAAATGTGAAACAGTAGATGAGTTATATCATGTAATAAATGATTTAGTAGAAAGGAGGAAGGGAAATGAAAAACACCAAAGATTCAATGTGTATGTGGATTTGGATGCGGTTCCTCTTTGATGTTAAGGATGGCAATTGATGACATTTTAAAGAAACATAGTTTAGAAGCAGATACTTTCTGTGGTGATGTTGGAACTTGCTATAATCAGTGTGATTCAATCTTTTATATCAAAAGAATTAGCAGAAAGAATTACGGACGCAGATGTACCTGTAATCGTGATTGAAGACTTTATGAATAGTAAAGAAGTAGAAGAGAAGACTTTAGATTATATGAATTTCCTGCAATAAAATTCAAAATGGAAGGAGATAGAAAATATGTCAGTTTTGAATTTTATAATTAAAGAAATTCTTGGACAAGGCTATTTTCCTTGCTCTAGTAGCGATGGTGGTTTAATTCCCGAAAAGCAGCCATCAGAAATTGTCAGAGGTACTCTG
>BNJS01002247.1_pt1 | contig 64633 bp, 83 predicted proteins | sample 8540461 | NCBI WGS metagenome assembly BNJS01 (sample SAMD00202454, study PRJDB9452) | human saliva metagenome | isolation source: human saliva | place: Japan
TAAAAACAATGGTACTTTTGTTACATTATCAAAATAAAATTTTATATTTAAACGATCATTCTACAGGTAAAAGTATCGGCCTGGGGGCTTTTATAAATAAACATGGCTTAACACTAAAAACACTATCTTAGAAGAGGGTATCATTAAAGACCAAACTTATATTGAAAAGAAAAACTTAATTTAGAGCACAGTGAACAAATATATGCATTACATCGTTTGCGTAAAATTGATAATAAGCATTGCTCTTGAATACTGTTTATCTTCCTTTCAAATATTTTGATGATATCCAAGATCGATGATCAAAAAGCCTCACTCTATGACTATATGAAACAAAAAGGAACATTTCCCACCCCTCATTTTGAGCAAAAACTAACTATTCAGAAAAGCCTTCCACCCAATCACTAAAAATTATGGATATATCTTCTGATAGTTACATCTATAACCTTGAATATATTGGTCATGATACAAGTGGAAATGTTGTTGAGTTCTGACATCCTATATGCCAGTGATAAAAGCTGAGTATGATTCGAAACTTTTAAATCAGAATAATCTGTAATTTATTTGTATGCTATATTCAAGTCAGCATATACACTTTAAACAAATTTTCTGCACTAAGCACATATATTTATGTGCTTTTTGGCTTTTTACCCAGGAGGAAAATGTCTATTAACAACTCATATCTTAAAATCAGATCAAATTTTTGTGCTAATCAACAAGATATTATTAACGGCTATATTATTATTCATGACAATCGAATTCATGCTGTCGAAAAAGGTTATATTCCTTCTTCATTAGAAAATCAATATACGGTTTATGACCTTTCCGGCAAAACTATTTTGCCTGGTTTCTTTGATGCACACACATTCTTTACCGGTTGGTCTTTGCGATATATCGGTATCGATCTTTCAAATGCAAAACGGAAAAAGATGTTATTGAGGTTCTAAAAACATGCTATTCCCATCAAAATCATATCTTTTGGTCATGGAATATCTGATAATTTTAACACCCCAAGCCCTGAAGAATTAGAAGGATTATTTCCAAATTGTCGTATTGTCCTATTTTCTATAAGCGGCGAACATTTTTGGCTAAATACAACCGCAATCAATCACTATGGTTTTGATTTAACTGCAGATTGTAATGAAGTATTCTGGAAATTATTAGACGAAATACTTAAAGATAAGAATTTTATTAAACCTTTATTCAAAAATATATGGCTATGTTAAATGCGCGTGGTATTACTCCGTAAAAGAAATCGGGTTTGATAAATTCAGTGGTTTCCTTAAAATATCTTGTCTGAGCTTCGAATCTGAGGATGATTTAAATTTGCGTGTACATTTTATGTCCCAAACCCTAGTAGGCGCAGAATGCAAACTTTGAATATGCTAAAGAAAGATGATGAGCCAATTACAATTCTGATTTTATTCGGTTTTCAGGTTTTTAATCGAATGACAGATGGTTCTATTTCTCAGGAAATGGTTTTATTAAAGCAACCATACGAGAATCAAAAATTATAAATGTAAACTTGATATTAATTGGGGAGTTAATTCAGGATGAAGTACTTGAAGCCGATAAAATTGGTACTCGATTCTCACTCAAATGCTCCAAGGTGATGGAGCAGTCGAAAAAGCCGTTAATATCTTTTGATTTATGCAGATAATAACGGAAAAATTAGTGAATCGACATGCTATAACGGAAGCAGAATTTGAGTGATCCAGTTGATTTAAAACGAATGGCAGACCTTGGTATTATTTGCGAATATTATCCACAAATTCAATCAATCACTAGCTACGATGACAAAAGTCGGAATGATAAAAACAGATTGGCTTAGAGCGTGGAAAATTATTGAATCGCCGTAAGATGAAAGACTATGGTGTTCCGCTATGCTGTGGCACTGACCTCCCCTCGTTATTGATCATATACCCGAATCTGTTTATTACTCTGTAACAGGTCTATTCCCTGAAGGTGGAAATCCCTTCAATCAGGAAAATTGCTTAACTATACCAGAAGTGCTGGAAAGTTGGACATTTGGTGGAGCATATGATTTCTACCGTGAAGATGATTTGGGATCAATTACAGTTGGAAAACTTGCGGACTTTGCTGTTATCGATGGTGATATTTTGCATACCAATCCAAAAGATTGTCGCTCATTAGATGTATACATGACGATAGTTAATGGTAAAATTGTATATCAAAAATAAAGAGATAAAAAATCACACCTCATGCGAAGTGTGATTTTTAGATTGCTTAGGTTAATTACTTAACGTTAGCGAAGTACTTGATTGTACGAACCATCTGAGAAGTATATGAGTTCTCATTGTCATACCAAGAAACTGTCTGTACCTGGTATGTGTCGTCATCAATCTTAGCTACCATTGTCTGTGTAGCGTCGAAGATAGAACCATGTGTTTCATCAACGATGTCAGAAGAAACGATTTCTTCTTCATTGTAGCCGAAGCTTTCAGAAGCAGCAGCCTTCATTGCAGCGTTGATAGAATCAACAGTTACATCCTTACCCTTAACTACAGAGATTAAGAGTGTTGTTGAACCTGTAGGAACAGGAACACGCTGAGCAGCACCGATTAACTTGCCGTTTAACTCAGGAATTACAAGACCGATAGCCTTAGCAGCACCTGTTGAGTTAGGAACGATATTGCAAGCACCAGCACGGGAACGACGTAAGTCACCCTTACGCTGTGGTCCATCCAAGATCATCTGATCACCTGTGTAAGCATGAACTGTTGTCATGATACCAGATTGGATTGGATATAAATCATTTAATGCCTTAGCCATTGGAGCTAAGCAGTTTGTTGTACATGAAGCAGCAGAGATAATCTTGTCTTCAGCTGTTACAACATGTTCGTTTACACCGTAAACTACTGTTGGTAAGTCGTTTCCTGCAGGAGCAGAGATAACAACCTTCTTAGCACCAGCCTTGATGTGTGCTTCAGACTTAGCTTTGCTTGTGTAGAAGCCTGTGCATTCTAGAACTACATCGATGTCTAATTGACCCCAAGGTAGGTTGCTAGCATCAGCTTCCTTATAAATTGTAATTTCCTTACCGTCTACAGTGATTGTTCCCTTTTCATCATCTGCAGAGATTTCATGATCCCACTTACCGTGTGTTGTATCATGCTTTAATAAGTAAGCTAGCATGTGAGGTGTTGTTAAGTCGTTGATTGCAACAACTTCATAACCTTCAGCTACAAACATTTGTCTAAAAGCTAGACGGCCAATACGGCCAAAACCGTTAATAGCAACTCTTACATCTGTCATATTGTCTTTTAAAGACCTCCTTTTGTTGCATTTATATTATATGTTTTAATATGTTTTCGGTCAATTAAGAGCATTTGAATGTAAGCGCTATCGTGATGAATTTCACTAAAAATTCTTCTAACTTTTTGTATAAATTGAACACCATGTGAATTTAATGACTTTTTATACTAATTTTTAATGGTCTTTAATAACTTTTCCAAGAATCTCTTGAATTATATCTCGATGTAGTACCATCAATCATTTCTTGGTTTTCATAAACGATAAGTCCCATAAGTTTGTAGCCATACCAATCGTCACTAGTCAGATAAAAATTTAGTGCTTTATCTCCCTCATCAGATAACCTCTGTACTGTTACAATTCTTCCACCTATGGTGTATTCTTCTATTGCCGAATCAATAGGATGCAAATTTGTAAATTGATGTGGTAGTTTTTCCTTCGTAACATACAACCGAAAGGTATACCCTTGTTTATTTCGATATGAATTTACAATATATTCAAAATATTTCCCAATATACTGCTTGGATGCAAAGTAATTCTTTTGAACATAGATGTCATTAATCTGTAGGTTCTCAATTCCACAATCCCATGGTGGCTCACCGGTTTTACAACCTAACACATCATCATAATCAAATCGCAAATGATATTCGTTTGATACCTCTTCTTTTAGTTCTTTGATTTCATCTTGATTGGTAGTATTGATGTTTCTTTCATTAAAGAATTCCGGTCGCCCTGGAATCCTTGGCAGAAGATATGGAATGATACATGCTGCGAGTATGATAACTATGATGAAGATTGCAAGGCGAATAAAGCTGTAATGATTTCTTTTCATAACAATCACCTCAATGATATACATTTCTGTTTTTATTTATTATATAGCACAGAAAAAGAAGGATATACACCCTTCTTATGCAAATTCATTTAGATTAAGTGGTTTGATGCTTGTCGCAAATGCTTGCTCAACAGTCGTGATATCTCTTCCTACAAGTTTGGAGAATAGCTTTGCGTCATTGAGTCTTGCCATTGTAGAACCATATGTTTCAATCTTTGTCTCTGGGAATACGAGCGTTAGGTCTTCTGCTTCTGATACATGTAGCTCCACTACATCCTTTTCAAAGAGTGCTGCGTTACATAGTTTCATGAGTGCAGTGGAATCTAGGTAGATGAGTTCTTCAATTTCTAGAACATCACCCTTTGGTAACATCGTCGCATAACCTCTGATTTGGTCTTTGCCATTGTAGTAGGCTACAATCTTTCCACCTTGTGCGTTGATTTCCTTCTTATACTTTACAAAGTATTCTAAATCTCTTGCATAGTAACCATTGAATCGACGGATAAAAGCAGAGTATACCTTTAATAAATCAATCGCAGTTGGTTCATAGGAACAGCCAAAGTTTGTACTGCGCTTTACATCATCGCGTGTTAAGCGATAGGTGGAGCGATTGTAGATATTACGGAATCCATATGGTTCATATAGTTTCTGATCATATGCCTGAATAAGAGTAATTAGTTCAGTATGCTCGCATGCATCTAATACAATTTCCATCAAACGCTTCATATATCCACGCTTGCGGTATTCAGGCAATGTTGCTACACCCAGAATCATACTAGTACGTAAAACCTTATCATTAAACATCATTGCATGTGGAGCTCGAATGATTGCCGAGACTACATGTCCCTCTTCTACATATACAAAGCAATTTTCTGGCACAAATAGATTCTTAAAATAGTAATCAATATAGCCTTCATCCTCTTGTGGAAAACATACTTTCCAAAGATTCTTTACTTCGGTAGTTTGTTCTTTCGTTGCTTTTGTAATCATGATTCAACACCTTTCTTAATACGATACTTCTCAATAATACTGACTGGGTGATAGGACAGTTTGGCAGCTCTTAGATTTTCACGACCTGTATCATCTTCACGATTGACTAGTTCAATACCGGAAATTCATGACTCAACATCTCTTTCATGATGCATTGGTAAAGACCTCTGACATCTCCATCTGCCTTTTCAATATTCTCTTGGCACATACGATCTGACAACATCGATCCAATCGCAAAAGGCACGTACCTTGCCATCGATTCGAATCAAACCACCCTTGCATGGTAGTTCATTATATAAGTCTAAGATACGGAATGTACCAATTCTCTCGCTTTGTAAGAAATCATCTGGATCTTCAGATTTCCAATCTCTCAAATATCCTATACAATCATCGATATTTGTTTCATCAGATGTTTCGTATGACCATCTACCTTCATAGTCTTTATAGAACGCATTTAAATGATTGCGTTTTTTCTGCATTTTCTTACCTGCATAGGTACGTAAGCGTTCCCCATCATAGTACATAATCATCCGCCCAACTTTCATGGATGGCTGTATATTCTGGATACAGCTTAATAACTTCATCCACCATTTCTTTTGTAAAACAACTAAGTGTAAAGTCATGTCCATAGTGGTCAAAGATTTCTTTACCCTTTTTTATCGCTTCAGCGATATATTGCTTTTCACATAGTGGCATATACATGAAGAAACATCCCTCATGAATGCCCAACAATAATAGATATTCTTCCTTTTTATAGTAGAACAGCGGATATGTCTGTAACCACATAATCATATTGATGATATTGTGATTGGATTCTTCATATTTACAACGCAGTAAATACTCTTGAACCATAGGCCAATCCATCACTTGTAAGGTTGTAAAATCATTTTCTAATATTTCGGTGGTTACATTTGTCTCCATAGTACTTATTCTCCGTCTGTATGTTCCTCATATTCGACATCAATGATATCACTTTGATTTTCCTTAGGGGATGAATATGACTGATAGAAAGTACGATCAATATCTAATTCTTCCACACTAGCATTTTTCATCTGCTTGTTTAATCTTCTAGCTTGTATTAATCCATATATCACAAATCCTATGATCGGTAATAGTAATAATAGGATAAGCCACCATAGGTAGCGGAAAGATCAGCGCAACGATAACCATTAATACAATTGTGGATACCGCTGTCTGTAGTTGTGTTTTATTCATCTTGTTTTACCTCTTTCATCGCTAGTTCAGTGAAGCTTTACAAAGCGATGTTTCATGCCTGACTTTGAAACAATTTCTCCAGTCTGACGTTCATAGATACCACATAGTTCCATTAAGGAAGCCTCTAGGGTTTGCCTTGCGAGTGCGATAATATCTTGTAGTTTACGGTCTAATGTTTCTATCTTCTGATTTTCTTCTAAGATACGAATATCATCTAATTGTCCACTTGCAGCCGCGACTGCCTTTACTTCATTGGCTAAGTCCATATTATTCATACGTTGAAGAGAGTTACTAAAGTCTCTTGAAATACGAATATTTTCAAACTTTAAAACTGCTTGGTCTGCTTCTATCAAACGTAAGAAGTCCGCAATCTTTTCGGCTGACTTCACATATAAAATGACTTTCTTACGACGCGTTGTAATCTTTGCATGAATGTTAAATCTCTCTAACAAGGATGCCATGAATAATGCATGTTCTTCACTGGTAGCTGTAATCTCCAAATGATAGGATGATTTTTCTGGCGAGTTGATAGAACCACCCTGCCATAAACGCTCCTGCTAAATATGCACGTGCATTATTGTTTGTCTGTACGATTTTTGCAAGTGGCTTTATCTAATAAACCACGTGTACTATAAATCCCTAAATCCTCCAAGGATCTTTGGGGCAGCACTCATAATACGCATACCATAAATACGATTCTTGCGAAGATTCATCTTTCTTTTTACAAACAAACTAATTTCTACGCCATATCGTTCTTTTACCAAACGATAAATCGTACGTGAAACCGCCGCATTTTCTAAACTCACTAATAAAGTCATACCACGACTAGATAAGGAAAGAGATGATGTCATTTGAATGAGTGCGGATAGTTCTGCACGTATATCATTCCCTTCCATAATCTTTTGTGCTACTTCTTGTTTTACTTCTGCCGCAAATGACATTACTTCACCTCCAGCAATTCTTGAATCACTGCTTTAATCTTATCTGGATCATGGTGAATAAATCCATTACGGAAGCTTAGTAATTCCTTCGTTACTACCTGATATGGATGGCCATGCTTTACAAGATTTACCTTTGTACTTCCATTTAACGAATAGCGTTCTAATATCTTTTCTGGTATATCATCACATGCGACAATCACTTTATCAACTGGCGCATGGTGATATAACAATGCATCTACGTGATCTTCTACAGTATATCCATCTGTTTCACCTGGTTGTGTCATCGCATTGCAGAAGTATACTAACTCTGCCTTTGTACTACATAACGCTTCTTGAATTTCTGGAATAATTACATTTGGCAAAATACTTGTATAGACAGAACCAATTCCATAGATGACTAAATCTGCATTTTGTATCGCTTCTACCGCTTCCTTACATGCATGTACCTCATCTTGATAGAATACACGTGTGATATGGTGATTATGATTTGGAATATTCGCTTCCCCACGCACAATGACACCATCTTCCATGCGTGCATACAAAGTGATTACATCTGTACTCGTCGGAATAATATTACCTTTTACGTTTAAAATATGACTCACTTCCTGAATGGCTGCCATAAAAGAACCAGTCTGTTGCGTCAGTGCGGTTAAGATAAGATTCCCTAGATTGTGTCCTAAAATATCATCTTCTTTTCCATCAGGGTCATCAAAGCGATAATCCATCAGGGAGCTTAACATATTCTCACTTTCTGCCATACTGATCATAACATTTCGAATATCACCCATCGCAGGAATATGAAAGTTCTTGCGTAATCGTCCTGTACTTCCACCATCATCAGCGACCGTTACGATTGCGTTTAAATCAATATTTTGAATTGTTTTAATACCACGGCAGATTAATGACTGACCATGTCCACCACCGATGATAACAACTTTATGCTTCTTCATGTGTTAGCCATTCCTTCTGATCGCGATGATCTAAGTAACAGTTATATCTTTCCTTATATACATCATATAAGTAGTTTGCGATAGTAACAGAACGATGTTGTCCACCTGTACATCCAATCGCAACAGTAAAATGATTCTTACCTTCCTTTGTATACTGTTCAAATGCATAATCTGTAAAAGCAGTTAAACGCTGGATAAATTCCTGTGTCTCAGGCTTATCCATAACATAGTCATATACTTCTTTATCATTTCCTGAGAAATAACGAAGCTTCTCATCCCAGAATGGGTTTGGCAAGAAACGCACATCAATCATTAAATCTGCGTCAAGTGGCACACCATACTTATAGCCAAAAGAAATAAATGAAATAGAGAATGATGGTATCTGCTTCTTTGCAAAGTAAGATTCTAACTTCTTTTTAAATTCTTTTTCCGAAGAGAAGGATGTATCAATTGTAATGACGTTGTTATCTAGATTCTGCTTAAATCTTTGTCTTTCTTCCGTGATAGCTTCTTCCAAGTGTATTTGCAGTATTACTCAATAATAATGGGTGAATACGTCTTGTGCTCTTATAACGATTAAGTAACACACTATCACTGGCATCAATAAAGAGTACGCTAACGGACGCATTAATTCCATTTAACTTACGAGAGAAAATTGGGAAGTCTTCAGCCGATGTACTTAACGCAACAAAGCTATATCTTGGGTCGGTTGAAACTTCAATCATATCGACGAACTGATCTACAAGTACAACAGGATAGTTATCAATAATGTGATAACCCATATCCTCTAAAATACGCGTTGCTGTACTCTTACCAGCACCACTCATTCCACTTACAAGTATGATTCTTTTACTAACTTCCATATCCAATTACCTCGTTTCTATTTGAACATCCGAGATTCGACCTCAACTTGTTTGAAAGGTCATCGTTACTCTTCTTATTTTTACACTATTACATTATACTATTTATAACAGTAACGTTAATAGGAGAGTTAAATGAACACACCAATTGTTAGTATCATTGTCCCTGTATACAATGCCGCAAAACCTCTCGATGGAGATAAAACTGTATTACATCGCTGTATTGATAGTATTTTGAATCAAGAATTTCCGTGATTTTGAATTAATTGTTGTGGATGATGGAAGTAAAGATGAATCTGGCAAGATTCTTGATAAATATGCCATAACAGACGAACGTATCAAAGTTATCCATAAAGAAAATTCAGGTGTATCAAACACGCGTAATCTAGCGATGCAGAATGCACGTGGAAAGTATATTCAATTCCTCGATGCGGATGATTGGATTACAACCGATGCCACGAAATCCCTTGTACGTACAATGGAAGAGTCAAAAGCAGATTTAGTTATCGCAGACTTCTATCGTGTCGTAGGAGAAAACACATCCCATAAAGGTAGAATTGACTCTGATAAGGTGCTTACAAGAGATAAATTTGCGGACTACATGATTCAAAATCCAGCAGATTACTACTATGGCGTTCTTTGGAATAAACTCTATAAGAAATCTATTATTGATACTTATCAACTTAAGATGGATGCTAGCCTTTCTTGGTCAGAGGATTTTATCTTCAATCTTGAATATCTCCTCCATGTAGAACATGTAGCTCCATTACAGTTACCAATTTATTATTATGTAAGAACAGAGGGCTCTCTTGTATCCCAAAGCCGCTTTGATATTCGTAATATCGTTGATATGAAGTTGTCTGTCATTAAATACTATGATAACTTCTATAAATCTATTTACGATGAGAAGGAATACGCTCGTAAGCGTCCAGAAATTCTTAGCTTCTTAGTAGGCTTTGCGACAGATGACTCAGCCATCTCGTTCTCCACAAAGAAACTTGGAGAAGAAATTGTTCCAGTCGCAAAACTAAGTGATCATAAACAGGATGCGATACTACATAACTACCACACCATAAAGCTCCTAGAACGTTTACTACAACGTATCTCAACAGAAACTGGTTTAAGTACAAACGAACTCATGGTCATTCATTATCTTTCTTGTTTCCAACGTTCCAGTATCACGAAAGATATGGCTCTATTTACAGATATCAACCAATTCTTATTGTTGCCTTTTATTGGAAAAACTTGTATTTAATGAGTTTGTTACAAGAGTCACATCAGATGATTTTGAAACTTACTATTCTCTGACTTCAAAAGCAGAACCAATCACTAGACAACTCAATCAGCTAAGCGAAGATTTTGACTCTATTCGCTTTGCGGGTATTGATTCTTCTACACAAAAATTACTACAAACCACAGAAGAGATAATCTACGAAAATATTCGCAAGAAATTGTTATAAGGATACTTTTTAATTCATCATTTGCTATTCGATATTATATCAATATGGTAAAAAGCAAGCATTTATTCTAATAAAAGCTTGTACGTCAATCTTCTCTTATTTATATATTTATAATTATAATTTAAGTAACTTTTTATTTATTTGCTCCGAAGAGAATTTCAAATGATTAAAATTAAGGATGTAACATATTCATATAACGGAACTCCTGTTATTACTGAGCTATCATTTCTCTTTTCTTATCCAGCAACATTTATACAATTATTGGCGAAAATGGATCCGGAAAAACAACATTACTACAGCTTAATTTTGGGTCTTCTAAAAACCCTGAAAGAGGAAGTATTCAATTTGAGGAAAAAGCAATTATTTTCATATTTGCCAGATCATAATGGATTATACGAGATTTATCCATTACGGATAATATTAGATTTCGACTTGCTTTATATAAGCAAAAGTTTTAGTACTATTCAAAATAAATATTATTCTTTTATTAAATAAATATCATCTCTATGATAAAAGGGATGAACCTATCTCTTCTTTATCATTAGGCATGAAAAAGAAAGCCGCAATTATCGCTACAACTCTTGTTCATGCAAATGTATACATTTTTGATGAACCGACAGGTGGTATTGATCACGATGCAAAAATCAAAATAATTTCTTTATTTAAAAGAGTTAATTTGAAACAGAAATGCATTCTAATTGTCACTCATGATGAGGAACTATTATCTGAAGTACCCTCAGTTCTTTTAAAAATGCAAGAAGGAAGGTTGATGGAATGAAAACATTGCATATCTTCTTGGAAAAAGAATTAAAAAGAAACAATAAAACATAAACGCATCTTCTCGCTTGTGCCAATTCTGATATTATTTCTCCCATTACTAAACCAATATATCCTGCATTCTTTTTATGACAGGTATCTCTCATCTGTTTTCTTACCATATAGCTATTTATTAATTGGTGCATATTCTACTGAATTCATATTCGAGATGATGAATAATGAATATAGACAGAAGACGATTGAAAATTATTTGGACATCTAAAATTTCGCCTATTATATTCCTGTTTGCAAAAATGATAATACCTGTATTTATTGGTGTGATATTATCAAGTATTCTTTTGAATAATATCCTGTTTTCTATTTTCAACCAAAGCGCTTACTATATACCCTACAATTTCTGGTATATAGTCTTTGGAATATTGACTGTTGTATTAACAAATGTTTCTACACTTACAATATATTTAAAATTTAATCAAATCATCACAAAGAAGCTTTATACTCTTACAGCGTTTATAACCGGATTGATTGTGCTTTTAATATATCTCTTGGGATATACATTTGGTATATTTCTAGCCGTGCTAATTTTACCTATGCACTATTACAACACTCTTTCTTTTACACAATTGTATTATTTTTCAGGTCAACACATTTATAATCAAGCTCAAAAACCATCAGGGATATCTATCTAATAATTGGATTTTTAATCTTGCTTCAAAATTGTATAATCCATACACTACAGTTGAAAAAGTCGGATATTTGCTTTTAATGACCATTGGATCTGGACTCTTTGTTAAAGAACTCCAATTATCATTACAATTCCCATTTATTACTAATTTGTTATTGATTACATTATTTGGCAGAGTTGCGACTGAGATATATTATTACGCCAGTATATCCTTGATCGCGAGACTGAAAAATAGATGAAATAGTGCATGTGGTAAATTTCGAATTTTGCAATTCATATTTTCTATTTTTCAGTATACATATTACTTTCATTAGTATTCTTAATCATATTTCATATTTCCTTTTTGGAGTTTGTCAAATATAGTAATTCATCTGCTCATTATAGGATTAGTTGGATTATTTACAGTTATCTTTTCCAGATTTGCTGATATAAGCCATGAAAAATATCGATTGGAATTATTATGCTCATAGTTGAAATTTTGACTTTCATTTACAATGCTTCTCCTACACTAAATAATACAATCTATTATTCATAATTCTTCCAATAGAAACTAAAAATTTCAAATGTATGCTAGCATGTCATAGGTTTCACTCATATGAACTCTACTTTATATCAGTCAAAAATAGTATATTCGATATAAACTATGTGAGTAGTTTAACTTTGAACTTTTACCATAAGAAAAATAAAAGCAAAACTCTGGATATTATCTCCTTTATGACCCTTTAACATTAATTGTAATTTTTAAGTATTATATTGAAAAACCAAGCCAGAATATCAATCCAACTTGGTAGTATTATTCTATTTATACCCTGTCAATTTCTTTATATATTAATCTATATATTTCACTTTGAACCCTACTCTTTTGGCATCCATCTATGATAAAGCTGTTCTAGTTCTTTTGAGAATCCCATCACTCACTTGCTTTCTTATATGCATATTCATTCGCATCCATCTCGTATGGTTGACTAGAATACAAATTCTTTTAGAATTCCTCATCACCATTGATTTTTATATTTATAATATTTATCTCCAACCTGTTTATAACACGTACCATCGTACATAATGATATACGATAAGCTTTCATTAATAATATTGTTAAATGATTGGGGATTGGTATATTGTAATGCATGTCGTAATTCATGAAATAGATAAAATGCTTGTTCATACTCCTCTTTGTCTTTTTAATAGATTCTTATTTATAAAGATAGTTTGCAAGTTCAAATCAAATGTACCATATGCCGTTTCATATCCCACGTGGCATTGTATAAGATAGTGATAGTGAAAGTTTGTTTTTTCTTACAATATTCATCAAAATATTTTTTTGTACTGAAACATTTCTATCATTCCTTCTAGTGTCTGTATCACCTATAAAATTATCGTGTTAATTTACGATTCATATACTTAGGATTTATAACAAAGATGTATATACCCACATCTATAATTATCATTAATGTAGACCAAACACCTATATGTAATGTATAACCCAAAACAAACACAACAGTTTGGATTAAACAATACAATGATTCAATCTTCGTGTTCTTCGCTCTTTGTTTTAGATCTTTTTCATATCGATGATTACTTGCCATCCATATTGAACATGCAAGTAGTGAGAATAATTTTATAACCATCTCTAACACGATTGTATTAGAATCTCCCCATGGATAGATACATGCATTTAAAAAGGCAGCCTGAAAAATGATTGCAAGACGAGTTAAATTTGCATGCAGTATTTTATTATTCTCTTTTATCTTTGGTGAATCTTCATCGCTTTCATAAGAATCCATTAAAAGATAGTCTGTTGTGACACCAAATAACTTACTCAGTTGAACAATATTATCTGCATCTGGTAAAGCCGTACCATTTTCCCAACGCGAAACTGCTTGGCGAGATATATTAACTTGCCCTGCTAGTTCTTCTTGAGACATTCCCTTTGACTTACGTAGGGTTCTAATCTTTTCTGAGACATTCATTTGTGATTTTTCCCCTCTCATTTATAACTTCATTCTATTATCCTTATTAGTTTACTTCCATCACAAGAACTTTACATATACGCAACATATGTTTACATTTATCTTTTAAATTTTTGAGATGGCTATTCTTTATTCAAATTATATCATTTTCTATCAATCATCTTTATAGAAAATCTAACAACACTATACAAAAACCAAGCCAGATTATTCATCCGACTTGGTATATTTTTATAACTTTTCGTAAGTCCAACCGTGTGTTTCTTTTAAGATCTCTTTTAATTCAGATAAATCTCCGATAATTGCATTTGGTTGTGCAGATTCTAATTCTCCAAGTTTTAACTTGTCACGTTCATCTGCTGTTGGGTCATTACGCTTTGGATAGAAACCAATCGCATAACATCCAGCTGCCTTAGCTGCTAGGATATCGGACTTACTATCACCGATATAGATGCAGTTATCATGACCTTCCTTTAATCTCTTGCATGCATATAGGATACCTGCAGGAGATGGCTTTGCTTTATCATATTGGTCACGACCAACAACCACATCAAAGTAAGATAACTTAAACTGTCTCAACCAAGAATCACAAGATTCTGTTAAACGTGAAGATACGATACCCAACTTATAACCATCTTCCCATAAGTCATGTAGAACTTCTTCTGTATGTGGGAATAGAGTTACATCATTGGACCATGAGAATGATCCTTGGTATGTGCGATACTCTTCAGCTAACTTAGCATCATCCTGCTCAGGAAAGAATTCCTTAAAGGAAGTACGTAGAGGTTGAATGAATACCTTTCTTTGTTTATCAATCGTAAAGTTTTTGATATTACTGTATTTTTTGAAGAAATATCCAAAGCACAACAATACCATACGACGGCTATCCATCAGTGTTCCATCTAAGTCAAATAAGATAACAGGCTTATCTAATGGATGTGTATGGAGATAGATATAACCAAGTAAGGCAACCACTACACTAAGACCTGCCATGATGACATCATGTGTACCACGTGCATCCCATTTGAATACAGTAGCTAAAAATGAAATTAAGCCAAACCACATAAATGTAGTAGCTGCTGTTTCACCACGTCTTCTAGCTTCACGGTAACGGTGGATTTCAAACCAGATAATTAAGAAACCGATAAAGTCTAGTGCAATTACAAACCACAATGTACGAGCAGCCATTGCTCGACCAATTCTTGTGATCGTAATCATCAACATCGCAAGTGGTGCTGTCATATCTAGGGCACGGCGCCAACTCATGTAGTGTTCACGTGTATAAATCCATGTACCTAATGCTACACCGATTAATCCACCAGTCGCATCATAGCCACCATCCGTAATCAAGAAGATATATGGTGTATATTTCATATATTCAGAAAGATTACCTAATACCCAGAATATACGGCTAAAGATAAAACCACCTGCAGCGCAGAACAAGAATAACTCCACTGCCACGATACGTTTATATCCATGTTTCTTATTTTCTTTTAATAAGAATATAAATACTACAATTACAGCGAATAGCGCTGCCACGAGATATGTTGGAATGCGGAAATTCCCTATCTTCAATAAAGTTATATCATCGGGGAAAAATGTCATTTTATTCATCCTTTCCTACAAAACGAGAAAATCGTTCGTTGATTTCGGCAGCCCCACTATAGCCAGCTTCCTGTAATCTAAAGTTTCTAACTGCTGATTCAACTAATATAAAGGTATTACGTCCTGCACTAACTGGAATCACAATAGTTGGAACAGACACACCTAAAATCTTTGTGTAGCATGGTGTTTCATCTCCGATGCGGTTATATTCTGCATCTCTTTCAAACGGCACCATGCGAATAACAAGCTTTACTTCCGCACGATCTGCGACCGCAGAAGCACCAAACATCTTTTCAACATTGATTACACCAATACCACGGATTTCTAGTAAGCCCTTTGTGATTGCTGGCGCATGTCCATAAATACTATTTTGGATATGTTGAACATCAACACGGTCATCCGAAATAAGCACCTGCCCATCACGAATCAGGTCCAGAGCAGTTTCAGATTTACCCATTCCACTCTCACCAAGAATCATGACACCTAAACCATATACCGACATTAAAACACCAGACATTGTGTCAATTGGTGCTAACTTTTCATCCAAGAATGTGATTAAATCCGCAGTTAAACGATATGTTTCTAAATTTGTACGTAATACTGGGAAGTTGTTATACATTGCGACTTCTCTCAAGATATGTGGAATCTCATTTCACTCGTAATAATAATACATGGAGTTAGACCATCCATTAAAAACTGAAATCTAGCTCTTTGGTCCTCCTCACTCATCGTTCGAATAAACTCTGATTCTTTATTACCGATGATAACGATACGACGAGGTTCCGTACTCTTAAACACACCGGCAAGTTCAAAACCAGGACGATTTAAGTCCTGAATAACTGTCCATCTATCTAAAGAAGAATCATCTCCTGTTAGTTGTTCTAACTGGAAGAAAGATACAATATCACGAATCCCTACTTTTTTCTCATAAGTTTTTTCTGACATATCGTCCTCCATCAATACTATTTATTATAACATGACTTATAAATCATGTAGATATGTTAGTTTTACACAAAATTATTCACCAATAAAGTCTCAAACCTTCAATTCTTTTAAAACTTTAAACATTTACTATTTTGTGATGTTTTGTAAAAATGTAGATACATATTATGTTTAATCATTTCGTTGTACCTATAAAATATCTGGATTTATTGTATATTACAATATAATATATGTAGTGATTATTACTTTTCTGCCTAAATAAATTATTAATTTGTTATAATCTACGCATCCATATATAATAGGTAAAGTTAGAAAGGATAGCTATATTAAATCAATGAAATTACATAGACCTTTATATCAATCAATTTTGCTTGGATTGTTATGTACTTTAGTTGCTGGTACACTTTTAGTCGTCCACTTTCTGTACAGGCAGAGACGATAATAGCGTACACAGCAGACTCTCCTGTTGGTTTACCAGAAGATAGTTTCAGTGACCATTGGAAGATGACCACAAAAACATATACATATACACCTAGTTCTAGTGACTATATAACTTTACATGGAGATAACTCATCTCTATCAAATCTAAATCAAATTAAACCTTATGAATCTGTTGTAGAAAATCCTACAACTGCATCATTCCAAAAAGTATCTGAACTCACAGTACCTGATTTTGATGCATTTGATCATTCTTTATTCTCTGAAGAGACAATGAAATATACTACAGACGAAGATGCCGTACAAAACTATATCAACACACATCCTGAATTAGCCGGTGTTACTGATCACCGCATCCTTCTGCCAGTATTTGAATTTGATCGAGACAATGATTTGGCTAGCTACCATAACTACTTTGATACAAGCCTTGCTAACGGCTTACTTCCAGCCGGTGCAGTTGGTCGTGACAATATAGCAGTACTCGATCCAACACAACCAATTGGCCAATATACTTTAGATAAGACATTAACATATGATACTGAACATGGCTTCTATTATATCTATCAATTAAATTTAGGTATCGCTGATGTTTCCCGTGAGATTACTACATTTGTGGATAGTAATGGAAACGAAACTGAAAGACAAGGTCTCTACACTGCACCAGCAGTGCTAGGAAATGATATCTTAGACCACAAGAAAGTAGTTCACTATCTGATTCCAGAAGGAAAAGAAGGTAATGGGAATCTTGTTCGTCCTGCGGTACATGTTACACGTACATACTATTACTATAAACTAGCACATACAGCGTATGTGAGTGATGATGGCACAACATTACAACCAACTGATGAAGGCCTACAACCTGCACCAGCTACGATTTCATCCTATACATATGACCATACTGATGAAGCAGTTTTATCCCCTACATTAGATGTTGATGCGGTAACAGAACGTTTATTAAACCAGATTAAGGCACAGGATTTAACACAGGTATTTGCTAATGCTACACAGGTTGGTGATATTGTCATCACGAAAACTGCAAATGATACTTTCAGTATCTCCGTATTAAAAGAAGATGGTCTTTCTTATGACATCTCTTACTACACGGATGGATACCCACGTGTTACAGATAGTGATGGAAATCCTATCTACTATGACAATACTTTCCAAGATATCTTATATACAACAGCTACGGATGATAGTTTGGCAGTCGGTGAATATCGCATAACATATTCTCTATCACCTCTTATCTACGATTTAAATCGTATGGATTCTGTACAACATCTCTTTGTAAATCTTGTTGTAGGTACTCGTGATGATAATCGTATAGAGAATGCGGCAGACCGGACTCATATATATACAAGAGGTCCTGAACCAACAACACCTCCTGTCCAAAATACACCAGGGCGTACTCCAAATACAGCTGATAACAGCCATACATCACGTGATGCACTCATACTAGGAATATCACTAATCCTAGCAGCTTGTATTTTCTTAACTCGAAATCATATAGAACATACTTTTAATTAGTATCTATGCATACTATGAATACCCAAGTACTCCTATTCGTAACTTGGGTATTTTTATCTTTCCATTTATTTTTATAAAAGTACTCGAAAAATAGAGAATAAAACATACAATTAAAGATGACTAACTACTTAATATATTTTTAGAAGAGTGAATCATCCGTGCATCGCATCCATCAACATTTCAAACATTTTATACTTTTTACACTTATATTATCTATTCTATTTATGCTCATACAGGTCCCTTTTTATAAGGGCCAGGAATATGGATATCAATATAAAAACGTCATGACAAAGTTGAAGTTTCTTTCCATGGAGAAAGATAACTCTATCGATGTCATGTTTTTAGGCGATAGTGAAGGAAAGGCTGCCTTCGATTCACTCAGTCTTTTTCCATGAACATGGTATTAGTTCCTATAATCTGTGTACAAATTTTTCAATGGGCTATTGATACGGTAGCACTTACGAATCACATGTATGCATCACAAAAACCTAAACTTGTTGTGATGGAAGCTAGTTTCATTTTTACGACCCTTCGTAAACGACGTATCCTTCTTGCAAAGTATCTTCCAATTTTTAATTATCATGAACTCTATAAACAATATCTAATTCATCCTGATAAACCAGATATATTGAAAGGCTTTAGCCCAACTGATAAGGCTGTACCATTTACTGGCTCTTTAGAATATATGATGGAAGATACATCCTATTATCCAATTGATGCATGGACATTAAACTACTTACAGCAGGTAAAGGAAAACTTGGAAAAACAAGGCACAAAGCTTCTGCTAGTCAGTGCACCAAATCCACTCTATTGGAATACTGCTAAACATAATGCCATTCAAGCATGGTGTGATCAAAATCAAGTCACTTATGTAGACTATAATCTAAAATTAGATGAGTTAAATTTGAACTGGCAAGAAGACTATCGTGATGGTGGCGACCACCTAAACTCTAATGGTGCTAAAAAGTTTGTAAAGATTTTAGGCCAATACCTACAAGAGAATTACAATCTCAGTGACCATCGCAATAATAGTAATTACGCAGATTGGGAAGAAGATTATCAAGCACTCTACGGAGGTACAAAATGAATAAACTAATGTACTCCGCACCACTGTACTTCATCATTTTCTTGCCAGTGGTTGTTGTGCTATATCAACTTTGTCCACAAAAGTTTAGAAAATATATACTGTTACTGGCTAACTATGCATTCTTCTATACATGGTCAAAGTTCTTCCTTGTATATCAAGTAATTACCATGGTCATAACATATGTATCTTCGAAAATCATTGACCATACATTAAACAAGAAAACCAAGAAATTCATTCTTTTTTTAGCAATTGTAATAAACCTTGGCGTATTAGTGATACTGAAATACACAAACTTCTTAGGTGAAAACATCTTCGCTATCTTCCATCAACCATTTACACCTGTACGCTTAATCGCACCGATCGGAATTAGCTACTATACCCTACAGATGATTTCCTATTTGATGGACATCTCTAGCGGAAAGATTCATGCTGATCATAGTATTGTAGATTTTGCGGTATATGCAAGTTTCTTCCCTACTTTAATTCAGGGCCCAATTACACGTTTCAATGAAATCAAAGATAGCATTCTCGCATGTAATCCAATTACATATCAAAATCTGAAGTTTGGTAGTCAACGAATTCTATTTGGATTAATGAAGAAGATGATTATTGCAGATCGACTCGATCCTGCGGTGAGTAAAATCTTTACATCATACACGCAAGATGGACTATTTAGTTTGATTGGTGCTGTACTATGTACAATCCAGTTGTATATGGACTTCTCTGGTATCGTGGATATCTGCTTAGGTAGTGCAGAAATCTTTGGCATTAAATTACCAGAAAACTTTAGACAACCATTCTTTGCGGAGAACGCTTCCGACTTCTGGCGTCGTTGGCATATTACACTAGGTACCTTCCTACGTGACTATGTCTTCTATCCAATTTCACTTGCCAAAACAACTCGCCGTCTATCAAAATTCTTTACAAAACATTTTGGCAAGTCTGCCGGTAAATTTATTGGTCCATTGATTGCATTATTTGCGGTATGGTTCTTAAATGGTTTATGGCATGGTCCTTATTGGTCTTACATCTTCTATGGTCTATATTACTTCTGCTTTATGGTCCTAGAAATACTGTTGAAAGAAACCTGTTGATGATTTCTTAAAGAAACATCAGATTGATAACAATCATACTGGCTTACGTATCTTCAGATTTGTAAAGCTATTGATCATTGTAATCATTGGCGAGCTATTCTTCAGAGCCCAGACTTTATCAGTTGGATGGACGATGTTTAGCAGTATCTTTACAAACTTCCATCTATCCACATTTAAAGGATACATTACCATTCTTACGATTAGATATGATTGACTGGAGTATTGTAATTGTAGGTATTGTCATTATTTTCTTAGTAGATTTCTATAAAGAATTCCATGGTTCTATACGTAACGCAATCGAACTAAAACCAACATGGATACGTTGGTCAATTATTTATACTTGTATATTTGCACTCCTCATTTTTGGTGCCTATGGCCCTGGATATGATATTGTTGCGATGATATACGCAGAATTCTAATCACACAAAAAGGGATGCACTTGGCATCCCTTTACTTTTGGTGTTCTTTCGTCCACGCAATTGTTTTCTTTAAATACTGACCTGTCCAGCTTTCTTTAACTTTGATGATGTCTTCTGGTGTTCCTTGGGCAACGATTGTTCCACCGCCATCGCCACCTTCAGGCCCTAAGTCAATAATCCAGTCAGCGCACTTAATTACATCTAGATTATGTTCAATGATAATAACTGTATCACCATTATCTACAATTCTTTCTAGTACAGCGATTAAGCGATTAACATCATCTGTATGTAGTCCAGTTGTAGGTTCATCTAAGATATAGATGGTCTTACCAGTTGGACGCTTCTGTAATTCACTAGCGAGTTTGACACGTTGTGCTTCACCACCAGAAAGGGTCGTTGATGACTGTCCAAGCTTAATGTAATTTAATCCTACATCAGAGAGTGTCTGTAATTTATTCTTAATCTTCGGATGATTTGCGAAGAAATCGAGTGAATCTTCAACTGTCATCTCTAATACATCATAGATATTCTTACCCTTGTATGTACATTGTAATGTTTCTTCGTTATATCTCTTGCCATGACACACCTCACACGGTACATAAACATCTGGCAAGAAGTTCACAGAGATGACCTTTACACCATCACCTTGGCAAGCTTCACAACGTCCACCTTTGACATTAAAGGAGAATCTTCCTTTTTCATAACCACGTAATCTCGCCTCTGGTGTCTTAGCGAATATATCACGGATATCATCAAATACTCCTGTGTATGTAGCAGGGTTTGAACGCGGTGTACGTCCAATCGGATCTTGGTCGATTTGTACTAACTTATCGATGTTCTCAAGTCCTTTGATAGACTTATACTTCCCTGGATTGGCTTTTTGTTTTCCAAGGTTTTGTTGGACGGCTTTCATGAACACATCATTAACTAATGTACTCTTACCAGAACCAGATACACCTGTTACAAGCACCATCTTCCCTAGCGAGAATTTCACGTTGATATTCTTGAGGTTATGTTCTGATACACCCTTCAGTTCTACAACCTTTCCACTACCTTTACGACGTGTTTCTGGCATAGGAATGACTTTTCTACCAGATAAGTATTGTCCTGTTATGGAGTTTGGAGAATTCTTGATTTCTTCTGGTGTGCCATTTGCGATAACTTCGCCACCATGAATACCTGCTCAGGTCCAATATCCACAATCCAATCTGAATGTAACATCGTATCTTCGTCGTGTTCCACGATAATGAGTGAGTTTCCAAGATCTCTCATATTTTGAAGGGTCTTGATTAACTTACTATTATCACGTTGGTGTAAGCCAATAGATGGCTCATCCAATACATATAGAACTCCTGATAGTCTTGAACCGATTTGGGTTGCTAGACGGATACGCTGTGCTTCACCACCAGAGAGCGTTCCTGCCAAACGATCAAGTGATAGATATTCTAGACCTACATCCTTCAAGAAGGATAAACGGTTTCTAATTTCTTTGAGTACTAACTCCGCAATCTTTGTCTTTTCAACATCTAGCTTTAGATTGTTAATCCAATCTAGTGCTTTGCCTACGGATAGTTGTGTAAACTCGCAAATATTTTTATCTCCAACACGTACACTGAGTGCTTCTGGATTGAGTCTTTGTCCATGACACTTAGGACACACTGACTCTACCATGAAGGAGTGATACCACTCTTTTACTCATAGAACTGATTTGTCTCTACGTAGACGTTCAATCATATTCTTAATTCCTTCGATGAAGTCATTACAGTTATAACTGTCCCGCCAGAGGATGTGATGGTATATCGAATAGGCACATCACTACCATAGAGGATTACTTCTAATTGTTTCTTTGTAAGATCTTTGATTGGTGTATCTAAATCAATCTTATAATGCTTTAGCAGGACTGCGAATGTCTGCCATTCGATATTATCGGTACCGATAATGTTCTTGTAGTAGCGAATACCTCGAGCAGAATAGACTTAGGAACGATCTCGAAATTAAGTTATCCCACATCAACTTCCTCTGTAATACCCAAACCATGACAGTTATCACAGGCACCGATTGGCGCATTAAATGAGAATAAGCGTGGTTCTAACTTTGGTACTGTAAAACCACAGATATGACAAGAGAAGTGTGTGGAAAAATCCAATTCTTCTTCCCCATTTAGTACAATTGCTCGTCCATCTGCTAGATTCAGTGCTGTTTCTATAGAATCATATACACGGGATCTACGATTCATCTGTCTTATACGATACGGTCAATTACCACATCAATATCATGACGTTTATTCTTTTCTAACTCTGGTTCATCCTCCAACATCACAACTTCACCATCGATGCGTACACGGATATAACCATCTTTCAATAGCTTCGCAAATACGTCTTTGAAGCTTCCTTTTTTATTTCTGACCGTAGGTGCAAGTACTGTTAACTTACTACGATCTGGTAAATCCATCACTTGGTTTGACCATCTCTGTAATAGTCTGCCCCTGTGATTTAGAATATTGTCGATTAGGACAGTATGAGTACACTGTTCTTGCGCATAGAAGACGCAAGTAGTCATAGATTTCGTCACGGTTCCAACCGTAGAACGTGGGATTGTTGGACGTTGTTTTCCTGATCGATGGAAATTGCTGGGAGATAATCCTCAATTAACTCGACATTTGGCTTTTCAACTCCACCTAAAACTGTCTTGCATATGCGGAAAGAATTCTACTAGCGTCGTTGTCCTTTCTAGCGTAAATCGTATCAAAAGGCAAGTGAGGTCTTTCCACTCCTGAAAGACCTGTCATTACTACCATTTTATTGCGAGGTATTTCAAAAATATTCTTTGAGGTTATTCTCCTTGGCACCTCGTATTGTAATCTTATCTAATTCCATTAGCTCTTTCACCTCCTCTAGGGTCTTAACATCACCCCAAGCCTCACGTGGGGGAAAGATTATCTGGACCAACTTGCTTTGGTTTTTCCATCAAAAGCTTCCGTACGGATCACGCATTTCCGACTGGTGCTGTTGTACATCTCTTTGGCTGTTCAATTCCTTCTGTAAAGTCTTTTGCCCGATTTAATACACGCATCTGGTAATCCCGCAAGTCTTGCACATTCACCACCATAAGAATGTCCAGCAGGGCCTTCGCCATCTTATATAAGAATGTGACTTCACATGTTGTCTTTGACCACAACATGCATATTCTTCACGTTTGGAAGATTATCCGAAATCACTGTTAATTCATGATAGTGTGTACTAAACATCTGTTTTAGCTGAATACAGGTTGCGATATACTCAATCATTGCCTGCGCTAATGCCATACCATCATAAGTGGATGTACTCTACCAATCTCATCGAATAAAATCAAGGATGAGGAAGTTGCCTCCTGTAGGGCGAGGTTTGCTTCTGACATCTCTACCATGAATGTGGGATTGCCACTGGGGATATCGTCGAAGCACCAATACGTGTAAAATCTTATCGAAGATGGGCATGATACAACTCTTTTGCTGGGAACGAAACAACCCATCTGTGCCATGATAACGATTAATGCAGTTTGACGCATGTCGTTGATTTCACCACCCATATTTGGACCAGTAATCAGTAAGATATCCTGGTCCTTAGTGCATATCTCTGTAGAGTTTGCGACGTGCTTTGGGTTGTCATCATGTCATCCAAGATTGGATGCTACCAGTTTTCAATGAAAAGACGGTCCTCATCAAACTGTGGACGAACATAACCATACTTTGGCAGATACTTCTGCCATGGCAACCTGTGCATCAACCTCTGCTACTTACTTAACTTCTGTAGTCTTTGGTAAGTATGCACGGATTTCATCTAGTATCATTTGGAATAATTGCTTTCTCAATGCGAATTGCATTTTCTTCCGCATGTAAGATTGCGTCTTCTTTCTCTTTAATTCTGGAGAGATAAAGCGCTCATTATTCGTTAATGTTTGACGGCGGATATAACCCCAATCATCCTGAACAGCTGTCGCAGCTGCTTTTAGAAATTTCAATATAATAGCCAAAGACTTTGTTGTAGCCGATTTTGAGTGTCTTTAATACCGGTTCTTTCTCTTTCTTGGCTTCTAATTCCTGCAATGAAAGTTCTACCACTATGTTGAATCTTACGTGCTTCCATCAAGTTCAGCATTATAGCCATCTCTAAACATTCCACCATCACTAATCTGCACAGCGGATTATCCACAAACGCATCTTTCAACTTCGTGAGCTCTTGTAGACGGATCGACTTTTACGCTTTTCATCAAAGACAGTCTCATCTAATGCGATGCATGATAGCTGGCACTTCTGCTAATGTCTTTGTCAAACGTTGACAATCCACCGCATTTGCCGTATTCATTGCACATCTAGCAATCAGTCTTTGAAGATCGTAAATATTACTAAAACTATCACGTAACTGTTGTCTTTGCATGAAGTTTTGAATGAGCCATTCTGTCTTATTAAAAGCGCGCTTCAATCTTTTCTCTTGAAACAAGTGGCTTTTTCAATCCACTTACGTAGTTGTCTTGAGCCCATCGCGTGACTTACACGTATCCAAAAATGACCATAGTGTAATCGTCTTACCATTTCATGTAAGGATTGAGACGAGTTCTAGATTCTGACGTGTCGCAAAGTCCATATATAATACTTCATCTTCACTAGTTCGATGCGTGTACCTGTAAGTGACCCACATGCTTCTGCATTTTCCAGGTAGTTTAACATACGTCCCATATGCTTGCATGTCATAATCTTTGAGGATACCTTCCGTAATGGTAGATATCCTCTTTGATACGTGTTTCATCACAATAAGAAATGACAATCTGCAGTTCTCTAAAACTCTTGAGTGTCTTTTCTTTAAAATCACTAGCTACTACAACTTCACGTACATTCGAACGCAGTATTGTCTGCATCAACAAACACATCTTTATGCTCGATATTCTGTACATAGTTTTCACCAGTACTATTTCTACAATCGCTAGCGAATACCCATATACGTAATCGGTAATCGCAGCTAAATATACAGAGGCCTTTTTCATCAGAGATTTCTTGCATGACAGTACCTGGTGTAACTTACACGAATGACATCACGTGTAACTAGACCAACCGCTTCTTTTGATCTTGTGTCTGTTCACAAATCGCAACCTTAAACCACGAGCACAAGTCTTGGGATATACGCAGCTGCCGCATGATGTGGAATGCCACACATCGGTACACGTTCCTCAACACCCGCATCTCTTTCCTGTTAGCACATAGGTCTAATTCTTTGAAGCAATCTTCGCATCATCAAAAGAACATCTCATAGAAATCGCCCATGCGATAGAACAAGATCGCGTCTTCTATATTCTCTTTTTGACTGCAAGATACTGCTGCATCATCGGTGTATAATTTTCGCCATATTCGCCTCCCCAAAACATATGTATTATAGCATAATTATGCCCATTCCTTATGGTCAAGACTATGCTGACAGTATCATCTTAGATATATTTTTACTATTTGACTATAATCGAAATACTAACTAAAATTGTGAAATGTTTCGACTATAGTCGGAAATATGAACCTAGTATCATTATAAAAACTCTACAGTTAGAATTCACTGTAGAGTCACTGATTTATTATCTTTCCTACACCACTGTGCGCAAGGGAATTGATAATTCCTTTATGCAAGAAATACAGATTGCACCATAGAGTAAAGTATATACATTTTTCCTGCGTGTGATACTAATTGATCCAAGATCCACAAGTTCTCTCTCAGTGTACAATTTCTTTATCATATACTGTAAATCATAAGTGATGTAGCGTTGGTATCTCACATGTTTGATGTTCTCTTTGGCTACCAATATACTTGATGTTTGCTTTTACCATCTTTTCGCCTTCATCACGAATAATTAAATCCTGTAGATAGATGTCGGAAGTATAATCTTGTAGTTGAGAAGTAGACAATCGCGAAATTACACCGACAATGACTACAATAATCAGGTTACGATATAAACTTGTATATTTTAAGTAGCTTATTGTATCTGGCAGTGTTCCTGGAATTGCAGTAACGGTATTGGTATCTATTGTAAGATGCCAGATTTACATGTAATGTTGAAAATAATCCGTATAAGAATCCATTATATCCAAGATGGAAAAGAATAGTAATGGACTAACCATAAACATCATAATTTGTAGTGGTATCGTTGGCCAGATATCATGGAAAATAGAGTGACCCACAATACATAATCTTTTGTACTTTTGCACGTTGTGCCTTTGATGTGTCGATACTGTACATTCCCCAAAATCATTGCAGGTATCGCAAAGATATTCATAACATAATATGGTGCAAATAATCTTTTCTGCCCAGATGTAGTGTTCCTGCGCCTAGCTGTGCAGTCCACACATTTGAATACTTACAACCGTAGCACCTGCGATGATTGTCCACACTCACCAGATGATGAATACCGCACTAGTTTGTTTGGATGGAAGTGCATTCAAATGGAACAGTGTAAGAAATCGATCAGTGATTCCATAGAGAATCATATTAAATGGAGCTACCTAAATCAGAAGAGATATAGTTTACCAAACGTACAATGAACAGGATAAAGTATGGCCAAATAACTTTAAATACAGCACCTACTAATATACAATATATAACTGTTTTTAATAACGCATCTGTTTGTTTTAATAGTGAAGCTTGCCCAATCCATGATGGCTTCCTGTTCGACAAGCATTACGTTAACATTGTCACGATAATTGTGCCGACCATTCCTGTTATTATTGGATAGTTCGCAGAACCTGATAAATAACTTTAACTCGGAATGAAGATGGCGATACCTGTGCATTGTGCATTATACGCATAAGATGGTAATACTGGTGCTGGCACCATTGTGGCGGTGTGGGACAAAACCAATGCTACCAGCCCCAACAGTTACCGAGCTGTTTTTCTTTGGGTTAATAGTCTTAATAGAATGAGTAATGGTGCATAGCATCAAAGACTGTGCGTGCAATAATTCCTCATCATTCTACCAAGAAGACACTCATCATTTGCGATGATGGTGACTAATCCATATGCAGGATGCAAGGATTATGTTGATACACCACACAGAAAGCATGCGAATGCAATTACAATCGTGGAAATTTCTAAAATTTGAAAATATGAATGTACCATGCATTGCATACTAGCCTCCCTGTTAAATAGTGAACTTAACTTTCGTAAAATAGGATACTTTCTTTCCTTTAATCATCTGTACACGCTTGATCCACATACACGAATCTCTAATTCTTCAATCTCATCAATTGGATGGGCATCTGAATCTACACCAAGGATAGCTTTTTCCAAAAACTCCTCGGAACCCAGTCTTACCTTTCGTATCTTTACTTAATACAATTGGCGCAGGTGAACGTGATTTACTATGATGAATACCAGCAATCTCTGGAAAGTTCAATTAAATCGAGCTTTCTTGAACGACTGCACCACCTAATGAACGATTATATGCCGTAGAATCCCAGTTGTGTGCACACATACCAGTACTCACGGAGATGTTTCTAGATATTCATCGCTCAGATGAAACATCCAAGATCTATTGTACGTGCAATGTTTTCAACACGGATTTCATTTACTGCATGATAAATATTTCCATTCACTTCTGTTACTAGTAATGGATATTTCATTAATTTCCACTTATTTACCAGATACAGGTACATCTCTAATAGAGCATCTACTTCATTGTCTTGATAGTCTAGTAGCCCAGTGTCCCTGTATGTAAACCTAAGAATTTTACAGCTGGTATAAGTTCGCATGCAGTCATGAATGGCTTTGATATAAGTACCATCTCCTCCAACCACAAAAGACTGTATCGATTTTCTTCGTTATATTCATATTGATGCTTTGTGATACTTGTTTGATTTTGTCACCAATCTGTTTTGACTGTTCATCAAATCTTGTTACGATTGGGTCAAAATTTTTCCATAAATTTCTTCCTTGTTTGTATTATACATCACATTGCTTGAATCCAAAGTGGATTATAGACGCTTTATATAATCTTGCACTAGAAATTCATCCTCTATTTCATCAATGTAAAAGTGCATGATTGCTTTCCAGTTTTGTGTAGCAGTGCTACATCATCATTCTCCAGCCCTTTTCTTTCCAGGATCCTTTTTCAAGGCTTTCTCGTCAATTGTTTCCAATCCCACGTGAGCGATAAGATGGATGTATTACATAAAGTTCTTCTATCTCAAAGTAATGCAGTATCTATCACACTGGTTTGTTTCTCTTGTACTTCCTCTTGCCAAAACATAAGCTGCTCAGTTCATCATAGCCGCTTTGGATGTATCTATCTTTGAAAAGTCATCTTCTGTGTTGCTTCGATATCCATAACAACTTCTTCTTTTTCCCATCAAAGATAATTGTATTAGTCTTTTTATGTCTAATTGTTTTGTTTCTTTGATACGTAACCATGTAAGATTTCCTTTCATTGGTTAATTATATGTTATTGATTTTATATTTTGATTGTTTATTTGAAACAACTGATATTCTGAATCAGAATAAAAAGCCTGTATCGAGGTTATTCCTAATACAGGTGTTTTGTTGAACTTTTGTGCACCGTTTAAGCTGTTGACTTCAATAAGTCCGATTGTCTAGTCCTTACAACTTGTGTAACATACCCTGTGATTCATACCAATGACTGTTGGCTGTAGGTTAGCAATCATGACAATACTCTTACCAATGCTTGTCCTGGTGTATAGCTTTGTGCTAAGCCATCCGCATGTTCAATACCGACCTTCTTTTCTGTACGTGCATTATCTTATCCACAAATGTATTCTGCGGTTAGGAATATGTTGATTAATAATGTGGATTTGGTTGCCTGGTGTATCTGGATTGGTGAAGGTAATTACTCTCGTGTTGCTTGCGGCACTGGATCTGCTTTGACTTGTATTTTGCTACCACCTGTCTCTATCGTTCACAATCAGAATGCTTCTTTTGTTGTTGTGTATCGTGTGCTACAACGATTATCCTCATGAATGCGATGTCAGCTTCTCAGGAATCTTGTCAGTTGGCATCGATTTGTGAGCCTATCTTCAACTGGTATGTTTGATCTCTTATCTTTTCTACGATATATGATATTGGATTGGTTTCATTTGGAGTGCCAAGGCCTGGGACTGGTGCCATGTATGGTCATCTGTTTCACCGGTAAGTAGTTTGAGTCTGTGTCTCTAGTGTTCGTTTTAATTGTTAGCCCCAGTGCGATGTAGTAGCCCAACTCAATAATTTTTCACTCTCTTTGACCAGGGAAACATTATGTGTCCTTCCAGTGATGTTCTTCATATTATCAGGGTATCAAGGGCATCTAGAATGTTTTAGAATTTGGTTTATTTAATTTCTTGAGTTTGTTAACTTTGATACTCGTTTGTACAACGTCTAGCATCTGTAACTGATGATGTCATTTGGTAATTTCGCATTGCAGTTGCCATTGGGTGTTTGCTGTCTAAAAATCATTCAGTATTTTTCATCTACCTTTTGTCCTTCTGGAAATGCCTTGCCATAGTTTTTCTGGGTGACGTTTGTAAGATTCGATTGCTCTTTTGTTTCTTCTGGTAATGTAATGTTCATTATTTTATCCATGCTTTTCTTTACAGCGTTGCGATAACTTTTCTAATCTTCTTGGCTCTTCTCCCATCAAACAATGGGTATCTACTGTAATTCTCATCTTATTTCTCCTAAACAGAAGCGTGAGAAGATTTCATCTAAAGAGATCTTCCTGCTCGCCTGCTGCGAGTGATCTGTCGTAATGCAGTCCACGCTTTTTCTAAATCGACGTTGTACTCAAGTCAAGCTCCACACCCGTCATGTGTAACAATGCATTTACTGCATCGTTCATATTGCTTCGTTCTGCCTGTATTAGCGCGACCAATTCTGTCTTTCGTTATTTTGCGTATCGCTATTTGGTCATGACGATATACCTGCTACTCTGGAATATTTCTCCACGACCTAGCGTTGCTGTGTTAATTCTGTAATGTCAGCACTTTGGATAGCGCTGATAGAAATACCTGCATGCATACTATCTTTATCCTTCTTCTTGGCTGTATACAACTTGACATGCGATTATGATCTGCTTGGTCCTGGCTATTGCCTTGGTCTCTTCGGTTAATTCTTCCAGAACCATCCCAATACAACAATGACGAGCTGTGCCTTTTCCTAACGCTTTGTAAGGACTTTGGCAATACCAATCTGTCTCAATCGCATCATCACTCTTACGAATACCTGCGATATCGATTAGATTTAATGTGATTCCATTCAGTCTTACAGTTCCTTCCACATGTCTCTTGTCGTCCTGCAGCCACATCCGTGTAACGATAGTTTGCTTTATCTTTGCTTTCCAACAATGCATGATCAGCCCGAGGACTTGCACAACGTTTGGTCTTACCCAAGATAACGGTGTTAATCCCCTCTAATCATCACTGCATGATTGTTGAGCTGTTACGATGATCTGGGTGAATATCATCAATCGTCACTTCTCTGCGCTGTTTGTAGAATTTCTTCACTCTGTTAATTGATGTACACATCATCATACTCAGGATAATCAATGTTGCTTCGATATTCGAAACACCATTTGTGTCAAATCTTCTTCCAATGGTCGCATTAGTGATGACATTGCGACCCTTTAGTGAATGAGTGCGCTCTTCGCGCTGTCCATCCTTTGCCAAATTAAAGTCATTGATACCTTCTGCTTGGGTTAGAGTCCATCTCTCTCTCTAAAGTCAAATTGCGCGTCTGTAAATTCCTCCACGTCGTGCCATACGTGCACCTGCACCATATCAGGGACAATACTTTTTCTTGTGATATAGACGCCACCACATGGCGAGAGATTTCCACGACATCTTCACCAGTATATGATTTTGGTGCACGGAAAGAGCACTGACGAGTACTTCGTCATCAGATTCATTTTCCTTCTTTGATGGTTGGCGTAATGAATTGTACATCCCTTGGTATCGCTAGAAAATCTTTCCTGTTTAAGTCGGTAACGATTTGAGTTGCGTCACTACCAGAAATACGAATGACGGAGATGGCTCATCGCATCGGCAGTGGCAATTGCGGCTATAGCGTCCTGGAAACATGTTGTCCCTCCAGCTTTTCAACTATTATTGTACTAGTTTTATCACTCTTGCATGCCAACTCAGAAGTCTATTATGTGCTAAGATTAGTCATGAGCATCACTCCCCATACAAAATGCCCTGGGAAATGGAAATGAGCTATCATTCCTCATTACTAGATCCAAGAAACTGTCATTCCGATGATTCAAGAAGGAAAAGTTTGTTTGTGCTAGCCAAAACGGTGTGGTGACTGCGTCCTATCTCATTCCTGCGATTGAGCAAGCAAGACAACGACGATTTTACGCTAGCATTTAATTAAGGTTCCTTTCAGCGGTATGAGAACTCGCACTCAAACTCTCACCAGAGGTCGACACATTGGCTTCCTATACATAGTACATATCGTAGCGCTAATTGGTGGTGTATGGGATTCCGCTGACATGCGACTCAGCGCTCTTTCACGCCATCGTCCACACATCATTATCGAGACTCCCAGTTAGATTATTAGATTTATATACACAGGGTGCCTTTGATCTTTCAAAATTATCACTGTTTATCATTGATGAAAGCTGATCAAGTTTACTCGACTGGCCAATCAGAAGAAGTAAATCAATTACGAAAAGATTCATGGTGTTTCAAACAATTTGTTTATACTGCCACAAAAATGATACAATTCAAACTTACTTTTGATTACTCCATTTGAAGAAGAAGCGCTGCAAGGAAGTGTAGCGATAAATGAAAAGATTTATTCTTACTCATCTTGAGACAGAGACAAGCTAGTTTTACTATGCGCCTACTACAGCGCTTCCTATCACATCAGCGACGTATGTTGTAAAATCATCGTAGTACCGCCATTGAATTATCAGATCTACTACTAAGAAACTAATATTCTTAGTTCTGCTTTCTCGAGGTTATTTTGATGCGAGGAAAACGTATCGCAATCATGAGCTGATTTCCGCAAAAGTGATATTCGCGTATTGGTTGCAGACGAGACCTGCAGCGTTGCTAGAGGTCTCGATATCCGCCAGACTCATCACGTAGCAGTTCATTATGATACACTTTCTATCGATGCAGAAACCTTTGGTCTCATCGCTCTGTGTCGTGCTGCACATCAAAGGTGATGAAGGCATTTTCGTATTTCACTACTACACACCCACGAAGCTATGAGGCTCGTGAAGTTGGCATGTGTATATCCGTATGCATAGTCAAAGCATAAGTAGACCGCAAGATACCCCTCCAGTTGCATTTTATCGGTTCCATACCAGAAAGCAGCACCTTCCACCCAAGTAACACAAGCACATCCTTATTCCGTGCAGTGGAAGAAATGATAAGACACGTCCAAAAGATATTATTGGTGCACTTTTGTACCATATTCTCTTTGATGCGTTGAGTGCACGACTCGAAAATTCAAGACCGCTTCTCAACAGTCACAATCCTCTAAAGAGGATGATATTTTATCTCGTTTCGAAAATTTTACAGTCAAAGGAAAGCGCAGAAAAAGTCGATTTGATTTAATCAGTAGATTGAAGCATACGTCCAAATTTGGTAACAGAGTATGATGGAAACATAATTGAAGTTTCGTTTCAAATATTTATTTCTCATTCTAAAAGCGATATACTAAAGATACCAGCCACATCTACTATTTATCATTATTTTTAAATTGTGAGGTGAAAGCATTGCATAAAACTAGCACAAAAGTTTTAATCTCAGGTACTCATCTTTATTTGCGTCATATCTGTTTTAGTCTTATCTTTATACATGCAGTTTAACGCTTCAATTTCCTATAGGAAAGGGCATTATCTTGCGATGAATGCAAATACAACGGTGCTTACAACAGCTGGATACCTAGTAGAAGATCATTCTGTGAAGATTTTCCTAGATAAGGTTTATGGTAGAAATGTGCGCTGAGCACGAACAGACACACTACATGCACAGACCCTTACTATATTCAAACAAAGGATAAGAAATATTACATGACCATAAATCACGATACTGTTTCTGTTCCGTGTAGGTAAATGGAAATCTGGTTTTCTTTTAGTATTCAAAGGTTGGTTAGTAATGTTCCATTTACACAAATTGATTTTACCACAAATAATCATGCAATTATAAAGTGAGACTCCTAAGTCTATAACAACTTAGGAGGTTTCATATCTAAGTTACATTATTTGCCATTTTATAGGAAACCATGCCATATTCAAGACGAACTTCCTTTCGCTCTAAATCAGCATTTGTATAACAACAACTGTCAAAACCGATTGTTAAGTGTAAAACACTGCATGCAGGTAGAAGTCAACTGGCATTTTATATTTGATGATTAGTGTCTCTAAAATCAAATGTTACGATAGTCTACTGTAATCTTTTCGGCAATGTCTAGCAACTTTCTTACCATACCCTCGTCTTCTTATCTCTCATCAACAAATAGTTCTTGTAATAATCAATCGTTGTCCAGCTCTCTGGGCAAATTTCTAATTGCCGCAAAGCAATTTGATCATCTCCTGTAATACCACAAAGGCTTCCGCGCCTTCGCCAGTCTTCATAAAAGCTTATCCTGATATTCGCGGTCACTCTAAACTATGTATAAAATGGTTTCGTGAATTTTTCTTTTGAATTGAAATCTGAAAACCATCATCTGTTCTTTGCAAACTCTACATCGTAGTAATTCTTTCGATGTGTATTCAATAGGTAACAGTGTTCCTTTCCATGTATCTTTCCTTAATTTATGAATGATGTAGTCTTTCATCATTTCCTCTTTTCAGCAAACTACTACTATTATGCATCATAGTTTATCTTATAGTGCGCTCTTAAATCTTGTAGTAATGTGCCATTACCTTCTGGTTGAATATTTTCTAGTTTGATATCTGGTTTCTCTTTTGTAAGCATCCTGCAAATCTTCCCGCTTCAATTCTTTATCCGGCAGCCTTCGTGAAGGCTGTCTTTGTTTGCAGATAGATTGTTGACTCCTCCGTGTTTCTCCCTTCTTCTACCCTCTTCATCACTTGAATATCCACTGTGATTCTTCATGCAAGTCTAATCCTATACATGCGCGATCATATACGGTCGTTTAGTCAATCCAACTGCGGTCAATCACACCCGCCTTTTCGTATTCTTCAACATTAAGTGAATGGATTTTAGTGCTGTTTGACCTTTTAAATTTCTTGGTATAGTACATCGCTAGAATGACTCCAAAATAGCTGTGCCTACTACCATCGTCGCATAGCGCGTAATTCTTGAATCCCTTCTTCTTTGATAGAAAACGCCAATGCGATACTAGAATACAAGTGGTGTCATGAATGGTCCATACAATAAACTATTTAGTGACTGATAGTAGTAATCATATTGTTACCCTGATGGTCATTTCATACCATATATATAAAAACAGATAATGAAGAGAACGTCTTCACCATCTGTTTCTCTTTATCGCTGACGTTTGATCTGTTCAATGCTTTCTTTTAATGCGATTTCTGCACGCAGTTCGATCGACGCTTTTGTCATTTTGACCTCGCGGCGACGTTGTTCCGCTCGGATCTTTTGCAGCGATTGCACGCTCGACACACTAACCTCATCTTTGTTTTCTGATTGCGTCGACGCAGTGGTCTGCGTTGTTATCTCTGAGTAGAATAGTCCCTCCAGTCACCGCAGGTATTATTCCATTTCAGTTTGCTGGGGTCTGAGCAGTTGTCAATCTTACCCGCAATTCGCAACATTGTCTGACACTGGCAGAGGTGTCCGGTGAGATACTCTGCCCATCTTTAGTGTTTCTATGTTTGGGATGGATGTTATCTAACTCCTTTATGCGGCACACCGTGTGGTGTTACGATGCGTGCAATAGATCATACTCATTTCCAGTGACTCTGCCTTCTTAACAACGTCTTCAATTGTTCCAACGCTTGAATGCGGCTTCCGGTAAATCATCGTATTTTCCTTCAAAATTTCTGAAGCTTCTGACTGTATCTGACTGGCACATATACCTGAAGCCTAGAGAACTGTTCCGCAGGAGAATGGTTGTGATAGGAAGTTACGAGACGACGTGCTCTTGACGATCTCTTGTCTTCTTCGCCCTAACTCTTCATACGCATTGATATTGCGATAATATCTTGAAGTTCACGAGCTATCTTTGTAGGATCTGCTGTACTTGACGAGTATCTCACAATGTTCATCTCAATCACAAGTGGATCTAACATAGGGAAGAAGATCCAATGGGTCAACCGCTAGGATAGATACCTAGCGCAGCGATGGAACGGTCTAATACTAGACGTGCGTCAAGTGTGAAATGTTGTCGCTGGAGCTGGGTCTGTCAAGTCATCAGCAGGTACATAAATTGCCTGAACGGATGTAATAGAACTCCCCTGATCAGTTGATGTGATTCTGTGTAATCTACCCATTTCTGTCGCAGGGTTGGCTGGTATCCACCTGCAGATGGCATACGACCAAGATAGTGCGATACTTCTGAACCTGCCTGGGTGAAACGGAAGATATTATCGATAAATAACAATACGTCTTGATGTTCTTCATCACGGGAAGTATTCAGCCATTGTTGGTGCGGATAGTGCTACACGCATTTCGCACCTGGTGATTCATTCATCTGTCCGTATGTAAGAACTGTGTCTTTCAATACGCCAGTTCTTCCATTTCATGATACATGTCATTGCTCTCACGAGTACGTTCACCGACACCCGCAACGACAGAACGACCACCATGTTCAATTGCGATGCTGTGGATTAATTCCTGCATCAAGACTGTCTTACCTACACCGGCACCACCAAACAAACCAATCTTACCACCCTTAGAATATGCAGGAGTAATCGATAGTCTTGATACCTGTTTCTAGGATCTCACTGATTGTCTGTTGTTGTGCAAATGTTGGGAATCTCTATGAATTGGTAATTTGTGTTTTGCGTGTACCTCACCTAATCCATCAATTGGCTCACAAGTACATTAAACATACGTCCTAATACTTCATCACCAACTGGTACTTCGATTGGTGCCCCTGTATCTCGTACATTCCATGTCCACGAACAAGTCCATCAGTTGATGACATCGCAATGCAGCGAACCACATCGTCTCCGATATGCTGTGCTACTCTGCGGTCATTGATGTCTGATCGTCAATCTTTTACTTTAATTGCGTTGTTGATGGAAGGTAAGTGTTCCGGATCAAAGCGAATATCAACGACCGGTCCAATGACCTGTACAATTTTTCCTGTAACACTCATTGTTTTACCTTCTTTCTATACGGGCACTTGAGCCACCAACAATTTCCGTTATTTCTGCGTAATTGCGGCCTGTCTTGCCTGTATTCGAGTTTCAGCGTTGTGCTTAACTCATCTGCGTTATCTGAAGCTGCCTTCATCGCTACGGCGGCTTCCCTGTTCTGCGGTTGTGGATTCATCCAGTCAGAGAAGGTTACGTCAGTAATCATCATTGGAATTAAACTATCCAAAATAGATGCTGGATCTGGTTCGAATAGTGTTTCTTGATGTTCTCGCTTTTTCTTTCTTTTGACCTGGTTTGATTGTGCATGGTAGTAACACATCCAGTCTAGTGTAAAAATGTCATGGTATTGACAAATCTTGTATACAGATCTGCCTTACCAACTTCACCTGCCTGATAGCGTGCTCACACCATCCTCGACTATTTCTTTGAAATCCCAAATGAGATTTTATCTGAGGAGATTTGTTCCTCGTTAATGATATTAAATCCTGCTCTTTTAGCTGGTGATGGATTGCAGTTCAACTAAGAATACTGGGTCAGCAGGATCCAATGCTTTCTCATCTAACTTTAAAGACATTCGGTTGTATCCACCACATAGCCTAAATCTGAACAGAAGATAATCGTCATTGTATGTGGGTTCTTGTTGTGTCAAGATACTCACTTTCAACATCTTTGGTTGTTTGCGACAATATCATTGACTGTATCTTCTGTAAACGTTGTGCATACTCACACGGTTGGCTTCCCATCTTTTTCTTTGTTTTAGAAGCTTATGTTGCAATCATCTCCATCGCTTTTGTAATCTTTTGGTGGAGTTGACGGGACTTTAATTCTCACGCGAAAGCCTGTCTAGATGTGCCATCTTAGTTTACCCCTTTAACAAGTACGTATTGTTCGATTACTTTTATCCATTACTTCCGTAATCTTAGAACGTAGTTCATCAGTTGATGACTGCTTCTGTTTTCAATTCGATCGCATACGTCTTTTGCGTTTTCTTTGAAGTATCTGCGATGCTCTTTCAAAAGCTTGCGAATATCTTCGATTTCAACACGGTCAAATAACTATTCTTTCGCAGCGAACAAGGATATGCGTTCTGTCATCAGATAATGGTTGGTATTGTCCTTGCTTTGAGAAGTTCTATTAACTTTAGCACCATGACTTAGAAATCTTCTTTGTGACTGGATCGAGGTCGGAACCAAATTGTGAGAATGTAACAACATTTCAGTGGTATTGTGTTAGGTCTAACTCAGCGTTGAAGATACACTCTTCATTGCCTTTTGTCTGTGCATTTAGAACCTACACGGGATACAGATATGACCAGAGTCACGGCTGGTCTTTATACCAGCTACGAATAGATCATCTGTAAGAAAATCTGTCCATCAGTAATTGAGATAACGTTAGTTGGGATATGCTGAGATATCGCCAGCCTGTGTTTCGATAATTGGAAGTGCTGTGTGATCCTCCACCCTAAGGCATCAGATAACTTTCGCAGCTCTTTCAAGTAATCTACTATGTAAGTAGAATACATCCTGGATACGCTTCACGTCCTGGTGGTCTTCTTAATATAGAGACATTGTACGGTAGCAACTGCGTGTTTTGACAAGTCATCGTCACACAATTAATCAGCATCCTTACCTCTGTTCCATCCATTCTTCACCAATTGCACAACCTGCATGGCGCAATGTATTGTAATGGAGCACTGGCGAGGCTTACCGGCGTTAACGATTGTTGTGTATGACATCGCATCACTTTCACGTAACTTCTGTACTCAAACGTGCAACGGTGCTTTCCCTTTTTGTCCAATAGCGACATAGATACAGTTTACGTTCTTGCCCTTTTTGGTTGATGATTGCGTCGATTTGGGATGCGGTCTTACCCTTTCACGGTCACCGATGATTAACTCACGCTGACCTACCAATTGGAATCATAGAGTCGATGGCTGAGCCCGTCATTAATGGCTGGTATACAGATTTTCTCGTCATGACACCTGGCGCAACTCTTTCGATTGGACGACTTTCAGCTAACGATAGGTTCGCCACCATCATCTTCACCGGAGCGCATTTACAGCTCTTCCCAAGTAATGCATCGCGACTGGTACTTCAACGATTCTACCAGTACGCTTTTACTTCATCACCTTCACAGATCAAAAGTATCGTGACCAGTAATACGGCACCAATATGGTCTTCTTCTAAGTTCAATACCATTCCCCATAACACCATGTGGGAATTCTAAAAGTTCTGAGGACATTGCTTTATCGATGCCCTGGACCATGGCAATTCCATCGCCGACGCTAATGACGTAGCCGACATCATCGGACTGAATCTTTTGTTCATAGTTTTGATCTGATCTTTTAATCAAAGAACTGATTTCTTCTGGTCTGATTTGACCAGCGCCTGTCCTCCTTTCAATATCGCATTCTTCATGCGTTTCAATGGTCTTTGTTGTGATATCTGTAACGTTGTTGCCGACGGTTACTTTGATACCCGCGATATTTGTGGATCGACATGGTTTTCAGTTGTAACTGTCTTTGTCTTTTGAATCAGAGCTTCTTGAATTCTATTTAAGTCTTCTTGACTTAATTTACGTGCGGAATGAACCACCGCTTTAACGATACCTAGTTCCTCGTGAGTGTTTCAAACTTGCGTAAATTTTCATCGATATGTGACTCTTCACGATCAACTAGTAATTCAGTAGATTTAAAATATCCTGATCAACAACTTTACCGAAATACATTTTGTTATAAAGTTCTTCTTTCTTCTTTTGTTATTTTTACTGCGCGTAAGAATGAGTTCCAACTTCATTGTTTTTCTTTTTAAGATTTTTAACAATGATTCACATTGTGCTTTCTTCTCGCGAACTGTGTTGATTTTTCAGTTGCTACCTCGAACAGTCCTTGTCCACGGCGTTCAGCTATCTCATTCACCATCGCCAACCGCTTCCTTTACGAACGCATCAATTGCTTGACGATCAACCTTTTTCGCCTTCGTGTTCGCCAATTAACTTACCGGCAGCACTGAATGCGACATCGACCATCTCCTTCTTCATGGATGCGTACATTTTCTCTGCGTTCTGCTTCGAGTCTGTTCTTGTGCACGCTGTTTTACAGCTGCAGCTTCTTTATCAGCCTGCGCAAGGATTTGTTTCTTTTCTTGTTTTGCCTGCTGAATTGCAGCACTTACGATTTCTTCTGATTTTGTAGATGCAGTATTCAACTGCTCTAATGCAACCTCACGATCTGCCAAGGCTTCTTCTTTGCCTGTTGACTTAACGCAAGTTCTTCTTGCATCTTTTTCTGCTCTAGCATCTAAAAACTCTTTACAGATGCCCATAGAAAATGTTTTGCAATCAGAAATAAAACAAGTGTACTACAAAGCTGAGTCAGCACTGTCAAACCATTTGGAAATAACTGTTCAACAATATTGACTTCCATAGTTACCTGAAAGCCTCAATTAGTATACGAAAATGAGAAGAATAGAAACTAACAAACCGTAAATAGCACATGTTTCAGATAAAGCGATACCTAAAATCATTGTTGAACGAATCTTGGATTCTGCTTCTGGATTCTTACCGATAGCGTCACATGCGTGAGCGGCTACTGTACCTTCACCTAAACCTGTTAAGAAACCTGTAAATACTGCGATACCTGCACCAATTGCGATTAAACCCTTTTCCATAATTTTTTCTCCTTTTTTAAATTTTTTCTTCTTCAGGAATATCGTTTCCTAAAAGTACGATTGTCAAAGTGACAAATACCAATGTTTGAATAAAACCTGCAAATAAATCGAAATACATGTGTAATACTGGCGCAATAATTGGTGCCATGAAATTAAACACATTTCCTTGAATACCAACTAGACTTGCTAACGCATTTGATAGATTCGCTGTCCCCATATATACAAGGGACATCATAATAGAACCGACAGGTGATATTACCAAATAGACGTAACGCCATTGATAACATCGTCGAGAACTTACCGATGATGTTCATTGGTAACATCGGTGCTATTGGTTCTAAGAATGCATGCATGTAGGCTTTAAAGCCACCGTATTTTAATTCCGCAACCTGAATCATTAACCAGGTTAAGAATGATAATGTAATGGTTACACTAAAGTTAGCTGTCGGTGAACTTAATCCAAATAGCGAAATTGTGTTACTGACAAAGATGTAGAACCATAATGCTAAGATATATGGTGTTAACTTATCCGCTACTTTCTTACCTACATTTGTGCGTACCGTTTTATATACTGCTTCTGTCGCAAGGACAACCGGTACGACGATACCTTTTGGTTTTTCTAATGGATCTGCCTTTTCAATTTTCTTTGACAATAATATCATCGCGATTGCTAGGACGATTGTAATCAGAATGATTACATATACGTCCGATTGTATTGTCATGTCTTCACCGTCCTCTCTCTATGACTGCCACATGAAATATAATTGCTAATTTAATTGTTGAAAGACCAATTGCGCATGTTAGAACATTGAGATATTGTGGAAAGACTGCACTGACTACTAGCACTGCTGCCATCAAGAAATAATTGATAGCGAAGTTTCCGTATGTTCCAGATGAGGACTGCATACTTACTACTTGTCTTGCAAAATTCTCTGTTCTTTTATAAATAATGAATGCGGCTAATGATCCCAACAACCAGCCTGTCGTCCATTGCCAGTGGAACGGCAAGAAAACAAAACTAATCAGAACGAATGCATAGTATATTTTCCAAGAATGATTTGTCATTTTCTATTTCCAACTACCTGCATTATATTCCTTTTTAAAGTATGCGTGAAAAAGTATTTTTCACGAATTTTTATCCTTCATCCAAGCAATTCAATATCTCTAAGATACGGTTTAAATCTTCTGTATCCGTATATCGAATTGTGAGTTTCTTGTTCTGAATTGTTACCTTTGTGCCAAGCTTCACAGAAATCTGATGTTCTAGATCGTGAATGATTGGATCACGTTTCTTTTCTGGTTTTGTTTTGTTTGGTTTTTCTTCTTCTGCATTAATATCTCTAACGTAGGCTTCTACTTCACGAACGGACATCTTCTCCTTCATAATTTTCTCAGCCGCATCGAGCATTTCCATCTCATCTTTTAAGCCAAGTAGTGGACGAACATGTCCCATTGCTAGTCTTTTATCTACGACTAATTTTTGAATCTCAGAAGGAAGTTTTAAGAGTCTCATGATATTTGCACAATATTCACGAGATTTACCAACTCTCTCTGCTAGTTTTTCTTGTGTATAGCCTAGTTTCTTTACAAGTGAGTCATAGGCTGCAGCTTCTTCAATTGCGTTTAAGTCTTCACGTTGTACATTCTCTAAGATGGCAATTTCCATCATCTGTTCTTCTGTAAAATCTACAGAAATCGCAGGTACAACCTTAAGTCCAGCAATCTTCGCTGCACGTAAACGTCTTTCACCAGTGATTAGGTCATAACCACTGACACTCTTGCGTACGAGTAATGGTGTAAAGATTCCATGTGTTCGAATAGAATCTGCTAATTCATTTAACGCAGTTTGATCAAATTCTTTTCTTGGCTGATAAGGATTTGGTCTAATTTCTTCAATTACGATTTCTACTTCTCTTCTGCCTGGCACTTCTTTTGCGCTACTTTTGAATATCGTCAAGGAACTGTTCAACATTCGATCCCGAAGATAGAATCTAAACCACGTCCTAAGCCTTTTGTTTTTCTCTGCCATTTTTCTATCGTTTGATCCTTTCGTTTTGTGTAACTACTTCTTTTTACAAGTTGTGCGTAAGCACGCGCACCTTCCGAACAGGTATCATACTCAAAAATTGATTGTTCACGAGATGGAGCTTCTGACAAGCGTACATTTCGTGGGATAAAACTGATAATAAACCTTTTTCCTTTAAAAGTATTTACGTACTTCCTGTTGCACTTCTACCGATAACTTGGTACGTACAGTCGAACATAGTTAAAGTACGCCTTCGATAGATAGTCTTGGATTCCATAATTTCTGAACCAAACGAATTGTACTTAATAGCTGTGTTAATCCTTCTAGTGCAAAGTATTCACACTGTACTGGAATCATCACGGAATCTGCTGCAGTTAACGCGTTTGTATTCAATAGACCTAGTGCTGGTGGACAATCAATGATGATGTAATCATATTGATCTCTTACCGCTTCTAGTTTTCTCTTTAATAGTTGTTCACGACCTGTTTCGTATTGTGCCATATCGACATCTGCACCAGATAAGTCGATGGTTGATGGTAGTACATCTAGTGGTGGCATCTGTAGTGTAACTTTTACATCTTCCACATTTTCATCTCGCATCAAGATGTCGTATACCGTCTTATCAAAGCCTACTTTATGTGCTCCGATGCCATGAGTCGCATTTCCCTGTGGATCGAAGTCTACTAATAGGACTCTTTTGCCAATATATGATAAACCTGATGCTAGGTTCATGGATGTAGTCGTTTTACCTACACCACCCTTTTGGTTTGCGATTGCAATGATCTTTCCCATAATACTTCTCCCTTATGAATTCTTCGGGAAACGGATGATCATGCATACTTCTTGCGGTCTATCTTCCGTTTCTACTTTTGCTTGGATACCCATTTTATTAATCATCTTGATACTTTGATGAATTGTATTTACCGCAATTTGTGTATTTCTTGAGAAACCTTTTGTCTTTTGACGTGTACGTTTCTTCTTAGGAATATCATCTAGACTTGCGATAAAGTCTTCAGTTTGTCTTACGTTAAATTCAGCTGCGACGATATGATGGAATACTTCTTTTTGTCGATCGCTTGGCACAGTTAATAATGCACGAGCGTGACGTTCTGTAATTTTTGATTCCATGACCGCATCCTGAATCTCAATTGGCAAATTTAGTAACCGAATCTTATTGGCTACTGCGGATTGTGACTTACCTACCTTTTGTGCAACCTGTTCTTGTGTTAATCCAGATTGGCGCATGATTTGTAAGTAACTCTTCGCCTCTTCAATTGCGGTTAAGTTTTCACGTTGGATATTTTCAACCAGAGCCATCTGTGCTGCTTGGCTTTCATTTGGTGACATGATATAACATGGCACTTCTTTGTAGCCAATCATCTTACATGCACGGAATCTTCTTTCTCCTGTGATAATTTCGTATATATCATTTACCTTACGGACTGTAATTGGCTGAATTAATCCATTCTCTTTAATCGATAGTGCTAATTCACGTAAAGCTTCTTCATCAAATACCAATCTTGGTTGGTATCTTGATGGAACAATTTTCTCTGTTGGGATATCTACGATACGATTGGTATCTTTTCGATCAAATATACTTAAAATACTTGGCATATAACCCTCCCTTATAAAGGCTTCTTTTTTATTTGCCCGTAATTGCGTGGATATTGTTGTGGTGTGTGACCTAGCTTGCGGTAGTATAAGTTCACACGCATATCTCCTGTATATAAAGATGTATCCTGTGTTTCTTCTAGCTCTACACCAAGCACCTTAGTCGCATGTTCTGCTTCTTTCGCTTCCGCATTGCCTTGCATACCCTTCATCGCTAGGAATAATCCATTTACTTTGACTAGTGGAATACATAATTCAGATAAGACTCGTAAGTTTGCGACTGCTCTTGCAGTTACCACGTCGTACATTTCACGGTCTGTTTTAACCTGTTCTTCTGCACGCGTGTTATAAACATGGATGTTTTCTAAATGCAGTTGATTTATTACTTCTTGTAAGAATGTGCACCGTTTCCCTGTTGGTTCAATGAGTGACACATCTAATTCTGGTTTAACGATTTTCCAAACCAGTCCTGGAAACCCCGCTCCAGTTCCAACATCTGCTACTTTTCCAAAAATCTTACCCTTTCCTAGTGGCAAGATAGAATCATAGAAATGTTTCTCTAATATTTCACCATGTTCCGTGATGGCTGTGAGATTCATTTTCTCGTTCCACTCAACCAAAAGTTGGGCGTATTGTTCAAGTTGTTTAACCTGTGTTTCTGACAATGAAATTTGTAGCTCTGCTGCTTTTTCTATGAGTTCTTGTATTGTCATAATCTCTGTGTGACCTATTCTATCACCATCACGTCCCCTGTGAAAGATGAAAATATGTTGATAACTTTTTTGTCCACAATTGTGATAGTTATCTTTTCCACATATTATAGATATTTTATGTTATTTGTGGATAAAATAGTTTTCCACAAATTGTAAATAAACCTTATTTTAAGTCGCTATTTACAATAAATGATGCGTTAGGCAATGTCTCTACCCAATCGCAGAATGCACGCCATTCTGGTAGACGATGTGTCTTACGCTGTGCATAAATTGTCTTTAACTGACGATAGTTTGTAGTCATACGCGCTGTAATTCTAAAACCCGCTGGATTTGAATAGAGAATCTCTAGATATTTCACTTTCGCTTCTTCGTTTAGTTCTGTAACGTCTTCTCCAGCTAATTTCTTATCAGAAATCTTTTGTATTAATTCATTATAGGAATTAACCTTTTCTTTCATGATTTCGATAATACGTGGATCTGTATAAGAGATATAAACCTCATCTAAGTTGAACTTTGTGATACGGTGCATTGTGGATTGTGAACTGATAAAGTCTAGGAAGTGATAACGTTCCGCTTCCACCCATGCCTTATTTGTAAATGTGAGGTCGAACTGTACGATAATTCCATTTAAGAAGTTATCATGACCACTACCTGGTTTTGCGTTTGCTAGTGCATGTGTACGTGGAACGATTGTTCCATCTACTTTTGTTAAATCAACTGCCATAGGATATTTTGAACGCATAACTGCTGAATCCATACCACCCAGACATTTTACATTTGATACTACATCTGTATATTTCATTTTCTTTATCTTCCTTTTCCTTGTTTAATGGCAATCGCAAGTACTGCGATATCGGCTGGGTTAACACCTGAAATTCTGGATGCTTGTCCCATCGTGGCTGGTTTATACTTCATTAGCTTCTGTCTACCTTCAATAGATAGGTTATCAACCTCATCATAATTGAAATCAACACCCAATTTGATGCTTCCATCTCTTTTAGCTTATTGGCTTCTCGTTTTGCCTGTATCGATATAACCTGCATATTTTAGTTCGATATCACATTGGTTGCTCAATTTCTTCCTCTACTTCTTCTCCAATCGTAGCGAAGTTCTTTGTTATTACGTTTGGACGTTTTACTAAATCAATTCCATTAATACCAATATGTGCATCGCTTTTCCTTATCCTAATGATAAGGTATGCGCTTATCTTTTCCTCATCTTGTGCGAGATATTTGTTTCAGATAGATGCTGTATTAACTTCTTTCACATTCTCCATCTTTTGCGGGTATGCGTCATATCTTTCTGAGCTGAGCAAGCCCAACTTGAGCGTCCATATTCTATTAATCTTTTGATCGGCGTTATCATGTCTTAACAACAATCTAAACTCTGCGCGTGATGTTATTAAGCGATATGGTTCCTAATGTGCGCCAGTTTGTTAAAGTCATCAACCATGACTCACGATATACGCTTCATTTGCCTTGCTAGAGATAACAGGTGGGTCTTTTTCCCATCAAGTTCCATACGTGCGTTTATTCCTGCAAGTAGTCCTTGTCCCGGCGCTTCTTCGTAGCCTGAAGTTCCGTTGACTTGACCCTGCTGTAAATAGATTTTCAATCACCTTTGATTCAAAACTTGCGAGAAACTTCATTTGAATTGGATCGATTGCGTCGTATTCAATTGCATTATGCATACTTTGATTACTGCATTTTCGAAAGCCGGTAATGAATGCACCATCTGTTCTTGGATATCTCATGGAAGTGATGCCAGAAAATCCCTGTAGGTAGATGGTATCTAACTCCTGAGTGAGTTCTGCTCCAAGAATAATGAGATGTCTTGGTTTATCTTGGAGAACGTGCGAGCTTTATCGTCAATCGATGGACAATAACGAGGCCCAACTCCCTTTACGACACCTGAATACATACTGGATTTATTAAGGTTATCTAAGATATATTCATGTGTTTCTGGGTTGTGGGTCTGTCATATATCACAGATACTTGTTTATCATATGGTAATACATCTTCTTTTGTCGTTAATTCTGAGAAAGTGTGAAAACCTTCTGTACCTGGTTCTAATTTGACTTTTGCTTTAAAGTCGATGGATGAACGCAGGATTCTCGCTTCGGTGTTCCTGTCTTTAATCTGAAGGTAATCCTAGCTCTCGTATGAGACTCTGATAAGTCTCCGGTTTGTTGGTTCTAAATCTGGACCACCACGGTGTAACTTCTGATGGAAATCATATTTACACCGCCTTATATCATGCCTGTTGTTACGATCACAATCTTGGCATTCATCACAGTTCCATCTTTTAGCATGACCCTGTAACTGTTATTTGTCTGTGCGATTAGGATCTGCTTACCTATGCCTTCCAATCACACTTGGTTTTCTTGATGTAGACAGATGTCTTGCATCCTTGCGTATGTGCAAGTTTATCTGACTGTACACAGTGCACGTACACCTGGGCGCTTTTGCTATTTAACATCTTGAATTGCATGTAGCTGTCTTATCGGCGCAATCGCCATTTGTCCGCCCTAGGCGTCAATTTCTCTTACGACAATACTACTTTTGCTGGTCCACCTACGGATGGGTTACATGGCATCTTTCCAATATTTCCCTATCTTCCAATGTTAGAGACATGTGTTTTCTGGTCGTAGCGGCAGCCAGCGCAGCTTCAATGCCTGCATGACCACCGCCAGCTGACTGTAATATCAAAATCACTCATTGTTTTATTTCATTACCATTTCCTTTCGGCACGTCAGGTATGGAGAAAGTATTTCGAAATCTGTTGCCTTGACCCTGATGCTTGGCCAACAAGCGATACATCGATGTAACCTTCCTATATTCACCGAATCTTCTGAGGGTTGTTCTTTTGCTTGTGATACAAATGGAGATCGCAATTTGGATTTCACTTCCAGTCCATACGAATACATTTCATGTATTACTACCACGAATGAACTCCCAACCAGATTCTTTCGCTTTCTGTTTTGCATACTTTTCAAGCATGCGTTGTTGTCTTTCATTTCCACTATCTTGGCCAATCTCTTGAGGATAACTGCTGGAATAATGCTTTTGTGGCATCTTCTTTGGAGATTTGTTCTGGAGTGATGTTGGACTGCGCTCGAGGTCGATACCATGTTTTTGTGCTGTTGTAAAATCTTGGGAGTTATCTTTTGGACTATCTTTATCTAGATAACAATAACTTTCAAGATTGTTTTGTATAGAAATACCTACATCTTCTGGATAGACAGGTGATAAAAAGAACACAACGTTTGTTAGATATAAACAGTTCATCTGTGGTGGTATATTTCCACGAGATGCTTTTTCTATCGCTGTTTGAGCCATCTTGTGTGTGTCATATCCAGTGGAATCACCATAGCGATTCCACATCTGCTTTAAGTGAAAAGATTTATTTCGGAATCATAATGCGCATAGCCAATCAATGCTTTCTTACGTCCATGATTTGGTCTTGCAAAGAAGAATAGTAAATCTCCTTTGTGAAATCCGTAAACTTCTTATTGGATAATCGCCAAAAGAGTATCGATTGATTTCGACACAAACGATGATATGCAAGCATATTTTCATCTGTTACATATGCAATAGATCCCATTATGATTCCTCCTTTCTATCTTAATTAGAATAATGCCGTAGGTTTCTCCATTTTCATCAATTCCCATATTCACTGCTGCTGGTACTTTGGAAGTCCTGGCATTGTGAGTACATTGCCTGTATAAACAACAACAAAGCCTGCACCAGCAGATACCGAGATATCTGTAATATGTGTTACAAAGTTTTCTGGTCTTCCCTTTAGAGTAGGATCATCACTCAGTGATAATGGTGTCTTTGCCATGCATACTGGTAATTTATCCCATCCATGTTTGATAAAGTCCTGAATCTTTGTACTTTGTTAGTTCACTAAACTCTACGAGTGGTGACCCATATACTGTTTCACAAATCTTTATGATTTTAGTTTCAATGGAATCATTCACATCATAGATTGGTTGATACTTGCATGCATGGTCTGTAATCTCTACAACCTTATTTGCTAGATCTAACATACCATCGCCACCTTTTGCCCATCCATCAGCTTCCGCAACTGGATAGTTATTTTCATGACACCATGTAAGTAGAGCTTCCACTTCTTCTTTACTATCTTTTGCAAACTTATTGATAGCGACAATAAATGGAAGTTTGAAACTTTGAACTGTTTCAATATGTTTTTGTAAGTTCTTCGCACCTGCAAGCATAGCTTCAACATTTGGTTGATCAAGACTTTTCTTGTTCAACTCCGCCATGCATCTTTAGGGCACGAATTGTTGCGACCACTACAACTGCAGAAGGGTTTAATTCTGCTAAGCGGCACTTAATATCTAAGAATTTTTCAGCACCTAAATCTGCACCAAAGCCAGCTTCCGTCACAACATAATCAGCTAACTTAAGTGCCATCTTAGTTGCGATAACTGAATTACATCCATGCGCAATATTTGCAAATGGTCCACCATGAATGAATGTTGGAGTATGTTCTAAAGTTTGTACTAAGTTTGGATTGATCGCTTCCTTCATAACAACTGTGGCTGCGCCAGCAGCTTGGATATCATTTACAGTTACTGGTTTATCATCATATGTATACGCTACAACCGCTCTACCAATTCTCTTTTCAAAATCTTGTAAGTCTTTTGAGAGACACAAGATAGCCATTACTTCAGAAGCTACTGTAATTACAAAATGGTCTTCTCTTTCAACACCATTTGATTTTTTCTTCTGTGCAATTGTAATATCGCGTAATGTGCGATCATTCATATCTAAACAACGCTTCCATGTCACTCTTGTCGGATCGATATTGAGTGGATTTCCTTGGAAGATTGAATTGTCCAAGATAGCTGCGATTAAGTTATTGGCTGTTGTGATTGCGTGCATGTCACCTGTAAAGTGTAGATTGATAGATTCCATCGGAACTACCTGTGCATATCCTCCACCTGTTGCGCCACCCTTTAAACCAAATACCGGTCCTAAAGACGGTTCGCGTAAACATGCCATAACATTTTTACCTATCTTTGATAAACCATCTGCTAATCCAATCGTGGTTGTAGACTTTCCTTCACCTGCTTTTGTTGGATTGATTGCAGTTACTAATACCAGTTTTCCATCTGGTTTATCTGCTAGATGTTTCCATGAGTTTTAATAGTTTCACTTTGGCTTTCTTTGCTACTATAAGTTCCAAGTACTCTTCTGGGATTCTGCTTTTGCGCAATTGTATCAATTGGCTCCAGGATAGCTAGCTTTGTGCAATCTTTAAATCTGTGTTCATAAACACCTCTTTTCTATTTCATCTTGCGACGATGCGCTAATGCATGCAGAGTTTCATTTCATCTGCGTAATCGAGCATTCCACCTGATGGTAGACCGTGTGCAATTCGAGTTACTAATACATTTGGATAACGTGATGTAATGAGTTTATCTAAATACATCGCTCGTCACCATCAATTGTAATATTAGTACCTACATCACTTCTTCTGCTTCAGCAGTCTTGCAAGTAGTGACTCAATATTTAAGTCATTGGCACAATTCCTTTGCTTGCGAAAGTCAAACCATTTAATACGTGATAGCTTCACGGTATTCCTGCTGTTTTTCCATTGCGATAGCATCTTTGGGAGACTGTCACTGCAAAATCTGTTTTTGGTTACGACTTTCATCACGGCAAATTTCACGTTCATCTTTCTCAGAAAGATTTACGTAATCCTGACAATGGGTTTATCTTTCTCATGCAGACATCATTAATTGCCTGGGCAAATTCTTTTGCCTCTTGAAGATTCATTTCCATAATAGAAACGCGTATCTTTTCTGCTGTCTTTTCCCCACCCTTTGCACCAGGCAAAATTTTTAAACGTTCAATCAGTTCGGTTAAACTCTTTGGGTACATTCCTTTACATCCCCGGAAGATTTAATCCGCCTTAGCAGAACCAAGTTTGTTTTCTCTATCTTGGAATGCTTTTTCTACCGCTTCATTTGACAGCGATTAAAATTAAGTCTTGTAACATTTCTTTGTTGTCTCTACAGTCATAAGATCATACTGCAATTTCTACAGATTGAACTTCGTTTCTTCATTACAACAACCTTAACTGCCATTTCCTCCAGCTTTACCTTCGTACTCCGTCGCGTTACAGTTTCTTCTTCAATTTCTGCCAAGATTGTCTTGCATCTGGCGAGCTTGTTCCATTAATTTCTGAATATCCATATTCACCTCTGTTTCTAATATTTCTATGGATTGAAAATTGCTTCTGCTTTATCTTCTGTTGATACTTTCTTGTGGCTTTTCAATTGTGTATCGAGCAATTGATGGTTGTGGTAGATTACCTGCTTTCTTTCAGTTCGATATTACTTCAGTGTTGCCTCTTTCATTTGCTTCATTTGTGGCAATATACCAACATCTTATCAATACCTCAAGTTTCTTTATGCGAATTGATATAACTAACTTGATTCATCTTTGGTTCATTCATTCGAGTTTGCAAGCACCCCAGAATCAGTAGCTAACTGACTTACAATCAAGTCCGCTTGCGACAATTCTTGTCTCCTCGAGAAGTGTCGGTGTACTTCTTAGCTCCATATCAAACAAAGCTATGAATCTTTGTTGAACTTTCTCATCATCTTCATATTTGATTGCCTTCTGGCATTGCTTAGGCTCAGGGTTAAGATTTCTTCAACCGATAATTCATTTAGAACTTATTGCACCACTGTCTTTACTGGCTTCTACGAGGCTGTTGTTCTTCTTTATTTTCCTGTGGTTGTTCTATCTGTTTTCTCTGGTTCTTTTAGTTCTACTGGTAGGAACAACATATCCAGTTTCTTTTGCTGGTGAACAGGTACTTCTACATGCTTTTCAACCGCTACCGTTTCTGACAGTAGGTGGATTGCTAGACCTAAACAAATCACTTCAAAACAACTTGCGGAAGATGTTGCATACTCTAAGCTTATCTTCAGATCGACATCTTTTTCAATTATATGCATGCACATGTGGTGATAGTGTTTTCTGATAATGTTTCTGCTTGCTCTTTGTGATGAGTTTGAGCAAAGTATCTTTCTTTGTAGAATGGCCAGATGACAACATCTTTTCAGGATATCTATCATCCCATCTGTAAACTTCTGAAAGTCGATTACCTTTGGTGTTACATACTTCTTTAATTCTTGTTGGGATGTCTTCTAGATTTCCTGCATGAATTGAATGTAGTAAGCTCAATCTTCTCTTCAACTGATGCCAGTCCATAAATATGGTACTGCTTCTCTTAGCTGTAATATGGTGCACTTGTATAGGATGCACATTGATCGTGATACTCAAAGGCATCACGCATGCCACCATCACATATGCAATATTATTACTGCAGCCTTCTTCATCTAAGTAGATATTTCTCTTTCTGCCAGCGATATCTAATAGATGATTTTAATTCGATCTTTTACGTAATTTTCGTAAAGTCAAAGCGTTGGCATCTTGAAATGATTGTTGGTAGTAGCTTTCTGTGGATCTGTTGTAGCTAGTACAAAGATAACATTTTCTGGTGGTTCTTCACTGTTGTGTCTTTAATAGCGCTACTAGATGCAGCACTGGATAGCTGATGTGCCTCGTCGACAATACACTTTATGATGTCCTTGCATCGGTGCTAAGCTTACTTCGGTCAGTTAAAGTCTTGGATATCTTCCACGTAGGTCTCGTTTCGCTGCGTTAATCTCAATTATATCTGGATGGTTCCGTTATTTGCGGCTGTACAGTTATCACATTCTTCACATGGAGCCTTCTCTGGATGTTCACAGTTTACTGCTTTTGCTAGAAGTCTTGCCATTGTAGTCTTTCCTGTTCCTCTTGGACCACAGAAAAGATAGCGTGTCCACCTTTATGTTCCGCACTGCATTTCTTAATTGATTGAACTATATACTCTTGTCCTACTACCTCTTCGAAGTTTGCAGAACGATATTTTTGATATAACGCTTGCTTTGACATTATTTTTCTCCCAGTATATTCATTATAACAAAATTCCTACATTCACATGTAGGAATTCACTGTATATTAGCTTTATTTTCTGTTTTCTCTTTTGTGATTTCTCGTGCAGAGTAATTTATTAGTATCTCACTACACTCTTTTGGAGAATATTTCCGACTATATTTGGGCATGATTGAGTCTATTTATCTTCTTTAAATCAATTACTGTCTCTAAGACATCCACCTTTTGGATCTGTTGTACCATAATATACCGTTCTTATACGAGAAAGGTTAATAATCCCTGTACACATCATACATGGTTCAAGTGTTACATATAAATCACAGTCATTCAGACACCAGTTCCCCTTTACTTCTGCTGCCTTCTGGATAGTCATCATTTCAGCGTGTGCATATGCCTGGTTTTTAGTTGTTCTTTGAGATTATGCTCCACGTGCAATAAGTTTCCTCCGCCACATACTATGATACATCCTACGGGGCACTTCATCAATTTCTTCAGCTTTTCTAGCCTCTTCTAGAGCTAGTTCCATATATTCTTCGTGTGTTTTCATAAAATAAAAGTGGCACACGCGATACAGGGACATCTATGGCTGCTGCCTTCCGGCCCTGACCAGGTTCAATGTATATATGCTGTGCCATGTATAGTTATAACAAATTTATCTTACTTGTCCAGAGTGTATTTTAAAAGTTGTTTCGTGAAACAATCCTTTGTATTCCCCAAAACTCTTCTTCTTTGTTGGAGGAACAATCTTATCCTGTCCACCCATATATGGTCTGAGTGGCTCTGGAATATTAAGTGATCCATCCTCATTTAAGTTATTTTCAACAAATGCAATTAACATACGTGGAGAGCTACTACGGTGTTATTTAGTGTATGTGCAGTAGTTGCCATCTCACTGCCTTGATACGGATTCCAAGTCTTCTAGCCTGTGCATCCCCTAGGTTAGAGCAACTTCCAACTTGAGTATTTCTTCTGCAACGTGGAGACCAAAGCCTCAACGTCACAGCTCTTACCTTAAGATCTGCTAAGTCACCAGAGCAGCATTCCAAAGTTCTTACAGGAATATCTAATGAGCGGAAGAAGTCTACGCTATTCTGCCATAGTTTATCATACCATTCCATAGAATCTTCTGGCTTACATACTACTACCATTTCTTGTTTTTCGAATTGGTGTACACGATAAAGACCTCTTTCTTCAATTCCGTGTGCACCAACTTCCTTACGGAAACATGGGCTATAAGATGTTAAAGCATATGGTAAATCTTCTTCTTTTAGGATTTGTCCCATGAAGCGACCAATCATTGAGTGCTCGGAAGTACCGATGAGATATAAATCTTCACCTTCAATCTTGTACATCATGTTCTGCATTTCCGCAAAACTCATAACACCTGTTACAACACTACTATGGATCATGAATGGAGGGATAAAGTATGTAAATCCTCTATTAATCATGAAATCTCTAGCATACGCTAGAATTGAAGAATGCAATCTAGCTACATCTCCTTGTAAGTAGTAGAAACCATTACCAGATGTTCTTCCTGCACTATCAATATCAATGCCAGCAAGTTTTTCTAAGATATCTGTATGGTATGGAATTTCAAATGAAGGAATGACTGGTTCACCATATTTTTGAATTTCCACATTTTCTGAATCATCTTTTCCAATTGGAACTGAAGAATCAATAATATTAGGAATAACCATCATTCTATTCTTAATTTCTTCAGCAAGCTTTTCTTCCTTTACTTCTAAACTTTCTAGTTCGGCATCCATATCCTTTACAGATTGCTTAGCTTGTTCTGCAGCTTCAATATTCTTATCTCTCATATAGAGACCGATTTGCTTAGAAATCTTATTTCTTTCTCCACGTAGAGTATCTCCACGTGTTTTCGCTGCACGATATTCAGCATCCATACTCAATACTTCATCAACAAGTACTAACTTTTCATCTTGGAACTTCTTCTTGATATTTTTCTTTAACAAGTTCTGGATTTTCTCAGAATTAGATTAATATCTATCATAATTTACCTCTCCTCTAAAAATAAAAAGCATCATCCATCAAAGGGACGATGTCAACGCGGTGCCACCCTTTTTGTTAAATTGTTTCACGTGAAACAAGTTTAACCACTTCATTAACGATAACGGGACAACCGGAAAGTATTAGTTTCACTCAAGGCGGATTCGTCCCATCACAATGGCAGCTCACATCATCCGTTACCTTTCTGAAAATGCTTTTGTACTACTATTCTCTATCGACGTTTTTATAAAATTATTTAATCATCTTGATAGAAATTTGTCAATGTTACAAAACAGTGATATATTTAAGGTGATTAAAACAACATAGTTATTTTAATAATAAGGAGAATAGGTATAACAAAAGTCACTTAGTACAAACAGAAGTTAGAGTATAACAACAACTACAGCGAAACAACTACCGCTCATTCTCAGTCCGCTTTAACAATAAAGTTGAAAACAGTTATCGCTGGCCGGAAGCTAAAAATCTGTAAAGGTTACTTATGTGAACTAATTCTTGCAGATATGGAAAAGAATGGGAAAGACTGCCACAAAAGTAACAAAGAAGGCTCCAGTAAAGGCTGAAAAGAAAATTGCCAAGAAAACTACTCCGGCTAAAAAGTCGCAAAACCATTAGCTAAGAGGCTGTAAGCAGTTGCTAAACCTGCTGCGAAAGTTACTAAAAGACAGTCCCTGACCAGTAACTACAAAGCAACAAGGCACCAGTAACAAAGAGCTGCTAAAACCAGCTAGAAGACTACTAAGAAAAAGTAGTCTCTAAATAAAACTTTGCATTTTCGCTACGGGAAGTTTTTATTTTAATATAAGAAAAGACAGAGTGTTTTAGTTACTCTGTCTTGTATTCCTCTGAATCAGAATTTGTTACTTCTTCTCATCGTTTTCAATGATGTCATCTTCATCATCCGATGTTTCTTCAAGGCACCATGTCTAATACTTCATTATGAGATATCTACAACTTCGAATCTTCCTCAGGTTCAAGGATTGCTACAGATGAAACAATATCATCCTTCACATTGATAACCTTTACACCTTGTGCAGAACGGCTATATACAGATACCTGGTTTTAGAGAGATACGGATCAATACCACCAGCAGTCATAATCGTAGCAGTCTTCATCGCCTCTTACAGCACGCATACATACAAGTTTGCCTGACTTCTCTGTAACATTTACCGTCTTAACACCACGTGCACCACGGCGTGTCATACGATAATCCTCTAGAGATGACTTCTTACCAAATCCATTTCTGTAATTGTTAAGATATATTCACCTTCAAGATTTGTAGCTAGACCGATGACATAACCACCATCAACATTAAATCCTTTACACCACGTGCCGTACGTCCTAGAGGACGAAACTGTATTTTCAAGGAAACGAACAGCCTTACCATTTGAACCTGCAATGATGATTTCCGCATTACCATCTGTACTTCTTACAAATGCAAGTTCATCATCTTCATTTTAAGCTTAATCGCAATCTTACCATTCTTATTGATGTTTTTCCATATTCATCAAATGTAGTACGTTTGAGTAATACCTGCTTTTGGTAACGAAGAATAAGAACTTAGAATCATGATCCTGCTATATGGGTACAAGAGCACGAATATCAGTCTTATCCATACTGATTAAGTTGATAGCAGGAATACCCTTACTTGTTCTACTGAATTCCAGGTACGTTATATCCCTTGATACGATATACCCTACCCTTATCCGTAAATACTAATAAGTGATCATGCGTAGACATACTGATAAACTGATCAATAATGTCATCCTATGGAGTTCCATACCCTTGATACCCTTACCACCACGGTTTTGTACGTGAGTAAGTATCGGTTGTAAGACGCTTTAATATATCCGTTTGAAGATAATGTAATAATGATGTTTTCAACTGGAATCAAGTCTTCATCTTCAACATCAGCGATTGCGTCAATAATCTCACTTCGACGTGGATCATTAAATTTCGCTTTCACTTCACTCAATTCATCACGAATAATTTGTAATACTCTTGCATGGTTAGAAAGAATATCCTGGAAATCCGCAATCTTTATTAATAAATCTTGATATTCATTTTCAATCTTTTCACGTTCAAGACCTGTTAATCTTCTAAACTGCATGTCTAGGATTGCTTTTGTGAAATCACCCAATCCAAAGCCTTCCATCAAACGTGGCATCGCTTCATTAGGATCACGTGAATCACGAATTGTATGAATAATCGCATCGAGATTATCAACCGCAATACGTAAACCTTCTAAAAATATGCACGATCTTGGGCTTTCTTTAAATCAAACTGTGTACGACGTACGATTACTTCATCTTGGAATGCAATATATCCCTTTAGAAGATCAATCATACTCGCTTGACGAGGAACACCGTTGAATAATACAACATTATTTACACCAAAGTTCGATTGTAGAGGTGTAGAACGATATAACTGATTTAACATGACATCTGGTTGGATATCCTCACGTAATTCAATTTGCAACACGGATACCATCCATATTAGATTCATCACGTAAGTCAGTACTACCTTCGATTAGCTATCTCTAACTAGAGTTGCAATTCTTTCTACCAAGCTAGCTGTATTTACCATGTAAGGTAATTCGCAGACTACGATACGAGATTTGCCATCATGGCATTTCTTCAATCTTTGTCTTTAGCACGCATGATAACCGATGCACTGACCAGTTTCAAATGCCTGGCGGATTCACCCGATCTGCCTAAAAATATGCACCAGTAGGAGAGTCAGGGCCCTTCATGTAATTCATGAGATTCTAGTCACTGTAATTTCCTGCTATCCATAACCGTCAAAAATACCATCAATTGTTTCTCCTAGATTGTGTGGCGCAACGTTACGCTGCCATACCTGCGCAATACCAGAAGAAATCCATTTACAATTAAGTTTGGATATCGTGATAGGTAGAACGTAGGTTCTTTTCTCGACCATCAGTAGTTATCAACCATATCAACTGTATCTTTTCAAGATGCACGTAACATTCTCTACCGCAATCTTAGATACATACGTGGCTGCATAACGCATCGCAGCTGGATCATCACGTCCATCGAACCAAAGTTACCATGTCCATCAGCTAATACAGCTCATATTCCATGGTTGGCGCTAAATAAACTCAATGCTGCATAGATAGAAGAGTCACCGTGAGGGTGATGTTACCCATCAGTATCACCAACATCGTGCACTCTCCACGATATGCCTTGTCGGGTCCGATGTTCATTTCATGGCGGAGATGAGAATTCTTCTCTGTACTAGTTTGTAGACCACTACGCACATCTGGTAATGCACGTGATACAATAACTCGACATCGAACACTCTAAGAAGTCACGACGAATTTCTTTTGTTAATTCTGTTTCTGTAATATGTCCAGGATCGAAATTACTTTCGTCAAATTCCATAAAATCATCTCGAAGCCATTGTAATTTATCTCCTTTCTTAAATATCCAAGTTTTCCGCAAGTGAGCGTTTTCTACAATAAAGTTCTTACGTGGTTCAACTATTACATCAACATTGTAAAGTTATAGTCTGCCCGCTTCCGCGTCACCTACTGCAACCTCGAGATCGATGTACGATTCTTAGGATCCATTGTTGTTTCCCACAACTGTTCAGGATTCACTCACCTAATCCCTTATAACGTTGAATACCGAGGACGATCAACTTTGGTTCTACGTTAACTTCTTCTAACTGGTTGTCTGTATATGCGCAACGCTCTGTCTGACCTTTTGAACCTTATAAAGTGGTGGTTGTGCAATATAGATATAACTCTTGTTCAATAATGGACGTAAATAACGATAGAAGAATGTTAATAATACGTACGAATGTGAGTACGTCGACGTCGGCATCGGTGCATGATAACAATCTTATGATAGCGCAACTTCTCGAGATCAGTTCATCACTCACACCACATCCAAATGCTGTGTAATCATTGAACGAATTTCTGCATTTTCACAAATGCGAGACTGTCTCAGCCTTTTTCTACGTTAAGTATCTTACCTCTTAACGGTAGATTGCCGAAGTGTGAATCTCTTCCTTGTTTTGCGGAACCACCGGCTGACTGTCCCTCGACGATATAGATTTCACAAGACAGACGCATCTCATGGATGATGCAGTCTGCTAACTTACCAGGAAGCGGACTAACTTCTAAAGCACTCTTTCTTCTTGTTAATTCACGAGCCTTCTTAGCACCTGCCATACGTAGCTTGCAGAAGCTCACGCAACCTTTTTCTAAGATAGCTTTTTGCTTCATCAGGATTTTCCATCAGATAACGCTCTAATTGTGTACCAAAGATATCAGAACACAATCTTTACGTACTTCAGAGTTACCTAATTTTGTCTTTGTTTGTCCTTCATACTGAGGATCGGATGTTTAACGCTAATAACAGCTGTTAAACCCTCACGACAGTCATCTGTCGTTAAATTATCATCCTTGTCCTTTACAGCCAATTTCGCGAGCATACTTATTACATCACACGGTTTAATGCAGGAGCGAAACCTCTTCGCATGTGTGCCACCTTCACCTGTGTTGATATTAGTGCAGAAAGTATAAATATTAGGATTATAGTCATCATTATACTGACAAGCTACTTCTACCTGAATATTATTTTCATAACCTCATCACTTATAAATAATTTCATGATTTACAACATCATCGATTACGATTCAAGAATTCAATAACATATTGTTTTAAACCACCATCAAACTTAAATACATAATGACGCTTTTGATTCATCTTCTTCACGTAAATCATTAAACTTCAAACAGATACTCTTTAGTAAGAAACGCTCAATTGACGTAAACGATCGCGTAAAGATTTCATGTTCATATACAACTGTTTCAGTAAAAGATTGTAGGATCGAGCTTTGAAACGTACTGTAGAACCATGCTTTATCTGCAGGACATGTTCCCTTCTACAAGTGTTCCAATCCGGATGGCCACCATTTTTCAAAACGAATAAAATATTCTCCACCATTAAATGCAGTCACTTCTAACCAACTACTTAATGCATTAACAACTGACGCGCCCTACACCATGTAAACCACCAGATACTTTATAAGCACCACCGCCGAATTTACCACCAGCGTGCAAGACAGTAAAAATTGTCTCGATTGTAGACTTACCTGTCTTTTCATGAATACCCGTAGACTACCACGGCCATCATCTTCAACACTAATAATATTGTCTTTATCAACAGTTACAGTAACCGTTGAAGCATAACCAGCCATAGCTCATCAATACCATTATCAACAATTTCTCAAACAAGGTGATGTAAACCTTTTGAAGAAGTTGATGCAATATACATACTGGTCTTTTTACGTACAGCTTCCAAGCCATCTAGGACCTGAATATCAGAGTCGTTATAAGTATGTGTAACTTTCATATCCATTTTTGTCCTAATACAGTTCACTGTTTTCAGATACTTCAGTTACCTGCTCTAATTTATCGCTCATTACTTACTCCTGTAAGTGGAAGATCCACCTTCTATACGAAAATTCGTCATGTCTGCATGTTTCAAAAATCAGAATTTCAGTCGTCGTGATAATACATTGAAAATCAAGCTGTACCATCTGTAATAACTTCTTTTGACGACTATAATCTAATTCACTTAATACATCATCTAAAAAGTAGAATTGGCTGTTTCTTCGTCATTAACTTAATGTATATTTAATAAAGCTAATTTAAATGATAACATTGCCATTCTCTTTTGACCTTGACTTGAAAGTAAATCAAATTTTGATCATCCATCTTAAATATCAAGTCATCAAATGAATACCAACTTCTCGTAATATGATATTCAATATCTTTCTGACGTGATTCTTTATGAATCTCTAGAATCTTCTCTTTCAACTTTTTCTATATTCTCAACGAAAGTTTTATACGTAAACTTCAAGCTTAATTTGACTACCTGATAACCCTGATAAATCTTTAGAAATCATAGATTGAATCTCTTCAATAAACTCTTCTTTCACGAATAATATAAAGCTTCTCACTCTTAGACATTTGTTCATCAAATATCTAAATAATTGAAATCAATCACTCTTTAATAAAGCATTTCTATCTTTTTAAAAATATTTGAAATTGATTTAATGATAATAGATATTTCGTAGAAACTTTCGTGATTTCTTGGTTCATCACACGTCTTCCTCTTTTGGCTGATCATTAAAATCTAAGATCATCTGGTGAGAATAAACAACATTTAATAAAACCAATGAATTCACTACTCTTTTTGAGTGGTCTTTTATGAATCATCAGAGTTTTTCCATTCGGATGAATGATAACTCTATATCTTTTCATCTGTATCCACAAATCTACAATCAATTCCCAGCAAACATTTCATCGTTACGAATCAATATCATCAACGATACGATGTGAACGCGTGTTAATGAAAGATAAACTAAACTCTCTATTAGATTTGTCTTTCCGTGCATTTTGCTCCAGTGATTAAATTGATACTTGGATTAAACTCTATATATGCATTCTCATAGTTTCTAAAATTTCTTAATTGAATATGATATACATTAGAAAACCATAAGTCTTTCCTTCAATTTTACTTTGTCGCCTGGATAGAGTTTTCTACCTCTACGATTTTCTTTTCCACCATTCACAACAATATCCATTTCTTTTAATTCTAAGCTTTGCTTCACCACCGGTGGAGACGATGCCAGAGTTTCATAAATTGCTGTAAAGTAATGTATCTCTGTTGTGTGTGATCCATCGTAAACCTTCATAAAACCTTAAAAACCAATATAATTATATCATAAAATGCAAAAATCCTTTATACAAAGGCATTTATAAAAATTTTTATATATCTCAAAATTCATCAAATAAAATCTTATAATTTTTCAATAAAAAAGAGTAGATTTTATCTACTCTAATTAGTTATAAGTTCTAACTGGAAGAACAAGTTGTAAGATAGTAGGATCTTCTTCACTACTAAGAATAAATGGTCTCATTTCCCCTACAAAATCAATCTTTAATTTGTCTCCTCTAATTGATCTAGCAGCTTCCATAACATAGTTACCCGAGAAACTAATATCAAGAGGTTCACCAGTAAATGTACCAACTAATGTTTCATGGATTCACCAATTTCCTGGCTCTTATTTGTTAATACAATTTCATCAGAAGAGCATTGTAGACGGTTTATTGTCATATTATCTGTCTTGATGAAAGTTGTACGGTCAATTGCATGAATCAAATCAATACGACTAATTTCTAATGTATATTTAAATTCTCTAGGAATTAAACGATCTGTTTCAGGATATCCACCATCTAATAGTCTTGTTTGTAAAATCATATCTTCATTTACAAACTGTGCTTTCTTATCATTCAAGAAAATCTGAATTTCACTTTCATCACCAAGCATTGAGCTTTACTTCATTTAAAGACTTAGAAGGAATTGTTACATTAAAGTTATCAGAACTTGTAAATGAATTATCTTCTTTGTAGACGGATAAGAGTCAGTAGCTGTGCAAGATAATGTATTGTTTACTAGATGAAAATTAACACCAGTTAATACAGGTTTTGTTTCCTTTTGTAGATGTTGCAAATGTTGTTTGTTCAATAATATCTGACATAACACTAGAAGAAATTCAACAGAGTTCTTGGCTTAGAAAAATCAAGTTGGATAATCATGTGGATTCATACCATTGATTTTAAATACAGCTGAATTACCTGAGAATTTTGTAAGTGATCCATCAATAATCTCTACATGAATTTCTTCATCATCAATCTTACGTACGATTTCTAATAAGTATTTAGATTCAACTAAGATAGATCCTTCTTCTAAGATATTTAATTTATTTTCTCGTTTGCAATGATTGTACTGGATAGAAATATCCGCATCACTACCAGTCACAACCATAGATTTATTTTTACTTCAATCTTTAATCCTTTTAACGATGTCTGTGGAGAATTTGTGAGATAGCTCTAGATACTAACTGTAAGTGTTATAAAACCTGTTTTGGAAATTGTTAAATCCATATTTTTTCCTGTATTTAAAGTATTTTAAGTATTTATTCTTATTAAGTATGTGGATAATGTGGAAAACTCTCAGAAAGCTTTTATTAATTACTATTTTAGCATTGTAACCTGTTATTTTACAGTGGATAAAATTGTGAATAACTTAAGCTTTTAAGTAATTTCTTTCTTTTACTGCTGCAGACATTGCTTTATCTTAGCAATTTGTGATTCAACTTTGTACATGCACTAATGATAGTAGGATATCTCTACCACCAAATTTCACCAATCTTAATATAAGAAATATCAAGTAATTTACGACATAAGTAAAAGAAATATGACGTGCATTCGCAATATTCTTTGTACGTGTTTTTGAAGTAACTTGTTGTCTTGTTAATCCATAATAATCTGCTACAACTTTTATAATTTCTTTGGGGATAAACCAGTCTTGTCAGAAACAACAGACTGATTCTTTAATGCATTATAATCGTATCAAAACGAATACATCCTCCATCTGGTTGGAATTGAATTGCATAGAATAATACACGATTCCAAGCACCTTCTAAATCTCTTACATTCCTGAGAAGTTAGATGCAATATAATTTAATCCATCTTTATCAACATCTTCAATGGAATAGCTACTAGATTTAATCTTCATTTGAAGAATTGCTAGGGATGTTTCAAATTCAGGTGAATCGATACCAACAGATAAACCGCTGGAGAAACGACTAATTAAGCGATCTTCAAGACCTTTAATTTCCTTTGGTAAACGATCAGAAGCAATACAAATTCTGCTTGATTATTTACTAATTCGTTATAAATTGTAAAGAATACTTCATGTGATTTTTCTTACCAGCTAAGAATTGAATATCAACAAGTAATAAATCAACTGAATACATATATTTGTTTAAACTCATCAATTTTATTATTTCTGATTGCATTTACAACAGTTTCAACAAACTTTAGAGATTCTGTATAATAAACCTTCTTTGTAGGACCTTTAATACATAATTGGCAATAGACATTAGTAAATGTTGTTTACCTAAACCTGAATTACCATAGATAAATAAAGGGTTAAAGAACTTACCAGGACTCATTGCACAAGCTAATGCGGCAGCGTGACTCTCTGATTACAGTCACCAACAACGAAATTATCAAAATTACGATCTTTTGAATTGGAAAGAAACGTCACTTGTATCAATCTTAGAAATAGGTGTTGTAACAACTTTATTGATTGTAAGTTCATTCTTTAAAAGTACTTCTACAATGAAATTATGATCACATTTAAAATATCAATAAAGAAGCCTCACTTTATTTTGGTTTG
>BNJS01000620.1_pt1 | contig 64612 bp, 82 predicted proteins | sample 8540461 | NCBI WGS metagenome assembly BNJS01 (sample SAMD00202454, study PRJDB9452) | human saliva metagenome | isolation source: human saliva | place: Japan
AATGTTTAACAATATCCCCTATTTTTCAAAAAGTTTCATTTTGATTTTCATCAATCAAAAAAACGATTGGAAAACGTTATTTCCAAGAAACTTTCCCTTTGGTGAGTTAGAACGTACCCATCAGACGTAGTAGTAAGTAACCCTTCTTCTATCAGCTCCTGAATCACTTCTGCATATATTTCATCCATAGAATTTCCAAATCTTTCCATAAATTCAATCTTTTGAAACACCTGAAAACTTTCTTAAACCTAAGAACATAAATTCCTCGATGAGTTGTTTTTTTGTTAACAATGTCTCTGAAAAAATTGGCAATTTGCCTTCTCTTAAACGGTGAAAGATAATGTTGAATAGGACCGTTGTTTTGATAACGAACACCATTAACATATCCATGAGCCCCTGCACCAAATGCAAAGTACTCATCTGCATTCCAATAATGGAGATTATGTCTCGATTCATATCCAGGAACTGCATAATTACTAATCTCATAATGATGTCTGCCAAACTCTTCCATTGTTTTCATTGCGAGTTCAAACATATCTGCTTCTTCATCCTGCGTCGGCAATGGAAGTTTCCCTTGTCTCATTAGATTATAGAAAACAGTCTTCTGCTCTAAAATAAGCGAGTAAATGGAATAATGAGGCAAAGTCTAGCGCCATCGCCATTTTTAAACTCTCTTCAAAATCTGCAATTGTTTGTTTTGGAAGTCTAAAAATCAAGTCGATACTCATATTCTCAAATCCGACTTGTCTTGCGTTCTCGATAGTACGAATTGCCGTTTCTTTTGTATGCTTACGACCAATGGCTTTCAGTAAATCATTATTGAAGGTTTGGACTCCCATACTGAGACGATTCACTCCACCCTCCTTCATGACCGAGAGTAGTTCAGGTGTGCCGTCATCTGGATTGAGTTCCATTGTAAACTCTGCACCCGTTTTTGAAGCGGTAAATGTTGATGGATTCCATCCAATAACCGCTCCATTTGTTGAGGATTTAATGAAGACGGTGTCCCACCACCAACATATAATGTTTCAAGTGGCTGAATCTTTATATTTTCTGTCCCGTCAGTTCCATTTCCTTGATAAGTAATTCAATATACTCATCGACTGGTTGCCCTTCAATAAAGACTTTATTGAAATCGCAGTAATAACAAATATGCGAACAAAAAGGGATATGAATATATGCAGCTTTTGGTGACATTATTCATCTCCCTCCTTTCTAAAAAATGGCTCCTTCTTGAACCTTAATATCTTCATCATTTAAATAATCACGGATTGTCTCAATCGCAATTTGTAAAGCTTTTGTGCTCTCTTCAAGCGGTAGAGACGGTTTATACGTCGTTTGCTCTGGAATAAACGGAATATGCATAAATCCTGCTTTAAAATGACTTTATCAGCCTTTGTCGCAGCAAATAACGCTTGGTACATGATGTGGTTACACACAAATGTCCCAGCAGTATTTGAAACTTCCGCTGGAATTCCCGCTTCACGAATCGCTTTTACAATTCGTTTGATTGGTAAAGTTGTAAAGTACGCAGCTTCACCATCAAGTTGAATAGCTTCATCAATCGGTTGTTGACTAATATTATCTGGAATTCTCGCATCATCGACATTTAATCGCGATACGTTCCATTGTAATCCCAGGTCTTCCGCCTGCTTGACCAACGCATCAATACCGCGTCTGGTTTCACATCATTAATGACTTCATTTCAAACGCATTTGCTGATTCCTTAAATACAGTTGGTAATTCTACACGAAAGAGTTCTACTCCCTCAATTTCTGGGAAGAGCCTTCACACATTCAATCGATGGATTAATCTTTTCCCCTCCAAAAGGGTCAAATCCTGTCACAATAATTTTCATAATATCCCTCTATTTCGGTTTATTATTTCTTAACGCTTCAACCTTTAATGGATCAGGCGTGATATACGTGTTTTGCTGACCTTCATAAACTACAAAACCTGGTTTAGCACCGTTTGGTTTACGAATTTTTCGATACTTGAACATAATCCACTGGAACCGTTCCGGAAAGTCGATATTTCGAGTAGTATGCCGCAAGCATCGCACCTTCACCAATCGTTTCTTCCGCTGGGATTACTGGATTCGATAATGACGTGAGATCCTGGAATATTTTGCGCATGAAGCCATAAGTATTCCTTCTTCGCTTGTCTGAGTGTCAATTGGTCATTTTGTAAATTGTTACGTCCGACAAGGATACGAGTCCCATCAGTTGCGTAGAACACATGTGGTTTTGCGCCACCTTGTTTCTTAATACCTTTTTTCAACGCAGAACGTTTTAAGTAGCCACTCTCAACAAGTTCTTCTCGAATCGCTTCTAAGTTAAATACATCCGCTTCTTCGATTTGGTAAATAACACTCTCGAGGTAGTCCATTTCATTCTTCGTTGCTTCTTGTTGCTCATGAATATGAGTTACTGCATTTCTAAGTTTTTGGTATTTTTTAAAATACGCCTGCGCATTTTGAGAAGCCGTTAATAATGGATTTAATGGAATCGTCACTTCTTCATAGTCCTCGTAGAAGTTTTGAACCGTTACACTACTTGCACCTTTTTCAATCTGGTGTTGGTATGTGTTAATCAAGTCTCCATATACGCGATAATGATCTGCATCTTCAGTTCTGGCTAAATCTTCATCGAGTTTTACCATTTTCTCACGGTTCTTTCGAAGTTCAGATTTCAACATTTGTAATAGGTGTCCTGCTAATTGCTGAATCTTCTCTTCTTGAATCTTCTGTACATAGTATGCACTTAGTAATTCAGATAGGGTCTCAAAACTTTGGGATTCACCCGTCTTACTCAAATACGGAAACGGTAAAAAGTACGTCTTCCCATCCTGCTGACTTTCTGTAAGTGTAGGCTGAATATGCCGTATTTCCTTCTTCGAGATAGTGATGCAAGGCCTCCGCTAAGCTTTTGGCCCCTCTCTTTCACTACGTTCCACAATTTCATGAGCGGATTGCTTACTAATCCCTTGAAAGACATTCATTAACGTTCTTTCACCAGGTTCTCCAATAAATGGATGAAGTAAACTATCTAATTCAAAGAGCGAATACTCAAAAGGATTTTTCTTCTGCGTTTGAGGTGGCATCACATAGCTTGCACCTGGTTGTAAGGTACGATAACTATTTTGCCCAAGAGAGACACGTTTCACACAATCGATAATCGTGTTGTCTTCTTGATTCACTAAGAATAAATTACTATGACGTCCCATCATCTCAATGGTGAAACGATATGCCAGCCTTATCCCCAAGTTCATCACGTGTAGAAACATCCAAATGTAAAATACGGTCATTTTCTACTTGAGTGAACGATTGGATAATAGATCCCTTCTAAATACTTACGAAGAATCATACAAAAGTTAGGAGCAACTTCTGGATTCTCTGGTTTCTCAGAAATAAATTGTACACGAGCCATCATTGGGTGTGCCGAACACACAAGTAAGTAATTCTTACGGTTGGCACGAATGGTGAATTGTACATCGTATGGTAATGGCTGATGAATCTTTGTAATACGTCCTCCGACTAATAGAGGCGCCACTTCGTCCATCATCCATTTGGTGAAAATACCATCAAATGTCATGAACTCACTCCTTTCTTTTTATTGTTAAAAATTATAATGGTGCTAAACGAGCGATTTCGATAATCACTTGTGTTGCTTTTTCCATTGATTCAACAGCAACATATTCATAGCGACCATGCATGTTTTCTCCACCAGCAAAAATGTTTGGTGTTGGTAATCCCATGAATGAAATCTTAGAACCGTCTGTACCACCACGGATTGGTTTAATAATTGGAACGATATCTAAGTTTTCTAATGCTTGTTTTGCCACATCCACACAACGGAAATCTTTCTCGATGATTTCAGCCATGTTGTAGTATTCGTCGTGTAAATCAACAGTAATACGGTCTGTATCCAATTCTTTATTCATACGAGAAGCGATACGTAGCATCATGTCTTTCTTCGCATTGAATAATTCACGGCTGTGGTCACGTAAAATGTAGACTAATTTAGCTTCTTCTACAACCCCTTCAGCTGCTACTAAGTGGTAGAAACCTTCGCGTCCTGTCGTATGTTCTGGAACTTCGAACTCAGGAAGTGCGTTTTGGAACTTACGAGCTAATTCAAGTGCGCTGACCATTGTATCTTTCGCTGTACCAGGGTGAACGTTCTTACCTTGAATACGAACAGTTGCACGACATGCGTTGAAGCTTTCGTACTCTAATTCGCCAACAGGCCCGCCGTCCATTGTATAAGCATAATCACATGCAAATTGGTCAACGTCGAATAAATCAGCTACACGTCCGATTTCTTCATCTGGACCAAAAGCTACGCGAATTTTTCCGTGTTTGATTTCAGGATGTTGTAATAAATAAGCACCTGCTGTCACGATTTCTGTCACACCAGATTTGTCATCAGCACCTAGTAAAGTTTTCCCGTTTGTTGTGATTAATGTTTGTCCAACATAGTTCTTTTAAGTTCGGGAAGTCTTTAGGGTCTAATACGAATTTTCCTTCTTCGTCTAAGACAATTGCTTCACCCATTATAGTTTTCGTGAATTTGCGGTTGAATATTTCTAGCTTCAAAATCAGCTGTGTCCACGTGAGCAATGAATCCAATCGTTGGAACTTCATGGTCAACGTTTGAAGGGATTGTTGCTGTTAGGAAGCTGTTTTTAGGATTCAAATACACTTCTTGGAATCCTAATTCATTTAATTCTTGTTCTAAATCTTTTAAAAACGCTGTTTGAGAAGGCGTTGTTGGGACTGTTTGACTTGTTTCGTCAGATCTAGTTTCTTTCTTTACGTAACGGATAAAACGTTCTGTTAATTCTTTATGCATTTTCTTCACCTGCTTTATAAAATTCAAATGGATCTGTAAAAGTTTCACTTTCAATCACTGTTACATCCCAATTGTTTTCTTCTTTCCATTCACGAGCCCATTTGGCTAATTGTTTTCGACATACCACTTCGATATGATGTCCAGCATCCACTAAGAATAATGGAGTTTCTTGAATATCATGTGCTGTATGGTAGAAAATATCACCTGTTACAAAGGCATCTGCTCCGTTTCTTAGTGCATCCATATAATAATTTCCACCTGAACCACCCATACAGCGACTCTTGAAATAAGACTCCATCTGGATGTACACGAGAAGGAACATATCGAAGTCCCCTTCAGATGTAAATCGCTCAGTAACAAAAGTGCGATAAAATTCATCCCTCTGTCATTTGCTTTTTGGAAGATTTCCAACACGGCCCAAAACCCTAAATGTCTTGCCCTGCATTCTTCAATGAGAAGACGTCGATTGCTGGTTCTTCATAAGGATGTGCTGCTCTTAAGGTGCGTAAAACCTCACTTAACACTTCTTCTGAGCATACAACTTCTAGTTTGACTTCTTCTACAAATTCTCGTTGATTCAATGAACCAATAGTCGGATTTGCGCTCATCCACTGGTGTAAATTGTCCAACTCCCATGAGCTTTGGAAACGCACAGTCTTTATAGTTGTCACCGATAGTTCCCAGCTCCTGCTTCAAACAACGCTTCTAGAAACTTTCTCTGAATCATGTTTTTAGGAACAAAAGTAATCACTTTGACAGAAGGAATCGTTGTAGTTGGAGACATCACTGTTACATCAGATAATAACAATTCATCTGCCAACCAATCATTCACTCCCCCTTCCACTACATCAAGGTTTGTGTGTGCAGTACACTGCAATATCATGCTTCAAAATTTGTTGGAAACATTTTATTTTTGTGGAACGGTTAAATCAAATAATGCCACTGGTCTAAAAATTGGCGGATGATGCGCGATAATTAAATCAACGTTTTTTTAGCAATCGCTTCTTCGATGACACTTGGACGAATATCCAACGTTGTCATAATCACTTTAACTTCTTGGTTCCAATCTCCAAAATGAAGTCCAATTGGATCTTTTGGGACTGATAGACTCTTTGGTACGCGTTTTTTTCAAAACGACTTACCACATCTCTAACTGTTGGCACGATCAATCACTCCTTGCAATTCATTAAAAGGCTTTTTTCAAACTGCTCAATTTTTTTCATGTTGAGGAGTCTTACTCTTTTTGCAATTGTTCCAAAATCTCTTTGTTTTTACGGTTTCATTCGTTTCCACTTAGCAACAGATAATTCTGATAGTTCTTTTAATAAAAATAGGACCGTATTTTTAATTCTAGTTCTGTATATTCTACACGTTTCATCCACTGGTTCTGCTGACGATAATTTCATACAAACGATGATTATCTTCAACAACCGTTTCATCGAGCAATGCGATAAGAATGATTCATTAACCATTCACGTACAAAATGCTCTAGCGACGTTTGGTTGAAGAATGAGTCGTTTCACGACCGTTTAGATGACCGCCACTACTATCCAGCTTCAAGAATTCTAGAAATGAGTTCTCCGCCCATTCCACAAATCGTAACAGCTGTAATCTCATCTTCTTTTGAAAGAATCTGCAACCCGTCCCCTAAGCGAACTTCAATACGATCTTCCATTCGATAATCATCGAACTGTTTGTTTCGCAGATAAAAACGGTCCTTCAACTACTTCACCCTGCGATCGCTGCAAGTTATCTGGTCATTTTTGGATTAAAGTACACTGGTAAATACGCATGGTCACTACCCAACATCGCATACCTTTTGAACCGTTTGGAACAAAACTAGCAACACGAGTTAATCGTTCTCCTAATTCAATCATTTTATACCTCTACATTCTTTTTCACTATGAAATAAATAACACTTTTCACTCCAATACTCTTTAAATAAGCAACGGTTTCGGGATCTGCTGTGTGGTCTGTAATTAAATGAGTAATCATATTACAGTCAGCAGTATGAAAAGTTTCGAATCACGACCAACTTTAAACCCTTCCGTAACGATAATGCGGTGTCCCTGTTGTCCGTTCTAAAATCACACGATTACTGCAGTTTCTGGAAGTGCGTAGTTGAAATACCATTTTTACTAATTCCTCCAACACCTAAGAAACAAAATGTCTGCTCGCGCTTTTTGAAAAATGAGTTAATCGCAAAATCCCCAACAAGAGATTTTTTTCTGTTCGAAAAATTTCCCCCACCACTAATCACAACGGATGCTTTCGTAGATGGCTTTTTTTGAAGATGGAACGACCATTATTCGTTAAAATCGTTACATTTGCATCCGCTAGAAAAATTTAATAATAAAAAGGCAGTAGAGCCTGAGTTAATAAAGACCATATCATGATCTCGTACTAATCCCGCGGCTCTTCTTGCGATATTTTTTTCATGGAATTATATTGGATTTGTTCCACGTTTTCTCTTGTTTAATTTTTTTCCAGCAAGGTAGCGCGCGCCTCCGTAGAAGCGCTCGATAACTCCTTGATCTTCAAATTGTTGTAAATCTCTTCGAATGGTGATTTCAGAAACTTCTAATTCTTTTGGATAAGTCTTCAACAGACATCTCATGATTTTTCTTGTAAAAGTTGAAGGATACGTTGTTGACGTTTAAACACAACACCTTTACTACTCTTCAAAGTTTCTTCCTCCTTTTAAAATTCCATTCAGGTCTTATTTAATTTTTAATGAAAGCTCATCTAATTGTTTTGCTGACACTTCACTTGGAGCTTGTGTCATTGGATCCACTGCTGAGCTGTTCTTAGGAAACGCGATAACTTCACGGATGTTATCTTCACCAGCTAGTAACATGACTAAACGGTCTAAACCAAGAGCAATTCCTCCGTGTGGTGGGAATCCGTAATCTAATGCGTCTAATAAGAATCCAAATTGACTTTCAGCAGATTCTTTTGTAAATCCTAACACTTTGAACATCGCTTCTTGCATGTCGCGACGGTAAATACGTAATGAACCTCCACCTAATTCATAACCGTTTAATACGATATCGTATGCTTGTGCTTTCGCTCCTGCTGGATCATCGATTAATGCTTGGAAATCTTCGTTCACTGGACGAGTGAATGGATGGTGCATTGCAACATAACGGTCTTCTTCAGCGTCATGTTCTAATAATGGCCAATCAACAACCCATAAGAAGTTGAATTTGTTTGTATCGATTAAGTTATGTTTCTTACCAAAGTGTAAACGTAATTCAGATAATGATTGTGCTACTACTGATGGTTTATCTGCACAGAAGAATACGATATCTCCTACTTCAGCATTAATACGTTCACGAAAAGCTGCTTCTTGGTTCACGATGAATTTCGCGATTGGTCCTTTTAGGCCATCTTCTTCTACTTTAATCCATGCTAAACCTTTAGCACCGAATTTAGAAACAAAGTCTGCCAAGCTATCTGCATCTTTACGAGAATATTCTGAAGCAAGTCCTTTTTAAGTTAAGAACTTTCACTTCTCCACCGTTTTTCGATACATGAACTGAACACTTTAAGGTCAGATTCTTTCATGATGTCACTCACGTCGATTAATTCTAAAGTCGAAAACGAGTATCTGGTTTGTCGTTTCCGTAACGAGCCATTGCTTCAGCAAATGAAATACGTGGGAATGGCGTTTGAACATCCACATCCAATGTATCTTTCATAACTTTCTTCAATAAGCCTTCCATCATTTCTTGAATTTCTTCTGCTGATAAGAAGCTTGTTTCGATATCGACTTGTGTAAATTCTGGTTGACGGTCTCCACGTAAATCTTCGTCACGGAAGCAACGAACGATTTGGTAGTAACGGTCTAATCCAGCACCCATTAATAATTGTTTAAATGTTTGTGGTGATTGAGGTAATGCATAGAAGCTTCCTTCGTGTACACGTGATGGCACTAAGTAGTCACGTGCTCCTTCTGGTGTCGATTTCGCTAAAATTGGAGTTTCAACATCAATGAAACCTTCCGTATCTAAATACTCACGAATGGAACGTGTTGCTTTTATGACGTAAGCGTAAGTTTTTCTAATACTGGACGACGGCGAATATCTAAATAACGATATTTCAAACGTAATTCTTCTGATGCTTTTTGTTCGTCATCGATATAGATTGGAGAAGTTTTTGCTTGAGAGAACACTTCTACTTCATCGACTAATAATTCAAATTTACCAGTTTTTAAGATTTTGGGTTTTCTAAGCCTTCGCCACGAAACGCCACTTCACCCGTTACTTGAATCACGTATTCAGAACGCAATTTTTCAGCGATTTCAAACGCTTCTTGGTTACGCGCAGGATTGAAGACAACTTGCATAATGCCTTCGCGGTCACGTAAGTCGATAAAGATAACTCCACCGTGGTCACGACGTTTTGCCACCCAACCATCTAATGTGACTGTTTGTCCTACTAATTTTTCACTAATTAATCCACAATATTCTGTTCTTCTTTTCATATCCATCCCTCTTTCTATTTACCAAAGTACTCGTCAATAGCTGTTGTATCCATTGTGATTTGACGATAAATGCTATCAAAATCATCATAGAGTTCTTGTAAATTAATTTTTACTTCTTTACCAGTCTTCATTACTTTCACTGGTACTTGTTTTGTTTCTAATTCTTCTTCACCTAGTGTGATGACCACTTTCGCGCCATATTTTTGAGCGTTCTTGAACTGTGGTTTTGCTTTACGTCCGAAGAAATCACGGTCCACTGAGTATCCTTGTTGACGAAGTGAAATAGAGAGTTTTAATACTTCCTCTTCAGTTTCTTCTCCAAGTCCAACAACATAGACATCTAATTCTTGTAATTCTGGAACTTCTACTTGTTCGTCTTTCATTAATAACACAAGGCGTTCCATTCCAAGCCCAAATCCAAATCCTGGTGTTTCTGGTCCATCAAGTTCTTGTACAAGACCGTCATATCGTCCACCGCCACAAATTGTAGTTTTGGCACCAAATGATTTAGAATCTGTCATGATTTCAAAAATCGTATCTTGATAGTAGTCAAGACCACGTACCATTGTTTCATCGATTTCATATGGAATCTCTAACGCATTTAAGTATTGTTGTACTTTCTCAAAGTGAGTACGTGCTTCGTCCGATAAGAACTCTAAGATGCGTGTGCATTTTTCACGATTTCGATATCACGTTTGTCTTTACTATCTAACACACGTAATGGATTTTTGTGAAGACGATTTTTTGAATCTTCACTTAATTCATCTGCAAATGGTTCTAAATAACTGATTAACGCTTCACGGTATTTAATACGATCTGCTGTTTTTCCTAGTGAATTGATCACTAAGCGCATATTCGATAATCCCTAATTCTTTTAATAAATCCCAAGCCATCGCAATTGTTTCAACATCTGTAGCAGGATTTGTAGAACCAAACACCTCAACTCCTAGTTGGTGGAATTGACGAAGACGTCCTGATTGAGGACGCTCGTAACGAAACATTGGAGCCATATAATACACTTTATAAGGTTTCTTATGTTCTGGTCCGAATAATTTGTTTTCTACATAGGCACGAACAATCGCTGCCGTTCCTTCTGGACGAAGTGTAATGTGACGATCTCCTTTATCGTAGAAATCATACATTTCTTTTGAAACGATATCACTCGTATCCCCAACACCACGGCTAAATAAATCGTAGCTTTCAAACATTGGTGTACGCATTTCTTCAAATTGATAATCGCCTAAAATGATGCGTGCTGTTTCTTCGATATAGTGCCAAATTTTAAGTTCTTCTGGTAATAAATCGGCTGTTCCTTTTGGTTTTTGAATCATATGAATCATCCTTTCTTTCGATAAAAATAAAAAAATCCCAACTTCAATAGAAGTCAGGACGAAAATTTTCGTGGTACCACCTTAGTTCGGAAAGAGCTCTTTCCCTCTTAATGATAACGGAATTACCGGAATAACTTTGCATTATTCTCCTCAAGAGTGTCTTTCCTTGTACAGTTAGAAGCTTTCAGCCACGGCTCCTATCTCTTTAGTGTACGTCTTATGTCTCTGTCTAAGGATTTATATTGTTGGTATAAAGAATACTAGAGGAATGCGCATTTGTCAAGAAAATCTAATTATTTTTTTAATCTCAAATTCTACTTAAAATGAATAAGCAAAATGTAACATATATGTTACATTTTGACTTTTATGAATTATTGAATTAATCTGTCAATAGCCTTAATGACGCCATTATTTTCATTGGTATCTGTGACGATATCCGCAATAGCTTTTACTTCTTTGCTGGCATTTCCCATTGCAATAGCCAGTCCTGCATATTCTAACATTTCGATGTCATTTGCCGCATCTCCAATAGCGGCTATTTCACTGAGGCTCGATATTTAACGCTGCAGCTAATTTTTTTCTAATCCAAATGCTTTATTCACGCCTTTTTTAAGGATTTCCACTAAATATTTTTGACTACGAACCACATAAAATTCGTCTCTCCACTCTTTTGGAATAATCGTTTCAAACTCATTGAGATGTTCTTCATCGCCAAGTAATAAAAGTTTATAAAAATCAGTGGAAAGCGACTCTTCTTTCGTAATACGTTTTATAGATCCGTTGACAATTTTCACGTCAAACTCCATCCACTCTGTTGGCTCTTCATCAAACGAATAGTAGTAATCAACACCAGCTCCCATCACACTAATTCCGTGTTTCTTCCCAAATTCAATCCACTTTTTGAATTGCGTTTTGAATCTACGAAAGGCATCCATTAACCGTTTGCCCAGTCTGGCTCTCATAAATATTAGCACCATTTTGACTAATAATATAATGGTTTTCTTCTAAATAGCCTAAGTCTTTTAAATACGGGCGAATTCCAGTTTCAGGTCTTCCAGTACATAGGACTAACAAAGTTTCAGTTCCTTTAGTATGGAATTCTTTGAAATATTGTTTGGTTTCTTCTAATAATTCTTTTTTACTGTTTAATAAGGTGCCATCCATGTCGATAGCGATTAATTTAATCATTCTCAAAACTCCTTTTTAATTACAAAATCTATTTTATCATAATTAAAAATAGAATTCTACACAACAAAAAACTCTCTCGAAATTCGAGAGAGTCTTTCTATTAATTTAAAATTCGAATCGTAACGTTACGTCTTCCCCATTGATTTGCTTGTTCTACTGTTGTGAAGTGAAGGTCAATGATATTGCCCTTAATCGCTCCACCTGTATCTCCTGCAATCGCAATTCCGTAACCAGGAACTTCAACTAAGCTTCCTAAAGGAATCACGCTCGGGTCAACGGCGATTACTGTTGGATTCTTACGTAAATCGATTCCTGTAGCTGTGTAATAGCTTAATCCAGGTTCATTATAAGAATATCCAGTTGCTTGAACGTTTAATGTTCTTCCACCAGATTGGTTGCTTGATGCAGCTGCTTGTGTTGTTGGTGTTTCTGATGTCGCAGGTGCTTGCGTTTGAGCAACCGTTGTAGCTGGTTCAGCTGTCGCAGCTTGAGTAGTTGGTGTTTGCTGTGAAGCAGGCGCTACTGTTGGTTTTTCTGAAGTTAATTGTGCAACTGCTGTAATAGCTGATGCCACAACTCCAGCTGTTTCTTTCTTTTCTTCTTGAACTTTTGCAAGAGCTTCTTTGTTATCAGCGATTAATTTTTTTCAAATCATTTACTGAACTTTCAAACGCTTGACTTTCAGCAGTAAGTTGTTCTTTTTTAGCGACTAAATCAGTTGACGCTTGTTCTGCTGCTTTTTGTAGGCGTGATAATTCAGCTACTTGCGCGGATAAGTTCTTCAACACTTCTTCATCTGATTGGAATAATTGTTGAAACACAAATAATCGATTTAAGAAATCTGAAATACTTTCTGAATTTAGTAAATGTAAAATACTGTATGAAACAAAAGTCAGAAACTTGAATTTGTTGCAATCGTTTAGATGCGACTTGTTTTCGTTCTTCCACTTTTGCTTCCTGAGTCGTAATCTTTTCAGCAAGTGTTTCTTTCTCTTTATTGAGAGAATCGATTTGTTGGTTTAAACTTTCAATTTCTTGATATTTCGAATTCACTTTTTGTAATTCTGAAGTTAATTGTGCTTCTAGCTTTTGAACATCTGATTCCTGTGCAAACACGCTTGGTGCTAAAGGTCCAGACACTAATAAAAAAGCCATTAAAGTCAGAACAATATTTTTAATCTTTTTCAAAAGTGATCATCACCACACTTTCTCCAACTTAACCTATATTTTACATTAGGAACATATTGAGAAAGTATCAGTTATATTACAGAATTGTAACAAAAGTTTACATTTTTATGATTCCTTAAGATATGCTTTTAATGCTTCAAGGAGCTCATCGCTGCTAGAAACAATCTCCCCGCGTAGTTTCACAAGTCCCGCTGTATAAAGGTTTACATAGCTAAATTGAGACTCAGCCACCTCTTGTAATGCTTCTAATTTTTGAGGATTATCCGCTCCTTGTTGACGGCTATCTGTGTATAATCCAAGAATTGGCATATCTGCATGGTATGCTACTCCGATTTCACTAGCAACACCAACATCAATTGTTGCACCGTCTAATACCGCAATCATTAAGTCTGATTCTAATAATGCATCTGTATCGTATTGGGCAATCATGGTTGAATCTGCATAAGAACTCTTGTCGTTAATCGCCATTTGTTCTTGCGGCAAATATACCTCTACCCCTGGGAACTGGTTACGTATCTTTTCTACGAGTACTTTGTTAAAGGCCAATTCCATTTCTGAGAATAATGGACTTGCAAAATAAATTTTTGTCATTTGAATACCTCCTCTAATAATCTTATCCTACACTAAATACCGAAAAAAGACCAGAAGACTTTAACGCTTCTGGTCTAATCGTTCATTAATTATATAAAGCATCTACACGTGCTTGAACAGCCTCATCTTCAAGGAACTCATCATAAGTAGATCCAAGACGGTCCACAATGCCTTTTGGTCCAATTTCGATAATGCGGTTCGCAGTTGTTTGAATGAACTCATGGTCATGACTTGAGAATAGTAATGAACCTTTGAACGCGATTAAGCCATCATTCAATGCAGTGATTGATTCTAAGTCTAAGTGGTTTGTTGGGTCGTCTAAAATTAACACATTTGCTTTTGAAAGCATCAATTTAGATAACATACAACGAACTTTTTCTCCCCCTGAAAGAACCGTTACTTTTTTCATAACATCGTCTCCAGAGAACAACATACGACCTAAGAAGCTACGTAAAAATGTGTTATCTTGTTCTTCGACAGGTGCATACTGACGTAACCATTCTAAGATATTTAAGTTCTCGTTTGAGAATTCTTCTGTCATATCTTTTGGTAAGTAAGCTTGACTAGTTGTGACACCCCATTTGAACGTACCACTGTCTGGTTCCATTTCGCCTGTTAAGATCTTGAATAATGTTGTAATCGCAATATCTGAACGGCTTAAGAAGGCTACTTTATCGTCTTTTGATAATTGGAAGCTTACGTTTTCGAAAATCACTTCGCCATCAATTGTTTTTGATAAGCCTTCGACTAATAATAAGTCATTACCGATTTCACGCGCTGGTGAGAAGCCAACGAATGGGTATTTACGGCTAGAAGGTTGAATATCATCCAATGTGATTTTATCCAACATTTTCTTACGAGAAGTCGCTTGTTTTGATTTAGAAGCGTTCGCAGAGAAACGAGCGATAAACTCTTGTAACTCTTTGATTTTTTCTTCTTTCTTCGCGTTTTGGTCAGCTAATAATTTCGCAGCTAATTGACTTGAATGTAACCAGAAATCATAGTTACCAACGAATAATTTAATCTTACCAAAGTCAACGTCCGCCATATGCGTACATACTTTGTTCAAGAAGTGACGGTCATGGGATACAACAATAACAGTGTTATCAAAGTTGATTAAGAACTCTTCTAACCATGCGATTGATTTTGCATCCAAACCGTTTGTAGGTTCGTCTAATAAAAGAACATCTGGTTTACCAAATAAGGCTTGCGCAAGTAACACTTTAACCTTATCTGCTTCGACTAATTCGCTCATTAATTTGTAGTGTTGGTCTTCAGTGATTCCTAAGCCTTGTAATAATTGTGAAGCATCACTTTCAGCTTCCCAACCGTTTAATTCAGCAAATTCACCTTCAAGTTCAGCGGCACGGATACCATCTTCATCAGAGAAATCTTCTTTCATGTAGATAGCGTCTTTTTCTTTCATGATGTCATATAAATGTTTATGACCCATGATTACTGTATCAATAACGCGTTCATCTTCGAATGCAAAGTGGTCTTGTTTTAAGACTGTTAAACGTTCATGTGGATCTAGGATTACTTCACCAGTCGTCGGTTGTAATTCCCCAGATAAGATTTTTAGGAATGTTGATTTTCCGGCACCGTTCGCACCAATAACTCCATAACAGTTTCCTGGTGTAAAAGTGATGTTTACATCGTCAAATAATTTGCGGTCAGAAAATAATAGACTTACATTTTGTACTTTTAACATTTCGTTCTCCTTTGTTTATGAATTCGATTCATTCTATCATACTCTTACTCTTTTTTAAACCTTTGTACTAACTGTTACACAAAAATAAGCTAGTCTGCTGTAGACTAGCTCAAATAGTATTCTGTGTCTTACTTTATAAATTTCAGTTCAACCTTATATCCATTCTTCGCGGCCATTTCGATAATAGTTGATAAGCGTGGATTAGTTTTCCCTTTTTCTATTGCAGAAATTTTATTTTGTAACAGCTGATTCTCTTCGGCATAGCGACTTTGAGAAAGACCGGTTTCAAGGCGTAACTCTACAAGCTGCAATGCAATCTTTTGCTTCGAATATTCTTTATTAAAATCAGATACAAAATTAGGATACGTAGTATTTAACATAGTGTATAATTTCTTCTGGTATCGTCCCATTTGGTACACCCTCCTTATAGTCTCTTGAAACCTCAAAGCGTAAATACTCCCGTTTATTCTTTCCTGCTCCCCATTTTTCCCAGACGGCTGGAGTAAGACCTTCTTCTTCAATGATGGTTAGTATTGCTAATATTTTTACCAATTCATCATAAGGAAAATCTTTAATATCCTCATATTTTGATTCACTTATTTCAAATGTTTCTCCCATAAACATCCCTCCTAAACACATTATACCGTATAAGGAATATACCGTATACGGTATAACTAACTTTTTATAAAAAATCCGTAGACAAACTTGCCTACGGATTAACATTATTATTCAGTTACAATAACCGGACGTTTTAAGCGTTCAACCGTTTCAGAAATATTTCTGAAGTGGTCACTGATACGTTCTAAGTTACTTAATAAGTCCATAACAAAGATACCTGATTCAGCAGAAGCAATTCCTTTATTCATACGTTTCATGTATTTATCACGAACTTCAATCTTGAGTTTATCAATATCTCGTTCGATTTGAATGGCTTCTTGAACTTTGTTTTGATCACCAGTGGATAAGGCATCAATGGATAACGCGAAACCTTTTTGAACAAGAGCGTATAAACCGTCAAGTTCGTAAGCAGTATCTTCATCTAGGAATATTTCACGTTCAATAATTGATTTTGCAAAGTCTGCAATGTTTTCTGCGTGATCCCCGATACGCTCAATATCGTTTGCTGTACTAAATAACTCATCGATTGTTTGTTGGTCTTTCGCAGATACACTTTGTTGAGAAATTTCAACTAAATACTTCACAATTGCTTTTTCATAAGCATTGATATTTTTCTCATTTTCAAGAGCTTTCTTCACGAGTTTCTTATCACGAGTACGAGCAGCTCCAATCGCATTTTCTAAAGCGCTACTTGTTTCTTGTGCCATTGCAGCAAATTCATACATAGTATTTTCCAAAGCAATTGAAGGAGTAACTAAAATACGTTTGTCGAGATAACGTGTAATGCTTTCTTCTTCCTCTTCCCCATCTGGGATAATGATTTGAATTAATTTAACTAATAAATTAGTGAATGGGAATAAGACAATCACGTTCACGATATTGAAAATCGTATGTGCATTGGCAATTTGACGAGCAACATTGCCTGGATCAATGCTTTCAACGACATTCACAAGAATACCGCGAAGGAATAGCATAAAGTAAATTGTACCGATAACGTTAATCATTAAGTGGAATAGAGCCACTTGTTTCCCACGACGAGAAGTTCCTAAACTACTAATTAACGCTGTAGTACATGTTCCAATGTTATCCCCGAAGATGATAAACACAGCAGTTGTAATTGGAAGTACCCCTTGACTAGCAAGTGCGATTAAAACCCCAATTGTTGCTGAAGAGCTTTGTAACACAAGGGTCATTAAAAGACCAATTCCTACTCCGATAAATGGATTGCTACCATATTCAAGAATCCAGTTTGTAAACTCTGGTAATTCTTTTAACGGTTGTAAAGCAGAACTCAACGAACTCATACCAATGAATAAAATACCAAAACCAATAAAGATTTCACTAGCTTCTTTAACTTTTGGATTTTTAGTAAGCATGTTTGCTACTAAACCAGCAGCAATTACAAGTGGTGCCCATTGTGACAAGTTAAAGGAAACCATTTGCCCTGTAATTGTTGTTCCGATGTTTGCCCCAAAGACAACTCCTACTGCTTGTGCTAATGTCATTAGTCCAGCATTTACGAAACCAACAACCATTACTGTCGTTGCTGAAGAACTTTGAATGATTGTTGTTACAAACATCCCAACAAGTACAGACATGAATCGATTTTTCGTTAATTTACGAATAATCCCTTTTAATCCTTCTCCGGCTACTTTTTGTAACCCGTCACCCATCAATTGCATCCCATATAAGAATAAACTTAAGCCTGCAATTGCGCCGAGAAACATCGTCGTATACATAAGTCAATAACTCCTTTAAAGTTAAGTGTAATGTGGAATGCTATCCACGTGCATTGTAACATATTGAAAGTCATTAAGAAAGTGTCCGCTTCACATCTGCTTGTTCAAAATGTTCGACTAGAGATTGGATATTTTGAACGTATTCAAGACATCCTACATAGTTTCCTTCTTCATCCCATACAGCGTGATACGTTACGTGAACCATCATGCCGTCTTTCTTAAACCACATCTCTTCTTTTTCTTTTTGTTTTGACTTTAATTGCTCGAAAATAGTTTGAACAGTTTCATGTACTTTTGGTGGGTGGCATAAAATGACGTCACGACCAATTGCGCTTGGTGTTCGTTTGAAGATTTTCTCTTCACCATTTCCTTCATTGTAGTATTTCACGATATTATTGTGGTCTACAAACGATAATTCCATCGGTAATAAATTCAAAATCAGATTGAGTTGCTTTAATGAAAGTGAACCAGTCGATAAAGGAATGTCTCCCTCTTCTTCTAACTGAGCTTGTGCTTTAATAGGCGCAAAGTCTTTCTTAACCGCCCATTCCTTTTCAGGTTTCACAATACAATATCCATATTCTGGAGACTGAGCGGCAATCGATTCCCAATCGTCAACATGAAAAACTTGCTCCACCATCGGAATCAGAATATTCTCTTCCTTTTGAATCATTTCGAGTAATTCATCACGAACGGTTATAAACTCTTCCACAACATTTGCTTGTCCATTTTCAAGCGCCTTTTTGAAATCTTTATATAAGTCACGAATTTGGTCATGAACTCCCCACATTACCTTTGGCGGTGCAGTAATGCCCTTTTTCTCCATAATTGGAAACATCGCGTATTCTTTTCGTTTGTAATGATTGTCGAATTGATCTAAAAGAGAAATTTGTCGTTTAAGGCCCTTCTCGATTGTTTCATCCTTTGTCTCAAGGAAGTTCATTAATAAGCGTTCAACCCGATCTAAAGCACCTCTAATGGCTAAATTTTCCATCTTCATCACATGTACCGGATGTCCAGGTTGTTCAAAATCAGCAACCGTTGTTTCTGTGTTTACTTTTGACCCCATCAAGTTTGCGTGAACATTACATAGGCTCATAATTTCAGCAAAGGTAATCCCTTCACTCATAAGATTGCGTTCCATTAACTGGATTTCATAAGGAGTGATTTCGTCAAAAGCTTCATTAAATTCTTTTTGAATGACTTCTTTATCTTCTCCTGCGTGAAGACGAAGCATTAAATCTTTTAAAATCTCCTGACGCTCTTCCATCGTGTAATCATCTTTAGCCATCTAATCCCTGCTTTCTTTAACGATGTATCCATTCATTTCTAATGTTTCCACAATTGTTTCTAAGGGAATTTTTGCAATTTTTGATCCCTTAACAAGATTCGTGATACGACCAACCGTATGAACCATTTGTGGTTGATTGAGAGGTTTAAAACCAATCTCTACAAGCAAATCCTTTACTTCTGGATGCTCAGTAATCGTCGTATAGACGCTATCTTCTAAATAAATAGTATTCAAACTACCATCTCCTATCTAAAAATGCAAGTGTAGTACAAAATATGGTGCAAATGTACGATATACAAGATAAATAATATATAAAAATAATGTTCACTCTAGTAAAAAGTAATGTGTGCAATTCCATGAAATCCACGATTAACATCAATGTATTCTTTAATTTCTTTCCTTTTCAAAATAAGTACGAGCACTAAAATGATAAATCCAACCAAATCTAGAAGTTTTACAATAGAAAAGTCTCCGAAAATCATTGTTCGTCCCAGATAAATATCAACCACAACTGCAAATAAGAAATTGTTCATCATATGGAATAATACTGCCCATTGGAATCCATATTCGATAGCAACATAAGCAAAAACAATACCCGCCATAAATGTGAAGACTTCTTGTGAAATATTATTATGGATTAATGAGAAAATAAGAGAAGTAAACAGAATCGTAAATACTTTCCCATAACGTTCCAGACGATACCCAATGAATCCTCTAAAGATAAATTCTTCTACAACAGGACCCATAACTCCTAAATACAGTACAAAAATGATGCTTGCCGTTATATCTTCTCTTGTATCAGCTACAAGTGTTGCAGGAATCCCCATCTCAAAGAATAATTTCTCTAATCCTGCTAAAATGAATTTTGAGATAAAACGAATTCCAAATAAACTAGCAGACAAAATCGCAAATGACTGTACAGTCATCTTTCTTGGAGCCACGTGTTCATAAATACGTTTCATTGGGAACTTTTTTGAAACGCTCCAAATCAATAAACCTAAAGAAGCTCCGATAAATAACCCAACTCCCCAAATTCCGTAAAAGTCTTCAGTACTAACCCCATTTTCTAGCGCTTTGTCTAGCGCTGCCTGTTGTCCAGCAGTTGCGAACAAGAAGAAAACTAACATATAACCAATTAATCTTCTTCCGATAGAAGTAATGTCCTTTTTAAACGATTTTTCCATATCTTCTTGGTAAAATTCATTTTTTGGGCCCATCTCTTCAGACCCTCTTTGTTCATTAAAAGTTACTTCTTCTTTATATGATTCAAACATTTACACACCTCGTGTTTCCTTATATTTTTTAAATACTTTTCTTAATCGGAATACCAAGAATATACAACTACTCATTAATCCGATGATGAGTCCAATCCAGTAAGAATACGGACCTGCATTAAATCCATTATCTAAAATAAAACCGATTGGTAACCCTATAATCCAATAGCCAATTAAAAACAAAATGAATGGCATTTGGACATCTTTAAACCCTCTTAGAGTTCCTTGAATTGGAGCTGCTACAGCATCAAACAGTTGGAACAGGAGACTATAGGTTAAAAACACAACCGTTAATTGAATAAAGTCTGGGTCTGTCCCGTAAAAAGAGGCCACTGATTGAATATTGAACGCTAATAAAGTCAGCGTCACAACAGCAAGTGTCACAGCCGTTGCAATTCCAATGTAAGCAAACTGCATTGCTGAACGAATATCCTTTCGACCAACTTCGTATGAAACAATAATCGTCAATGCTGTGGAAATACTAATTGGGAACGCATAAACCACCATCGCAAAATTCATTGCAGCTTGGTGGGATGCGATAATGGATGTTCCAAATTTCGACATCAGTAATCCAACAAATGCGAAAACAGCAACTTCCGCAAATACCGATAATCCTATTGGAAGGCCAATCTTAAACGGTTCCTTCCACATTTTTGTATCTATTCCGCTCCATTTTAAAACATCATATTCTTTTAATACTGGATGTTTTCTAAAGACTACAACTGCTACAACAAGTAATCCCCAGTAAGCCAGTGCAGTTCCAAGTCCAGCCCCAGCTCCTCCAATTTCAGGAAAACCAAATTGACCGTAAATCAGTGAATAGTTAAAAAACATATTCATTGGAACCACTAATACCATAAGCATCATCGATACTTTGGTTAATCCTAAAGCGTCCACAAAAGATCTTAACACACTAAAGAGTAATAATGGAACAAACCCTAAGGATAACCAAGTTAAATATCCCACTGCTACAGCTTCTACCTCTCGTTCTAAATTCATAACCCCTAAAACAGGTTTAAGAAATAGTGCTCCAAAAACAAATAGACCAATAGCTAAAACTACGCCAATGATTAAGTATTGACGCATCACTTGCTCTATCTTATCCAATTTCTTCTGTCCAAAATATTGTCCAACAATCGGCACAAGTCCTGAAATCGTCCCTGTCAATAAGGAGAAAAACGGTGCATACAAGCTACCACCAATCGATACACCTGCAAGATGAACTTCGTTATAACGTCCTGTCATTACGGTATCGATAAACTGAGCCGAATAATTGGCAATTTGATAGATTAAAACTGGTACTAAGATTGTTAAAAGAGCTTTAAACTTATGATTTTCTTGTATCGTAGTTTTCATAACACGCTCCTAGCATAATTCTTCAATCGATTTTACTTTAAAAATAGCACTAGGAAGAACATCTGGATTATTAGGTTCACTTGTCACAGCGATAAATCCAGCTGTATTTGTAGCAAACTCCTCATCTACTGTTGAGTCACCGATATAAATCATCTCGTCAAAAGAAACGCCGAATTGATTTTGAATAGCAACTAGCGAATCCGTTGCAGGTTTTGAAGGAAATTCATCAGTGGTTCCAACAAAGTCGAATAACTCACCAATTCCAGCAACCTTTAATACGGCTTCTGCTGGTAAACGAGAATCATTGGTCACTAAGGCTATCGTGTATCCTTCTTCTTTCAATCCACTTAGTGCTCTTTTTACCTGCCCAAGAGTTTGGATTTTCTCTGGATGAGACAAAATATAGTCCGCAAAGTATTGCACCACGAAGTCGTAATTTTCTTCAATATCTATTGCTCTAAATTCATTTATAACTTCTAGCATATCACGAACCGAACCAGCAGCAATCACGCTATTTTCGATGATGTCTGTTTCAGTGATTCCAAGACGGTCAAATAACTCGTCGTGCTCTTCATTCGTTAGATTCATCTCATTACGATTTATTAATTCATCAAGAACTAAATCGTTGGTTCAAACCATAATGTAGATGTATCTGTCAACGTGCCATCTTTATCGAAAATTAATACCTGAATATTATTCTCTAATAAATAGTTTAAAAATTCTTTTTTCATTATTCGATACTTTGTAACTCCACTGAAATAATGTTATCCAGTGCGTTAATTTCTTTAATAACATCTTCCACACTAACAGTCGCCTCAGAAATATCAATCATAATTTGAACAACGGCAACACTATGAATGGCTAACCCTTGGAAGATTGTCAAAATGTTCATATCGCGATTCGCGAACACTTCAAGCGTCTTAGTGAGTGTTCCTTTGATATTTTTCATATGGATATTAATGGATGCTTTTCTTCCTGCATTTACAGATGAAAAACCTTGTACTTTACGATAATACTTATAATAAACACTGCGTGAAATTCCAACCATCTTCACTACTTCAGTGACATCTTTGGCTTGTCCTGTCGCTAGTAATTCTTTGGCTTGTAATACTTTAGCAAAAACAGGAGGCACTGCATCTTCAGAAACTAAAAAATGTTTTTGTCGATTCATTATTTGTCCCTCTTTCGTAATCATTTGTATCTATTTTACCTTACATCATGGACAGATGGCAATTATTTCCGGCTAAAAGAACACGAAAAAAGAAGCTAGAAAACTAGCTTCTTGTCATAAAATCATATGGTGTTAAGTCCTCCATTCCAATCATTGGAGAAATAAGTCCTTCTTCGATTGCTTGGATGGTTAATTGAAGTTCTTTATCCTCAATTGTATTTCCACTATCCACTAATAACGAGACTGCTTCCTTCTTATTATCCGCTGCTACTTCTTCTATCTTTTCAACATTAAAGTGCATTAAGAATTCTTGTAAGAAAGTCGCCCGTTTTGGAGAAATGGTAGACGCACTCTTTTGGAATGCCCCCGCTTCCCCACACATAATCAAATACTGCTGACTACGCGTAACGGCTGTATATAATAGATTTCTTTGCAACATACGTGAGTACTGATTCACCATTGGTAAGATGACCATCTTGAATTCGGAACCCTGCGCCTTATGAATGGAGCAGCAATACGCCAGCGTCAATTGTTGCAAATCCGCTCTATGATATTCCACTTCCGTTTGATCAAATAAGACGAATATCTTATCCACTTGGTCATCATTTCTTTAGCAAATTGAATCGCAGTGATTTCACCAATATCGCCATTATAGACATTTTCTTCCGGTAAATTCACCAGTTGTAAAACCTTATCGCCAACACGGAAGACCTTGTCGAAGGACTCGACTTCACGAATTGAATTTCCAATTTTTGGATTCAAAATCTCTTGCATCATCTGATTGATGGCATTAATCCCAGCATCTCCTTTATACATTGGAGCTAATACTTGAATATCTCGCTTCGTATAGCCTTTTTTAAGAGCTGCTATAACGACTTGTTCAATAATGGTAACTAAACGATCCGTTGAACACGCAAGAAAGCTACGATCCGTTTGTTTTTCCATAAAGTTACGTGGCAAGAAACCATCTTTAATACTATGCGCTAATTCGACAATAGAAGATTGCTGAGTTTGACGGTGAATTCTTTTTAGTTCAATTGCAGGAACTTGATTCGTTTCCAGTAAATCCGTTAAGACTTGCCCTGGACCGACCGAAGGCAATTGATTACTATCTCCAACGAGTAAAATCTTCAATCCTTGTGGAGATGCTTTAAACACACGATTCATTAACCATGTATCTACCATCGACATCTCATCGATAATTAAGAATTCTCCAGTAATTTCCTTATCTTCAAAACTATCATCCACACTATCAATTGCAATTCCTAATAACCGATGAATCGTTGAAGAAGGATATCCTGTCAATTCATTCATCCGTTTTGCGGCTCGTCCAGTTGGCGCCGCAAGAACAATCGCCTCTTCAATTTCATCGTCATTTTCTAATTCGTTTAGCTGAGCATAGACATCAATAACGGCATTAATAATCGTTGTCTTTCCAGTACCGGGTCCACCCGTTAATACAAAGAGCGGTTCAGTCATAATGCGATAAATAGCCTCTTTTTGAGACACATCATATTGAATATCGAATTTCTCCTGCGTTCTTTCAATCGCTTCTTCAATTTTCTCTTTACTAATTTCTTCTTTAGAAGCTGTAATCCGTTTGGACAGAGCATTACTAATTCCTAGTTCTGCATAGTATAAAGAAGCAATCGCAATGCGGTTTTCATCCGAAAACACAACACCTTCGCGAATCAATTCGTTTAATGCATCCACTAGTTTATCGGGCTCGATTAAGTAGTTTTGACAAGACTCTAGTAATCGTTGCGCTTGCGTAATTAAAACTTCAGCCATCAAGTAAGTATCACCTGTTTGATAACAGAAATCTCTTGTCACAACAAAGAGCGCTCCCTTTAGCCTAGAAGTATCATCTGGATCAATTCCCATCGATTGGGCAATGCTATCCATTCTTCTAAATCCTAGTCCTTCTATTTTTTGAAGAAGAACATAAGGATCTTCGTCTAACACTGCTCTTGCCTTATCTTTATACATACCGATAATCTTTTGTGCAATCGCAGGAGTAAAGCCAAGATTCGTAAGTTCAAACATCAACTTCTCAGTCCCCTGATTTTGTTGAATTACTTCACGGATCATTTCTTTTTTCTTTTTCGTAAGGCCACTAATCCCATCAAGAGCGGTATCGTCGTTTAAAATACGCTCCATAGCATCCTCACCTAATTTTTCGATAATCTTCTCAGCCGTCTTCTCTCCAATTCCTGGAAAATGGGCACTTGATAAATATTGAATGAGTCCTCTTTTTCCAGTAGGTTGTGTCTGCTGATAATTATCCGCTTGGAATTGTTCCCCATATTTTGGATGAGAAACAATCTTCCCATTAAAACGATAGGAGATATCCGAATGAATTTGTCCGAAAATCCCTGTTACAACAATCTCATCATCCACATCCACGCAATCAGATTCGATTACACGAACAAGCATGACTTTATAGAAGTTTTGAGGATTCTCGAAAAAAGTCGTTAATACTTCCCCTACAATATAAGGTGTATCACTCATTTGGACTCTCCTTTCTGTTAATGATTATTATACGTATTGACGTTCTTCGCCATCCATATAGGCTTTGTCGATGATACCTCCACCAAGGCACTCTTCGCCGTCATAGAATACAACGGCTTGCCCAGGTGTAATCGCACGAACTGGTTCATCAAAAAACACTGTAGCCAATGTTGGATCTTTTTCATCTAATACGACTTTCACTTTAGTATCTTGTTGACGATATCTAAATTTAGCGGTACATTCAAACGTCTTTTCTCTTGGTAAATCGTTTGTAAATTGAATATCTGTAGCCGTTAAACTATCGGAATAAAGGTTTGGATGGTGGAACCCTTGACCTACATATAAAGTATTTGTAGATAAGTCTTTTCCAATAACAAACCATGGATCATTAGTCTTACCACCGCCGCCAATTCCTAATCCTTGGCGTTGACCAATTGTATAGTACATAAGTCCAGCGTGGTCACCTTTTACTTCTCCATCAAGAGTCACCATTTTCCCAGGTTTAGCAGGTAAATAGTTTGATAAGAACTCATTGAAGTTTCTCTCACCAATGAAGCATACTCCTGTTGAGTCTTTCTTCTTCGCTGTTGCAAGGTTATACTTTTCAGCAATCTCGCGGACTTCTTTTTTCTCTAAGTGACCGATTGGAAACATCGCTTTTTCTAATTGCTTTTGATTCAATTGGCTTAAGAAATACGTTTGGTCTTTATTATTGTCTTTTCCTCTTAATAGATGAACAATTCCATTTCCGTCTTTTTCAACACGTGCATAGTGACCCATTGCCACATAATCTGCTCCTAATTGCATCGCGTAATCTAGGAAGGCTTGGAATTTCACTTCTTTATTACACATCACATCTGGATTCGGTGTACGTCCTAAGCGGTACTCACGAAGGAAATATTCAAATACGCGATCCCAATATTCTTTTTCAAAGTTCACTGAATAATACGGAATTCCGATTTGTTCTGCAACTGCTGCAACGTCTTTGTAGTCTTCAGTTGCTGTACAAACACCATTTTCGTCTGTATCATCCCAGTTTTTCATAAAAATACCGATGACATCATATCCAGCTTGTTTTAACAGTAAAGCTGTAACTGAGGAGTCAACCCCTCCACTCATGCCAACGACAACTCTTGTTTTTTCGTTACTCATTCTTTCACCATCATTTCTATTTATTTCCTGAACTAGTCGATTTGAAGGTCGAGTTATCAGAATTTACCCTAATTTTAAATTTATTTTCTATTTTTTTCCAAAATTTTTGCTTGAAAATCATTGAAAATGCGATAGTACTGGGATTTTTGCCCAATTGTGTTTTTGACAAACGGTTGCGTTTTCACTATAATTAGATTGAGAAAAAGGGGGCGAAGGTGTATGATGATCTCTTTACGAGCAGCACGGGTTAATCGTAATTTAACACTATTGGAAGCCGCCAAATATCTTAAAATAAACAAAGATACGCTTACGAAGTATGAAAAAGATTCAACTAATCTTCCATATTCTTTAAGCAAAAGAATGCAGGAACTATATGAAGTTCCTAGCGAGAATCTTTATTTTGGCGACACTCAAAGCTTCGTAGCACAATTTAAGCCGCTACCTGAAGTCGAATAATACAGCTACAGGGAACACCGCCCGTGCATGATAAACGAGACAGTTCAATTTTGAACTGTCTCTCTTTTTTATACACTATTTTGTTGTTACTTCAAGAACGCCTCGTTCAACAAGCCCTTCTAAAATAAACTCTAATTTCTCAACAGCCATCGCAGTATTCGCTTTTCCGTATAAGTCAACGGTTTGTAACCCATTTTTAGTAACTGTAGAAATTTTCAATTGTTTTCTATCTTTATCGACCATGACTTTTAATTTTAATCCACGGTGATCATCAATTGTTTCATCTAAACTACGAATTAATTGGAAGTTCCCAGATTTTGTTTCAGTAAAGCCATTATCACGTAATGTATATCCTTTACAAGTTGGATTAACTGAAAAGACATGGTTTGATCCTTTTAATGATGCGGTTGGTGTAAATGCCATATGCGCTTCTCCTCTTTCTTTTAGTATAAAATTAGTTTACCATATTTCGCTTTTAAACAAAAGCTCTCCATTAACGTAATGCGTATACGAATGCATCAATATCCTCTTTTGTTGAACTCATTCCAAAGGAAAGTCTGATCGATTCTTCAAGGCGGCTGTTTTCACCAGGATACATTGCAGATAACACAGGACTGATTTGTACACTTCCTGCCGAACAAGCTGAGCCTGCTGAAATCGATACATCTTTTAAATCATTAAAGATTAAGGTTTGTGTTGCTTTCTTCCCTTTAACCAAATATTACAAATATGTGGATTTTTAGGATTAGAAATTCCATTCATCTCAAATTCAATGCCTTTTTGAGTTAATTTATCCATTAAGTACTCTTGAAGTTCTTGGTATATTTTAACTAACTCTTCTCTAGCAGCCACTACAATATGCATCGCTTTTTCAAAACCTAGAATATAAGGAACATTCTCAGTCCCGGCTCTAAATCCTAATTCTTGACCGCCACCTTTAATTAAAGCGTGAAGGGGCGCATCTTTTGATTTGTATAAAAAGCCAATCCCTTTTGGAGCGTAAATTTTATGACCAGAAGCTGTTAAATAGTCAATACCATCAACATTCAGTTCTTCTTGCGCAAAGGCTTGAACAGCATCCGTATGGAAGAATACAGGTGTTTCTTTTAACAAAGCTGCAATTTCTTCAATTGGGAATCTTGCTCCTGTTTCATTGTTGACCGTCATGATAGAAACAAGACGTGTATCCTCTCTAAGAGCTTTCTCAACCTCAGATACGGTCACAATTCCATCCTTATTCGGAGCTAAAAATGTCACATCAAATCCCTCTTCTGCTAAAAATTCAGCAGGTTTTCGAACGGATGGATGCTCCACACCAGAAACAATGATATGTCCTTTATCATGTGCAAAGTGCTCCCTAATACTTCTCGAACACTAAATTATTCCCTTCAGAACCTGAACTTGTAAATATAATAGCGTCGTGTGGAGCTGCTTGTAATTCAGATAAAATCGCTTTTTTAGCACGTTCGATTTTTTGCTTTTGTTCACGACCGATACGATACACACTCGAAGGATTTCCAAAAGAAGCCATTTCCTTTGTAATCACTTCTAACACTTCTTGGTTAACGGGTGTTGTTGCTGCATAATCTAAGTAATTCACCTTGTACTCTCCTCACTTTCAAACAATACTATTATACGGGATGTCTAATCTTTGTCCTAATAAGTTGTTTTAATCTTTCCTATTATATCATTCTTTAAACTTATGATACACTAAACATAAAGAAAATATAGGAGGATTTGTCATGAACCAACAACCGCTCGCTTACCGCATGCGACCTCGTACTATTGACGAAGTGTTTGGACAAGAGCATCTTGTCTCTCCTGGAAAAATCATCAATCGCATGGTTGTGGCCAAACAATTATCATCCATGATTTTATATGGGCCTCCAGGGACTGGAAAAACAAGTATCGCCAGTGCCATTAGCGGAAGTACTAAGGTTGCTTTTAGACAGTTAAATGCCGCAACCGATACAAAAAAAGACTTACAAATTGTAGCCGAAGAAGCCAAAATGTCTGGCAGCGTGATTCTATTGCTCGATGAAATTCATCGTCTTGATAAAACTAAGCAAGACTTCTTGTTGCCACATCTAGAAAACGGCCGAATTATTTTAGTTGGAGCAACCACTGAGAATCCATACATCTCAATTAATCCTGCGATTCGTAGTCGTACACAAATCTTTGAACTGAAACCACTCTCTTCTGAAGATATTCAAAAAGCACTCTTAAAGGCAATCGAAGATGAAGAACGTGGTCTAGGCAAACTCAATTTAGAAGTGACAGAAGAAGCCTTAAATCACTTTGCAACTAGTACAAATGGAGACGTTAGAAGTGCATTAAATGCGCTTGAACTAGCCGCAAAATCTACTGAACCAAGTAAGGATGGCCATATTCACATTTCCATTCAAATTGCAGAAGAATGTATTCAACGAAAAGCCCTCTCCTATGATAAAGATGGCGATCAGCATTATGATGTCATCTCTGCTCTCCAAAAATCGATTCGCGGTTCTGACGTAAACGCTGCTTTGCATTACGCTGCTCGTTTAATGGAAGCTGGAGACCTTACTAGTTTAATGAGACGTCTCTTAGTCATTGCCTACGAAGATATTGGGTTAGGAAACCCACAAGGAGTATCCCGTACTGTTTCTGCCGTGCAAGCCGCTGAACGTCTAGGGTTACCAGAAGCTCGAATTCCGCTTGCAAATGCCATTATCGAACTTGCACTTTCGCCAAAATCTAACACAGCGATTCGTTCAATCGATAGTGCCTTGTCAGATGTAAGAAAAGGTCGTGCGATTAGTATTCCAGACCACTTAAAAGATGCCCATTATTCAGACGCTCAAAAATTAGGTCGTGGCGTTGGCTACAAGTATCCACATGACTATCCTGGACACTTTGTACAGCAGCAATACTTACCGGATGCGCTAAAAAACGAAGAGTATTTCACACCAGAACCAACCTCTTCCTATGAGGAGGCTTTGATGAAACAATACCAAAAATTTCGTCAAAAATAATTAGTGATTTCTTAAGAAATCGGTACCAAAGTTTTATTGCATTTCACCGTTTCATGTGCTACTATAATGACATAGAGATCTACGATGTGCGCGGTATTTACTAAGTGTTGACCGAACAATTTACGACTTTTTAGGGATTCAGATTGATATTACAGATAACAAGCCCTTTCACTTGGTAGTTAGAAGTAATACATAGAAGCCCACCTGCTTTAGATGCGGGTTCAAACTAACAAATACATCAAACGGCATCACTGGAAATCTATATAAAGTTATTAACTTTAGGCCACTCTTTATGAGTGGTTTTTCTTTTTGCAAAAATCCCCAACCTATCCGTTTTGGTTCCCCTTTTCATTCGTTTTATTTAGGTGTATAATAAGAATATCAAGAATAAGGATGTGATGATATGTTTCATGAATATGAAAAAATACTCGTTCCGATCGATGGGTCTAAAGAAGCAAAACTAGCCTTTGACAAAGCCATTGAAGTTGCGAAACGAAATCATGCTAAACTTGTTTTAACACATGTGATTGATACTCGTTCACTTCAAACTCCAACAGGTTTTGAAGGTAACTTCTCTGATGAGATTCGTAAACAAGCTGAAAACTTATTTGCAGAATATGTGGAATACGCTAAGACTCATAACTTTACTGATGTTGAAACTGTTCTTGAATATGGCTCACCAAAAGCAATCATTTCTAAACAACTTCCTAAAGACTATGGAATCGATTTGATTATGATGGGCGCTACTGGTTTAAATGCGGTGGAACGTCTCTTTATCGGTTCTGTTTCTGAATACGTGATTCGAAATGCGTCTTGCGATGTTTTAGTTGTGAGAACGGACTTAGAAAACAAACGTCCTTAATAAATCGTACTAAATAAATAAGCACAGGAGAAATCCTGTGCTTTATTTTTATTGATTTTTAGTATCTAGAATAATGGTCACTGGTCCGTCATTCACAAGACTCACTTGCATATCTGCACCAAACTCTCCTGTTTCAACGGTTAACCCATACTCCGTACGCAGCAACTCATTGAATTCTTCGTAGAGTTTTGTAGCGTGTTCAGGACAAGCTGCCCCTGTAAAGGAAGGTCTATTCCCCTTTCTTCGTATCGGCAAATAATGTGAATTGCGAAACGGATAAAATCTTCCCACCGATTTGATTAATCGATAAATTCATTTTTCCATTTTCATCACTAAAGATACGCATCCCCGCAATCTTTCTGGCTAAATAAGACGCATCATCACTACTATCTTCAGGACCCACACCAACTAACAATAAGAAGCCTTGATTAATCTTACCGACAACGACGTCATCGATTGAAACACTTGCAGATTTCACTCGCTGTAATACAATTCTCATGAATTCCTCCTATGAAATCACACGACGTACACTGTATACATCTGGAATCTGTTTAATTTTATCCACAATAAAAATCTAATTGTTGCGTATTCATAATTCCGATATTTCACAGAGATTGTCGCAATCTTATTCGCATCGACTTTACCATTAACAGAGTTCAATGATTTAGTCGTACTATTTATGACATTTAAGACTTCGTTTAACAATCCATTTCTATTGTATCCTTCTACGACAAGCTCCGTATCATATTGCTGACTTGTATTCGCTGTATCTTCCCAATCCACTTCAATTAAACGACTTTGTTCGTTCTCTGGCACTTGAACGTTTGGACAGTCTTTTCTATGAACAGAAATCCCACGTCCTTTTGTAATATAACCAACAATATCGTCCCCTGGAACTGGGTTACAACAACGGCTTAAACGGATAAGTAGATTGTCTACTCCTTCGATGACGACACCACCTTCGTGACGAATCTTCATCTTTTGACTTTCTTTCTTCTGTCCTTGAGGAGTTGTTTTCTCGAAGGCTGTCTCCACTACTTTTTGGTCTTCGATTTCTCGACGAGCCTTGTCAGTCATCTTATTGGCAACCGTTTGATACGAAATCTCGCCAAATCCAATCGCAGCAAGCAAGTCTTCTTCTGTTCCAAAATTGAAACGAGTGGCAATGTCCTTCATTCCTTGTTTGGTCATGAAGTCCTTGAAATTAAATCCAAGTTCTCCAATTTGTTTTTCCAGTAATTCGCGCCCTTTTAGAATGTTCTCATCACGGTCTTGTAATTTAAAGAAACGCTTGATTTTATTCTTCGCACGACTCGTAAATACTAAATTAATCCAGTCACGAGAAGGTCCAAACGAATTTGCTGACGTTAAGACTTCTACGATATCACCAGTCTTTAACTGATAGTTCAATGGAACAATCTTATTATTGACTTTGGCACCGACTGTTTTGTTTCCGACTTCAGTATGGATATTATAAGCAAAATCAAGTGGTCCAGACCCTAAAGGAAGTTCAGATACATCTCCTTTTGGTGTAAAGACATAGACTTTATCTCCAAAGATGTCTTCCTTCACACTATTCATGAAGTCTTTGGCATCTTTTGTTTCATTTTGAAGTTCAATTAAGTCTTTGAACCAATCCAATTGTTTTTGCAATGGATCGTTCGTCACTTTTTCTTTATTTCCTTCTTTATAAGCCCAGTGAGCTGCAACCCCGTATTCAGCAACTCGGTGCATTTCAAACGTACGGATTTGAATTTCTACTGGTCGTCCGCCCGGTCCAATCACGGTTGTGTGGATGGATTGATACATATTCGCCTTTGGAATCGCGATATAGTCTTTAAAACGACCTGGCATTGGTTTCCATTTTGTATGAATCGCTCCAAGAACAGCATAGCAATCTTTAATACTGTCCACTAATACACGAATCGCAAGTAAGTCGTAAATCTCACTAAACTGTTTCTTTTGGTCCTTCATTTTACGGTAGATGGAATAAATATGTTTTGGACGTCCGTAAATAACCGCATCAATTTCCAAATCTTTTGTCGCTTCTTTAATATTCTCAATCGTTGTATTAATGTACTCTTCTCGTTCATCACGTTTTGAATTCATTAAATGGACGATACGATAATATTGCTGTGGGTTTAAATAACGAAGAGATGTATCTTCTAATTCCCACTTAATTTTATTCATCCCTAGACGATGTGCGAGCGGCGCATAAATCTCAAGCGTCTCTTCCGCAATCATGCGTTGTTTTTCAGGCTTATGGAATTTCAACGTGCGTAAATTATGCAAACGGTCTGCCAGTTTTACCATGATTACTCGAAGGTCATTTGCCATCGCAAGAAGCATCTTACGGTGATTTTCCGCTTGTTGTTCTGCATGAGATTTATATTTAATTTTCCCTAGCTTTGTAACACCTTCTACAAGAAATGACACATCTTTACCAAATTCATACTCGATATCGTCAATACTAAAACCAGTATCTTCGACGACATCATGAAGAAACCCAGTCGCAATCGTGTCTGGATCCAGCTTTAATTCAGCAAGAATTCCAGCTACTTGAATGGGATGGACAATATAAGCTTCTCCAGATTTACGAATTTGTTCTTTATGAGCATATGTCGCAAAATAGATCGCTTTTTCAATAAATTTAATATGTGTCTCGTTCATGTACTCCTTACACATTGCAAGGACATCATCTGCGGTATAAGTCTTATTTTTAGACATTTGTTAACTCCTTAAGCATTGCGCTCTAATGTATTCCTAATAGTACCGCGACAATAGACTATCGTCAACTATTGGTTCCTATAATAACTCACATTGATATGAAACTGCTGCTAGTGCATATAACGGTGCTGTTTCAGCGCGTAAAATACGTGGCCCAAGAGAACATGGAAGATATCCACTTTTCTCTAATAACTCCACCTCTTGTTCTTCGATGCCACCTTCTGGTCCGAAGACGAAAATAATGCGCTCGTTGCCTTGTAATGACTGTAAACTCTTAACCAATTGAAGGCTTTCTCCAACTTTAGCAGACTCTTCATAAGCAATTAACTTTTGCTCAAAGAGCGATGTATAACTAGCCAACTCTTTTAATGTCATCACGTTCGTTACGCGAGGAACTTTGAGGCGATGCGATTGTTCGCTAGCTTCTTCGGCAATCTTTTGAAGTCGTTCGATTTTTTTAGATGACTTGTCTCCCGTCCATTTAACTACGTTTCGTGTCATAGAAAGCGGAATGATTTCACTCACGCCTAGTTCTGTCGCCTTTTGGACAATCCAGTCAAGTTTATCTCCTTTTGAGAGTCCCACTGCAATCGTAACGGATACAGGAAGTTCTACTTTTTGCTCTAAAAGTTCTACAACTTTCACTTCAAACGGTTCTAATGAAGTCACTTCAACAATGGCTAATTGACTGTTATCATCAACCACTTCGAATAGTTCTCCCACACGAACACGCATCACTTTCTTTAACTGATGGACTTGCTCTTTTGAGAACTCTAGTGAATGTGTCGCTTCACTTACAATTCCTTTTACAAAATACCGTTGCATTATTCTACATCCTTTTTCATTACAAAGCAGTTCCACTCTTTCATCGTCATGCGTTCTACTAGAGTAAATCCAGCTTTTTCATATGCTTCTTGTACTTCACGTGCTTTTGATTCGATTATTCCTGATAAAATTAATGTTCCATTTTCATTCAAGTTACGATACGCATCTTTGGGCATTTGAACTAAAATTTCTGCTAAAATATTCGCCACAATTAAATCACTCTTTTGGTCGACGCCAACAAGTAAGTTGTTTTCATAGACATCAATTGCATCAATTGTAGGGTTCAAAGCAATATTTTCTTTCGCTACACGTGTAGCCATTTCATCAATATCAAAGGCCGTTACTTGCCCAGCTCCTAATAGTTTTGAGGCGATACTTAATACTCCTGAACCAGTACCAACGTCTAATACACTTTCCCCACCACGAATCGTCTGTTCCAACGCTGTGAGGGATAGCTGTGTTGTTGGGTGCGTTCCTGTTCCAAATGCAAGACCTGGATCTAATTCAATGATGAGTTCATTTTCTTGTTCTTTCTCGTAGTCTACCCAACTAGGAACAACAGTTAAATAACGTGTTACACGTACTGGGAAGTAGTATTGTTTCCACGCCGTTGCCCAGTCTTCCTCCCCAACCTCACTCACACGAACGGTTAAAGGTCCTTTTTCTAGGCCGTAACTTTCAAGCTCTTTTAATTGCTCGTCTAATTTCACTTTGGCTTCTTTCGTCCATTGGCTTGGTTGGAAATAGCCCTTCACAATGACTGTATCTGTGTCGTATAAGTCTTTTTGTTGCACTTTCAACCATTCTAATTGTTCATCTGTTAATTGATAATAGTCTTGTGGATCATCAATCGACACTCCTTTTGAGCCTAATTCGATTAAAATCGAACTTACGACTTCGACACTCTCAGAATGCGTATTTACTGTGACTTCTAACCAGTTCATGTTAATCCTCTTCTTTACTTGTATTTTTTAAAAATTATAACAAATTTCATTAAAAATAACTAAAAATAACCCTATCCTATTTGTATTTTCGCATGGATTTTAGTATCATTAAGAAGATAAATTAATTAATGACTATTTGACAGATTAAAAAAGGGGAAAGTAATTATGGCACGTATTTCATTAAGTACAAAAGATATTTTACAAAAACAATTTAAACGCTCATTCAGAGGATTCGACATTGAAGAAGTCGACGCATTTTTAGATTTAATTATTCGTGATTATGACACATTCCAAAAAGAAATCAGCTTCTTGCAAGCTGAAAACGAACGCTTATTAACAAAAGTAGACGAACTCTCACGTCAAGCTACTGTCTCAAAAGCAAACCGTTCAAGCAATCTATCTTCATCAGGAGTTACAAACTTTGATATCTTGAAACGTTTATCAAACTTAGAAAAACACGTTTTCGATTCTAAATTAGAAGAAGACAACTACTCTACTTCTTCTCAAGATGTTGCAGAAGACGATGATGATTTCTACAAAACACGCGTAATTACACCAGTACGCGACAATAACTATTAATATATCAAATTTGATATAACGAACTTTTTTAAATTTAGTAAACTTTGAGTAATCGCGGCATTAATTTGCTGAGGAAAGTCCATGCTCGCACAGGCTGAGATGCTTGTAGTGATCGTGCTTAGCGAAACAATAAGCTAAGGCAACTTTAGGTTGACGGCAGAAAAACGAGCTACGGCAATGCTATGCTCTAGTATTCTTGAAAGTGCCACAGTGACGAAGCAATTCTGGAAACGGAATTGGTGGAACGCGGTAAACCCCTCGAGCGAGCAACCCAAACTTATGGTAGGGGCACTCTTATTAGGAAATGAACGAAAAAGAGACACATTTTGTGTAGACAGATGATTACTGAAATTTAATAGATCCTGCTATTAAATGGAACAGAACATGGCTTACAGAAGTTTACTTCAGGATTTTAGCGAATTGTAAGGAGTGTGGCCTTGTGTCCACTCCTCTTTTTACGAATGAAGGAGAAATCTATGACAAAGTATAAATTAGTAGCTACTGCTGCTGCAGGCATCGAAGCTCTTGTTGGTAAAGAATTACGCAACATGGGTTACGACGTTCAAGTAGAAAACGGAAAAGCCTTTTTTGAAGGTGACGATTACGATATTGCTCGTACAAATATTTGGCTTCGTACAGCCGACCGTATCAAAATCATTATGGGACAATTCACTGCAAAAACATTCGACTCGCTCTTTGAACAAACAAAGGCGATTCCTTGGGAGAAAATTCTTCCAGTCGATGCTGAATTCCCAGTATCCGGTAAATCTGTGAAATCAACGCTTCACAGTGTTCCTAACTGCCAATCGATTGTAAAAAAAGCGATTGTTAATCGTTTAAGCGAGGCTTATCACCGTCGTACTCATTTACCAGAGTCTGGTGCCCTCTATCCTATCGAAGTGGCGATTTTAAAAGATGTTGTGACTTTAACCATCGACACGAGTGGAACGAGTCTTTTCAAGCGTGGGTACCGTACAGAAAAAGGTGGCGCACCGCTTAAAGAAAACATGGCTGCTGCTCTAGTCATGCTCACAAGCTGGTATCCCGATAAACCATTCTATGATCCTACTTGTGGTTCTGGTACGATTCCAATCGAAGCCGCTCTTATTGGGTTGAATATCGCTCCTGGATTGAATCGTTCATTTGCTGCTGAAAAATGGACTTTCTTTACTCCTGGTGTCTTCGATAAAGTCAGAGAAGAAGCTAGAAAAGAAATTCGAACTGACCTTCAACTGGATATTCTTGGTGCCGATATTGATGGTTCTATGATTGAAATTGCGAAACAAAATGCGATTAAAGCCGGCGTCGCTGATCAAATTGAGTTCAAGCAAATGCAATTGAAAGACTTCCGCACAAAGAAAGAAAATGGAATTATCGTTTCAAACCCACCATATGGAGACCGTCTTCTTTCACAAGAACAGGCTCAAGCCATCTATAAGCAAATGGGTGAAACGTATGCTCCACTGGAAACTTGGAGTAAGTACATCTTAACAAGTGACTTAACGTTCGAAGACCACTATGGTCAAAAAGCTACAAAGAAACGCAAACTCTATAACGGAGCAATCCGTACTGACTACTTCCAATTCTGGGGAGTCAGAAAACGTCGCGTTCAAGAAGACCAATAAAGCATAAAAAAACGCAATGGACAACTGTCCATTGCGTTTTCTTTTATCGATTATTCATTCTTTCCAATGACTTCAAATGTCACGTGATCGATTCCTAAATCACACTTCACTTGATATCCTGGAAGGATGCTTGCACGGATGATTTCTTTAGCAAGTGGTGTCTCAATTTCACGTTGGATGTAACGCGCAATTGGACGAGCACCATACACTGGATTATACGCATTATCTGCAATCCAATCTTTTAATTCATCTGTGAAGCTTAGGACGATTTCTTGGTCTTCCACACGTACTGCTAATTGGTTCAACATCTTCGTAATGATACCACGAATGTTGTCTTTAGAAAGTGGTGTGAAGAAGATTGTTTCATCAATACGATTTAAGAACTCTGGCTTGAAGGTTGCTTTTAGAACACCCTCTACTGCCGTACGAGTTTCTTCGTCGATAGTATCGCCTTGTGTTTCAAGCAAGAATTGTGAACCGATATTACTTGTCATAATCATCACTGTATTCTTGAAGTCAACAACACGTCCTTTAGAATCCGTTAATCGTCCATCATCTAATACTTGTAATAAGATATTAAATACATCTGGATGTGCTTTTTCAATTTCATCTAAAAGTACGATTGTATATGGATTACGACGAACAGCTTCTGTTAATTGGCCTCCTTCTTCATATCCTACATATCCTGGAGGAGCACCCACTAAACGAGACACTGAATGTTTTTCCATATATTCACTCATGTCGATACGAACCATATGGTCTTCTGAGTCGAATAAATCTTCTGCAAGAGCTTTAGCAAGTTCTGTCTTACCAACCCCAGTAGGTCCAAGGAATAAGAAGCTTCCGATTGGGCGACTTGGATTTTGTAAGCCTGCACGAGAACGAAGGACTGCTGAAGCCACTTTTTGTACGGCTTCATCTTGACCGATGACACGTTCATGAAGAATATCTTCTAAGTGAAGAAGTTTTTCACGTTCGCCTTCCATTAACTTAGTTACAGGAATACCAGTCAAACGACCTACAACACGAGCAATTTCTTCTGATGTTACTGATTCTTGAACAAGGCGTTGAGTGCTTTCAGAATTTGCTTTATTTTGTTCTTCTAGTTCTTTCAACTCATGTTCAAGAGCTGGTATACGTCCGTGGCGAAGTTCAGCAGCTTTTTCAAGATTGTAGTCAGCTTCTGCTTGTTCTAATTCGTGTTTTGCACGATCTAACTCTTCACGTTTATTACGGATTTTATTGACTTCTTCTTTTTCGATTTCCCATTTCATTTTGAGGTTATTAGCTTTTTCGCGTTGTTCTGCTAATTCCTCTTGTAAAATAGCAAGACGTTTTTGAGAAGCGTCATCTTTTTCCATTTTCAACGCTTGTTCTTCGATTTCAAGTTGCATCAAACGACGAGTAACTGCATCTAATTCTGTAGGCATTGAATTCATTTCTACACGAATCGTTGCACATGCCTCATCGACTAAGTCAATCGCTTTATCTGGCAAGAATCTGTCAGTAATGTAGCGGTTTGATAAAGTCGCAGCAGCTACTAATGCGCTGTCGTGAATATTTACGCTGTGGTGGATTTCGAAACGTTCTTTCAATCCACGAAGAATTGAAATCGTATCTTCAACAGTTGGTTCTTGAACAAGTACTTTTTGGAAACGACGTTCTAACGCTTTGTCTTTTTCCATATTTTCACGGTATTCGTCAAGAGTTGTTGCACCAATACAATGTAACTCACCACGAGCCAACATTGGTTTTAGCAAGTTACCAGCATCCATTGATCCTTCTGTCTTACCTGCCCCAACGATGGTATGGATTTCATCGATAAACAAGATGATGCGTCCATCTGATTTTGTTACTTCTTTAAGAACGGCTTTCAAACGTTCTTCGAACTCACCGCGGAATTTAGCACCAGCGATTAACGCACCCATATCTAATGAATAGATTAATTTGTCTTTTAAGTTTTCTGGTACGTCTTTTTTCACAATACGTTGAGCTAATCCTTCAACAATCGCTGTCTTACCGACACCAGGTTCCCCAATCAATACTGGGTTATTTTTAGTTTTACGAGATAAGATACGAATCACATCTCGAATTTCTTCGTCACGTCCAATAACTGGATCTTGTTTTCCAGATTGAACAGCTTCGTTTAAATTACGAGCATATTTTGATAATGCTTCATATTGTTCTTCTTGATTTTGACTAGTCACACGCTCTCCTCCTCTTAGCTCTTCAATACGAGCTCTCAATTTTTCTTTAGTTACGTGATGTTGTACTAAATAACGAGTCAATGGATGATTTTGTAGTTCCATTAACGCAAGTACAACTACTTCTGTAGATAAGTAATCGTCTTTAAAGCTTTCTCTAATCTTTTCAGCTTCTGTAAAGAGTCGATATAAGTTTTGACTCATACTTTGACCATATTGGACATTTTGTCCTTCTACTACAGAAATACGGTCTAATTCTTTATCGATTAATTCCTCAAATTCTTTGTCATTCACTTGTAAATCACTATATAAATTTCTTGCAAAGTGATTTGGTTCCATAAATACTTTCCATAAATGAGGAATATCTATTTCTTGATGTTTACGAACCATCGCAATTTGTTGCGCTTGGCCTAATGCTTGTTGCATTGTTGTAGTCATTTTTTCAATATTCATCTTCATTCCTCCTTTTGTGGTCTCTTGACCATGAATTAAGTATACACCATTGGTCAAAAAAGGTCAACACTTTTATTTGACTTTTTTTGACTTTTTTGACTTTTAATAAATACTTAAAAAATCAGCCACAAAAGTGACTGATTTCTATCTTACATTTCTATTCGAATAGCACGTCTTGCGCAGTAATACCCTGCAGCAAGACACCCATTAGGATCCACTAGTAGCGGTAAATTAACTGAGTAATATGACGATAACGGCAATAAATTCAAAACAGGTGCTTTGAAGTTTTCTTCAAGCCACGCTCCTTTAGTATAAGGTCTCCCCTCTATTAATTCAGGTCCAAATTCAGCATTTGCAATTTCTAATCCAAACATATTTTCATTCCATAAAGGAGAATTCGCTTCATCTTGAATCAGAGAACGATGTAATTGGTTGCCCCATTTAAATAGACGTCGCGTACCACTTCCGCAGCAATACTCCCATTCGTCTTCGTTTAAAAGCCCCATACCCGTACGCTCGATTTCTTTTCTAGCTTCTTCGTAACCAACAGGGTCGGCCACATAGCAAGCAAAATTATCAGGATTCTTCAAGTCTTGTTGCATAAAGTAACGGTCCACGCGAACAGCTCTAGGGAATTCTTGGAACAATGCTTCCATCGAATTATCTGGCGTAATGGCTTCCTCTAAAATTTCTAGTGTTTCGCTTGATGGTTCACCTGCCCCTGTTAGTTGACCTGTAACAACTGAGTAGTTTCCGATAAAACGAAGTCCTACAAAATTAGGTTTCTTCTCTACTAACATCGCTGGAATATCGACCTTTCTTAATTCAGAAGTCATCAAATTAATACCGTCTTCGACGATTTGGGTCGTCAACTTTTCACTCGATAAGTCTTTCTTGTACATCTTGATTTAAAAACATAAAGCCTGTTAGATGTTGATTTAAATAACGTTTAAAGGCATAACGAAGCTCTTGACGTTCTTCACTACAGTCAAGACCTGATAAGCCTGATAATCCACTATCCCATCCTAAAATCACATCATTTTGTCCAGGGACGAATACAAAATCTCTTCCATCAATAGTAACTTCAAAAGTTTCGTTAGTGATCCCGCCAAATTCAAATTTAACGGCTCTTAAATTTTTAATCGTCGACATTGGGTTTACAAAATATCTTAATACATTTCGAAAAACTACTTCTTTTGATTCAAGTGGTAAATTTTTCCATGTTGGATTTAATACGTGTTCAAAAAAATCATTTGCCATACTTTCACCTCGTCTCTATTATACGGCATATCGAAAAAAATGCACTCTATTTCCATCACTTTTATGCTATAATATAGGCAATTGAAAGGATGTTAATCATGAATTTATTTATTTTTGGGAATCCAATGTCTGGAAGCCACTCTGGACAACTTCAAATTAATCAACTAGTAGAAGCTTGTACGAAGCATAGTATCCATTTTAAGCTTTTCCAAACACAAAGAGCTAGTGAACTACCTGAGCTTCTTGAAAAGCATTTACCAGAAAGAAATGATCACACTAAAGTTGTCATTATTGGTGGAGATGGAACACTGAATGAAGCCTTACAATATTTGAAACAGCATCAGCTCACTGTCCCACTTTCCTACTTACCAGCAGGAACGGGAAATGACTTTTCACGAGAAATGAATCTGATTCATGATGCTGAGCAATTTGTCTTAAATCTTCAAGCAGCACCAACCGTAGATTTGGAATTTCTCTCCTACCATGAAAAATATTCAGGAAAGTCAGGCGTTGCATTAAATTCCCTTGGATTCGGAATCGATGCGGCTATTTGTGAACTCAATCAGCACCAACGTCAAGCCGTTCTTGAATCCAACGGCATAAAAAAAGCATCTTATCTCACACCCATTTTAAAGGCTTTTAGAGAACGAAGAGAGTTTGAAGCAATAATCACTGTTGATAACACCGAAAGTTTCACTGTGACCGATAATCTGCTTGTAGGGGCATTTAATCATTCCTACTTCGGTGGCGGGATTCGTTTTGTTCCAACTGCCAAACAAGGAAATCATTCTTTTGAAATCGTGATTGCTCGCAAAGTAAGTGCATTTACTATCCTTAAAGCTTTCCCGTTTATTCTAACCAACGGAACTCACTTTAAGCATTTTCCTAATAACTTACAAAAATATAATTGTACTTCTGCGCGTATTCAAATCAATGAACCTATTAAAGCACAAACGGATGGTGAATTTATCATATATGATAAAGTTGATTTAAAAATTTCTTTAGAGCACTATCCATTTATCGTTACTCATAATCATCAAAAATAAATATCCACCGGCTAAGCCGGTGGATATTTATTTATTTTTTGAAAAGTTTTTTAAAACTGATTATCGGCTCTGTCTTAACGATTTTCCCGTTCCCAATAAATTCCCGCATCACTTTAAGTGTGCGACCAGAATCCTTGGATACAAACTGGAATGTTTTAGAGGAATTCGTATCGATGTAATACGCACGAATAAACTTCCCTTTAAACATAACATGAGCTCTTACCAGCTTAATCTCTTCCCAAGGAATTTGAAGATAGCTTTCTGGATTTTGATGATTGTAAAATTCAAAAGCACGATCTCCAATCAGAATATCCCCATTGGTATATCCAAAGCCCCCATTAAATAGGTTTGCTTTGGTTCTATAAATGGCTTTTGTATTTAACGATACAACCATAGTCTACTCTCCAATCCTCTCTATTAAGGAGCCATTACTCCTGTTAAACCAGCTAAAATACCTAATGCAAATAGCCCAAAGATAATGTAAATTGGTTTTACATTTTTCTTCAATAACCACATTACAAAGAATGTTAATAGTAATGCTGCTAACCCTGGAATCAACTTGTTTAAGTTGTCTTGAAGTGTTGTCACAGCTTCTGGTGATAATTTTTTACCATCCAATAATTTAGTAACAATATCTCCTAATTGGCCTCCAGTAACAACGTCATCTGTACCTGGCAATTGAATATATTGATCAGCTTTCAATTCTACTCTTGTTAAAACAAGTGGGAATTTCATGCTTGTCCAACGTTGTACTAAAATCCCCATTACAAACATCCCCACGATTGAAGATACTTTTGTAATAGATTGCAAAATACCACCTGATAAGTCTTTTGTAATTTCAGAACCTTGACGGTATCCTAATTCTTGTGTAGACCACATGAATGCGATACGGATTAAGTTCCAAACAATGAAGAAGAACAATGGTCCAATGATTGAACCTGTTGCAGCTAACCCTGCAGCAATCGCTCCTAAAATAGGACGAATTGTAAACCAGAATACTGGGTCACCGATACCTGCTAGAGGTCCCATCATCCCAACTTTAACCCCTTGAATCGTTGCATCATCAATTTGCGCACCATTTGCACGGTCTTCTTCCAATGCTAATGTTACCCCTAAAATTGGTGAAGCGATATATGGGTGTGTATTAAAGAATTCTAAGTGACGTTTTAACGCTGCTTTTGAATCTTCTGGATTTGGATATAATTTTTTCAATGCTGGAATAAGCGAGAACGCCCAACCACCATTTTGCATACGTTCGTAGTTCCAAGAACCTTGTAAGAATTGTGAACGTAGCATAACGCTTAAGCGGTCTTTTTTAGTTAAAGATACTTTTTTCTCTGTCATGTCATTCACTCTCCTTAATAGTCATTTAAAATGTCGCCAAGTGGGTCTCCTGAACCAGAATTTCCACCCGCAGAACCATTTCCGCTGTTGTTTGATAAGTTTAAATAAATAAATGCTAAGCTTAATGCGATAACCCCTGTAGCAATTAATGTTAATTCATTTAATGGAGCAATTGCAAAACCGATGAAGAAGAATGGCCATGTTTCTTTTGAAGCCATTAAGTTAATAACCATTGCTAACCCTACAGCTACGACCATGTTACCACCAATTGTCATACCGTTTGCAACCACTCTGGAATTAATTTTAAGTAACCTTGAACCACTTCAGAAGAAACGAATAGAAGTGCTCCTGCAGGAATCATAATACGTAATCCTTGCATTGATAAAGATACATAGTGCCAGAACGCTACTCCTCTAAAGTCTCCTTTTTCAGCTGCAGCATCTGCTCTGTGAACTAAACCAACTGCTAAAGTACGTACAACCATTGTTAATACAAGACCAACTGTTGCTAAAGTAACTGCTGTACCAATCGCTAAGTTACGTCCAGCATCAGAGAAGTCATTCCCTTTGATGTAAATAATAGCTGAAGCTACTGATGCTAAAGCAGCATCCGGTGCAACTGCAGCCCCAACGTTAGCCCAAGCAAGTGCAATAATTTGTAATGCACCACCAAGAACAATAGCTTCCGTTAAGTGCCCTGTTGCAAGTCCGATTAATGTACATGCAATAATTGGTTGATGGAATTGGAATGCATCTAAGATTCCTTCCAAACCAGCTAAGAATGCGACAATTAGGACTAAAATAATTTGAATTGCATTAAAATCCATAATAATCTCCTATCTGTTTGTTATAGTTTTAAGCCTTCATTAGACTTTGCTTCAATTAATTTAAAGATATCCGCTGGAGAGTCAGAAACTACTTTACGAACATCCATCTTCACGCCTAAGTCACGAAGTTTCTTATAAGTTTCTACATCATCTTGGTCAACAGATAATGCATTACTAATTTGAACTTTACCAACTGAGTGCGCCATTGAACCAATATTCAATTCATCAATTTTAACACCTTGTTCAATCACTTCAAGAGCTTCTTGAGGTGTTTCGAATAATAATAATGCCTTTGTATCCCCAAAACGAGGGTCGTTATATACTTCCACTAATTTTTTAAGTGGAATAACGTGAGCACGAACTCCAGGTGGAGCAGCTTGCTCGATTAATTTTTTACGTAAATCATCTTTTGCAACTTTATCTGAAACAACGATGATACGATTTGGATTTGTTGCTTTTGTCCAGCTTGTTGCTACTTGTCCGTGTAATAGACGAGTATCTACACGTGCTAGAACAAATTTAATTTTACCGTCTCCGATAACTGTTCCTTCTGGGATTGCCCCCTGTTGAAACTGGAGCAGAAGATTCTGCTTTCTCCTCTTTTTTCTCTTCAGGTTGAAGAGATTCTGGACGAATCTTCACACCTTCAATTGCTGTTGGAGCAATTGCTTTTGCAATTTCATGAGATGTATTCATTGAAAAACGGCTAGCGTATGATTCAATTAACATCGGCAAGCTTAATCCTGCTACGATTGCGCGGTGTTCTGGATCTTCTTCAAACAAGATATTCGCTTGGTTGAATGGACTTCCACCCCATAAGTCTACTAGAAATAGAATTTCTTCAGTATCTAGCTTTTCAACTGCTTCTCGCAGTTTTCTTTGTAAGTCTTCAGGTCCTTCGCTCGGCATAAAAACAACAGATTCAACTTTTTCTTGATTCCCGAAAATCATTGAACCTGATTGTTTAATACCATCTGCAAATTCACCGTGACTTGCAATGATAATTCCTACCATAAAGCTACCTCCTTTATTTAAATTAAATCGCTTTTATGATTTAACTTATTTTACCACAACAACGCCTCTACTTAAAGAAATCTTAACCTTTAAAATTGTTTTTTATCGGTTTCATTTCCTAAGCTAGAAAGAAAAAAAGCTAATCACTACTGATTAGCTTTTTATCCTAATTATTTATATTGTGGACGACTATATCCGATAATATAACGTGCATTCAATTTATGTGATTTACGAACTACTTTCGATTCATCATAATTACGATCACTTGTGTTCCCTTCAATCGTAATCACTCTATCGCCTTCTACCTTTTCAACAATGGCAATATGGTCGGCAACACCGTCAATATTCCAGTCAAATGTAATCACATCTCCTGGTTGTGGAGTTGTTTTTCCAATCCAAATTCCTTTATTTTTCATTAGAAGAATATGGTATGGAACATACGCTTCTTTCTCGATTAAATCGATAATTCCACTTTGTTGATACATTGCTGATACGAAAATATCACACCAATCATCATAAGCGCTTACTCGATAACCACTATAACTACTCTTTCCAGAATTATAAATACTTACAATTGTATTGTGGCGATTATCAAATTGTTCTACTCCAATATATCCACGCGCTAAATCTAAAAGAATCTCTTTTTGGTTACCTTTTGAAGATGGATTCGGTAGCCAAGCTCCGTCCGGTCCAACATAATAGCGATAGTTATCTACCCATTGATTCTTAGCCATTCGTCCATCAGAATTTAAGTAATAATTACCATACCATTGATTAGTTAATGGAACTCCGTTTTCAAAGAAAAACCAATCTTCATAATTATCTTTTAACCAACCTCTATATTGTTTTGTAGAGTTAGGAACTTTTCTCCCTAAAGGCCCCACAAAAACCATTTCTTTTTCAATCCATTGTGATTTAAGCATTTTACCATCTGAGCCTAAATAATAGTCACCTCTCCATTCGTTTTTTACAAGCTGCTCGCCTTCCTCATAATAGTACCAATTATTATTTTCAAAAATCCAACCTTCCTTGATTTTTCTATCCTTAATCCACTTACCATCAGAACCAACATAATATTTCTTATTATCAACCCATTTATTAGTAGCCATTACTCCGTCTTCTTGAAGGTAATAATCACCTTTCCAAACGTTTTTTACTGGTTGCCCATTTTCATAATAATAATACTTACCATCTATCTTTTCCCAATATTCCTTAATCTTACCTGGAACCCATTTTCCTGAACCATCCACGAAGTAATGATTATTATCTACCCATTGATTTTTTGCCATTTTACCATCTGCTAGTAAATAATAATGACCTGCCCATTTGGAAGTTGACATTTGATCTTTTACTTCATAATAATACCAATCTTCTTTTACTTTAATCCAGCCAAGTTTCTTCTTTGCTGATTTATCCCATTTGCCAGTCTCATCAACATAATAATTTTCATTATCAACCCATTTATTAGTTGCCATTACTCCGTCTTCTTGAAGGTAATAATCACCTTTCCAAACGTTTTTTACTGGTTGCCCATTTTCATAATAATAATACTTACCATCTATCTTTTCCCAATATTCCTTAATCTTACCTGGAACCCATTTTCCTGAACCATCCACGAAGTAATGATTATTATCTACCCATTGATTTTTTGCCATTTTACCATCTGCTAGTAAATAATAATGACCTGCCCATTTGGAAGTTGACATTTGATCTTTTACTTCATAATAATACCAATCTTCTTTTACTTTAATCCAGCCAAGTTTCTTCTTTGCTGATTTATCCCATTTGCCAGTCTCATCAACATAATAATTTTCATTATCAACCCATTTATTAGTTGCCATTACTCCGTCTTCTTGAAGGTAATAATCACCTTTCCAAACGTTTTTTACTGGTTGCCCATTTTCATAATAATAATACTTACCATCTATCTTTTCCCAATATTCCTTAATCTTACCTGGAACCCATTTTCCAGAAGCATCAACATAATATTTGTAGTTATCTACCCATTTACTAGTAGCCATTTTCCCGTCAGCTTCTAAATAATAGTTGTCTTTCCAACTTGAAGTGAGCATTGTGTGGTCAGCTTTATAAAAATACCAAGTACCGTCTAAAGTTTGTACCCATCCAGTATACTTTGGAGCTTCTGTTGTAGAAGTTACCGTCGTTACTTCCTGAGTTTGTGTAGTTGCTGCTTCCGTTGTACTTTCTACCTTTTCAGTAGTCTGCGTAGACTCTACTTGTGTAGTTGACGACGCTACTTCAATAGTCGATTCAACTTCTTGTGCTAAAACCGCATTCCCGTTTAATAATAAAATCCCTGCTAATAATCCCAAAGAACTTCTAAATTTCATTTTTCTCTCCTTTTTAATGATGTAATTTATTTCCGTTATCATCGAGATAGAATGTAAATCCTTCTCCAATAACTTGGTTTACGTCTGTAATGATTACAAACGCTTCTGGATCATACTCGTGAACAATCCGTTGAACTGGCATCAATTGTTGACGACTAACTACGACATAAAGAACTTGTCGCTTCTCTTTTGAGTAAAATCCATGTCCATCCAACACCGTAATTCCACGATCCAAATCCGTTTGGATTCTTTGTCCAATTTCATTATATTTATCTGAAATAATCATAATGGCTTTTCGTGGATTAAATCCTTCTAAAATAAAGTTAATTACTTTACTTGCAACGAATAACATAATCAATGTAAGAACTGCTTTCTCAAATCCTATCACAAAGGCCAGCGGTGTCACAATAATAAAGTCAATCATCAATAATGAAGAAGAAACACTCCATCCTAAGTATTTGTGCATCATCATTGCAATAATATCAGTTCCTGCTGTCGTTCCTTTTCCAAGAATCACAAGACCCAATGCTACTCCGACCAAGACGCCGGCTGCAACACCTGCAACGACTAAATTCTGGAACAAATACAGGCCAGTCTTGCGTTAATTTAATAAATAATGGTAATTCAAACACTGCAACAACAGTATATATCATTGTTTTTTTCTCTAAGTAACGATATCCAATGATTAATAAGAATCCATTCAATATTAAGTTTGATAAAGCTGGGTCAATCTGCAATGTGTAATAACCTAACAGCGAAACCCCAGTAATACCACCTTCACCAAAGTGATTCGCAATAACAATGGCATTAATGACATATGAGAATAAGAAACACCCTAAGGTAACCAGTACGAAGGACTTTAAAGTATCTTTGTTTAAATATTTATCCAATCTACTACCTCCTTATTCTGGTACTCTATGGAATCTTCCATAGAAATTCTCTGTACTAATTTGATTAATAATCGCACGAGGATCAGCCTCTTTAATAACTGAAACAGCGTCAATGACTTCATAAGAAGATAATACTGTGTGCAAGAGATACATCTTTTCACGACTAAATCCACCAATTGCTTCGACACAAGAAATCCCATGACGAATATTCTTCAAGTAGGCTTCCATTACATCGTCTCCGTAACGAGTCGTAATCTGAAGAGTTACTTTATGATAACGTTGATGGAATGTACTAATTACTTTTGTAGAAATATACTGGAAGATAATCGAATAGCCTGCATGCTTCCATCCAAACAACGCTCCGAAGATAAGTAATAATAGAGTATTGAATAAGAAGACCTCTTGCCAAATAGTCTTTCCGTTTCGGTTAGACACAAATAATGCTACAAGTCCATTCCTCCAGTAGATGCGTTTCCTTTTAATGCTAGAGAAACATACAATCCATTTAATACTCCACCAAAGATTACGTTGAGCATCGTATCGTCAACAAATAATGGTTCAAAATTCAACACTCGGATAAAGAAACTTCCCACGAATACTTGAAAAATCGAATAAAATGTAAATCGTGCGCTAATTCCTCGATAACATAAAATCGCAACCGGAATATTTAGCATAATTAATAACATTGAAATTGACAACTCTACTCCAAATAGGCCAGCGATTTGGTTCATTAAAATTGATACTCCAAGAAATCCACTAGAAAGCAAATTAGAAGGTTGAATAAACACCTTCAAAGTGAAGGCTTGAAGGAAGCCTGAAATCACTACTGCCAATAGCGAAAAGACATGTCGTATCTTTTTATTATTACGATATTTACGATAAGAAGATGGGTTTAAGAAACTCATATAGGATCACCCACCTTAAAATAGAATTGAACTCCATCCTTTGTTGGAACTTTTAAGACTGCGTCATAATAATGAAATGGAACCTTTTTAGATTCTAAGTTTAATACAAGATTTTCTAATTCTCTCATATTTGGAACACGCCACTCAATCTCAGAAACTCCATAGAAATCTTCATGGAATCTTGGGATAAACTTCCACGAGTTAATACTAAGTGAATAGCCATCGCGATTAATTTTAAAATTTTTGCGTTTCGTCACATAATCAAATGTTGTATTGAATAAAAACGCATCGATTAAAAATGCTCCCGTTTCTTCAACATCGGCGACATTATAATGAACTTGAGCAATCGTTGCGGATGGTGGAAACTCTTCAGACAATGCATCTACTCCATCAATAAACTCATGAAGGGAACGATTCATTTCTGTTCCTTCTAGATATTGATTAACGAGATCGTATCCACTCTCACCTTCGACCATAAACTTCAATCGATTTCCCTCAGGGTCTATAATATAAAAATTATTGGTATAACCATCAAAACCAGTGGCTGTAATCGTCTGTTCTTCAAGAATTAATCGATTGATCAATTCTCCCATTTGAAATGGTTTTTCAAGTTTAAAGCCGATAAAATATGTAGTCAGAATAGAATTTTTGCTGCCTTTACCTTGAACTAATCGTAATAAAGGGACACTTCCTCTACTATGCCCAATCAAAATTTCCTCTTCAAAATCTTGTAGAACTACAAGTCCTAAAACTTGCGTATAAAATTTCTTCATCACAGAAAGATTCCGCACCTTTATCGTTACAAGAGAAATGGTCCACTCTTTTTTTGATCGTGGTACAAGCGCATCTTTCACTAACTGTAATAGATTTCGCATATTTCTTTTCCTTTACTAAAAAAGTGGGGAGGACTTAAAGGATGTTCCTCACCCACTCCGTTTTTTTATCCTTCAAAAGCTACTGTTAATGGTGGAACAACTTGTTTCTTACGTGAAACAACTCCAGGTAATGTTAACAGGCCATCTGTGTAGCTTGCATTGAACGCTGAAGCTACTTTATCTAAGTGTTCACCTACTACTAAGACAGTTGAAACACTAGTTAAAATATTTGTAATAACAAAGACAAAAGTATCATATCCGTTTGCTGCATTTGCATTACGCATACTTTCTTCTAAAGCTTCTCTACGAGCTAATAGTTCTTCTGGATCCACTACATTCACTTGAGCAATACGTAAATTTACTCCACCCATTGGGAATGATTTCGCATCTAGGTCAATTAAGTCATCTTCAGATTTGTCACCTAAGTTTGTTCCAGCTTTTAACATTTCTAAGCCATACACATTCACATCAATTTCAGCAATATTCGCTAAATCAGTTGCTGCTTCAATATCTTGTTGTGTACATGTAGGTGATTTGAATAATAATGTATCTGATACAATCGCTGAAACCAATAATCCAGCAATATCTTTAGGAATTTCTACACCATATTCTTTATACATCTTATAAAGAATTGTATTTGTACAACCTACTGGCTCTGCACGATAGAATAATGGATTGGCAGTTTGGAAGTTCGCGATACGGTGGTGATCCACTACATATTCAACTTCTACTTTTTCTACACCAGTAGCACTTTGTTGAACTTCATTGTGGTCTACTAATGCAACACGATTTGTTTCTTCTGAAACATCTCCAATCACTCGTGGAGCTTCTTTCTTGAAATAATCTAAAGCATATTGTGTTTCTTCATTTGGAGTTCCAAGGGCAACTGCTTCTGCATCTTCTCCTAATTGACGTAATAAATAAGCATATGAAATCGCTGATGTAATCGCGTCTGTATCTGGATTTTGATGTCCGAAAACTAATAATTTACTCATAATTTGGCCTCTCTCTATATAAATTTACATTGACAATTTTAACATAATTATCACTTAAAACCAATAGATAATGCATTATTTCTAGTATTTCCGCAAAAAAAGAACTGTTATAGCTTGAACACTATAACAGTTCTTTCATTATGCATTTAAAAATCCTTTATAATCGTCCGTTCTTAAAATACGACGAGCATTATCCACACGTTCTTGAGTCGGTGGCTCAATATGGTCTAATTTATATGGAATTCCTAAGTTCTTCCATTTATAAACACCTAATTTATGATATGGCAAGATTTCGAATTTTAAAACATTCTTCAAGCCAGCAACAAAATCACTTAATCGAATGAGATACTCATCATAGTCTGAACGCTCAGGAACTAATACGTGACGAATCCAAACTGGTTGTCCTTTATCAGATAAATACTGTGCCAACTGTAAAATATTCGTGTTTGTCCACCCAGTTAATTTCTTATGTTGTTCGTCATCAATATGTTTAATATCTAATAAAATTAAATCCGTATATTCTAATAATTCTTCGAATTTTGAGAAAAACGGTTCGTCATACGTGAACGGCATTCCACAACTATCTAAAGTCGTGTGTACTCCAGCTTTTTTACAACGTTTAAAGAAATCGATTAAGAAATCAATTTGCAATAAAGGTTCTCCTCCGCTAACAGTTACACCGCCTTTACGTCCCCAGAATGCACGATATTGCAACGCTTGATCGAGTAATTCTTGAGAAGTAATCGGATGACCGCCCCCAATATTCCAAGTATCTGGGTTATGACAAAACTCACAACGCATACGGCAACCTTGCATAAAGGTTACAAATCGAATACCTGGTCCATCTACAGAACCAAACTCTCTGTAGAATGAATATATCCTGTTACAGGTTCACTCATCATTATTCCTCCTATCTTTTCTCTTCTAGTATATCACAATTCGCGTCCTATTGGACTATTTAAAGTAAAAAACGGATGGACGATTTTGCCCATCCGTTTCTTAATTTCAGTAATCTAGTGAGTCGACCTCACAACTTTTGTAATTTGGTTCGGTCTCCTTAAAATACCTCCACTTCGCAAAATTCCATCGGATTCTTTGCATCCTCTTAAATTTTCCTCCAGTGGTCTATTTCAGAACAGTCGACCTCACACCTTAAGATTACATGCTTTCGTGCATTGTACGGTTGATTACGTCTAATTGTTGTTCACGAGTTAATTTAATAAAGTTAACTGCGTATCCAGATACACGAATTGTTAATTGTGGGTATTCTTCTGGGTGTTCCATAGCATCTAATAATGTATCACGGTTGAATACGTTGATGTTTAAGTGGTGACCACCTTTAGAAGCATAACCATCTAACATAGCAACTAAGTTTTCTTCTTGTACATCTAATTCACGTCCTAAAGCTTTAGGAATGATTGAGAATGTATTAGAGATTCCATCTAATGCATATTGGTAAGGTACTTTAGCTACTGATGATAATGAAGCTAATGCTCCGTGTGTGTCACGACCATGCATTGGGTTAGCACCTGGCGCAAATGGTTCGCCAGCACGACGTCCATCAGGAGTGTTACCTGTCTTCTTACCATAAACTACGTTAGAAGTAATTGTAAGGATAGAAGTTGTATGTTTAGCATTACGGTAAGTTTTATGTTTTTTAACTTTAGTCATGAATTCTTTCAATAACCAAATTGCGATTTCATCAGCGCGGTCATCGTTGTTACCATATTTAGGGAAGTCGCCTTCTACTTCATAGTCAACAACAATGCCATCTTCGTCACGAATAGTTTTAACTTTCGCATATTTAATAGCTGATAATGAGTCAACTGCTACTGAGAATCCAGCGATACCAGTTGCCATTGTACGTAGAATTTCAGTGTCATGTAATGCCATTTCAATTCTTTCGTAGCTGTATTTATCATGCATGTAGTGGATGATGTTTAATGTGTTTAAGTATAGACCACAAATCCATTCCATCATGTCATTGTATTTTTCCATTACTTCGTTGTAGTCTAAGTACTCTGAAGTGATTGGTTGATATTTAGGACCAACTTGTGCTTTAGATTTTTCATCGATACCACCGTTGATCGCATATAATAATGTTTTCGCTAAGTTAGCACGAGCTCCGAAGAATTGCATTTGTTTACCGATACGCATAGCAGATACACAGCAAGCAATTCCGTAGTCATCGCCCCACTCTGGACGCATTACATCATCGTTTTCATATTGGATTGCAGAAGTATTAATAGAAGTTTTAGCTGCAAACAATTTGAAGTTTTCTGGTAAACGAGTTGACCATAGAACTGTTAAGTTTGGTTCTGGAGCTGGTCCTAAGTTTACTAATGTGTGTAAGAAACGGAAACTGTTCTTAGTTACTAATGGACGTCCGTCTTCACCAACACCGGCAATAGATTCAGTTACCCAAGTTGGGTCTCCTGAGAATAATGCGTTGTATTCAGGTGTACGAGCAAATTTAACTAAACGTAATTTCATAACAAAGTGGTCAACAAGTTCTTGAGCTTCTTGTTCTGTTAATGTTCCGTTTTCTAAGTCACGTTGTACATAGATATCTAAGAATGTTGAAGTACGTCCTAGAGACATAGCAGCACCATTTGTTCTTTAATAGCTGCTAAGTAACCTAAGTATAACCATTGGAAAGCTTCACGAGCGTTTGATGCAGGTTTAGAAATATCGAATCCGTAGATGTTACCTAATTCTTTTAATTCTAATAATGCACGATATTGTTCTGAAACTTCTTCACGTAAACGAATTACATCGTCAGACATAGTGCCATCGCCAATGTTAGCGAAGTCTTTTTGTTTTTCAGCGATTAAACGATCAACCCCGTATAAAGCTACACGACGGTAGTCACCGATGATACGTCCACGTCCGTAAGCATCTGGTAAACCTGTGATAACACCTGATTTACGAGCTGCTCGCATTTCTGGAGTGTAAGCATCGAATACACCTTGATTGTGAGTTTTACGCCAGTCACGGAAGATACGAGAAATTTCTTCGTCAATCTTGAAACCGTATGCTTCAGCAGATTGTTCACTCATACGAATACCACCAAATGGTTGTAAGCTACGTTTGAATGGTTTTTCTGTTTGGAAACCAACTACTGCTTCTAAGTCTTTATTTAAGTATCCAGGACCGTGTGAAGTGATTGTTGATACAACTTTAGTGTCCATGTCTAAGACACCACCAGCTTCACGTTCTTGTTTGTTCAAGTCCATTACTTGTGCCCATAAAGCTTTAGTAGCTTCAGTAGGTCCAGCTAAGAAACTGTCGTCTCCTTCATAAAGTGTGTAGTTTTCTTGGATAAAGTCACGGACGTTAACTTCTTCTTTCCATACTTTACCTTTAAAACCGTTCCATTGTTCCATATATTTTTCCTCCTTAGATAATTGGTTGTGAAACATATAACAGCTATCTACATGAATATTATAACACAATAAAATATACATGCAATACTTAAGTGTAAAAAAATACAAAGTTTTTTGTTAAATATTGTTATAATCGCTATTTTTAAATGTTACCAGTTGTGAAACATGTATTATAACAGCTAGTTTTGCTGTACTATTTTTTTGAAACAGTATGAACATTTTCACAAAGTGGTCTCTTAATTCACAATTGTCCCTTTTAAACCGAAATCTTTAGGTAGTTATAAAACTAAAAAGTGAGAACCATCGAATATCATTCAATGATTCTCACTTCAATTTAGCGTTTCAGGAGGGATTCGAACCCCCGACCGTTCGCTTAGAAGGCGAATGCTCTATCCTGCTGAGCTACTGAAACAGTACTAAATCAGTATACTAAAGAGGAACATTCTGTCAATTGATTTTACAGCTATATTGCGACTATTCTGTTTCTTTTTCTTCGCCATCTGTTTTCTTCTTTTTAGAAAAATACATTAGTCCATAGATCATGAGCATCACCACTGCCATGATGAATACTCTTGCTGCAAGAGCAAAATTGTATAGCGCCGCTATACCACTTAAAACAAAAAATATAACCATCATATTTCTAACAGTTTCAAGAATCGGGCGTTTTCTTCCCATTGGGTTTGGTCTGTTGTCCATTCACTACTCCTTTGACTCTTTCGTTTTATACATTAGTAATGCCGAAGCAATTGCAACATTTAGTGATTCAGCTTTCCCAAACATTGGGATCGTCACTACTGCATCTGCAAGCTCTATGACTTCACTTGAAACACCCTGTCCTTCATTTCCAACAACAATAGCGACATCCGATTTCCCTTGTAAAATGGAATAATCTTTTGAATCACGATGTAGCGCAGTCACAGCTACTTCTACACGTTGTTTTTTAAGAACTGGTAAGTATTCTCGTAAATCTGCTTGGAAAACTGGAATATGAAAATGACTTCCCTGCATTGAACGAATTACTTTATCATTATATAAATCAACAGTACCCGTTCCTAAAACAACCGCATCAAAACCAGCAGCATCTGCTGTTCGTACAATCGTTCCTAAATTTCCTGGATCTTGGACTGCATCTAATACAATAATACGTCCACTGCACGGAGGTTCTGTTTGATTTCAATTTTAACAATCGCTAAAATCCCTTGCGTCGTTTCCGTCATTGATAATTTCTGAAAGACTTCTTGAGAGACTACTAGCACATTTATTTCTGTTTGCTCTAAAAGATACTGATATTCTTCCATGCGATTACTTGAAACTACAATTAATTCAATCGGAGCTTTTTCTCTAATCGCTTCTTCTACAAGATGCTCCCCTTCAAGGAGATACATTCCCGCTTTTTTACGTCCCTTGGCAGTTTGGAGTTTTGCAAGTTCTTTGATTTTTTCATTTTTAGTTGAACTAATGATATCCATGTTTCTACCCTTTTAATCCTTCAATTGTACTAATGAGTTTCTTCGCTTCTGCCTTTTGATTTTGATGGAATCCACATTTCATCGGTATCACATAGGTTTCTTCTTTATCTAAATAGTGAAGTGTCAACTTAGGATTACCTAATAATTTCTTCTCAACAGAGGCTTTTTGGATACGCTCAGAAGGGATGACAATAGGTCTATTGGCTCTCCAGACACCTTCTTTAGAAGTTTCAAAAAGAACAAAACCATCTTTCGCCCAAAAAAGTACAAAGTGACTGTCTTCTTTTTCTAAAGCCACTAAGCTATCGGTTTCCTTCATTTCGAATCCAAAAAAACTAATTTGACTTTTTAAATCCTCGATGATTTCCATTCTTGTTTCCCTTTCTTTCGTTTCTGTATTGGTTTCTTATCAGTTACATCTTTTCTCTTTGGTTGTGTGACTGGTTTTAATTGCCCTGAGAACAGTTCAAATTGAACCAGTTTATGCTTTCCAGCAACCTTCTTTAAATCTCTAAGTTCACGATCGTTCACTAGACTAAGAACTAAACCTTCTTTTCCCATACGTCCTGTACGTCCAGAACGATGAGTATATTGTTCCCTAGAATCCGCAATATCATAATGAATGACGATTGGCAAATCTTCAATGTCAAGACCACGTTGCGCTACATCCGTACTTAATAAGAACGGAATTTGTCCTTTCTTAAACAAATCAATTGCTTTCTTTCGTTCTGTTTGATGTGCATCACTTGAAAGAAGTGCAAGTGGTACTTGATGATACGCTAACTTTTCACCGAGCAATGCAGCATTTGCAATCGAATTAACGAAAACTAATGCTTGGTTCGCATTTTCAGAGAAAGCTAACTTTCTTAATACTTCATCCCGCTTTCTTGTCGGACACTCAATATATCCATGAGTAACATTCGAGTGTATTGAGTTACTCTCTGACACTTCAACAAATGTCGGAAGCATATTAATCCATTTATTAACTTCTTCTAAATTCTTATTCTTTGTCGCGGAGAAGCACAGTACTTGTCTTTCAGAAGGAAGCTTCTTTACAAGTTCTCTTGTGTTATTCAGTTGTTCTGCATCTAGTAAATAATCTGCTTCATCTAACACAAGTATTTCTACTTGGTGTAGCTTCAATTTACGTAGTTTAGAAAGTTCTAGTAATCGTCCAGGAGTTCCTACAACGATTTCTGGTTTTTCCTTCAGCTTTTCAACTTGTCTCTTAACATTTGCCCCACCCGACAAAACTTGTACACGGATTTCTGGTGTTTTCCAGTCTCTAATGACCGTGCCGATTTGTTGGGCTAATTCTTGAGAAGGTGCCACGATTAAAGCTTGCAGTGTTTTATCAGCCTTTACTCTTTCCAAAATTGGAACCACATAGGCTAATGTTTTTCCTGTCCCTGTTGGTGAAATGGCTACAACATCTGTTCCTTCTTTAATTAGTTCTTGTGTCTTCTCTTGTATCGGTGTTAATGTGTGGAAGCCATGTTGCTCCCAAATAGTCTTTGTATTCATAAGTTTCCTTTCCGATAACCATTGTTCTTTTGAGTCCTATTCATTTTATCGAAGAAACGGCTATACTTCAAATAGTTTCAACGTTTTTATAAAAAAAGAGAACTGCTCTTACACAGTTCTCTTTTCAAATTTCTATTAAAGCGCCATTTTCTTTTCCAAATACCGTTGCCCTTGCTCGAAAATCAAGCAGATAATCCAATAAATAATCGCCACTAAAATATAAACTGTCATATAGTTTTGTTCACGACCGCCTACAATTTTTGCATTTTGAAAAATATCAGGCAATGAAATCATCGCAACAAGAGATGATCCTTTAATCATATCCAGTAACACATTACTTAATGGCGGTATCGCAATTCTAAATGCCTGAGGAACGATTACCTTTTGTAAAGTTTGTCGATAACTCATCCCAAGAGACATCGCAGCTTCCCATTGACCATTATCCACTGCATCCATTGCCGAACGCAACACTTCAGAAATATACGCACTACTCGCAATACTAAAACAAAGAAGCGCACAGACTAAAGCTGGTAACGTTATTTTTAAAAATGGTAAACCAAAATATAGTAAGAATAAAAATACTAGTGTTGGTGTGCCACGCATAAAGGATACATGAAATGTCGCAATCCATCGCAATACACGGAATCTGGAACGTCTCATTAACACAAGAATAAATCCTAAAACAGTCCCGAATACGAAACTGGTTAATGCGACTCCTAATGTATATCCTAATCCACTCAGGATAAACCAAAAGTTATTAATTGCAATATTGATATCGAAGATTTTATTTAGCATATTACTCTACATCTGAAATATCGATTTTTTCTGTTTTGAACTCTTTAGGCTCTGTAACGTCTTGTCCTGCGAAGAATTGCTCAGAAATCTTTTTCAATGTTCCGTCTTTCTTCATCGCATCCATTGCTTCGTTGAACTTGTCACGTAATACAGTATTGTTTAGTGAAATTGAGAAACTTGAGCTATATGGATTTGCATATACACCTTCATTAATCTTGATGTCGTATTTATCTTTAGCAAAAGCAACTGCAATTGATTGTAAATAGTAGTCGTTGATGATTACGTCAGTACGTCCGTTTACTAAATCAGACATATACACGTCATTTGTCACATTATCATAAACCACTAATTCAGCACCAAGCTTTTTAGCAATTTTCATGTAGTTTGTACTCGCAGCACCTGCAGCTTTTTTACCCTTTACATCTGCCCAAGAAGAAATTCCTGAGTTGTCACTTCCACGAACAACCATTGAAGTAAATGAGTATTTATGTGGCGTAGTGTGTAAATATGCATCAAAGTTTTTCGCACCTTCTTCAATTGAATAGTTTGCGATATCAGTCATACCACTATCTAAAGCAGTCAGCATTCCATCTACACCCATTTCAGTAAATTCTACTTTTAGGTTTAAGCGTTTTGCTACTTCCTTCATAATTTCCACATCATAACCAGTTAGTTCGTTTTTATCATTATGGAATGATTGTGGATATAAAGTACCTGCAGTTGATACTTTAATAACACCTGATTCAACAATTTTGTCCCAGTTTGCTTGCGCTTCTGAAACTGATACAGTTGTTTCTTGTGTTTTAGTCGTGTTTGCTCCGCATGCTGCTAATAATGTAGCCACAGCAACGAAACCAGCTTTCATCCATTTTTTCATTGGTTTAACCACCTTTTGTTTATTTTTCCGACAAAGAAAACGATAGCACATCCTCTTTTAAAACACAATAAATTAAACTCAAGATCTCAAATAAAAATGAAACAGATTTTTAACCTGTTTCATTTTCAAACTGTATTTAGTTGTTTGCACTTAAAAACTCCATAATATTTTTAGCTACTTTTTCAGAGATACCGATAGCCATTAAGTCTTCAATAGTCGCTTTTTTCATGGCTGTAATCGTCTTAAATTGACGGAGGAGTTTCTTTCTTGTTTGTGGGCCGACTCCATCAATCATTTCCAACTTCGAAGCAAAGGTATTTTTACTTCGAACCTGTCTATGGAATGTAATAGCAAAACGGTGTACTTCTTCTTGTATCCGTTGAATCAGTTGGAACGCTTGTCCTTTACGATCCAAATCGATTTCTTTATATTCTTCCCCGTAGAGTAATGTTGCAGTTTTGTGTTTTTCGTTCTTCACCATTCCACAAACGGGAATTGAAAGGCCTAATTCATCTTCTAAGACTTCCAGAGCTGCCCTCATTTGGATTTTACCACCATCCATTAAGATTAAATCCGGGAGTCTAGCACCTTCTCTTAATAGTCTTGAATAGCGTCTACGAATCACTTCCTGTGTTGTAGCAAATTCATGACTACCTATAACGGTCTTCACTTTGAACTTACGATAATTTTTACGATCTGGTTTTCCATCCTTAAAGACAACCATCGCAGATACTGGATTGGTTCCTTGAATATTCGAATGGTCAAATGATTCAATAACCGATACTTTTTCTAACCCCAAAGCTTCTGCAAGTTCTTCTAGGGCACCTTTCGTCTTCAACTGACTTTGCTCTTCTCTTCTGAATTTTTCATTTAATGAAATCTCACTGTTTTGAGTCGCTAGGTCTAACATCCGTTTCTTCGAACCACGTTTTGGAGTCATCACTTTCACATCTAGCGTTTCTGATAATAATTCTTTATCAATTTCTTCAGGAACTAGAATCTCTTTTGGAAGTATGTGATTTTGATCCTCATAGAACTGAATGATGAAGGATAATACTTCATCTTCTATCTGATCATATATCGGGAACATTGCAGCTTCACGTTTAATAATTGTCGATTGTCTGAGTAAGAAGACTTGAATCGAAATCCAACCACGATCGACCACATAAGAGAACACATCTCGATTTGTGAAATCTGCATTCATAATGTTTTGTTTTTCGACGGTTGCTTCAATGTACTTAATTTGGTCACGATAATCCATCGCTTTTTCAAAATCAAGTCTTTCAGAAGCTTCATTCATTTTTTTCGGCCAAGTCATCCTTAATCGTCTTAACATCCCCATTTAAGAAACGTTGAATCTTTTTGATTTGTGTATCATATTCTTCTTTTGAAACTTCATGGTCGCAGCAACCAATACACTGTCCTAAATGATAGTAGAAGCACGCTCTCGTTTCATTTTTCCCACATTTACGCAGAGGATAAATCTTTTGAATGAGCTGTTGCGTTCCTGTTGCTGCTGTCACATTTGGATAAGGTCCAAAATAAATCCCACCATCTTTTTCAACCTTATGAGCAATCACTAATTGCGGATCCTTCTCAGAAGTAATCTTCAAATAAGGGTACATCGTTCCTTGCTTTAATTTGATATTGTAGTACGGTTGATACTTCTTAATCAGGTTGATTTCCAGTAAAAGAGATTCTTTATTTGTCTTCGTTACGATGTACTCAAAATGATGAATCTCACTAACCAACTTTTCAGTTTTAGTATCATGTGCTCCTCAAAAATAAGAACGTACACGATTCTTTAGATTTTTCGCCTTTCCGATATAAATGATATCGTCATTAACGTTTCTCATAATGTAACAACCTGGTAAATCAGGAAGATTTTTTAATTTACTTTCAATTAATTCACTAGCCATTCAATCTTCCTTTCTTCTCCTATCGTTGCCAAACAATCTTTTCAAATTCATTTTTTAATTCTCGGTCCATTTCATCCTTATAAACAGGATATAAAAATAATCGTACCTTTTTTTTATTCAGTAAATTTAAAGATTTTAATAGTTCTATGACCTTTACTCTTACAATATGATCTGGAAAATGAAGTAACTGCCAAATATAATCATAATCCATCAGATGAAATTGAATCATTTTATTTAAGAGTACTTCATGCCACTTAGAAAGTGCAAAAAAATTGAGGAGGTAAAACCAATGTCGAGTTGTCCTTCATATAATCATATACTTCCGGTCTTACAATTTCTTTGATGTACTCTATTGCCTCTTCGATAAAGGATTTTGAAGTAGACTTCTCAATTAATTCTAATGCTGTTAATGATAAAGGATCTTTTGCTAACAATTGACTGAATTTAGAAAATCCAAGTTTTACGTTCGTCTGATTCAAGAGAAATAAAATTAACGCATCATCTCTTTCTTGGGATTTTAAAGAAGCCTTGATTAACGCTTCGACTTTGGTTTGAATGGACCAAATAATCTTATCCACTAGCCCTTTCAAATAATGAAATTGATGATATTCTTCAGTGTCTATCTCTTCACACGTTGTAAGTTCTAGCGTTAAGCATTCTTTCATCCTGTACAATAAAGCTAATTCCTCTATCGTTAACACTCGATTCTTTTTTGTTAAAAAGGATAAAGGATAAATAGAATCAATCATCCATCGAATAAATAATTCATCCGTAGTCCCGTGTAACAGACAAAGTTGATAATTACGCTCAACGTCAGGAGTCATTTCATGAGCCATAATGACACGAAGCAATTGTGGATGATACATACAACTTTTAGCGGCAATCGAGCGCATACTTACTTGTTTCATCATTACATTCAGTAAAAATACTGCATCAGCCTTCGTTCTTATTGGATAAAAGAACAAGTAATACAATCTTCCATATCCACTAAGTGAAGGTTCAAGTTTTTCTAAATAGTGTCTCCACTCATTCTCATGAATACAGTAGGACTTGGCAAACACAATATAAAAAGTATATGCGCTGTGCTTCTCAAAATATTGGATTTTTCTTTGAGTTAAATCATTATTGAAGAAGACCAATAGCATCAGAGTTATTCGGAACTCTTCTGTAATGGAGGTACTTTCCATCAAAACGGTTAATCGATCACAAAGAAATTCCTTCAATTCATCCGACAACTGATCCACGAAACGTCTCCAATGGATTAGAAGTGGTTCTATCCAATACACCACAGGGATATCAAACTTTAATACCCCTTCGCAAACTTCAGTGTTAGGATTTAAGAGATGCGTCATTGCACTGTAAAACTGAGGCAATCGGTCTTGACTCTTCACTCGTTTTCCAAGCGCAAAAGCGAAAAATTCTCCCTTACCATCAACGCTATCTTTCATAAACGAATATGGAATTCTAGGATACCTTTTTTTATTACGAAGAAACTCTTCATAGATGGACTGTTTACCCATTTCTATTCCCTCCTACGGCTAGAAACAAAAACACCCTTTACCTAAAACTATAATGCCACTGTATACACTTCTAATGCGATTTCTGGAGTTAAATCTCCATGCTCAGATAATTTCACTTTTTTATGACGTGTTAATCCATCTACAAGAGCTTGAAGTACCTCTTCGCCTAAACCGACATCGCTAAAGCGAATTGGGGCTCCTAATGATTTGAAGAATTCTTCGGTTTTAGAAATAGCCCCATCAACGATTTCTTCATCACTTCCAGATAAATTCCAAACACGTTTTCCGTATTGTACTAATTTATCAAATTTCTGTTGTTTTCTTACTTTCATCATCGCTGGAAGAACAATCGATAATGTTCGTCCATGGTCAATCCCGTGATTTAATGTGATTTCGTGACCTAATGCATGTGAAGACCAATCTGTTGGTACACCCAAGTTAATCGTTCCATTTAACGCATTGGTAGCACACCACATAAATGTTCCTCGGTCATTGTAATCAATATGGTCTGTATCAATTACACGAGGTGCAATCTCTATTAACGTTTGTAAAATACTTTCTGCATAACTGTCTTGAAGCAGTGCACCTACTGGATATGTTAAATAATTTTCCATAACGTGAATAAAAGTATCTAATAACCCATTCACTAATTGACGAACTGGTAATGTATAAGTCAATTCAGGTTCTAATACTGAAAATACAGGGAATGTCTTTGCCCCTCGGAAACTTACTTTTGCTTTTTTCTCAACAAGTGTAATCACCGCGCCTGAGTTCATTTCAGAACCTGTTGCAGGAAGTGTTAGAATCGTTCCAAAAGGAACCACTTCTTGTCCAGGCAATCCTTTAACCACACCCCAGCCAAATAAGTCGACAGGGTCTTCTGTAAACAGACTTGCTGCAGAAACAAACTTAGTCCCATCGATAACTGAACCGCCACCGATAGCAAGTAAATAATTGAATTTACCTGCACGTACTTTCTCAACAGCTTTCATTAATGTTTCAAAGGTTGGGTTGGCTTCAATTCCAGAAAATTCATCCCATTCACGGTCTCCTAGTGCCTTCACCGCACGATTAAATGCACCATTATTCTTAACAGAGCCACCACCATACAGTACTAGTACTTTGGCATCTTTAGGAATTTCATTATCAATATCTTCAATTCGGTTTTTTCCAAATAAAATCTTTGTTGGATTTTGAAATGTAAAATTTTGAATTTCGTGTGTCATAACATATCACCTCGTTATTTCTTACTTTAATTGTACCAAAACTAAAAGACCTATTCTAAAAATATCGGCTCTAAAATCAAAATAAACTGACATTTGTCCAGTTTATCATTCTTAGCCTTTAATTTTTGTTCAATCATATTTTTGAGACGATCTGCTGAAATTTCTTTTCTAATTTAGAAACTTCAATAGGCTTAACGTGATTTCACATGTAATAACGTCATTATCATCACATGAACAACGACTTC
>BNJS01001187.1_pt1 | contig 64495 bp, 89 predicted proteins | sample 8540461 | NCBI WGS metagenome assembly BNJS01 (sample SAMD00202454, study PRJDB9452) | human saliva metagenome | isolation source: human saliva | place: Japan
CATCACTGCCATTGTCATGATGCTGTAGAAAAATTGCGAATGTGGCAATTGCAAAGAAGGTACTTGTAAATGTCAAGATGGCTGCGCGTGCGGTTGTCATAATGCAAAAGAAGACTGCGAGTGCGGTAACTGCAAAACAGGAGATTGCCATTGTAATGAGCATGTAGCATAAAAAGAAGAGTTGACAATAAAGTCAACTCTTCTTTTTTAATGTGTAAGTATTAAATTCAGTATACCTGCAAAAAGATAAGTAAGATAATACTCCATTTAATGGTTTCTTTGAAAATCTCGCTATCCTTATTTACTAAACCTACAGCAGCAGCAGCAACAGCAATTGACTGAGGTGAAATCATTTTTGCGATAGCTCCTCCAGTGATATTTGAAGCTACTAATAATGTAGGATCTACACCAATTTGAGAAGCAGTAATAGATTGTAAACCTGCAAATAGTGAACCACTGTTAACAACAGATCCAGTAAGAAATACCCCAATCCAGCCTAGAATAGGAGAAAGTAATGGGAATATCTTTCCGGTATTTGCTAATGCTAATCCTAAAGTAGAAGACATTCCTGAGTATGTAGAAATATAAGCAAATGCTAAAACTGAACATATAGTAAGAATAGGTGACCAAAGTTCAAGGAAAGTTTCTTTTAAAACTAGTTTAATTATGCGACCACGTACTCTAAAAATTATTATAGTAAGAATAGCAGCAAGAGCTATAGCTGTAGTAGTTGACGTAAAAGGTGCAAAACTAAATATAGCTTTTATAGGTGTAGGATCCTTAGTAATAGGAGCAACTTTAGCTACAGTACCATCTATATAATAAGGAAAATTAAAGATTAAAGAATTTAAAACTCCAGGTTTTTGACCAGTTTTTGGGTTGCCGCTTTGAATTAATTGTTTAAAGAAACTAGTATTCAAAAATAGTAACAAATAAAGTTAATAAAATAAATGGTAACCAAGCTGTAGTTACTAGAGAGAGTTCTTGTTTTTTTCTTCTAGTATATTTTGTTCTATTGATAAAATATTTTTTTGGACTCCAGAATCTTAAGAATATAACTAATGAAAGTAAACTAATAATTGCAGAAACTACATCAACTAATTCTGGACCAACAAAATTTAAGAAAATAAACTGTGTGATAGCGAAAGATCCACCTGAAACTAAAATTGCAGGAAGAGTTTCTTTTATTCCTTTAAGTCCATCTACCATAAATACCAATAAGAAAGTTACGATAAGTGTTACTAAGCATAAAATAATCGAAGTAGCTTTCCCTAGAGATACTGCATCTAACTCAGTAAGACTTGCTGGAATTGTCACGGGAATACCCATTGCACCATAAGCACCACCAGCAATATTTGCAACTAAACAGATAGCAGCAGCTTGTAAAGGTTTAAAACCTAGACCGACTAAAATAGCAGCAGTAATAGCAACAGGTGCTCCAAAACCGGCTGCACCTTCTAAAAACGCATTAAAAGAAAATGCAATAAGAAGAACTTGAATTCTTTTATCAGATGATATTGATGAAATACTTTGTTTTATAATGTCAAAACATCCGATTTTGACAGTTAGTTTATATAAAAATATTGCAGATAGAACAATGCTAGCAACAGGCCATAAACCTGAGACTACTCCTTGTTCAGCTGCACCAGCAATTTTGTCGACTGGCATTTTATAAAAGGTATAAGCTATAATGGCTGAGCTCAGAATACTTAAAGCCCCTGCTGTATAACCTTTTAATTTAAAGATAACTAATGAAATAAGAAAAATAATAATAGGAAGCACAGCGATGGCGGCAGATACCCAAATATTGCCGCTTGGATTGTATTGCTGACTCCAAACAGTATTTAAAAACATTTTAATACTCCTTCTAAGTTTTTTAGTACATAGGATTATACACCCTAAAAATATATTTATGCAATAACTTTGCTTAAGAGAGATTGTGTAGTTTTTAAGAAAATTATTAATTAAATACAATTTTTATAAGATAATAAGAAATAAAAATTAAGATATAAAAAGCTATAAAATACAAAAATATTCCCTAAATATAATGAAAAATTAAAAAAATAATATATATTATGAAAAATATTTTTTTAAAACTTAGTAAATTTTATAATCACTATACTGTACTCATAAAAAAATAGTAAGTATATATTAAGGATGAACTATTTAAAAATAATACCATACAATAGTTAAGCGGAGATTTACAATTCTGTATTAGCATATAAAATGCTTGAGTTGATACAATTTCATTAAAATTTTTCTAGACAAATATTATTATTTTTATTTTGGGATTGGAAATTTGACTTTTTAAAAAAAATGGGTGTATATTATAAACGTAATATATGATTAAAACATAATTTATATACATTTAATAAATATATACACAAACTTTGGAGGTTATTATGGTAAAAACATCAAAAGATTTAACTAAACAAGAGCATTTAGAAATGTATGAACTAATGCACCTTATTAGAGATTTTGATATGGAGTTAAGTAAACTATACTCTCGTGGTTTAGTTCACGGTATGACTCACTATTCAGTAGGAGAGGAAGCGGCTAACGTTGGAGCTATTTATCCGTTAAGAAAAGAAGACCTAATGTTTTCTAATCACCGTGGTCACGGTCAAACTATTGCTAAAGGTATAGAAATTGACCGTATGATGGCTGAAATCCTAGGTAAAGAAACTGGTCAATGTAAAGGGACGTGGTGGAAGTATGCACGTTTATGACCTTGAACAAGGGTAACATGGGATGTAATGGTATCGTAGGTGGTGGACACGGATTAAGTACAGGTGCTGCCCTAGCTCAAAAAATGAAGAAAACAGGAAATATTGTTATTTGCTGTATGGGTGATGGAGCTACTAACGAAGGAAGTTTCCACGAATGTTTAAACATGGCATCTAACTGGGATTTACCACTTATTTTCTACGTAATCAATAATAAATATGGTATCTCAATGGCGCAAGAAAGATGTATGCGTGTTGAAAAGATTACTGAGCGTGCAGCTTCATATAGAATCAAAGGAATTCATGTAGAAGATGGTAATGACGTATTAGCAGTTTATGACGCAATGCAAGAAGCCATCGAACACGCTAGAAGTGGTAAAGGACCTGTTTTAGTAGAAGCAGTATCTTATAGATGGTTTGGACACTCAGCTTCTGATGCTGGTAAATATCGTAGTCGTGAAGAAGTTGCTGAATGGAAACTTAAAGATCCTAACGTAAAATATAAAAATTACTTATTAGAAAATGGAATTGCTACAGAAGCAGAATTAAAAGAAATTGAAGATAGATCAATAGCGACTATCACCGAAGCAGTAGAATTTGCTAAAGAATCACCTTTTGCTGATGGTTCAATTGCGTTCCAAGATAACTACGCTGACTAATATTTTAGTTTAAAATAATTTAAATAATATTTTATATAATAGGAGATAAATAGTTATGACTAAAGAAACAAAAATTATGACAATTCGTGAAGCCATAAAAGAAGCTATGACTCACGAAATGCGTGAAGATGAAAATGTATTTTTAATGGGTGAAGATGTAGGTATTTTCGGAGGGGATTTCGGTACAACAGTAGGTATGTTGGAAGAATTTGGTTCTGAACGTGTTATCGACACACCTATTAGTGAAGCTGCAATTTGTGGAGCTGCCGCTGGAGCAGCATCAGTAGGTATGCGTCCAATCGTAGACGTAACATTTATGGACTTCGTAACAATTGGTATGGATGCTATCGTTAACCAAGCAGCACCAATGCGTTATATGTTAGGTGGAGAAGTTCAAGTACCAGTTACTTATCGTTGTGCATCTGGTTCTGGGACTGGAGCGGCTGCTCAACACTGTAAAGCTTTAGAAGCATGGTTCTGCCACATTCCAGGTCTTAAAGTAGTAGCACCAGGTACTGCAGGGATGTTTACTCAATCTTAAGAGCTGCAATCAGAGATAACAACCCAGTTATCTACATAGAGCCTAAAAGCGTTATTTGGACGTAAAGGTGAGGTAGAATTAGGTAAAGTTGGTGTAATTGGAAAAAGGTGATATCAAAGCTGAAGGTACTGACGTAACATTAGTATCTTGGGGAAGAATGTTAGAACGTAGTTTACAAGCTGCTGAAGAACTAAAAAGAAGAAGGGATTTCAGTAGAAGTAGTTGACCCAATTACATTAGTACCATTAGATACAGACTTAATCGTTAAATCTGTACAAAAAAAACTGGAAAAATTAGTTGTATGTCACGACTCATTTCAAAACTGGTGGATTCGGTGGAGAAATCGTTGCTCGCATTGCAGAAAGTGATGCCTTTGATTTCTTAGATAGCCCAATTTACCGTGTAGCAGGGGCTGACACGCACATTCCATCAGCTAAAAAAACTTAGAAAAATTAGTTGTACCTGATGTTGAAGACATCAAAGCAACAATTAAAAAAAGCTGTAAATAAAAATAAAAATATAGTTAGCGAAGGATGTGAATAAAAACATGGCAGTAGAGGTTATAATGCCAAAAAGCCGGTAGTGAAATGGAAGAGGGCGAAATCGTACAATGGTTTAAAAAAATGAAGGAGACCATGTCGAAGCAGGAGAAGTCCTTTTTAGAGATTGTAACAGACAAAGTAAATATGGAAGTTGAAGCTGATGCTAGCGGAACATTATTAAAAATTTTAGCTCAAGCAGGAGATGTTGTACCAGTTGTTAAAACAATTGCTTGGATAGGTGAACCAGGTGAAGCTATTCCAGGTGCTAGCGAAACAGGAGAAGTTGCTCCAGCTGAAACAATAGTTGAGAAAAAAAGTTGACTACACACCTGTCAAAAGAAGTTGAAGTGGTAGACTATTCTGGTATTCGTGCAACACCAGCTGCAAGAGCATATGCGCGTAAAAAGGAATTGATTTATCTAAAGTTCAAGGAACAGGATCTAAAGGTCGTATCCATAAAGATGATGTATTAGAATATAAACTTAACTCTAAAGTTAAAATTTCACCACTTGCAGCTCGTATAGCGCAAATGGAAGGAATTAATGCTGAGAGTATAGTAGGAACAGGACCTAATGGTAAGGTTATGAAAGCTGATATTCTTTCAGTACTTAATGGAACTCCAAAAAGCAGCTCTAGCTAAGAAAGAAGAAATTGCAGCTCCTAGCAAAAATCTGTTAAAGAGCCAAACGAAAATCAATGGGGTGTTGTTGAAACAGTACCAATGTCACCAATGCGTAAAGTTATTTCTAAACGTATGAGTGAATCTTACTTTAGTGCACCAACGTTTGTTGTTAATGTAGAAGTTGATATGACTGAACTATTAGCATTACGTAAAAAAGTTGTTGATGCAATTATCGAAGAAACTGGTAAAAAAGCAACAGTTACAGACTTCATTTCATTAGCAGTAATTAAATCATTAATGAAACACCCATATGTAAATGCTTCATTATCAAGTGATGAAAAAGAAATGTATCTACACCACTACGTTAACTTATCAATTGCAGTAGGTATGGATAGTGGGTTAGTAGTACCAGTAATTAAAGGTGCTGATAAGATGAGTCTTAAAGAGCTTGTAGTTGCTTCTAAAGAAATTACAACAAAAGCTCTTGCTGGAAAATTAAAACCAGATGAAATGGCAGATTCAACATTTACAATTAGTAACTTAGGTATGTATGGAGTTAAGAGCTTCGTACCAATCATTAACCAACCAAATACAGCTATTTTAGGTGTAAGTGCTACTGTTCAAAAACCAGTAGTATTAAATGGTGAAGTGACTGTAAGACCTATCATGACATTAACATTAACAGCGGATCACCGTGTAGTTGACGGATTAGAAGGAGCTAAATTCATGAAGACTCTGAAAGAAGCTATCGAAAATCCACTATCATTACTAATCTAATAATGATATAATTATAGAAGAAAACAAGATAAAGTGTATTAAGGAGTGATTATAACATGGCAGTAGAAGTTATTATGCCAAAAGCCGGAAGTGAAATGGAAGAAGGCGAAATCGTACAATGGTTTAAGCAAGAAGGTGACGAAGTAAAAGAAGGTGAAGTCCTACTTGAAATCGTAACTGACAAAGTTAACATGGAAGTTGAAGCTGAAGCTAGTGGGACTTTATTAAAAATTCTTCACCCAGCTGGATCAACTGTACCTGTAGTTCAAACTATAGCATGGATTGGACAACCTGGTGAAAAAGTTCCTGGAGCAGATGGTGCAACTGCAGTAGCTCAAGAAGTAGTAAAAGAAGTAGCAGCAGACGTTAAAGTTCCTGAAACTAAAAAAGAAGATGTATTGCCAAAACGTGAACGTCGTGGTGAATATGACGTAGCTGTAATTGGTGGTGGACCTGCAGGATATGTAGCGGCGATTAAAGCAGCTCAATTAGGTGGAAAAGTAGCATTAGTAGAAAATCGCGAATTAGGTGGAACATGCTTAAATCGTGGATGTATTCCAACAAAAACATTCTTACACAATGCAGAAATTATTAACCACATTCGTTCTGCAAAAGACCGTGGTATTAAACTTGTAAATGATGCATTTACAGTTGACATGGAGAAAACTGTAGCAGTTAAAGATAAAGTATCTAAAACATTATCTGGTGGAGTAGCAGGATTACTTAAATCTTACGGAGTTAAAGTATTCAATGGTGTTGGACAACTTACAGCTGATAAAAAAGTTGTTGTTGACGAGCACACAACAATTGACGCTGATAGTGTAATTTTGGCTGGTGGATCTAAAGTGAGTAGAATTAACATTCCAGGTATGGAAAGTGACAAAGTTCTTACAAGTGATGAATTCTTAGACATTAAAGAAGTACCATCAAGATTAGCTGTTATCGGTGGTGGAGTAATCGGTTCTGAATTAGGTCAAGCATTTGCTACATTTGGTTCTAAAGTTACTATCGTTGAAATGGCAGATAGACTAATCGCTAATATGGATAAAGATGCGTCTGTAGCATTAGAAAAACAATTTAGAAAACAAGGTATTAATGTACTTACTTCAACTAAATTATTAGAAATCGTTGATAAAGGTCACGAAGTAGTAGTAAAAGTTGAAGGTAAAGAAGATGTAGTTGCTGATAAAGTATTACTATCTATCGGACGTGTTCCAGATAATACATGTCTAGGAGAATTAGCAGATAAATTTGAAATGGAACGTGGACGTGTTAAAGTTGACGAGTACATGGAAACATCTATTAAAGGAATCTATGCACCAGGAGATATCAATGGTACTAAGATGTTAGCTCACGCAGCATTCAAGATGGGAGAAGTTGCAGCTGAAAATGCAATGGGTCATTCTAAGAGAGTTGATCTTAAATCTACACCAGCAGCAATTTATACACACCCAGAGATTGCTATGGTTGGTTTAACTGAAGACCAAGCACGTGAAAAATATGATGTTAAAGTTGGTAGATTTAACTTTGCTGCTAACGGACGTTCATTAGCATCTAACCAAGGTGAAGGTTTTGTAAAAGTAATTATGGATACTAAATACAGAGAAATCTTAGGTATTCATATTGTAGGTCCAGTTGCTGCGGAAATCATCAACGAAGGTTCTACATTAATCCAAACTGAAATGACTATTGATGATGTAATGGATATAATTCATGGACACCCAACATACTCAGAAGCATTATACGAAGCTATGGCTGATTGCATCGATATGTGTATCCATGCACCTAAGAAAAAAACAAAATAGTATAAGTTTAAATATAAGAGAAAAGCGACTAACACAATGTTAGTCGCTTTTTGTAAGGTTAAAGTTATTATAATTTATTAGAATGTTCATTTTCAATTTGGCTATTAAAAAACTCTTCACGCAGTATTCCGTATTTTACTGAATCATAATAACTACCGTTATAGTACCTAACTTTGCGAAGTCTTCCCTCAAGGATTAATCCCTAATTTTTCAGCAAGGCGCATCATTCCATGATTACCACTCCATGTCGTTAGCCCCACTCGCTCAATCTCTGGATATTTGATAAAACAGATTTTTTATCCATTTTTTTAGGGCTGTTTGTCCAATTCCACAAGACCAGTAAGATTCATCATAAATAATAATACCGATTTCTAACCAACGTGTAGCAAAACATTCCCAATGACGTGTTACAATGCCAATTAATTTATTATCAACAAAAATTCCACAGCATCTATCGCTAAGATAAAATTCATGATGATTAGTTAAAAGAAAAACATCAAAATCTAGAAATTTATATTCATTAAAATATGGTGCGTTATATTTACTCCATTCTGGATTTTCAGAGGTATAAATAATATTATATAGTTCTTTTAAATTTTTCTTTTTATACGTTTTAGTTCTATCATAAAAATCTCCAATCTGTTACTATTTTACCATTTAAAATAAATAAAAGATAAAAAGATATGCCCAGAAAAAAAGAAGATATGAGCTGATAAAATGACATATAATAAGGTTTATGTTAAATTTATTAGAGAAATGTTAAAGGAGAGTGTGATGGATAAGTTTAGCGAGAAAATATCAAGTATATTTCTTTGGGTAATGAATATTGGATTATTAATAATAGGTATTTTTATTATCATTTGGTTTATTAATAGAAGCAAAAAGAAATCTTTGCCGAAGGAATGAAATTTCTAGTATCAGATGGAAGTTATCAAAAACTTTATCGAGGAAATTTTAGTATTCTTTTTTTATATTTTTGAGTTTGTAGCTCTTATAGTGAAATATTTTAAAAAAATAATTATCATTTTCCATTGAGGTACTTTATCTATATTGGAATAACTGCGATAGTTAGGCTTATAATAGTTCAGCATGATAATCCATATAGTGTATTAATTTGGTCGGGAGCAATTTTATTACTAGTAATAAGTTTAGCTATAGCTGAGAAATTTATAAAGAAAAATTAATGAAAATAGACTTTGAAGTCATTTTTGACTCCAAAGTCTATTTTATTATTTTGTAGTATATTTTCCAGTTTTATAATCAATCACTACTCCTTTTTGGAAGTTGTAGATAAAGACATTGTACTTTACACTTGCTCCGCTATCTTCTACAGACATAGCTTCCATAATAACGCCTTGAGCAACAAGATCGTTATCTTTAAATACAGGAGTAACACGATAGCGAACATGTTTTTTTGTTTTTTTAACATAATCTGCAACTTCATTTTCAAAAGGAATCATGTTGAGATTCATAAATCTTGTTCCAGTCATTAAATTTCTATTATTATCATTTTCTCCAGCTAGTTGAAATGCGATAAGGTGACAACGATCATAGACATGTTTTCCTTTATTATTTTGCCAACCGCTAGGACGAATATGTGATATTTCCCCCCTACGTTCAGTAGGCATAAGATCTACACCAATAAGACCATTAGCTTGGCCGACGCGCCCTAGATTATCTAGTGGACTGTAATTTTCAAAAGAGGTTGTTGATAAATCCTCTTTACTAAAATATGGATTGTTATTGTTTAAAATCTTATATTTAGTATTATCATTTGCTTCATTTTCACTTGGAGCAGTTAGTGACTTAATGACATCTTGAGGAATAGTTGAAGTTTCTTGAAATGACGTAGTAGAATTACCTTTATTAAAGGTATATCGACTTATGATAAGTGAGATAAGAATAATTATTAAAATTGAAATTATTGAGAATAGAGAAAACTGTTTTTTTCTTCTTTTAGCCATAGTATCTCCTTAATAATTTATTATATAAAATATTAAATAATTTACATCCTTTATTGAAGGTTGATTACCTTATAGTGTAATAAAATTTATTTTTTAAAATAATTAATTCCCATTGCATCTTTTACTTCATCAAGTGTAGCAGCAGCAACTCTTTCAGCTTTTTCACTACCAGCTTTTAGCATATTGTATACTTCAGCTTTGTCTTTAGCAAACTCTTCACGACGCTCTCTAATTGGGCGTAAATACTCTTGCATAACTTCGTTAAGACGTCGTTTAAGTTTCATATCGCCAAGACCACCACGTCTGTAGTGTTCTTTTAGTTCAGCTACCTCGTCAGTACGTGGATCAAAAATATCTAAGTATGTGAAGACAACATTTCCTTCAACTTTGCCCAGGATCTTCAACACGAATGTGATTAGGATCAGTGTACATTTTCATGATTTTAGCTTTGATATTTTCTTCACTATCTCCTAGATAGATACCATTGTTAAGACTTTTACTCATCTTACCTTGTCCGTCGATTCCTACAAGACGTGCATGATTTTTTGGAGGAAGTACTATTTCTGGAAGAACAAGAACTTCTTTATTATAAGTTCTATTGAAGTCTCTAACAATTTCACGTGTTTGTTCAAGCATAGGTTTTTGATCTTCACCTACTGGTACGTGAGTAGCTTTAAATGCAGTTATGTCAGCTGCTTGACTAACTGGATAAGTGAAGAATCCAGCAGGTATGCTTTCTCCGAATTTTTTATCATTTATTTCTTGTTTAACAGTAGGGTTACGTTGAAGTCTTGATACTGTTACTAAGTTCATATAATACATATACAATTCAGCAAGCTGTGGAATTTGTGATTGAATAAAGACAGTAGACTTAGTTGGATCAATACCAACAGCTAAATAGTCTAAAGCAACTTCTGTAATGTTTTGAATAACTTTTTCAGGGTTATCAGCGTTATCAGTAAGAGCTTGTTGATCGGCAATCATAATAAAAATATCAGTATCTTTTTCATTTTGTAAAGCAACTCTAGTTTTTTAAAGAGCCAACATAGTGACCTAAATGAAGTTTTCCAGTTGGTCTATCACCAGTTAAAATAATTTTTGTCATAAATAGACGAACTCCTTTAAAGTATTTTTTTCTAATTATCCTTTTATTATATCATAATATAAGCTAAGTTTGTTTGAAAAGTTCAATTCTTTTTATGAAAAAAATAAAAAGTATTTTTTTGTTTATGAAAAAAATGCTTTTTTTGTATTATAATAAATTATAAAGAAATAAGTTTTATAAACTAAGGAGAATAAAATGATATATATAGAATCAAAAAGTAATGATCCACGCTACAATACAGCGTTAGAGTTTTATGCATTTAATGAGCTTGCTAAGAAAGATGATGTTTTTATGTTATGGATAAATTCACCATGTATAGTAGTAGGTAAAAACCAAAATACAACAGAAGAAGTCAACCAAAGATTCTGTGATGACAATGATATAAAAATAGTTCGTCGTGTAAGTGGTGGAGGAGCTGTCTATCATGATTTAAATAATTTAAATTATACTATTATTTCTAATGGCCGCAGCGGAGAAGAGTTTGATTTTAAATCATTTTCACAACCAGTTATAGATGCATTGGCTTCATTAGGCGTAAAAGCTGAGTTTACAGGACGTAATGACCTTGAAATAGACGGACAAAAATTCTGTGGAAATGCACAATATGTTCGTTCAGGACGTATTATGCATCATGGATGTTTAATGTTTGATGTTGATACTTCAGTATTAGCAAATGCTTTAAAAGTATCAAAAGATAAAATTGAGTCAAAAGGTATCAAATCAGTTCGTTCAAGAGTTACAAACATTAAAAGATCACTTACCTAATCAAGAAATGACAGTAGCAGATTTCGTAGTAGCACTTAAAAAATATATGAGTGAAAAATATGAAATGACGGATTTTGTTGCTACTGAAGAAGATGAAAAAGCTATTTTAGCAATACAAGAAGAAAAAAACAACTCTTGGGATTGGGTATATGGGAAAAATCCAGACTTCAATATCAAACGTAATAGAAGACTTAAAACAGGTAAAATTGAAGCTAACATTATGGTAGAGCAAGGTGCTATTACGAGTATTAAGTTCTTTGGAGATTTCTTTGGAGTGATGGATGTTGAAGATATTGCTAAGAAATTGGTAGGGGTAAAATACCAAAAAGAAGATATTCAGAAAGTACTAGAGCAAATAGATATCAATTCATACTTCTTAGGAGCAACACTAGAAGAGGTAATAGATATTCTAGTTGACTAATTATAAATATAAAAAATTATAAAATGGGAGGAATTAACATGATAATTACAACAACACAAGATGTTCCAGGTATGGAAATAGTGGAGTATAGAGGACTTGCTACTGGGGAAGTAGTAGCTGGAATTAACTTTATAAAAGATATTGGGGCAGGAATTCGAAACCTTTTTGGTGGAAGAGTCAAAGGGTACGAAGATGAAATTATTCAAGCAAGAGCTGAAGCTTTAAAAGAATTAGAAGCTCGTGCAGAAGCAATGGGAGCTAATGCGGTTATCGGAGTTAGAATTGATTTTGATGCTCTAGGAGGCGATGGTAACAATATGCTTTTAGTTACAGCTACAGGAACAGCAGTAGTTGTTAGATAAGAATTTAAAACTATATATACAAAATTAATAGAAAAAAATAAAAAAATATAGTGTATAATACAAAGAAGTAAACTAAAATATGAGGGAAAAATACGATGAAAAAAAGTATTTAATTTTTAAAAAGATTTTTTTCTACCTTACTATTAGCAATTGCTTTGGTGGTTTCTGCTGTATCTGTATCAGGATGTAGTAAAGACGATAATTCTAATTCAAATTCATCACAGGCGACGTATAAAGTAAGCGCAGAAGAAAAAGAATATTTATCAAAACGTTTTGCTGATTTATCTAAGATTAATAATGAAGTAGTGGCGTACGTTTATGCTCCAGGAACAAAATTAGACGAGCCTGTTGTTCAAACTAATGATAATGAAACATATTTGGATAAAACTTTTGAAGGGAAAATAGTTCCTTACCTAGGTACAGTATTTATGGATGCTGACAATAATAAAAACTTTGGTGACAGATTAACTTGGTTATTTGGTCACGCGCGTGGAAGTAAGGTTGCAGACAATCGCATGTTTAATGACGTGAATTTCTATGATAAACAAGAGTTTATGGATCAGCATAAATATGTTGTGATTGAGACTCCAGAAAGAAAATATTATTATGAAGTAGCATTCTTAACAATTGTTCCAGAAACAACATCATTTTACCGTTTAGATTTCGAAAATGATGAAGATTTCCTAAAACAATTAACAAATGTTAAGAAAGATGCTAGAACTAAAAATGATAATGTCCAATTAAAAGGAAATGATAAGTATCTTGTATTGTCAACTTGCCGTGAAGAAGATGAAACAATTCGTTCAAATCTATATCTTCGTCTAATCCCAGATAATGAAATGAATGATTTCTTGGCAAAACACAAAGATGATCTTAAATATGTAGCAACAAGATAATAAGAAAAATAGTCTATAGTTTTTAAAAAAACTATAGACTATTTTTTTGTGTTTATTTTGGCATGCGTCTGAATTCTCTAGTTAAGAAAAAAATAATGAAACACTAAATGCACAAATATCAGTTATAGGTGTGGCATATATTATACCATCAATCCCAAAGAAATGAGATAATGTTAATAACATAGGCAATAAAAATAATCATTTGTTTAGTAAGTGCTACTGTAACACCAATTTTGGGTTTACCAATAGCAGAAAAAAATGTTGAACTAGAAATATGAATACCGTTGATAAAAAGTAAATAATAAGAAAAAAATCTCATATATCTAACAGCGAATTCAAAATATAGTTCATTACCATTACCGAAGGCAGCAACAATTTGTTTAGGAAATAGCTCAAATATTGCAAAGAATACTACAGAGATAATTATCGCGTATTTCATCATATAGTGCATAGTTTCACGTACACGATTGTAATCTTTTGCTCCATAGTTGAAACCAAAAATAGGTTGAGCTCCTTGAACGAGACCGATAATTATAGAAACAAATATTATATTAACTTTGGCTACAATTCCAGCTACTGCAATAGGTATATCATTACCGTAAATAGATTGTGAACCATAGGTATTAAGTAAGTTATTAGTTACAATTTGAATAATCATACTAGAGCCTTGAAAAACAAATGATGTCATTCCTAAAGCTATAGATATTTTTTAACAATGAAAAACTTTAGGTATAAAATCTTCCTTATGGAATTTAACACTCTTAAATCTAGGAAAATAAAATAATAGTATTGCTGCTGATATAAATTGGCTAATAACAGTAGCCCAAGCAGAACCAGCAATTCCCCATCCAAATCCAAAAATAAAAATGGGATTTAGAATAATATTCAAAACGGCACCCAATACTATGGCGTACATAGAATACTTCGGACTATTATCAGAACGAACCATCGGGTTGGTACTAATTGACAGAAGTAAGAAAGGGATACCTAAAGAAGAGATGCTAGCAAATGTTTTTGCATAAGGTAATATTTCATCAGTAGAACCAAAAGCGTACATAAGTGGTTCTAAAAATATATGAATTAAAATTGTTAAAATAACACCTATAATAAAAAGTGATGATACAGATGTTCCAACTACAGCTTTAGCTTTTTCTGGATTTCCTCGACCAAGTTCTAGATTGAAATTAGCGGCTGCTCCAATACCAATCATAAGACCAAGAGCAAGACATATAGTAGTTATAGGGAAAGCTATATTAGTTGCTGCATTTCCTAAATAACCAACTCCTTGTCCAATAAAGATTTGGTCAACAATACTATATAATGCGTTTATTATATTAGCTGTTATTGCTGGCCAAGCAAAGGATATAAGTAGTTTTTTTATAGGTTTAATACCAAGTGGATTTTCTATTGTAGAATCTTTCACATAAGCCTCCTAGTTAGTTTTTAATAAAAATAACTATTAAAAAAATTTTTAAACATTATATCTTATTATAAAGTAATTTTTCTACATTTTTAAAATAGGGATTTAAAAAAATTTTTAGCTCTTTATGAAAAATTGGTAATTGATTTTTTTAAAAATGATATTATAATTAAGCAGGGGTGATAAAATGTCGAGAGAAGAAAAATTAAGAACAATAATTAATACAATAGATATATCTGAATACAGTAAAACTCATAAAAATGTAAATAAGCAAGGTTGTCTTAGTAAGACATACAAAGATCCTCAAGATTTTTTTGGACTTGCCTCTAATTATTCAAAGAAAAAAATATGCGGATTATAAAACCGTTTCAGTTTGTAGATGGAGAAGGAATAAGATGTTCTATATATTTAAGTGGATGTTTATTTGCATGTAAGGAATGTTTTAATGAGAGTATTCAAAATTTTAATGTAGGGCAAGAATACACAAAAAGAAGTAGAAGATAAAATAATAGATGATTTAAGACATACATATGTTCAAGGTCTAACTATTCTTGGAGGAGAACCATTTTTAAATACACAAGTTGCAATTTCTTTAGTTAAAAGAGTACGAGAAGAATTTGGGATAGTAAAAGATATTTGGGTTTACAGTGGTTATACTCTATGAGCAACTTTTAAATAGTAGCGAGGATAAAAAAAGAATTGTTATTGCTTTTGTGATGTTTTTGGTAGATGGACCATTTATGATTTTTTAAAAGATTTAAGCTTGCGTTTTAGAGGTAGTAGTAATCAACGAATAATAGATATAAAAGAAAATCTACTAAAGATAATGTTGTTTTTATATTTAGAGTAGCAGGTTATAGTTAGTAAAAAGTATTTTGACAATAGATACCTTTTTGATAGAATAGATTATCACTAATAAGAGATTTTCAATATCTCTAATATTTTTTTAAAAAGAAAGGAGACTTGTAATTTGAAAAATATTATAGAAATTTTTCAAAAAAATGATATAAGGGAGATTTTTTTCGAAAAACAAGGACGTGGATAGTAATAATTGGTCTAATTCTATTACCTTCAATGTATGCATGGCCAAATATACTTTCAGCATGGGATCCATATGGTCATACTAATAATATAAAAGTTGCAGTAGTTACAGAAGATAGTGGTGCTGAGGTGAGCGGACAAAAAGTCAATCTAGGAGAAATTTGGTAGAAGGGCTTAAAAAACAATAAAAACCTTGATTGGCAGTTTGTAAAAAATAAGCAAGAAGCAGAAGATGGAGTGAAGATAGGAGATTATTATGCGAGTATAGTAATTCCCAAAAATTTTAGTGAAGATCTAACATCCGTAAGTCGAGGATTTCCTAAAAAGGCGACTATTGAATATACTGTTAATGAGAAAATAAATGCGATAAGTCCAAAAATAACAAATAGTGGAGCTTCAGCGATTGCGAATAATATCAGCAAATCTTTCGTAGAAATAGCCAATGGTGTTATTTTTGAGAAGTTACATGAGGCTGGAATTAAATTTGAACAAAATTTACCTTCAATAGAGAAGACGAAGGAAGAGATTTTTAAATTAAACGATAATTTCTCAAATTACGAAAATGTTCTATCTGAACTAATAGGTAAGACTGAACAGGGACAAAAGATTCTTAATACTATTCAACAGACTTTGCCGGATATTGATAGATTTGCTACCAATAGTATTATGTTAGCAGATAAGGCTGATATAACAATTAATAATATACAAAGTTTTAATGAGAAATTGCTGCCTCTAATTAGCAATCATTTAAAAGTTGTAGAAGATGTTTCAGGAGAAGCAAATAGTCTTGCTCAAAAAAATTCAAAGTAAAACCAGATAATGTAGAAGAAACAAAAGAAAAAAACTGAAGTTGTTAAATACTCGACTAGAAGCGGGAGAAGAAAGACTACGTGTTGTAAAAAAATATTTTTGAGTATTTAAATGAATTATCAGGAGAGAACATACTTCAAAAATCAATTAAATAAGATCAATACATTGGAAAAATGATTTAACTAAAGTTAAAGAAGTAAATAATAAAATTTATACTAATATAGATAACTATGATGAAATAGCAGATGATATTAAGAAAGATTTTGTTGATAGAACAAAACGTATTAACGAAATATCAACAAATATAGATAACAGGTTGAATGACGATATTGCTCCGCTAGTTGCTAAAGTGTTAACTAAAGCAGATATAAATATTAATGAAATCTCTAAGCTAATTATAGGAGCTCAAAATGAACTACCAGAAGTAGAAGCAAAAGATCTCAAGTACAGAGGTGAAAAATTCAAAGAGCTCATGCTAAGTTAATAACTATACAAAAAAAGAATTACCAGAAGCAAAAAGGAAAAAAATTAAAAAGCTAACCGAAGAGATTAAAAAGGCAGAAGCAGGAACAAATACAAATATGTTGTTTAATTTATTGAAAGTAGACTATAAACAACAAGCAGAATTTTTTGCAAATCCTGTTCAACTTAGTGAGAATAAATTGTACCATATTAAAAATTATGGTTCTGCAATGACTCCATTTTATACAGTGTTATCAATATGGGTTGGAGCACTACTTATGTCATCGTTATTAACTACAAAAGTGGAAGATGAAGAAGGTAAATATAAACCATGTGAGAAGTATTTTGGACGTTGGATACTATTTTTAGTAATATCATTGTTTCAAACATTGGTAATTACATTAGGAGATATGTATATCCTTGGAACACAAGCAGTGTCGCCATATAGATTTGTTTTTTATGGTTTATTAATATCGGCCTTATTTTCGTCTATCATATATACTATAGTACACCTTTTAGGAAATGTAGGAAAAGCTATTTGTATTATATTGTTGGTGCTTCAATTAGGAAGTTCAGGAGGAACCTTCCCAATTCAAATGACTTCGAGCTTTTTCAAAGCATTATATCCTAAAGTACCATTTACTTATTCAATAGGATTGTTAAGAGAAGCGGTAGGTGGAGTATATATACCAGCAGCCCAACGAGATATGAAAATATTACTAATTGGTATAGTAATAACGTTGATAAGTGGTACTATTTTAGTTCATTTAAAATCTCGTTCTAAAAAATTAAGCGCTGAGCGAGAAAAATCAAAATTATTCTTGTAAAACAAGAAAACTTTTAAAGTATTATAACTATGTACTTTAAAAGTTTTTTTATATTGTTAAAAAAATGGATTGTATATTATAACTAATTAGATTTGGTCTATATAAGTATATGAACAACCAGTTAACAAAATGAAAAAAATACATTTTTTTATGATATAATTATTAGAATATAAATCCTAATGTATAGAGGAAAAAAATTATGACAAAAAAACACTAGATAGAACTAAAGACATTTTTTTAGATACAATGCTTTTTAGGAAAAAGAAATATTAGTAAAAAAATAAAAAAACAACCAATAAAAACAAAAAGTAACAGTGGTTATAGCTGCCTTTTAGAAATATAACTAGATTAAAATCTATTTTTGGAGAATATTCTTAAACAAAGTTTTCAAGAGTTTGAAATTATTGTTGTAGATGATTCATCAAGTACAGAGGTAGAAGAATTCATTTCAACTTATGATAGTAGTAGACTAAATTATATAAAAGAAAACAACTTGGATCAAATTCATCAGCTAAAAAAATTGTGCTTTTAGAATTTGCCAAAAGGTGAATACGTCGTTTTTTTAGAAGAAAATATTAGACTAAAAACCTGATTATATTGAAAATTTATATGGTCTTGTAATTGATAAAAGTTTAGATATAGCTATTTTGACGAGAGACAATTATAGTAATATTTTAGGTGAAGCAGTTGTAACAGGTAAAAAGTATTTAGAAGAAGAGATTAAAACAATTTAAGAGTGATTTAGATTATAATTTGACATCATGTATGTTTAAGAAAAAGTTTCTTGATGTCTATAATTTAAGATTTCAAGAAGACATGTTATCTCTTGAGAATCTATATTTTAAATTAAAAACTTTTGATATAGCTGGGAAAAGTATGTCAAAGTTCACGTGTAGGATATATAGAATTAAAAGAAGAAAAAACTGTTCGTAATCAAGCGATGATTGATGCTTCAACACGAAGAATAATGTTGGCAACAGAAAAAATAGAAGAATTTAAAGCAGGTAAAAGCTATGAGAATAGTTTAAACCTTTTATGCGGATATTTATTTTTGATGTATTGCGAATGCACGATGATATGGCAGGAGAGGAAAAATTGCTTGAGCTTATAAAATCTAAAAAGAATTATTTTGAAAGCGATACTTTTATTAGTAAAGCTATGATAAATATGTCGCCAATATTATTTGCAAATTATTTAAATAGAAAGGATAGAGGATAATATGAGAAGAATATTACATAATGTATTTTCATATGCTTTTATCTCACTATTTGCGGTAGCATTAATTTGGGCATATGTAGCACCTTTTCGTGTATGAACGTATATTAAATCCTTTAGCACTATTATTAGGTGTACCAGTATTTTTTTATAATTTTTTTATTTATATTGTAAAAAGATATTAGCAACAGATGAACAAGGATTAAAAAAATATAATAGGATTATAGTTTTTAGTTTACTTGGTTTTTTTCAGGCAATTATATTATCGATGGATACATTGAATTTTTTTCTGATGGAGCAGAGATTGAAAATGAAGCACACTATATGCTGAATTATGGTAAATTTTTCTGAGAGAGATATTTTTTTAGTTTATCCTAATAATATTAATCCCACTATAATTCTATATTGGCTTTATAGAATTGCTGGATACCTTCATATATCAGAAATATGGACATTACATATTTTTCTGCTTTGCAATTACTTCTGCAACGATGTATTTAACATTTAAAACAGCAGGGAAACTATTGTCAAAACAAAAACAAACTATAATTTTAGGTTTAATGCTAGTATATATTCCATTCCAAATGTATAGTTTATTTTACTATTCTGATAGTTTGATGGTTATATTAGTAGCTCTTATTATTTATGTTTTGATTCCATCTGATGGAAGTTTTATTTTTTTAGAAGTAAACATATTATAGCTGTTGCGGTAATTGTAGCTTTTTGGTTGGAACTTAAGATCAAACATAATAATTATTATCCCAGCACTAATAGTTTACTTATTATTTTTCAAATGGTATAAAAATTTGCTATTACTTATAGTTACATTTGGAATATCTTTTGTAATTTTTGGCAAAGGTTTTGATATGTTATGGAATCATTATGGTTTCTTCCAAGATGCTGGATATAGATTCCCAATGCTTCACTGGGTTATGATGGGAATGAGTATTCAGGGAGGAAGTTATAACTGGCAAGATTTCCAATTTACGTATTTAAGTCAGAATAAGGCTGCGGATGACTTTGGTCTATTATTCAATCGACTGACGCATCGTCCTTTCTTCTTAAATTTATTAATGTTTGTTTTAAAAATCCGTGGTAATTGGAGTGATGGTACGATAAATTATACGAATGGTACACGTGCATTACGAGATGGAGATGGATTTTTATGGCAGTTATTCTATGGTAGTAATAATAGCTTCTTCATTTATATCTCACAGATGATATATGTAGTTATTTTATTTGGGATGGTATATTATATTTATAAGAGAAGAAAAGAATATATAACATCGTGTTTCTTATTCCAAATTATTATTTTTGGAGTATTTATGTTCCATTTAATTTGGGAAGCTAAACCACGTTATGTTTATGCATGGATGCCAATTATTTTTATCTTAGGAGCAAAAGGTCTAATATTATTTGCTGAAAGATACGAAACAACAATTTTTTTGATAAATATAAGAAAAAAATTATATATAGCATTTGCTATAGTGTTCGCATTACAAATAGGAAGTGATAGTTTTTTACGACCATCATATTCAATGAATTTAGACTATGATTCTCGGGTTATCAATGGAATAAGTATTTATGCAACAGATAACTATCTTCGAGATGGAATTGTTCGTGTGAATAGGGATACAGAAGTAGAGCAAACATTTAAAGCTACACGCAGTTTCAACTATGTTAGAGGATATATATCATCTTATGATGAAAAAAATAATTCAAAATATAAAGTTGAAATTATAGATAAAAAGATAATAAAGTAGTGCGTGAGCATGAGTTTATATATAGAGAATTATATTGGGAAATCCCGCTTCAGACTTATACACTTCGTTGGTATTTTGATGACCTTCCAGCAGGAGATTATAGTGTAAGATTCTCACAAATAGAAAGTGATAACAACGGAAGTATCGTAATATCAAGTGTTCCTAACGAAATGATAGATATGTATACCGCAGGAAAGCTCTATATCAATGGAGCAGACCAAAATAGAAAAGATTTATCACTGCAAATAGGACATCGTTATCAAAAATTATGGTGGTATTAATATAAAGACAATAGGCGAAATGATAAAATAAAAATTTTAATTGTTAAAGGAGATAAAACTGTGATATAATAAACTCATACAGATAAGGAGGTATATAATTATGGTAAATATTTATGATAAAGCAAATGAATTTGAAAGAGCATTAAGGAAAGTGATGAATATAAAGCTTCAGTAGCAGCCTCAGAAGGACTTTATTCAGATGAAGAAGCTAATTCATTGTATACAGAATTTGTAGGTAAACAAAAAAAAGAATTAATGGAAAGTTCTCAAACAGGAGCACAACCAACAGAAGAAGAATTAAAAGTATTTGAAGAAATTCAACAAAAATTAATGGAGAAATGCAAAATTCTTAGAATTTGTACATGCTCAACAAAAATTACAATTTTTTTAATTGAAGACTTAAATAAGATAATGTATAAACCATTAGATGAACTTTTTTTGAAAAAGTACGGAAATAATATTAGTAAAAGCCTAGATAGTGTAAAATCTATCTAGGCTTTATTTATATACATTTAATATTTTTATTTAGTCTTATTTTTCTATATAATCTATTAATTCAATAGTAAGATCATATTTTGTAAATGGAGTTATTAAATAAATTCCATTGAAGTGTTTTAATGCGACATCAAGTAGTTTTTTACTTTCTTCTAAAGCTACTTTTTGACAAAGTGCTTTATCATCCTTTACCTTTTCTAGTTTGGCTAAAAAATCTTCTGACAATTTGATTCCTGGGACTTCATTATGTAGGAAGATAGCATTATTATAACTAGTAATAGGCATAATTCCTAAGAAGAACGGTGTATCAGGATAATCAGCGACAAACTCTGCTAATTGTACAATTTTATCTGATTCAAAAACAGGTTGAGTAATAAAGTAATCAGCACCGGACTTAATTTTTTTCTCAACTAATCGTTTTGTTTGATAAATCTCGAACATTTGGATTATATGCCGCAGCAACTGTAAAGTTGGTAACTTTCTTAAGTGATGCACCATTGTATCCAAGTCCATCATTAAGTTGCTTAATAAAGGGTATTAATTTAAGGCTAGTTACATCATATACGCTAGTAGCACCAGGAAAATCTCCTAACTTACTTGGATCACCTGTAATGGCAAGTATATTATTGATACCAAGAAGATCAAATCCCATAAGTCGAGACTGTAAGCCGATAAGGTTATGATCTCGACACGTCAAATGTAGCAAGGTAGGTGTAGTAATATGCTCTTTTAATAAAGCAGCTGTAGCTAAATTACAAATTCTAGTACTTGCTAAAGAATTATCTGCCAAAGTTATAGCTTCAATATTTTTCTTATCTATAGCTTTTGCCCCCTCAATAAATTTATCTATATTTAGATGCTTTGGTGGATCTAATTCGGCAATTATCGTGACTTGTTTTTTTGCTTTATCTACAATTGTAGGATTATTATTTGCTACTCGAATAAGCTCTTCTTCTGCAGGAAGAGGGGTAATTATTTTTCTTCTTATCGGTTTTAGATTTTTAATACCTCGTTTTATCGCGCGGATATGCTCAGGGGTAGTACCACAACAACCACCAATTAATCTGACACCTTCTTCAATTAATAGCTTAGCACTTTGTTCAAAGTATGCAGAATTTTTTCTAAAACGATATTCGTTACCATGTGTAGTTTGGGTTAATTGCAATAAACTGGCGTTAGGATAAGCTGATAAATAACTTTGAGCAAACAAAGGAACTTGTTTTAGACTCTTTATCATATGATATGGACCCAAATGGCAGTTTAGTCCAACCACGTCAGCACCTAAATTAACAAGAGTACTTAAGGCATCTGTTACTTTTTCACCATTTTGAGTAATACCTGCTTCTAATAATGAAATATTAGTGATAATTGGTAGGTTAGTTAGCTTTCTTGCTTCAGTTAATACTGCACGAATTTCTTCTTGGTCATAATATGTTTCAAACAATAATGCATCGATTTTATCGGTTGATAGAAGTACTTTTACTTGATCAAGTGTTTCCTTGACAATAGTTTCTAGCGTTAGCTCGCATTCGCGAAGACCACGAATTGCACCGATAGTACCGAAAACAATAGTATTTTCTCCTGCAGCCTTACGTGCTATTTCAGCAGCTTTAATATTAATTTCTTCAAATTTATCTTCATAACCATAAGTTTTTAATTGACATTTTTTGGCAGCATAGGTATTCGTTTGAATAATATCAGCCCCTGCTTCAATATAAGCTCTATGAATTTTCTCTACAGAATCTGGATTAGAAATATTATTATATTCATGACAACTTTCTAAGCCGTTACCATAGAGAGCTGTACCCATAGCTCCGTCAGCTACGAGTACATCTTTTTCTAATCTCTCTAATAAGTTTCTCATATAAACCTCCTATTTAGCGGAAAGTTCATTTCTTATTTCTTTAGTTACCTCAACTAAAACTTCTAATGCTTCAATTGTTTCTTTTTCTGCACGAGTTTTTAATCCACAGTCAGGATTAATCCAAAACTGTTCTTTAGATAGTTTTTGAAGAGGACGTAAGATATTAGTACGAACTTCCTCTTTAGTCGGTACACGAGGTGAGTGAATATCATAAACTCCAAGACCTATTCCTAAAGGATAAATTGCTGTTTCGAATGCAGAGATTAATTCTCCATGACTTCTACTAGTTTCGATAGAAATGACATCAGCATCTAAAGCTCGTATAGAATCGATTATTTCATCGAAGTTAGAATAACACATATGTGTATGGATTTGTGTCTCATCTTTTACTGATGAAGTAGCTAAACGGAATGAAAATACTGCTTCTTCAAGATATTGTTCTTTTTTACTATCTCTTAGAGGTAATCCCTCACGAATAGCAGGTTCATCAACTTGGATAATTGAAATTCCAGCTTTTTCTAGAAGATCAATTTCATTTTTAAGAGCAATAGCTATTTGATTGAAATTTCTGCTTTAGAAATATCAGTTCTTTCAAATGACCAGTTTAGTATCGTAACTGGTCCAGTTAACATACCTTTTACAGGACGATTAGTTAAACTTTGAGCATAGGCAGTTTCTTTAACAGTTACAGCCTCAACATGTTTAACATCTCCATAAATGATTGGTGGTTTTACTCCACGAGAACCATATGATTGAACCCAACCAAATTTAGTAGAGGCAAATCCTGCAAAACGTTGACCAAAGAACTCAACCATATCTGTACGTTCAAATTCACCATGAACTAACACGTCAATATCGAGATCTTCTTGAATTTTTATCCAACGTGCAATTTCATCCTCAATGAATTTTTCATACTCTTCATTAGATAATTCACCTTTTTTCCATAATGCACGTTGAAGACGAACTTGTTTAGATTGAGGAAATGATCCGATAGTAGTTGTTGGTAATAATGGTAGGTTGAATTTTTTATTTTGAACTTCACGACGAACTTTATAATCAGATGGACGGGTAGAAAGTACATTTTCGCTAGATTCTAATTCAAGATTTCTGAAATCAGCTGCTTGTAACTTGTTAAAATCATTAACATGTTTCTCATAGGCTGCCTCTTCTTTACCATCTAATTTATTAGCAAGCAAGTTAAGTTCTACTAGTTTTTGATCAGCAAAGGCTAAACCATTTAGTAAAGTTTCTTCTAATTCTGTTTCATTTTTTGTTGTAACCGGAACATGCAGAAGTGAACAAGAAGGTTGGATTACTAATTCAGCAACATTTGATTTAAGCTCTTCTAATAATGCAGAACTATCTACGAAGTCATTACTCCAAACATTACGTCCATCAACAACCCCAGCAAAAACTTCTTTGTCTTTGAATAACCCAGCTTTTATATTAGCTAAATTTTCTTCTCTACCGTGAACAAAATCTAATCCAAATGCAACAGGTAAGTCTACAAGTTCTTTAGCTTCAACTAGAGCTTCAAAATAAGTTTGGAAGATAAATTTAGCATTTACTTCATTATTGAAATGATTATAAACTTTATGAGCTAGCTCTATGTAGTTTTTTCCTTCATCAGTAACGAAAATTGGTTCATCTACTTGAATATAAGTAGCCCCAGCATCAGCTAATTCTTTGAACACTTGTGTATAAAGTGGAACTAACTTATCTACAGCTTTTTCAAACGCTTCTTTATCTAATCCACTTGACAGAGCAACATATGTAATAGGTCCAGTAATAACCGGCTTTGCTTTATCTCCTATGATTTCTTTTGCTTCTTTGTATAAATCAAGAAGACGAGTATTATTTAATTTAGGGTTAACGTCTTTCCATTCCGGTACGATATAGTGATAATTTGTATTAAACCATTTTTTCAATGCAGATGCAACATTATCTTTGTTACCACGAGCGATATCAAAGAACAAGTCTACATCGACTTCTCTTCCTTCAAAACGTTTTGGAATAACGTTAAATTGAAATGATAAATCTAAAATATGATCATATAGTGAAAAATCACCAACTGGAATTAAATCTAAACCTGCATCAAATTGTTTTTTGATAAATTCGCGACGTAACTTTCCAACTTCCTCAAATAGTTCATTTTGGCGAACATTACGAGTCCCAATATCCTTCTATCAATTTTTTCCATTCTCTTTTTTTCTCCTAAACGTGGATAACCTAAACTTGAAATTTTTGTCATTAAACTTTCCTCCTGAAAATTTAAAAAAATTTTTGTATATGTTATAGAATTATAAAATAAAAACGCCCTTAAACAATAATCTAATATTGCCTAAGGACGTGCGTTTTTATACGTGGTACCACCTTATTTTTATGGAACAGTCTAAAATTATTTAACTCTTTTCCACCTCATTAAAATTTTTAACGCTGTTTTTGTGCGTAATTATCTAACTATCGCTCGATAATTAAAACTCAAAGACCATATTCAAAAAATTCATTAATCTCTTTTCAGCAACTGAGACTCTCTGGTGTAAAATCTTTTTCTACTCATCTTTTCATAGTTATTATATTAATTTGTATAAAATATTTTTTTATTCAGTCTTAAATACGACAAAAAGGGTAGTAACACAAGGGACGAAATGACCGTGTTACCACCCAATTTTATAATCTTAAATAAACTTTAATTTTACCTCTACGATTGTTAACGGTAATCAACCGAAACTAACTCATTACTACTCATTAGTTTAGCTCTGTGACCATTTACAATATACTCAAATCCTTTTTCACCAACCAAAAGGTCTCTAACAATTAAGTAATATTGCTCTTCACTTCATCGCTTTTTAAAACTGTTAAAGGAATATTAACATAAGATTTTTCTTTGTCAATACTTTTTAGTAAAAATTAAAAACTTTTTTCGGAATTGTCAGAAATCTAAGTGAAGACCATATATATTAATATATTTTTAAAGATAATAATTTTTAATAATGTCTATTTAAGAAATATTTTAAATATTTACTAATAGTTAGTTAATATCCATAAAGGTATACTGTATTCATCAAACAAAAAAAGTTTTGGTAATAAAGTATTAATAAGAGGAGAAAAATACAAATGAAAAATAACTTTATGAAATCAGAAAATTTTACAAAATGGGCAATAAGAAAAGTTAGTGTTGGAGTAGTATCAGCAGCTATTGCAAGTGGTATTTTTGTAATTGTAGGAGGTGGAGAAGCTCACGCAAGTGATTTACAAGATAAAGCTTCTGTAGTTCAAAATGTAGAAAATAAACAAATTGATACAGCTGTTGAATCTAAAGCACCTGAAAATAAAACAAATACTGTGGAAAAAGTAATAACACCTATTGAAAAACAAACAGTTGAAGTGAAAACTGATGTTACGGCTGAGAAACAACCTGAAGTAAAATCAGAACCAAGTGTTGAGGCTAAAGAATCTGACGCGAGCAATTTATTAAAATTTGCTAAAGATGTAGCGGAACCACAAACAACTCCAGTTGAAGTTAAAAAAGCTGTAATGGATAATACGAAAGATGAAGTTAATGTACCAGCTAAATACTTAGATAAAGCAAACTTCCCATGGACCATTCACAGCAGGAGTAAACCAAGTAATTCCTTATGAATTCTTCGGTGGAGATGGAATGTTAACAAGATTAATCTTAAAATCATCAGACTAAAGCACCATGGTCAGATAATGGATCAGCGAAAAATCCAGCATTATTACCATTAGAAAGACTAGGAAAAGGATTATACTTCTATGAAGTAGACCTAGAAGGAACAAAAGGAAAATCAGATAAAGAATTACTAGATTTATTAAAAGCTAATGGAACACAAAGCTACAAAGCAACAATCAAAGTATACGGTGAAAAAGACGGAAAAGCGGATCTAACAAACGTAGTAGCAACAAAAGAAGTGACTATAAATCTACATAAAGAAACTAAGCAAATGGATATGAAACCAGGTGAAGATATGATGCCAGAAAATATGACTATGGATTCTCATATGGATAAAGATATTACGCAAGATAATATGACTATGAATACTCATATGAGTAATGGAATGATGAAAAAAGGTATGCTACCAAAAACAAGTGCGGCACCTGAAGGAACAATGAGTTCAACAAATTCATCAAATACTGGAATACTAGGATTAATCATTGCAAGCTTCTTAGGTCTATTAGGATTCAGAAGAAAAAATAATTAATAAATAAAATAAACTTGTAGATTTTTATCGAAATAGTGCTATACTTTTTATTGTATAGTACTATTTTTGATAAGAGGAGTTAAATATGGTTAATAAAATTTTATTAGTAGATGATGAAATAGAAATAACGGAGATAAATAAACGATATTTAGAGCAAGGTGGATATGATGTTGATATCGCTAATGATGGTAAAGAAGCTTTTAGAGAAATACAGAAAAAAATAAATATTCTTTAATAATTACAGATATAATGATGCCAAATATGGATGGCTATGATTTAATCAGCGAAGTACAGTATTTAGATGAGGAACAACCATTTTTATTCATAACAGCGAAAACAACAGAGCCAGATAAAATCTACGCTTTAAGTTTAGGGAGCAGATGATTATATAGTAAAAACCATTTAGTCCAAGAGAATTAGTTTTAAGAGTTAAAAATATACTACGTAGAATTGAAAAAAATAGTAGTGAAAATATTTTCAACTCTAGGTGATTTAGAAATTAACTATAGTAGTAGAATTGCTATGGTAAATGATAGACAATTAGAACTAACCGTGAAATCTTTTGAATTATTATGGCTACTGGCTAATAATCCGGATCGTGTTTTTTTCTAAAAACAGAATTGTATGAAAAAATTTGGCAAGATGAATATGTAGAAGATGCAAACACGCTAAATGTGCATATACACTCTTTAAGAAGAATTTTAACGAAATATTCGACAAAAAAAACACCAAGTGTAAAAACTGTATGGGGTCTAGGATACAAAAATGGAAAAACAAGTTTAAAAATGGAAAAGGAAATATAGTATGAAATTAAGAGATTATATTATTGTTGGATATATTTTATCATTTTTAATAACTATTATGGCTGTTTTTTGGGCTTCAAATTTAATGTTAATTGAAAAAAAGATACATATTTTATAGTTGTGATTACAATAATTGCGGGGCTAATTGGAGCTACAATTAGTATTATATTATTAAAAAGGTGTATTTAAGTCATTACGTGTTCTAAAAGAGACAAACGATTAGTATAAGTGAGAAAAATTTTTGATATTAGTAATACTGTAGAAGGTCCTACTGAGTTTAGAGAATTATCGTTATCATTCAATGAAATGGCAAAAACATTTAAAAAGAAAGTTTTGAATCATTGGAAGAAAGTGAAAAAGAAAAAAATCCCTTATGATAGCCCAATTATCACATGATATTAAAACTCCTATAACTTCAATTCAATCAACGGCAGAAGGAATGTTAGACGGAATAATAAAAGGAGAAGAATATAAATATTATCTAGAAACAATTTGTCGTCAAACAACAAGATTGAATAAACTTGTTGAAGAATTAAATTATTTAACTTTAAGTGTAAAAGATACTAGTGAAGATGATAAAAATAAAACAATATTTTTTTAGACAAATTATTGATTGACTGTATGTCAGAGTTTAAGTTGCGAGCAGAAAAAGGAAAAATAGAGATATTTTTATTAAAGTTATTCCTGAGAATGCTAAAATAGTAAGTAATTACAATAAAAATACAAAGAATTATCGTGAATTTGATAGGTAATGCATTTAAATATTCACCAAGTGGTACAAAAAAATAGAAATAGTTGCTGAAATACAAAAATCAAGAATTATCTATTTCTATAATTGATGAAGGTTGTGGTATAAAAGAAGAAGAGATTGATAATATTTTTTAAAAGATTATATCGTGTTGAAGCATCAAGAAATATGAAAACTGGTGGTTATGGATTAGGTTTGGCAATAGCGAAACAGTTAGCCTTACAGATAAATGGAGACATATTAGTAGAAAGTGAGTATGGAAAAGGGTAGTAAATTTACTTTTGAAAAATTAATTGTTAATATACCGAGTATATAATAATGTATTTTTAATTGATTTGATTTTTTTGGAAATAACAAGAGAAATTAGATTTTCAGGATTTTCAAAGTTTTGACAAAAATAAATTTATTCAAGGTATAATTAAAAAAATTTACTGAGGAAAAATAAATATGGCAAATTCAAAGTATATTACACGTCTTAAGCGCTCAGAAGGGCAACTAAGAGGATTCAAAAAAATGATAGAAGAAGAGAGAGATTGTATTGATATAATAACTCAATTAAGTGCAGTTCGTTCAAGTGTTGATCGTGTTATTGAGTTACTAATAACAGAAAATCTTATGGAATGTATTAATAATCCTTTAGAAAAATCCTTAGAACAGAAAGAAAAAAATAGAAAAAAAGCTATAAAATATATAGTAAAGAGCAAAATAGTTTAAAAGAAATAATAAAAAGCCTTGTTCCTGAACTAATCTTAGGAACAAGGTTTTTTTGATGACGTATTAATTTTATATTACAGAGAATTTCAATATAGTAAAAATTTGGTTGTTTTTTTATTGTTTAATATTTTTACTTTTTGTTTTCTCCAGGCCAATTATTCATACCACCTTCGATATTTATTATATCGAATCCTTGAGCCTCTAGAAAAATCATATGCCCTAGCTGAACGTCCACCTGCTTGACATATTACATAGTATTTTTTTGATTTTTTTATCTAATTTAGTGAAATCTATACCAAGACTACTCAAAGGAAAATTTTTAGCAGAAGGTATATGACCCTACTTCATACTCGTGATTTTTCTCTTACATCGAGAATCATAAGTTCCTCATTATTATACTTTTTCATAAAAAAATCTTGCATTGAAATATTATTTTTCATGATCTCTTTCCTTTCAATATTAGTAATTTTTAGACTATTTTTTTCCTCTCCATGCATGCATACCGCCTTGGATATTAATAACATCGTAGCCTTTCTTTTTTTAGTTTTTTTGCTGCAAGTTTGCTTCTAGCTCCAGAGTGACAAATAACATATACTGTTTTTATCTGTTATTGGAGTAAATTGACCAATCTCATTAAGTGGAACATTTTTTTGCATTTTTTTATATGTCCTCTTCGAAATTCACCAGGTGTTCTTACATCTATTAATTGAATATTTTCTTTAAGTTTTTGTTCTAGTTCGATAGTAGAAATACTAGCTACTTTTGTGAATAAATAAAACATATATAATATACCTCCTAATATACCCTTATGGGGTATATTAAAACCATGAAATAAAAGATTTGTCAAAGAAATTGATTTAATTTTATATAGTAAGATTAATAAGTTAATAATAATATACAATTTATATAAAAATGAAAGTAATTTATTATAAATTAAAAATTTTTATAAGGATAATAAGATGAAAAATGAAAATTATTGATGAAAATAAATTTTTCAAATATTTGGGTGTTATATACTTGATAAAGATGAAAAATAGGAGAATAATGGAAGAGGAAATGACTTTCATTGTTTTTCTAGCAGTAGTGAAAATGATGAGGTTGGAATGATATGTAGTTGAAAATATACAAAGGTCAATCTGACTATCATTAGACCTAAAACAATAACTAATGAAATTATGAATCCATATACAATATCAATCTCTCTATTGTTAAACATAGTATGATATATCTCAGGGAGTAAATATCCCTAAAAAGGTAAATACGAAACCATTTAGTATATAACTCGTAATTTGTTGAGTACTGTCTATAGTTACTGCAGCATCACTACTTACAACAGTAAGTAAGTGAAGTTTTCTTTGGTAGTTGTAAACTAGAGCTGTAATTACGACAGCTACGATACCAGAGACACCAATATGTTCTGCAAGATAGAATACTATAACTGGTGTTATTAATTGAAAAATAACTAAAATATTAAATTCGTCAGCAAATTTTGTTGAGAATATAAACTTAATATAAGAGAAGGCTATCCCAATAATAAGTCCAAAGATTGCTCCACCTCCTGCAACTACTAAAAATTTATAACTAGCGTTCGTGACAGAAAATGTGTTAGTAAGAACTGCTGCTAGAGCTATATTAAATGATACAAGCCCAGAAGCATCATTAAGAAGAGATTCACCTTCTAATATAGCCATAAGTCCTTTAGGTAATTTCATTCCTTTAGTTATTGATTTAACAGCAACAGCATCTGTAGGTGATAAGATAGCAGCTAAAACAAAACATGCTGCCCATGGAATCATTGGAAGCAATAAATGAATTATGCTACCGACAACAATTACCATCACAAGAACTAAAAATATTGCCATATATATAATTGGTCGTTTGTCAGATATTCTTTAAGGACGAGTTGAACCCGTCAGTAAATAATAAGGGAGCGATAACTAACATCATAAACATTTCTGATTCAAACTCAAAATGAAGTGGGAGGTTAGGAATAAATGTTACCGCAGCACCAAGTATTATTTGGAATAAGGCTGCGGGAATACGTGGAAAAAGATTATTTAAAAATGAACCAAGTATTACAATTATGACAAATATACCTAGGGTAGTTAGTAATTCCATAAAAACTCCTTTGTGATTATTTTATTATTATTATTTGTACCAATGTATTTTTACAATTATTTAATATTAAAATCAACGATTATACAATTTTAATGAAGTTACTAATGAATATTGTAAAACATTAATTTTGATAGTTTTAGAAGAGGTGTTATTTGTTATTTTTTTAGAGGTTAAGTAATAGCTTCAGTACACGTCAATAGATGTCAAAATATTGATTTTTAATTGATTTTTTGATTTTTTTGAAACTCATTACATCGCACTATAAATCAATAAAAAAACTCTACCTTTTTTTAGATAAATATATCAGTTGGATATTGAAGTTAAGTCCTGCTATCATTTCGATGGCAGGACTTTTTAATATTTGGTACACTAACTCTTATCTATATTTTTGGTGAAGTTGAAGTTGACATCTACAAAGTTCAATGTTATAATATATTCAAAAATATATTTGAATGAGGTATTTTATGATTCAAAAATGTTGTTACTTCAATAATCCTGTATTCTGGGACAGCCGTAGACTTCACTTATTATCCTAATGTTATTTTTTTGCCAAAAGAAAAAGCAGAAAAAGACATCATTAACATCTATTTAGGACAATTTCTAGGCTCTGTTAGTCTAATATTGCTAAGTTTACTTTTTGCGTTTGTCTTACATTATATTCCTAGTAAAGAGATTTTAGGTTTGCTCGGTTTGATTCCAATTTTCTTAGGTCTCAAAGTTTTGCTTTTAGGAGATTCTGATGGAGAAGCTATTGCCAAAGAAGGGTTGCGCAAAGATAATAAAAACCTGATTTTTCTAGTCGCTATGATTACTTTTTTGCAAGTTGCGGTGCCGACAATATTGGTATCTTTGTCCCATATTTTTATTACATTAAATTTAGTGGATTTGATAGTGGCTTTACTTACATTTCTAGTCATGATTTATCTCTTGGTTTTTTCTGCCCAAAAATTGGCACAAGTCCCATCTGTTGAAGAAACTTTGGAAAAATATAGCAGATGGTTTATTGCCGTTGTTTATTTAGGATTGGGGATATATATCCTGATTGAAAATAACAGTTTTGACATGCTATGGACTATGTTAGGCTAGGAGAAAATATTATGAAAAAAGATAGTATCTGCCAAGTGAATATTATAAATCAACAAAATGTTACAACCGCAATGAATTACCTTGAAAAGGAAAAAGTCCAAAAATCACTTCGCATTTTAACAAAGTTTACCGATAATAAACAGATAAATATCATCTTTTACCTCCTTGCTGTTGAAGAACTCTGTGTCTGTGATATAGCCTGTTTACTAGATCTCAGTATGGCATCTGCATCCCACCATCTTCGTAAACTAGCCAATGAAAACATCTTGGACACTAGAAGAGAGGGGAAAATTATATATTATTTTATAAAAGATGAGGAAATCAGAGATTTTTTTAATCAACTAGGATAACAACTATTTTTACTACTTTACTATGATTATATATACGACTTATCTATGAAATTTTTTGATGAAATTTACTCACAAGAAATACCTACTCGTATCATGTTGATACTGTCAATAAGTATGTATAAACGCTCAAATAGAGTTACGGAGTATTAATCAAATAAGCTTTCGAGTGTGTCATAACGTTGGCCAAACCCTTTATGGATTCGTTGACTTTGCTTGAAATTATAATCTTCAAACAAAGTAACTAAGTAACGTTCCAGAGACTCCTCGTTAGGAAAAACCTTCTTTTTCGTTTGACGTTTGATTTCTTTATTAAGAGACTCAATGAGGTTTGTCGAATAAATGCTGTGCCAAATCTGGTAGTGAAACTGATAATATGCACTATTATAACCTATTTGTACATTTTTATTTTATCAAAAACTGTACATTCTTATTTTATAATTTTCAATTAGTAAGTCTAGGATCACCAGATTATGGTTTCCATTTGTTCCGACACACTCATGATTCAATGTTGCTTAATGTAGGTACAAATTGGAAAGAACTCCAAGTCAGAATGGGGCATAAGTCAATGTTAACTACTACGGATACTTGCGCAGAGTTAGCACCTCAAAGAAAGCTAGAAGTAGTCAGCATTTATTTAGATTAGATTGCTGAATTAACTTATTAACTACTCTAGCTTTCGCTCTACCTTTTGAAGGATAAATTCTCATAAACGTTGATATAACAGTATTTAAAGATTGCTGAAATAACATTAACAACCTTTACAGATATAAAATTATCGCCACATCTAAATATTAATACTTAGACATAGCGATTGATTTAATTTTTTCATATATTGTTAGTAAATTTACCAACTAATCACTTTTCCATCTTCTATTTTAATATCAGCATCATAAAGTTTGTTTAGAAGATTTTCATCGAAAAAGTTAGCGGCTTTATCATTTTTAATTACTTTGCCATCAAGAAGAGCGATAATATTATCACTATAGGCTAGAGCTTGATTAATATCATGCAATACCATGATAATAGTGATTCCTAGAGATTTATTAAGATTTCTTACAAGCTGCATTATAGATTTTTGATATTTTATATCGAGGAAGGTCGTAGGTTCGTCTAATATAATAATATCAGTGCTTTGTGCTAACGCCATTGCGATGTAAACACGTTGAAGTTGACCACCAGACAATTCATCTACACGTTTATCTCTATAGGTTTTTAAATTAGTTTTTTCAAGAGCAAATTCAATTTTTTCAACATCACTAGCGTTAGGTTTATAAAAGAAAATATTTTGATAAGGAAGACGAGCGAAACTAACCATATCATAAACAGTAATTTCTCTTGGAGTTTCATTCTTTTGATAAACAATCGCAAGAATACTCATAAGTTCTTTTTAATGAATATGAATTTAATTCTTTACCTTCGATTTTTCACGCTTCCAGAATTATAGTTTAAATTTTTTTGCTAATATTTTTTTATAAGTGTACTCTTACCACATCCATTTTTACCAAGTAGGGTAGTAATTTTACCTTTTTCAATATCTACATTGAGTTTTTTTCGAAAAGAGTATTTTTTTATTATTATACTTAAATGTAAGGTTATTAATTTCTATTATGTTTTCCATTAACTTACTCCTTTCTTAACTAAAATAATAAATGCAGGTCCACCGATAATCATCATTATTAAATCAGCAGGTATTTCGATTGGCGCGAAAATAACACGACCGATTGTATCGAATAATAGTAGAATAAACGCTCCAAGTAAAAGCACTAAATGGAATAGTATAGATATGATTTCTACCAATTATAATCTTAGCAATATGAGGTGTAATAAGAGCTAAAAAGACCATAATACCAGCAACAGCTGTAGACACAGAAGCAAGAGCTACCGCAACAAATGAGATTAGCAGGCGAATCATATTAATATTGATTCCTAGTGAACTAATAATATTATCATCTAAAGCGAAGATATTACATAGTTTTGCTAAGAAGAAACTGATAATTAGTAAAATAGGAATCCAACTTAATAATAATGAAACATCATCCCAGTTTTTTTAGTTCCTAAACCGACAGTTTTAAATGCTGATGAAGTAGTAGAGTTCGTTTTGGTTCATGTATTGGATAGAATTTAATATTCCTGTGAAGAAATAGCTAATAGCAATACCTATTAAAATTATTTTAACATTGTTTTTTGTTCTACCAGCTAAGTAATAAATAATTAAGAAACCAATGACACCACCGATGATAGAAAACACTGATTTAAACAGCAAAAATTGAGGGAATAATCCTAATCCTAAGTATAAAAATAGGCTAGCTCCACTAGAAACACCTATAATACTCGGATCAACAAGTGGGTTCTTCAATACAGTTTGTAGTAATAAACCACTTACACCAAGAGCAGCACCGACTAATATAGTTATAATAATTCTTGGGAAACGAACGTCGATAATTGCATTAACATTGGCGTATTCTCCAGTAAAGATACCAACAGCTAATTGTACGACGCTAGCTTTTATACTACCACTATTCGCTGCAAAAAATACTGTACTTAATAAAAGTAGAATAAGAACAGAAAAAGTGATTGTTTTTTTGTTGTTAAACATCAAGAACCTCCTTATATAGTTATATGTTTAGTATAACATATGTAGTTTATAATTTAAATTATGTAAAAACCAGAGGTAGCAATGTGCTACTTCTGGTTTTAAGTATTAGTTACTATAGAAAATATTGTATAGACTTTCTAATCCTTTTTGGTAATCGTATGTAGCTGTCATACCAAACATTGAGCTATCTAAGTCGATAACTTTATTATTTTTTACCGCATCAAAGTGTGACCAACTCTTATTGTTTTCAAATTCTTTCTTAAACATTTCAGTTACTGTCTCAGGCATAGCATGAGCAGTTCGTAATATAAAGTCTGGTTTATCGTTTAAAGCTGTTTCTAAGTTTAGATTTTTAAACTCTTCATTACCTTTAATGATATTTTCACCACCAGCTAATTTTACTAGGTTACCCACATAAGATTTTTCAGTGGCAGCCATGTAACTTCCAGGTAATCCCATAAGAACTAAAACTTTTGGTTTCTTTTTATTTGCGATTTTTTCATTGAACTTAGTGAAAAATTCATCATGTTCTTTTTTTAATTTATTGAATTTTTCAACTTTACCAAATTCTTTTGCAAGATCTTCTGTAATAGCGTATAATCCGTTAACACTACGAATATCTACAAATTTATAAAGGGATTTTATTTTTCTCGAATCCTTCTTTTATCCAGTCTTGCAAACTATCTGGAGCATATACAATAGAAGGATTAATCGACTTGATAACTTCCATATTTGGATTCATAGGAAGTCCGATTTGAACAGTGTTGTCATATCTTTTAGGCATACGACTAATTTCGTAGTAGGCACCCCTGCTAATTTAATATCAAGCACATTTGCGACTTGAGCTAAAGCTACAGAGTCCATTATGACACGTTTACCATTTTCCTCTTCAGATTTTTTATCTTTATTTACACCTGTTAAATCTATCGTTTCATTAAAAGCTTTATCAGCTAGATTAGGATCAGTTCCAGTAGTGTTACCAGCTTTATTTTGTGATGAACAAGCAGTAAGAACTAGAATACTGGCTAATAGTGGTGTAAATAGTAGGGATAGTTTTCTTTTCATGAATTATCTCCTAATTATTTTTTCTTTTTTTAAGAGCAAAGAAAGCTCCGGCAGCTATTACAAGAACTCCGATACCTCCGCCAACATAGTAAGGTACGTAGTTTGTTTCTTTAATAACTTCCATATCTAAGCCTTCATTTCCATTTTTAATAGTATCAGTATTAACTTCTACGAAATATCGAACTGGTCGATTCATAGGTTCTATATACATTTGTACCATAGCTAAGAAGTTTTCATTTGGCACTTCAAAACGATAATCAACATAGCTATCTTTATATTGTTCAATATGAACTTTAGTTTCAGTAGCAGTAACTTGTTTGAATTCTCCATCTTTTTGAAGAACTTTAATGAAAGGACCTTGTTCTTTACTACGTTGAACCCAATTCATTAGGTGAACACGTACAGTTGCGTATAATTTTCCATCTTTTGTACGTTGAAGCATAGCTTTAGACCAACGCTTTTCACCATTAGATTTTTGATTTTTAAGAGCTTCGTTTAAGTCACCACCTGCATTAATAGGAGAGATGACACCTTGAACCATACCTTCACCTATAGCAGTGTTTTTAGTCCCACCATCAGCAGTAACACCAGTAATAGGGTTTAGATATGAACCTGTAATGTCAAGGTTATAAAGACCAGGATTTTTTGTTTTTTGATCAGCTTTGAAATAGTCTTCTAATTTTTTAGCAACAAATCCTTCAGGTGCCTTATTCTCATCTTTTTTGTCTTTATTTTCTTCTTCTTTTTTCTTATCGTTTTCTTTTTTATCTTTATCTTTAGAATTATCCTCAGAACCCGATACTAAAGAAGCAGCTGACCAGTTAAATTTAATAATAGCATTTTGAGATGCATCACCACCCATAATTTGGTTCATGGCATCAACCGCAATTCTAACACCAACTTTATCAGGTTTAGCTTCTCCAAAGTTAAAGCTAAGAGTTCTTGGGTATGTACTAGTCCCTCCATCTAAATTAGTGTCATTATAAGAACTTGTTACTGAAGCAGCAGTTAGGCTTCCAGAAAAAAGTGGAGATGAATAAATACTTAGTGATAATAAGTGACCATGCATATTACTAAAATCCATCGGTGTGAATTGAACAGAAATAGTAGAGGTGTTATTATCATGAACGTTTACAGTAGCATGTGTAGCTAGTGCATTGTTCCCCATAGAAAGACGACCACTATTTTCAGCGTGCCATAGTTCCACAGGAACGCTATATACTCTGTCAGCAGCATGTACATTTTTAACGAAAGGAACATTACTAGATGTAACTATAAACGTTAATGTAGCAATAACTATCGTTAACAGTTTTAAAATTCGTTTCATTGTATAAACTCACTTTCTTTTGTATTATTTAATTTTTAATAAGAAAGACGGGAAGTTTTCCCGCCTTTTGGAGTAGATAATAGTATGCTTATTAGCGGGGTATTATCTTACTATTTTTCATTTTGTTTTCTTCTATAAACAATGAAGGCACTAATTAGAGTAAGAGCTCCTGCAAGAATTGATGATGATGTTTCTAATCCAGTATTAGATAGTCGTCCATTGTTTAGACGTCCACCTTTTGGAGTTAAAGGTCCAGCGCCATTACCAGCGGCACTTACTCCAGGTTGACCATCTGTAACAATAGCTTTTCCTTGTCTTTCTGTGGCGTTAGACCAGTTTAGGCTAAGAATTGCATCTTTTTTACCAGCACCCGGCATAATGCTTTCCATTGTTGGTACGAATACTGATACAGGAATATTAGTTAATTTCTCATTTGATGTGAAGTGGGTTTGAACTTGATTCATAGCGCCACCTGTGCTGGTAACAGGATATTCAGTTCCGTTAACCCAGAAGCGTTTAATACCGTCAGTTAGTGTTCCAATTTAATATCGTGGAAACGCACGATGTAGTGATATGTGTCGCCATCTTTATAAACTGTAATACCATCTAATGCTGCATTCCCCATAGATTCACGACCTGCTTCATATGCATTTAGTAGTGAAGCAGTTACGTTATCGTAGAAAGTAACTGTACGTTCTTCACCTTGTTCTTGAGTAGCTGCAGGAGTTTTTTTTGGAACAGGAGTAGTTACTACAGGTTTAGTTGTAGTAGAAGCGCTATTTGTAGGTTTAGTACCTTGATCTGCAGGTTTGTCAGAAGGTTGAGTATTTTTAGGTGTTTCTGCAGGTTTAACTGGAGTTGGTTGACTATTCGTTACCGTATTTAATGCATTGCTTAAATCAAATTTTAGAATCATTCTTTGAGTTCCAAATGTTTCACCAATAGAAGCCATAACTGGAACATAAACTTCAGTATAAGTCTCTAATTTATTGCTTGAATCGATCTTATTTTTATCTACATTATAGTTAACTGTTTTTGGATAAACAGTACGACCAGGAAATTCTTTTTTGTAGACATCTACGAAATTGTCAGTTTCACTGGCACTATAATTCTCAACTATAGTTGAGTCTTTAAACTCGCTATCTTGAATTTCTTTACGATTTTCATGAGTTTTATCACCGTCATAGTATTTTAAATTTCCTAAGTAACCATTAAGTCCACCAAATGTGATAGATTTGAATGAAACATTTACAGAGTATTGACCATTTTTTACAATTAATTTTGTTTTATCAATGTCGATTGCAGCTGCAGCCATAGAAGGACGACCTTCTTCGTAGAATTTAAGAGCCTCAGCAGTGATATTATATTCTCCATCAGGAAGATTTTTTACATCTTTTGATGCAACAACATTATTTTCTATAGCAAATGTAGTATTGCCTTGTGTAAAGTTTTCTACCACAGCAAAAGTAGAGATGATAGTTGCTACGGACAGAACTTTTAATAATTTATTTGCTTTTCATCTTATCTTGAATTCTCCTTATATTTCTTTTATACATGACTTTATACAAAGGGATAAGTTATCCCTTTGTATAAGAGTTTGTTTTTATATTATTTGTTATTTTTTCTACGTAATACTAAAGCAGATAGTAGTGCTAATACACCTAATCCAGCAGTTGCTGTTGCATTTAGTCCAGTTTTAGATAATTGTTTAAGTCCTTTAGTTGTAGTTTGAGAAGTATTTTGAGAAACAGTTTTTTCTACTTCACCGAAGATATTTTGTGGAGTTGCTTCAGCTTTTTGAGCTTTTTCTTTTTCAAGTCTTTCTTTTTCAGCTTGAGCTTTTAGCAGCAGCTTCTTTTTCTAATCTTTCTTTTTCAAGACGGTCAGCTTCAGCTTTTTGAGCTTTTTCTTTTTCAAGTCTTTCTTTTTCAGCTTGAACTCTAGCAGCTTCTTCTTTCTCTAATCTTTCTTTTTCAGCTTGGACTTTAGCAGCTTCTTTTTCTAATCTTTCTTTTTCGGCTTGAGCTTTTGTAGTTTCATCTTTGTGTAATGATGTTACTTGATCAGCTGTTAGTGGAGTAGCATTATCCCAATTGAATTTAAGTGTTGCTGCAACATTTGAATGACCTCTTAATGGTTTGCCGTCTACTGATACTGAGAATGTAATAGTTTTTTCAGTTAATTTTTCAGGACTTGTGAAGTGGAATACTTTTTCATGGCTTTCACCACCAAGATCAGTTCTTTCAGCTGCAGTACCATCAACAGTTAAAGTATCTACAGTTCCTACAAGAGGCCCGATATTTAAGTCTTTAAATGTTAGATAGTAGTTGTAAGTATTATTTACTTTTTCAACACGAGTTTTTTCATGTACTAATGCATCATTTGCCATTGAAGTTCTATTAGATTCATAGGGCATTATTAATTATAGCTGGAACTAAGTTATTTGCAGCTTCTTCTTTTACTTTTTCTGCAGTAGGGAAGTCTAAAAGAAATAGTGTTTTTCTGCATTTCTTTCTTCGAATCTAGGGGTTAGCTCCACCTCTAGTTTGAACACTGATTACAGTATCTACTTGAATTTTTATCGAAGAGAATCAGTTAAGATTTTTACCTTCTTTTAAGTTTAGTTGCAGCATCAACTTCAGTAAAGTTAACTTCAGTTCCTTTATAAGTAAGTTTAGAAACTGTAAATGGTTTATTACGTAGTAAGTAAGTAGAAGATTTTCCTTCTTTTACTTGAATTGTGTATTGATATTTATCTCCAACTTTTTCAACTTTTACATCTTTAACAAACGCATCTTCGTAGATTGAACTTGAATCAGTTGTTCTACCATTTAATTCTCCTTTAACAGTAGCTGGGAATGTAGTAGGAACTTTATCAGCAGCTACTTCACGATCAGGTACTGAAGGTTTAGCAGGTGTAACTTCTTTAGGTTTTTCAACTTTAGGGAAGTCTAAAGCTATTGTACTTTCAGCAGTTCTGTCTTCGAATCTAGGGTTTAGCACCGCCTTTTTGTTTTGAACATTGAATACAGCATCTACTTGGATTTTTGTCTAAGAGAGAATCAGTTAAGATTTTCCCTTCTTTTAGCTTAGTAGCAGCATCAACTTCAGTAAAGTTAATTTCAGTTCCTTTATAAGTAAGTTTAGAAACTGTGAATGGCTTATTACGTAATAAGAAGTTAGTAGATTTCCCTTCTTTAACTTGTATAGTATATTGATATTTATCTCCAACTTTTTCAACTTTTACATCTTTAACAAATGCATTTTCATAGATTGAAGCAGTACTAGTTGTTCTACCATTTAATTCAGCTTTAACTGTAGTAGGGAAAGTGTTAGGAACTTTATCAGCATCAACATTGTGATCAGCAGCTGTTGGTGTAGCTGGTTTTGGTTCTTCTTTTGGTGTAGTTGGTGCAGGTTTAACTGGTTTAGGTTTAGCAGGTGCAACTACGTCTTCTAATTTTACAGGTCTTTCCTTATAGGGAGTAGCTGTTTCATAGTATAGTTTTAATGTAACAAAGTGTGACATTAAAGCACCGTTAGGATATGGAGCAGTACCATCTAATTGAATTTTTTCTAATAGTTTATCGGTAGTGATTGATCCTTCTTTTACTGAAGTATTACCGTTTGATGCCAAAGTAGTTAATGGAATATCTTTACCTTGATATGCAACTTTGTGTAATTCGAATGGATAGAATTCTCCACCTACATCAGCAAGACCTTTTTTGAATCTTAGAGTATATTTGTATTTATCTCCAACTTTTTCAACTTTAACATAGTTATCTAATGCAGAACCGTATAATGACTCTTCATCGTTGTTGTTAGCATTTCTTAAATGTCCTTGAACGTGGATAGGGAAGTCTTTTTTAATAGTTCCTTTGTATTCAACGTCTTTGTTAGGATTTTCGTAAGTTGCAGCTTCATAGTTATTAGCTGTTACTTTTTTTCTAGCTAAAGATGATAAATCAAATTTTAAAGTCATTTTTTGAGTTCCGAAAGCTGGATTAATTGAAGCCATAACAGGAACAAACACTTCAGTATATGTTTCTAGTTTATTATTTGAATCGATTTTATTTTTATCTACATTATAGTTAACTGTTTTTGGATAAACAGTACGACCAGGAAATTCTTTTTTGTAGACATCTACGAAATTGTCAGTTTCACTGGCACTATAATTCTCAACTATAGTTGAATCTTTAAACTCGCTATCTTGAATTTCTTTACGATTTTCATGAGTTTTATCACCGTCATAGTATTTTAAATTTTCCTAAGTAACCATTAAGTCCACCAAATGTGATAGATTTGAATGAAACATTTACAGAGTATTGACCATTTTTACAATTAATTTTTGTTTTTATCAATGTCGATTGCAGCTGCAGCCATAGAAGGGCGACCTTCTTCGTAGAATTTAAGAGCCTCAGCAGTGATATTATATTCTCCATCTTTTAAAGCTTTAACATCTTGTGCTACAGTAGCTGGTTCTTCAGCGTTATGAGCTGGAGTAGTGCTGTAGTTGATGTAGAAACTGAAGTTGTAGGTGCAGTTGTAGTGTTGCCGGCGTTGTAGTTGTTGGGACAGCTGCAGCAGAATTGCTTGCAACAACAGGTGTTTCTGCTGCAAAAGCAAAGTTATCTTGATCATATGCTTCGATTGCCGCAATTGCTGAGAATATTGCAGTCGCAGACAAAACTTTTAATAATGTTGTATTTTTCATATAAGTAAGGTTCTCCTTTATTATAAATAGACTGATTATTTTTTAATCTTTAACATTATTATATTACAAAAGATTAAAAATAAAAGATAAAAATGATAATCAGTCTCATATAATAGCTAAAATAGGCAAAATTCACTACAAAAATTTTCATAGTTAGTTCATAATTTAGACACAATGTTAGTGTTTTTTATTTTATAAAAATATAAAATATTATTATTAAAAACTTTTTGTATTAAACCAATATCATTTATACTAAAGTTGTAAACCCTTAAACTAATTTGTTGACATTTATTTTTCTGTGCTACGATTTGAAAAAGTAAATAGAATAAAATCACTGGGGGAGCCTGTAGGCTGAGATAACACAGTTAGACCCTTTGACCTGATCTAGATAATGCTAGCGGAGGAAATGTGAATGGATATAATTAGGATTATTCTAGAAAGAATAATCTCGTATTTGTAATATATTTTTCATAGTTCTCTTACGTTAGTAAGGGGCTTTTTATGTATCTAAAGTGATATTATTTTTATACTCAAAAATTAAAAATACGGAGGGGGATATACCTATGAAACTTATTACTGAAATTATGGAAGAGAAGGCATTGCCGATTGTTGATAAAATATATAATGATGGCTTTTATTCAAGGCTTAGTTCATGCTAATTTATCTAAGGAAGCAGTTGTGCATTACCTAAAAGCTGATGCTCTTTATTTGGCTAACTTTAGTGATATTTATGCAATGTTGTTAGCAAAAAGTAATGATAAAGTTGAAAAAAACTTTTTCCTAGGTCAAATTAATTTTGTATTAAATGAAGAAATCGCAGCTCATAAAAATTTAGCTGATTATGTAGGTGAAGATTACCATGAAATTATAAAAGGAGGAGAGTGGTATCCGTCTGCAGATCATTACATTAAAGCATATGTACTATAATGCTTTTTGCATTTTGGAATGGCAGAAACATTAAGTGCAATGGCACCGTGTCCTTGGATTTATAAGATGGTAGCTAGAAAAATTCTTGCAAATCATAACTTAGCTGAAGATCATCCTTTAAAATTCTGGGTAGAGTTTTATGCTGATGGTCTAGTAGATGAAAGTATTAACAGAGTATTATAAAAATTATTAATCGTGAAGCTGAATTTATGAGTGAAGAAGGAAAAGCCCGTCTTGTTAAAAATTTCCTAGAAAGTTGCGAACATGAACGTCGCTTCTTCAACATGGCTTATACACAAGAGCGTTGGGATTTAGAGGTGAGATTATGACAAAACTAAATATTGCATTAACTATTGCAGGAACAGACCCAAGTGGTGGAGCAGGAGTCATGGCAGATTTGAAAAGTTTTTTCAAGCAAGGGGAGTTTATGGAATGGCTGCTATTACAAGCGTTGTAGCACAAAAATACCCTTGGAGTTCAAAAATCTGTAATTTAGATTTGGAAATATTTGATGCACAACTAAAAAGTGTTTTTGACGATATTCCCCGCATGCTTTAAAAACGGGGATGATTCCAACATTAGAGCATATGGAAGTAATAGAAAAGTATTTAACAAATGAGATTCATATGTACTAGATCCAGTAATGATAGCAACGAGTGGAGATAGATTAATTGATGAGAAGGCACAAGATGCTTTAGAGCAAAAATTATTATCTAAAGCGACAATTGTTACACCTAATATTCCAGAAACTCAAGAGATAGTCGGTTTCAATGTGGTGACTGAAGAAGATATAGATAGAGCAGGAAAAATAATTTTAAATGAATTTGGAAGTGAATCGGTTCTTATAAAAGGTGGTCATTTAGAAACAGCTACCGATTATTTGTATATAAAAGATGGTACAAAGAAAGTATTCACGAGTGAGAAATTTCAAACAAAGCATACACATGGGACAGGCTGTACACTATCAGCAGTAATTACAGCAGAACTAGCTAAAGGAAAAAGTATAGAAGAGGCAGTAATAATAGGGAAAAATTTATAACAGAGGCTATTAAATATACTCCTGAACTAGGGCATGGAAATGGACCGGTAAACCATTTTGCATATAAGGATTAGAAATAAATAATTATATAAGGAGAATAAGGATGAGTAGCTTAAGATTATTAAAAGAAAAGAATCCATTGGTTATTTGTATAACAAATGATGTAGTTAAAAACTTTACTGCCAATGGGTTGGTAGCATTAGGGGCTTCACCAGCTATGAGTGAATATAAAAAAGATTTGGTAGATTTACTAAGATATGCAGGTGGACTTTTAATAAATATAGGGACGTTGACAGATGAAAATTGGAAGTTATATCAAGACGCATTAAAAATTGCAGAAGAGTACAATGTACCAGCTGTATTAGATCCAGTTGCTTGTGGAGCTGGAGAATATAGAAAAAAGGTAGCTCAAGATTTAATTACTAATTATAAATTATCTGCTATAAGAGGAAATGCAGGAGAAATAGCGGCTCTTATAGGAGGGGATGTCGCTTCTAAAGGTGTAGATAGTGCCACAGTAGAAGATATAGGAGCATTAGCTTTAAAAGCTAATAAGGAATTAAATATACCAATAGTAGTTACGGGTGAAATTGACGCAATAGCAGCGGATGGAAAAGTAAAATTAATAAAAAATGGTAGTGCTATGATGCCAAAAGTAATAGGAACGGGTTGCTTGTTGGGCGCAGTTGTTGCCAGCTTTGTAGGTTTGAATAATGATATAATGAAAAATCTAGAGACTGCAATGCTAACTTATAATATAGCAGGTGAAATGGCAGAAAAACAACCACGTGCGACTTTACCAGGGACTTTTAAAGAAGAATTTATCAATGCTTTATACACAGTTTCGGATAGTGATATTGAAAAATATAAAAAGGTAGAAGAATATGTTTAATAAAAGAAATATTAAAGCTATATTTTTATATGTGGAACGACAACATGTAATAATAAAAACTTAGAACAAGTAGTGGAAGAAGCACTTCTGTGGAGGAATAACAAGTTTTCAATTTTCGAGAAAAAGGAGACAGCGCACTTGTAGGTTTCCAAAAAGAAGAATTAGCAAGAAAAATTCAAAAATTATGTAAACTATATCAAGTACCATTTATTATAAATGATGATATAGAACTTGCAGTAAAACTTGATGCAGATGGGGTGCATGTTGGTCAGGGAGATGGAGATGTTGAAAAAATTAGAAAGTTACTTCCGGATAAAATAATAGGTTTATCAGTTGGAAAATGAAGAGGAGCTAAGAGAATCTAAAATAGAATTTGTAGATTATATAGGAGTTGGGAGCCTGTTCATAGTACTATCTCAAAAATGATGCGGGGGAGCTATAGGTTATAAAGGGTTAAAAATGCGTAAAATTAGCTCCTGAGATACCCATAGTCGCAATAGGGGGGATAAAAAAAGAAGATATTAAAAATATAGCAGCTATCGGAGTAGAAGGAGTATCTATTATTTCAGCAATTTCTTATTCAGAGAGTATAAAACAAACAGTAGAGCAGATGATTAATGAATATAAAAATTATGTGGAATAAGATAAGGTTATATAGTTTCTATTAGAATTTGCCAAACAAGGTGTTTTCAAGTATAATTAGTGTATAAATTATTTCGCTAAGTGAGGGCTAAACTTATGAAGGATATAGTATTAATTCATGGCACATGGTGTGACGGAAATGTTTGGGGAGAGTTCAAAAATAAATTAGAAGAATTAGGACTGCGTGTTCATACACCCTCATTACGCTATCATGATTTGCCTTATGAAGAAGTAGAACAAAAAGTGGGACGTGTAAGTTTAGGAGAATACACAGATGACATTGTAAAATTAGTAGAGAGTTTAGAAGAACCGCCTTTAGTATTAGGTCATTCCTTAGGTGGATTAATAGCACAACTTGTTGCTGAAAAAACAAAGGTTTCTGGACTTATATTAATGGGAACAGCTCCTGCAGCAGGAATATTTGCTTTTTATCCGAGTATGGTAATTTGTTTCTATAAACATTTCTTACGATGGGGATTTTGGAAAAAACCTATGCCACCGTATAAACATGCATTTTGTGATTATTGCATGAATAATCAAGATCCAAAAGACAAGGAGCTAGAGTTTGCTAAACTAGTTCCAGAATCAGGATTCACATATTTCCAAATGGCACTACCTTTTTTAGATAAACAAAAAGGAGCTTATGTTGATTTTAATAAAATACATGAACCAGTGCTTGTAATCACAGGAACTGATGATCGCATGGTTAGTCCGAACATTGCTAAAGCAACTGCAAAAAGATATAAAAATTCTAAACTAGAAATCATACAAGGTTCAGATCATATGTATGAAGCACCAAAATTTAGAGATGTTACTGTAAAAATAATAGATACTTGGTTAGAAGAGAATTCATTAAAAATTAATATAAAAATTAAAAACTGTTACAAAAGAATAGTGCTTACTAAAAATAATTGAAAGCTCTTTTTAACAGTTTTTAATTTTATTTTCTTTTTGTCCTTTATACGCATACAGTTGTAACTTGTAAACGATTCCTAAAAAAGTAAAACTCAAAAATATTTTTATAAAAAGTGTTGACATGATAAATGTTATTATCTACTCAAGTTCAAAAATTACCGATATTCAAATAAGTATCATATACGAACTTTTACAGAGAGTGTGAGTAGGTGAAAGCACACAATGCAGATGATATGAGAAAATGGTTTGAATGGTAAAAAAGTGAGTTTTTAAAACACAAGCTTTTTCGTAGGCGTTACGTTACAAACGCACATTATTCTGGATAATTCTAGACGTATCCATTGTAGTGAAATGAGTTCGTATTTACGAAAAAGTAAGGTGGTACCGTGAAATTAGTTTCGCCCTTATTCTCTTAGGAGGATAAGGGCGTTTTTATTTTACTTAAGCTCGAACAACAAATTATAATCTAAACAATAAAAAGGAGAAAATGATAATGAAAAACTATTATTATTAGTAACAAGCTTTTGTGCTTGGATTTGTATTAATCGGATGCTCTAGTGCATCAAAAGAAGAGAAAAAAGGAATTGATGTTGAAAAACTAGATCCTAAAAACCCTGTAACTATAAAAGTAGGGGCATCTAATGTTCCACACGCAGTATATTAGAACATGTTGCACCGCAACTTGAAAAAGAAGGTATCAAACTAGATATCATTACATACCAAGACTACTATATTCAAATAAAACTTTTAAATGACAAAGAAATAGATATTAACTATTTTCCAACACGTACCATTCTTGAAAAACGCTATAAAAAGAAAAATGGTTATAAAATTGAGGACGTTGGTGCAGTTCACTTAGAGCCAATCGGTCTTTACTCTAAAAAAGTTAAAAATGTTAAAGATCTTAAAGATGGAGCGAAAGTATTAGTAAGTAATAACAAAGCTGAATGGGGAAGAGTTCTTAAACTTCTTTCAGCAGAAGGATTAGTAAAAATCAAAGATGGAGTAGAACCAGTTAATGCTACTTTTGATGATGTAGTAGAAAACCCTAAAAACTTAAAATTCAGTTATGAAAATGATCCAGCATTAATGACTCAATTCTACCAAAACGGAGAAGGTGATTTAGTATCAATCAATGCTAACTTTGCAGTTGATGCAGGATTAAACGCAGCAACTGAACCAATCTTAGTGGAAAAAGCTACAGATGATAACCCATATGGAAACATTTTAGCAGTCCGTCAAGGTGATAAAGATAAACTAGTTGTTAAGAAAATTTTAGCAGCATTAAAATCAGAAGATACTCAAAAATTCATTAAAGAAAAATGGAACGGAGCAGTATTACCTGTTAAATAAAAGTAAATTATAAAATAAAAACAAAAAGGAGAAAATGATAATGAAAAACTATTATTATTAGTAACAAGCTTTTGTGCTTGGATTTGTATTAATCGGATGCTCTAGCGCATCAAAAAGAAGAGAAAAAGGAATTGATGTTGAAAAACTAGATCCTAAAAAACCCTGTAACTATAAAAAGTAGGGAGCATCTAATGTTCCACACGCAGTATTATTAGAACATGTTGCTACCGCAACTTGAAAAAGAAGGTATTAAACTAGATATCATTACTTATCAAGATTACTATATTCCAAATAAAACTTTAAAATGACAAAGAAATAGATATTAACTATTTCCAACACGTACCATTCTTGAAAAATGCTATAAAAGAAAATGGTTATAAAATTGAGGATGCTGGTGCAATTCACTTAGAGCCAATCGGTCTTTACTCTAAAAAAGTTAAAAACGTTAAAGATCTTAAAGATGGAGCGAAAGTATTAGTAAGTAATAACAAAGCTGAATGGGGACGCGTTCTTAAACTTCTTTCAGCAGAAGGATTAGTAAAAATCAAAGATGGAGTAGAACCAGTTAATGCTACTTTTGATGATGTAGTAGAAAACCCTAAAAACTTAAAATTCAGTTATGAAAATGATCCAGCATTAATGACTCAATTCTACCAAAACGGAGAAGGTGATTTAGTATCAATCAATGCTAACTTTGCAGTTGATGCAGGGATTAAACGCAGCAACTGAACCAATCTTAGTGGAAAAAGCTACAGATGATAACCCATATGGAAATATTTTAGCAGTTCGCCAAGGTGATAAAGATAAACTAGTTGTTAAGAAAATTTTAGCAGCATTAAGATCAGAAGACACTCAAAAATTCATTAAAGAAAAATGGAATGGAGCAGTATTACCTGTTAAAATAATATTAGCTAGTAACACTATAAGTTCGTATAGAAAGCAAATTCCAAAAATAAATATACCTATATTTAGATATAAGCATGTTAATATCTTAAATAAACTTTAACGAGTGACTCGGAAAAATTGATTTGAAATCATGATTTTCGGGTTGTCTTTTTTTATTGTTTAAAAATAAGTATATATTATAATAGTAGAAAAATAAAATAAGGTAGAATACTGCTATTGTATATGATAAAAATAAAAAGTGTAGGGAGTTTTAAAAATAGGGAGCGATATAATGGAAACTTTATATTTATAATATTGCTATTTTTAGCTGATAGGTCTTATTTTTTGCTAGTGCAACTAAATGTCTAGTCGATAGTGAAGAAAAAAAGAAGTTTTTGACTAGACGTAGTCGATGTTCGACTTGTAAAAAGAATTGAGTTTTTCTAGATTTAATTCCAATAGCAAGTTACTTATTTTAATAGGGGACGATGTAGTTACTGCAAAAAGTAGGATACCTTTTGATATCTTTTTATATGAATTTTTTCACATTAATTGTTTTAATTTTTATTTTATTTTTAATAAGTATTTTATTTTTCTAAATTTATTTTTATATTAGCATTCTAATATATCTAATATTTATAGCGATAGAAAGATGTTAGATGTTTAGAAGTAGTAGATGAGTTATTTTTATATTTTTTGTTATTGAATATAGGATTATTAATCTTTAATTTTCATTTTTTGATATTTTTGAATGGTCACTATTAGTTGTAATCTATCATATTTTTATACTTTATTACACGAGGAAGTCTAGGTTATGGAGACATAAAAGTTTTTGTGTTTTAGTACTTAATCTAAATTTTTGAAGGGATATATTTATTTGCTTTTACATTTTGTATGCAGGATTTTTTGCATTAGGGATACTTGTTTTTAAGAAAGTAAAACGAGGGACAAAAATTCCATTAGTACCATTTATAGCATTGAGTTATTTTAGCGTACTTTTTAATAAGGGAGGGAATACTATGGTAAAAGGATATACGATAAAAAGAATTTTTGTAAAGAAGATAGACCACGAGAAAAGTTGAAAAGATATGGTGCATTTTCTTTAAGTGATAAGGAAGTTTTAGCTATTTTACTTAGAACAGGAACAAAAAAATAAAAAAATGTTATTGAGCTAGCTTCATCAATATTAGAAGATGTTGGGAGGGTATAACAAAATTACGAGAAACAACGTTTAATGAACTTGCAAAACACAAAGGAATAGGCGAGGAAAAGCGATTCATATTTTTGGCAAATATTGAGTTTGCACGGCGCATTTATTCAACTGATATACCGGATATAAAATGCAATAATCCGGAAGTCATAGCAAGTTTTTTAAAATCATCCTTAGAAAATTTAACACAAGAATTTTTTATTGTTTTAGATATAGATACTAAAGGGAAAATCTTAGAAAAAGAGAGGTATTTAAAGGAAGCTTGGCAATGTCGGTAGTACATCCTCGAGAAGTTTTAAAAATGCAATAAAAAAATAGTGCAGCAAGTATCGTTTGTGTACATAATCACCCAAGTGGAGATCCTACACCTTCAATAGAAGATTTGCTTACTACAATTAATTTGCTGGAAGTTGGGGATGTAGTAGGAATAGAAATGCTAGATCATATTGTAGTGGCTAAAGAAGGCTATGTTAGTATAAGGAAGATTTTTAAACTATTTTAACTTAGAGAATATTGATTATAAAAATAAAAAGAAGTTACGAGGGAACAGTTGCAATATATTATAAGAAAATATAAAATTACGAGTAACTATTAATATGAACAAAAGGATAATATATATATTAATTGCTATAGAAAATGGTAATGTAGAGACTATACCCTGATGGTATACAATAGAAGTATTAATAAAAAAAGGTTAATATGAAAATAATGTAAAAAGCTATTATTAAGACAATAATACATTCTATAGTTGAAAACATTAACAGACAATATATAAAATTTATGATATTATTTTGAAATATATAGCAAGTATATATAATACAAGTATAGTATTATTATGTTTTTATTAAGAAAGCAGGTAATGGATATTTAGTAATATAATATATTTATTCGTATATTTCTTATCTTATGAATGCTAGTAATTAAATTTTTATAGTTAATTTAGGAGGATAAAAATGAAAAAGAGTATTAAGAGAGTCATATAAATTTTTCGCACAAAAAAACTCACAATGGGAGCTTTTTGACAGTAGGAGTAATATTACTACCTTTAGTGTCAAACAATGTGTATACAGAAAAAGTTATTGCAAATTATTCTAACAGTAGTTCAATTACTGCTGAAAAATAATGCTCAGTTAGATAAAAGTGTTAGACATGCAATTTATGCCAATAATTTTTAATAATACAAATCCAAATGTTCCAATGTTAAATGATGGTATACAATTCTCATCAAAATATACAGTTATTAATAAAGAAACTAATCAAGTTGAGTCATCAGGGCTTTCTATGAAAAACCTTGGGACGTACTATATAAAGCTATCCCTCTAACTTATGCTAATGGAGATGTTGTTGATACAAAATTATATTCAGAATTAACATCAATAAGTAAGACAACAAATACAAGTAATGAAGTTAAACAAATTGATCAAGAAATTACATTTGCCAAAAGTGGAGATGTTCAAATAGATGCTAGTCGCGTATCAGGAAATATTATTCGGGTGATTTCGATGATACTAAAATAGAAGTTAAATATAAATATAATAATACTTTCTATACATTCCAAGAATTAAATGTATTATCAGGTTTTAGTTGGTCTGGTGTTACAGCCGTATCATTTAAAGGAAACTTAGATCCTTCAAAAATCAATAATAATTAATGCACCATTGGCGACGGTAAGAGACTTTTCTGTTGCTGAAAACAATAAAAAAATAATATTATAGAAACAATCAATGAGATAACTATAAATAATAAAAATAACTAGTAGTGCAACATTAGTGTTCCAGAATTTTTATGTATACTGTAAAAGAAAATGTTTTTGTAAGTATATTGGAACATATCATACTATAGAACCAGATGGAACCAAAAAAATATGTTCAAGTTGAAGAAAAAGTCCAAAAATGTTACCTGATGTTTCTGAAAGTGATTTATACTATGAAATGTTTAGACATATTCCAGTAGGTTCTGATAAATCAAAACTAGAGCAAGAAGAAAAATGGGGTTGTTTATAGTGGAAGTCAATATAGTATCAAATTAAATAGAGTATTCAATGCTATAAAAGATGAAGGATTCTCATTAATGGCCACTGATGAGTTAGGGGTAAAATTAGAATATCATTATGCTATGCATGGTAAACAAGATATTTACACTGTTGATGGAACAAAGGTTATACCAGGTAAAGTTGATCCCAAATCAGGAGTACTACTATCAAAAATATTATGTAGAATTACATAAAGTATTAGATACAAAAGACCTAAAAATTAAATGTTGGAGATAGTTGGTCAAAAATTTGATAACTTAATTTATAGTAAAACAATTGTAGATTCACCTAAAGATGAACGTGATATCCCTAAAGATGAAATAATGGTTACATAATGTTGATACAACAAAACCAGGGAATATATGGTAAAATATGCCTATAATATTAAAGGCGATAACAGCCAGACTATAACAAAAACTGCAAAAATAACGGTAGTGGGTTCTTCAAATCCGGGAGACAGAGATAAATCAAAAGACACGAAAGATACAAAAGATATAAGAGACTCTAAAAATTATCAAATACAGGTATACTAAATGATAATTATGCTATTCTTGGAGGAGTAGCTCTATTATTGATGACTCTAATAGTTAAATATCGTCGAGAAAAATAAAGATTCTACATCAAATGTGGAGAACGAGAAAAATGCTAAGTAGCTTTAGGCTGCTTGGCATTTCTCAGTACCATCTTCTCATGTCCCTGCACTTGACAAAAAGGCCTTTATACTAGAAGAATCTGCTGAAAAAGAAAAAGAGTTAGTTTCTCAGAAGTATAATTTAAGGCCTTTACATATATATTCTTAAGATATAATTGAGTAGGTGATAACTAATGACTCATATATATTTATTTAATGGCAATGGTAGGAGTGTTTAATTTTGTATCATATTTTTATAGGGGATATCAATAATATTTGGACGATGGTAACTTGTATTTTATTAGGTATATTCTATATATATACATCGTATCTTTTGCTATTTAAAAAGCTATAATTTATTAGCCAGAATGACTAAAGAAGAGTTGGAACGTATCCAAGAAAAATATATAAGTTAAGATGAAGTATGATAAAGGTTTAAAAATAATAGGATATATAATTCTTATTGGAGGGATAGTAGCTTTTATTTCTAGGTTTAAGTTATTTATTTTAGTAGAAAAGATAATAATTTATAAAGAAAAAGAGTAGAAATTCATTTCAAAAACGGAGAAGTCATATCAGATTGATATGACTTTTTCTTTTTACTATGAGAGATTAAGGTTATCTGATATAATATATTGAGTAAATTAGGGTTAAAAACAGATTTATAAAAATATGATTAAATCAAAGATAGAACAAATCGTTTGGCAATGGTAACTAATAATCTTTTTCCTCACTTTGTTCGTTAAGATTAAAGTTGCTTTTTGCAAACGTACAATGCATAGTGATAAAAAGGAGCTAATTGTATGATAAAACAGATTGTTACCGAAATAACAATGTAAAATAGAATACAATTAAACGTTAAAAAGCTTTTATATTAAAGGATTTGAATGGAATTAGTTGTTGAAAAGAGCAAGTAGAAATATTTTGGGTACAGTATGTGATTTGAGTATTCTTCATAGAAAATTTTAATCGTTTAAAAGTTTAGTAATCGTTAGAAAGTATAAAGTTAAAAAAGATGAAGAGTAACTTAGGTAGTCAAATCTGCCTGCATTAAATGAAGAGTTAATAAAAGATGTACACTAATATGGCTTAAGAGCTGGAAACTTGATATCTGCCCCTTTTACTGGACAAACCAGTGGAAGGGGTATTATTATGCGTTATAGTTATGAATTTAAAGTAAAATGTGTCGAGATGTATGAAAGAGGAGAATATCCAGATACACCTGATGGAGTAACTATAAATAGGTTCAGAAATAATATAAGGATATGGAAAAGAATGGTTGATTCATCAGGAATAGCTTCCTTACGACATAAACCACAAAATAAGAATTGGAGTCCAGAAGAAAAAACTAGTATTAGTTTCCAAAGTTTTAGCTGGTGATTCATATAGTTGTGTTGCATTAGACAATGGAATTAACTCCGGGATGTTATATAGTTGGGTTCAAAAATATAAAGAAAAAGGTTATAATGGACTAGTAGATAAGAAAAAAGGAAGACCAAGGAAGGTACCTATCATGAAAGAAAACAGTAGTCCTAAACCACTAAAAGAATCAGAAAGAGAAGAATTAATTAGATTAGCGCAGAAAATCAATTTATTAAAACGGAAATCGAAAAATCTTAAAGCAGAAACAGAAGTAATAAAAAAATTAATAGCCTTGAGACGAGAAAAATGGGCTGCGCAACTCAAGGCGAAAAAGTAGCGATCATCAAAGAACTTAGAGAAAAAGGATATCAATTAAAGTATCTTTTACAGACAATAGGAATGGCTAAATCAACATATTATTATTTATTAAATAAGGTAGATGCTATAGCTATTCGTAATGAAGCAGTGTTAAAGAAATTAAAATTATTTTTACCGAAAATAAGGGCTATATGGTGTTCGCAGAGTTCACAATGAACTAATTAATAGAGGTTTTAAAGTAAATCATAAAAGAGTACAAAATCTTATGAATAAAGAAGGATTGAAAGGCAAACGTCCAAAAAGAAAGATATCGTTCATATAAAGGAACAATTGGAAAAATAGCTGATAATATAATAAATCGAGATTTTAGCACAACTGCACCATTACAGAAATGGACTACAGATATATCTCAATTTAATTTTTCGTGGGGAAAGTGCTTTGTTTTCACCAATTCTAGATATGAATACAAATGAAATAATATCATATGATTTATCTTTACATCCCTAACTTAGGGCAGATAGAAAAGAATGTTAGAAAGAGCATTTAGTAAATTTCCAAGAACAGAAGGATTAATTATGCATTCAGATCAGGATGGCAATATCAACATTTTTATTATAGAAGTGAGTTTTAAAAACATGGAGTCATTCAATCGATGTCTAGGAAAAGGAAATTGTTATGATAATAGTATCATGGAGACTTTCTTTGGAAGAATGAAGACAGAAAATGTATTATGGTAGTGAAAAACTATTTGTCATTCGAAATGTTTAGTAAAGCTGTAGATGAATATATTTATTACTACAATAATAAGAGATTCAATCAAAGACAAAATGGATGCTTCCTGTACAATACAGGATAACATCCACTTGTCTAAATTAAATATATATGTGTCCAGAATTTTGGGTACACATCAAAAAAATTCATTTAAAAACGGAGAAGTCATATAGAAATGAAATGTTTTCTACACTACGTAATTAATTGAAATTTTCAAACACGTCCAAATATGTTATAATGTAGTTATTATTATTATCAATTAAATAACTTTAGTATTGATTATTTTTAATTATGTTATAATACAGTAAAACAAAAATAAAAAGGAGATAAAATATTATGAATTTAAATGTTGATAAAAATGTAGAGGTAGAAATGAAGAAAGAGGAGATGATATTAGAAGATTTTTCTGATTTAGAGTTAGGTGATTTCAGAAGGATATGAGGAATTAAAAGATATTGATGATTTATGGTATTTTTGTAAAATCAGCTAGTCAAGGATGGATAGTCGGATCGTGGAGGTAGAAAAATGGATAATATAACAATAAATATATTATCTAAATGTAATGCAAAATGTGGACATTGTTGTTTTTCTTGTTCGCCAAACTCTACAGATAAATTAGAGGAAGAGGAGATTTGGAACATATTAAATTATGCTATAGCCAATGATGAGATAAAAGAAATTGCATTAACTGGGGGAGAAATTTTTTTGAAGGAGAAGTTGGTTTGCGATATAATAAAAAAAGTGTCGGCTGCTGGCAAAGTTGTTACTTGTATAAGTAATGGATTTTGGGGTCGAACTCCTGAAAAAGCAAAACAAAAGTTAGAAAAATTTTGTGCTCTAGGATTAAGGCATTTATCGCTAAGTTACGATGATTTTCATGCTAAGTATGTAAAAATAGAATGTATTGAAAATATATTGAATGCTGCAGTTCAGCTACCCATTCAAATAAAATTAAATATGACAGTTACAAAAGGAAAATGATGGAATATGGATATTAGATAGGTTGAAAAATTCTCTTTTTGGGGGTTGCTATAACTAGATTTTCGGCTGCTCCTGTAGGTGAAGCTAAAAATATTCCAGAGAAACATTTGTATCATAAATTGAATAGTAATTTAACAATGAAGTGTTCTGAACCGAATTCTGGATTAGTTATAAATCATGATGGTTATGTATTACCGTGTTGTTCGCCTTTAGTTATTGAGAGTTTTCTAAAGATAGGTAATATAAGGAATGATGATATAGCTAATTTAGAGAAAAATGTATAGTAATGTACTTATGTATATTATAAAAAGAAGGATTAAATTGGTTTGTAGAAAATTAGAAAAAGAGGAATTTTTCAGTTTTTCGGATAAATGGTATACATCATCATGCGAATTGTGTCGAGACTTATTCATAAATGATGAGGTTGTAAAAATTTTGTATGAGGATATAAAAGGCAATATCATGAAGAATACTTATCTAAGATTCGAAAAATAATAATTATGAAATAGTAAAAATAGATGATAAAATATATCGTAAAAAGATAAGAAGAATAAAGTTTATTATGAAAAATGTTATTACCATGTAAGATACCTTTTTTTATCGATAAAAGTCAAAAATTACTAATAAACAACTAATAATTTTTATTATTGTATTTGTTTTATTAATACTTTTTAAATTTTTATTTATTTTTCTAGATAATCAAAAAGAGTATGGTGAAAAAGAAATTTATCGTGTTTTTCACTATACTCTTTTTCTTCAAAGTCGTATCTCATGAATATGCTCATTATATTACATTTAGTCTATTTGGAAGAAAAATTGATAAGTTTGGAGTAAAAATTCAATTATATTTTTTCCTTCATTTTATATAAGAATGAATGATATTTATATGTTGTCCAATCAGGAAAAATAATAGTACATAGTGCAGGACTATTTATAAACTATTTTATTAATTTTACGGTATTAATAATATCAAGTCTAATTGAAAATTCGGTGCTTATTCATGATATATCGTCATTGTTTTTTATTGGCTTTTATGTTATTAATACATTGCCTATATTAAATTCTGATGGATATAAGATAGCGTTAGTTTTTAAAATATAATGAGAAAAATATACAAGGAAATAATATAGTTATTAAATTAGCGGTAGTGATAAATATAATCTTATGTATTTTGGTACATTTTTTTAGTTTTATGGAAAGGATATTAAGGATGAAATTTAAAAATTTTTCTTTAAAAAGTAGGTAATAAAAATTATTTGATAATGTGAACATAGAGTTTAGTAGTGGGATATCGCACTTAGTTGGTAGAAACGGTTCTGGAAAAGTCATGTATGGTAAAAACATTGGAGAAAAATTTGATTATTCTGGAGAAGTAAGTGTAAATGATTTTGTAATAATATCATCGTATAGTAACATTCCTTCTGACTTAAAGTGGAATGATTTGGAGAAAGTATTAAATAATGACAAGTGCTTCATCGATAAATTAAAAGATACACTTAATATGGAAAACATAGATAAAAATATTCAAATATCAAAAATTAAGTGATGGACAAAAACAAAAATTAAAAATTATTATTTTATTTAATGAGAAAACCTCAAAAACTATTATCTTTGATGAATTTACTAATGGGACTAGATAAACAAACTACGTTAGAATTGTATAAATTTATAAAAATTATATTAATGAATTTAAAGATGTTATATGTTTAAATATTACGCATAATATGACGGATTTGTATGAATTAGAAGGAAATATTATTTGATAGAGAATAATAATATAAAAGAATATACTAACAAAGAAATAGTTATTGGAAAATATATAAAAGGAGATATATAAATATGGAATTTAGACGATCTTTAAATAATAAATTATTTTTTATTCATAACTTTATCGTCATATATTATGTTTATATTTGGGTATATTTTGCTGAAGACTGTAGATAATATTAATCAAGTTAATTATTATCAGTTTATTTTGTCTGTATATACAGTATATACTCAGTTTGGTCCGTTAATGATATCTATTCCTATTATAAATTTTATTAATGTTGATTATAAGGAAAAAAATATTATATTTTATAAAAACTTTAAATTATACAGTTTTTAAATATTTTTCGAAAAAAATTTTTAGTAGTTTATTTCTGGTATTTTATATCAACTGTATCAGCACTAATAATACTATCTCTATATTATAATAAATTTGAAGATTTTTAATAATATGTTTTTTTATTTTACTTGTGTAACTGTGAGTACTTTATTGATTTCTGGTATCTTTTGCATATTTATTTTCTAATGTACTTATTTCATTTGGAGTCAACATAATTTTTGGATATTAGGAATAGTTGTAAATAGCGTTTTTGGAGGAAACTCAATTTTTTTGCTTTTTGATGCTACTAATAAGACTTATAAGCAACTTGAAAAATATTTTTCTACTGGGAATTATGATGTATTAAATATATCTGAAGTAATAATATATGTTATTTCAATTTTAATTTTAATTTTTAATAGTACTAAAACTCATGAAAAATCTTGGATAAAGAATGGAATTTAATTTACTAAATATATTAATTCATTTGAAAAACGGAGAAGTCATATCAATATGATATGATTTTTTTCTTTTTACTATGAGAGATTAAGGTTATCTGATATAATATATTGAGTAAACTAGGGTTAAAACAGATTTGTAGAATATGATTAAATCAAGGATAGAATAAATCGTTTTGCAGTGGAAACTAATAATCTTTTCCTCACTTTGTTCGTTAAGATTAAAGTTGCTTTTTGCATACGTTGTACCTAAGTGTTTTTATGACTGCTTCGCTTCATAAAACACAAAACGTACAACGCATAGTGATAAAAAGGAGTTTTTGTATGATAAAAATTAGTTGTTACAGATATAGATGATACGCTAGTAAATAGTAGAAACGAAATTTCTAAAAATAGAGAAGTAATAGAAAAATGTAAAGAGCAAGATATAAAAGTTATTTTTAGCTTCAGGAAGACCAGATTTTGGTATGATGAAGATAGTTGAAGATTTAAAACTAGATAGTTATGACAATTATTTACTATCATATAACGGAGCAAGAATAGCTAACCTAAAAAACTGGAGAAGTTGTTTATGAAAGATTCTTATCACCGGAAAGAATTAAATTTTTAATAGATATAGCACTGGAAAACGATTGTGATATTCTAACCTATCAAAATGGTGATGTGTTAACAAATCGTGATAATGAATATGCACGTGTAGAAGTAGGGTTGGTAGGAGCAAAACTTATAATTGCTGAAAATATGAAAGAGCACATAAAAGAAGGTGCGGCTAAGGTAATTATATTAAAACACCCTGACGAAGCACAAGCTGTTAAAGAAAAACTTCAAAAAGAGTTAGGTGATGAGTATGAAGTAGCAACTTCAAAACCATTTTTTATAGAAGTTAATGACAAAGGTATTTCTAAAGGGGACTCACTAGATGCGTTATGCAAAAAACTAGGCTTAACTAAAGATAATGTAATGGCGCTTGGAGATGGACTTAATGATTTAAGTATGATAGAGTTTGCTGGTATGGGCGTTGCAGTAGATAATGCTAACCCAGTTTTAAAAGAAGCGGCGGACTTTATATCAAAGAGTAATGATGAAGATGGATTTGCTTATGCAATTGAAAAATTTATTTTAAATAATGAAAATTAAGATTAATGGACGATACAAAGTATCGCCCTTTCTTTTAGAAAGAGGAAAAATGAAAAGTAACATTAATATGTGTTGGAAAAGTAAAGGAAAAATTTTATCGTGATGCGATAAAGAATATGAAAAAGCGATTAGGTGCATATATAAAATTAAATACAATAGAAATAAACGATAAAAAGTAAAGGTGGAAAAATCCATCGGAGATTGCTATTGCTATGGATAAAGAGGGGAAAAATATTCTTTCGAAAATTAAAGATAATCAATATGTTATTACGTTAGAGATTCTCGGAAAAAATCTATCAAGTGAGGATTTTGCAGAAAAAATTAATAATCTTATGTTATCAGGAAACAGTGATGTTGTTCTTATAATTGGTGGGAGCTACGGCCTCATCTGATGAAGTGAAAAACGTAGTAATTATGCACTATCTTTTAGTAAGATGACATTTCCCCATCAGATGATGAGAGTAATTTTACTTGAGCAGGTGTACCGTGCATATCGCATAATAACAGGAGCTAGTTATCATAAGTAGTTGGCTATAATATAATTAATATTAATTGTGTAGATTATCTGGTATAATAAAGATAAGGAACAATATTTGTTGATGAATTAGATGGCTTTTTATATAGTTAGTTATAAAGGAGGATTTTATTATGTTGAATGGATTATTTGCAATAATTTTTCTTTATAGTAATTTTTAATTGGCTATGCAATATCTGTATATTTTTTTCAATGATAATGTTTGAGATGTTAGGGATTAAAACTAGTTTAGCATTTATTCCTTTTTACAATACATATCTTATCTATAAAAGAATATAAAGGACGTGTATGGAAGAAAAATTGGGAGTTCTTTATGCAGGAACGCTTATATTCGCTTTAATGATAATAATGAGTGTAGTTATATATATTATTCTAGTTGATGATTTAATGGGAATTAATATTTATGCACTTTTTATTATCAGTAGCTGCATTACGTAGTATTAGGAATAGTTTCAATTATGACAAATGTTGTTATCCCAATAACTTTATATTATCCTATTTTTGAAACAAAGTTTCAGAAAATTATCTTAGCATTAACTATAGTAGTTACTGAAATAAAATTGTTAAAAAGATATATTTGAAAGCGATAGTGCATTAGTAGAATATGGTCAAGTAGATACAATAGGGGCTATATTAAAATATTATGACTTTTATTATATCAATTATTTTTTATAGTAATATATCTTACAGCTGCATCTAATATGCGACACAAAGTGAAGAGTGGAGAATATATCATACAAGAAAAAGTTAGATTATAATTTACTAAGTAGTGATGAAATAAATACGATTTTTACAGCAAAGAGGTCGTAGATTAGCTGTTCTGAATAAAGATAATAAAAAGATTTATATATTCTAATGATACTCAAAAAGAGACTCAAGCTACTGAAATAAAATATATATAATAATAAAAAGTCTTTCCAGATCAAATATATCTTGAAAGACTTTTTATTAGTAAAAACTTTCATAATAAGTGCTTATTTGTTATAATTAATAAGTTAGGAATTTAAGAAGGGTAATCGACAAGTTCAGTAATATATAGAAAAAGATAAAAATAAAAAAATCAATAAAAGAAAAGGAGACGGTTATGCATGAAACTTTGTATAATAATCTTGTAGGAGTTATTATATATAGATATATCTTTGAAGTTATTTTTACAGTCATATTATTTGATGTTTTAGAAGTAGAGAAGGGTTATGCATTTGTACCTTATTATAATATCTATCGACTATATGAAGGGTATAAAGGTCGTGTTTGGTTAAAAATTGAGGGTAAAGTGTTCATTACAGCTTTTTGTTACTTTAATGAGTACTAGTTTATTGCTTACTATTTTTTCTGGAGGCTTATTTCTTTTTATTCTTATTGGAATAATAGCATTATTTAGTCCGATATTTATGATAATAGTTCTTATATTTAATGGTTTATTTTTTAGTAACTTATTATTTACCGGTATTAGAAAATAAATTCTTTTAAAAGTACTGCTAGTAATAAATTTATTTTCATCATTATTAATATTTTTTACCTTATCCAGATTCTATAAATACTACATACACTCCTTTTACTAATATATAGTGTAGTTAATATAGCTTTTTATGGTTATATGTATTGGTTCGGCAGACAATATAAGAAAAAGTAAAGAATGGTCAATATGCACTTTATGAAAAATTAGATTATGAAAAACTAAGTTATGATGAAATAAGAGCGGAGTTAAAAGTCAAGAGGTAGAATGTTAGCTCATTCTGTGGATGATGAAAAAGATTATTATTCACAATTTAATCAAGAGATTGAAGATAAAAAGAGGATATAGAATAACTATACTATATATAAAATTAATTAAAAATTATTATAAAAAGAAAAGGAGACGGTTATGTACGAAATATTTTTATGATGTACTTTCAGAAGATATTTTATATAAATATATTTTTGAAGTTATTTTTTTACAGGTTTATTATTTGATATTTTAGGAGTGAAAAAGTTTATGCATTAATACCTTTTTATAATATTTATCGATTATATAAAGAGTATAAAGGTCGTGTTTGGTTAAAAATTTGGGTAAACTATACATTGTAATATTTGTTATTCCATTAATTGTTTATTTATTAATTTTACTTCAATTTGGATATATGATTTATCTTCTTATTATGATGACGATGGCATTTTTACTTCCAGTGTTTATATTTATAGAGAGCGTAGTAAAAGGTGTACTTTTAGTGACTCAGTTCTTGCCTATATTAAAAAAATAAAAGTTTTTAAAAGCAATACTAGTAGTAAATTTACTTTCACCATTATTGACAGCTTCAGTTATATACATGAATGATCTATATGTTGTATATTTATTGCTACATAGTGTATGGATATTTAATATAACTTTTGTGATTATATGTCTAGGTTCTGCATTTAATATATGGAAAAAGTAAAAAGTGGTCAATATGCACTTTATGAAAAATTAGATTATGAAAAATTAACTTATGATGAAATAAGAGCGGAATTAAAGTCGAGAGGTAGAATGCTAGTTCATCCTGTAGAAAAATGAAATAAATTATTATTCACAATCTAATCAGGAGTTTGAAGATAAAAAGAAGATATGAAATAGGTATAATATACAAAAATAAGAATACAAATTAATTAAACATTTTTCAAAAAGAAAAGGAGTTAGTTATGTACGAAATACTATATAATACATTTTTAAAGGTAGCTTGCTTGGTTATCTTTTTGAGTTATTTTTACAGCTATATTATTTGATATTTTAGGAGTAGGTTATGCATTAATACCTTTTTATAATATTTATCGATTATATGAAGAGTATACAGGTCGTGTCTGGTTAAAAATTGGGGTAAAATATTTTTTTATAGCTTTTTATTACTTTTATCGATTGTTGTTTTAGTACTTACTATTTTATCTGGTGGTGTGTTTGTTTATCTTATTATGGCAATAATAGTGTTCTTTACGCCATTATTAATTCTAATAAGATTTATAGTTAACAGCTTATTTTTTTAGTAACTCACTATTTGCCAATATTAGAAAATAAATTTTTTAAAGCATTGTTAGTAGTAAATTTATTATTTCCGTTAATAATAAACCTAGTAGCAAATAGTATTTATATAAATGGGGGTATACTTATTCATCAATATATAGTTTAATTAATGTAGGTTTTATGTTTATATATCTTGTTTCTGCATTTAATATATGGAAAAAGTAAAAAGTGGTCAATATGCAC
>BNJS01002179.1_pt1 | contig 64476 bp, 61 predicted proteins | sample 8540461 | NCBI WGS metagenome assembly BNJS01 (sample SAMD00202454, study PRJDB9452) | human saliva metagenome | isolation source: human saliva | place: Japan
ATCGCTGCACATGTCGGTACATGCTTTTGCTTGCAGATTAAAGGGATAAATCATTGAGTTGTCCTTTGTCGATGCATTGGACCCTGCGTATTATAGATAAGTATTATTCTGAGGGCACAGAATTATATCGTCACTCTACGAGCATGGGCGTGATGTCGCTACGCTTGCTTTTGGGAGATTGCGTGAGCGGGAGCACCCTGAAACTAAAAATAGATACACGCTTTGTTTACGGAAGCTGCCTCTTCACGAGATTGGCATTTGATATGATGACGGATGCAGAGGGTTGTGCTTGCTATACGAGTTGAGCCGTATGTACGTCATGGCTACTTGGGAGCAGAAACTCATGCCGTGAAGGCTTTGCTTTCTGGCACGCGCTCTCGTTGCAGAGCTGTCACACTGGTTCGGGCCTTTACGCCCGAAGATCGTTCAGCTCGTGGCAATCGACTCTACCCGAGGGCGAGTATATGCTACAGAGCATAGAGGAGTATAGTTAAGTCATGCTGATAAAGTTCTCCACCTCAAAACCAAATTAGGACTAGCGTAAGAGTCTGATAGTGCGCTCGTCTATGCAAAAGGCACGGAGCTGAGAGCTATGTCTGTCTGTTTAAGCCTTGCACGAGCTTTTCTCCTGGTAGCTCTATATAGAGACCGCTAGTGGTCTCCCAAGAGGACACGTTTTACTTGTTCTTCGTGAAGCTTGCATGCGGAATGCGTAAAGGCATCGAGGATTGAAGCAGGGAGTTTCACCTCTTGTAAACGACTCAGCTTCAGAATATCGAAAATAACGCAGCGAGTACCATATTATGCAATAGTCCTCATCGCATACTCCCCCGAAATCAGAAATAGGTACATACAATCATGAGTCATCTAACACTATCTATTGCGCTTTGCTTGCTCTGCGTTTAGTCTGAATGCTCAGCAAGCAGAACCATCGTTAAGCCCCTCAAGTACAGAAGGGACAGCTGCAGACCAAGTACACTCACAGCCCAGAGCTTCAAATTAACTGTTGATGCTAAGGACAGAACACTTTATCCTATGAGGAATATCGCTTCATGGGCAAGTCTATCTGCTGTCAAGGGCGAGGTGGCTTCCTTTGGTATTGGGCGCAAGTGGCGATAAGTTCACAGTGCGCTCTGTGGAGAAATTCTTAATCCTCAAAAGACAGAAGGTTATTATCTCTCTGTTAGCCCTAAGGGTGCCATTACTACTGCAGGGCAAGATGAGCGAGGGTTATTCTATGGACTTCAGACGCTCTGGCAGATGATGAGCGATGGTAAGATTGCTGAGGAACAATCACAGATTATCCTGATGCACCTTTATCGTGGTGTGTTGGAAGGCTCGTTGGTACGCCATGGAGCTTGAGGATGACTTAGTCGTCAAGTTCTTGGCGGACGTACAACACGTTTATATCTACGGACCCAAGGATGACCCTTATCAGGCGTGTGCCTAAGTGGCGATGCTTCATCCCGGGAAATGAGGCTACAAATAGCGCAACTAGTTAAGACTTACAGGAGATAATGGCACATTCTCTATTGGCCATACATCCAGGGAAGATATTATGGAATGATGAGGATAGAGCCTGTCACTGAAAAGTTTGAGAGCATGTAACCGTTTAGGGTGTGCGAGGTTTTGCTGTCTTCGATGATATATCGGAGAAGGGAATGAAGGTTGATAAGCATACTGGAGCTATTGAACCATAGACAATAATCATCGTTTAAGGGCGATGTCTCTTTATTATGTGTCCAACGGAGTATAATATATTGGAGCACACCAGGGTTACTCTCCTGACTTAGGGATAAAACTCAAGGGTATTGAAGTTATGTGGACGGGTAATACCGTTGTAGTCTTGGCCTCGATAAGTTTGATGTCATGGATAATCCAGCACATTAAGCGTAAGGCTTATATTTGGTTCAATCCTTCCTGTGACGGATTTTGTGTGACCACCTCTTGATGGGTAAGACTTAATGGTAACTCTCTCAGATTGCAGATGTGTCAGGCTTCTGTCTAATCCTATGGAGCATGCTGAGGCAAGTAAGATGGCGCTTTTCTGTACACACATGGAATATGAAGGGTTATGGATAGGAGCGTTCATGGAAATCCGTTCCAGCAGTCTTCCTGAAAACCAGATGCTCTTCTAAGATTTAAATACTCTTCTGCCTGGGTCTAATGGCATCGCTTTGACTGCAAGGAGTGAGGAATTGCACAGTACTAGAAAAAAATCATATACAAGGAACAGCTCTGCTGAAGACTTTAAGACAATACGTGCCAGAGGAAGGCATAGAGTCATTAGCACATGCTCTGGCCCGTCATAATCCTGCTTTGATTTCTTTAGAGATGAAGCCTTGCCGTAAGTACTAAACTAGTATGCTGAGTATGGTCAATTAGTTTCGCTCCACGCGAAACGCGGAGGAGCAAGCTTCATATGTATTATCAAGAGGCTAGAGCTTTTGGTAAACGTATGATGTATCTCGGATATAGAGGCTAATCAAACTAACAACCTGGAGGAAATATGGCTCAGTGGTTGCTACCAGCCCTTAACCTTTGCTTTAAGAGAGAGACATGCTTAATCGTAAGTATGGTACATTACAAGGGAAACATCTTATATCCCATTTGAATTAACGCTCATGTTGAGGCGTTCACACCAGCCTCCTCTCGTGGTAATCAGGCGATTTCCATTCAATGAGGCTGTACGATGGAATTCCAAATGATGCGATCACCTTTAGAGCCAGTTATGGAGAGATGGTTGAATCCTTTTCTGCAGATATGGTGTACAAGGTAGTGAAGGTTTATTGGTTAGAGGTTCTGCTGGACAAGAATGGAAAGAAGTTGCGCTTTTGCTAAGTGGCATATGGCACATCTGGTGCGTCATGACGACCTCTTGCAGACTTTAAGGTGCTATTCGTTGACTTTATCGGCTCATCGCCCACAGATTTCCGCTCACGTGCTTCCCGCTTTCACAAGCAGAAGCTTGTTGTTGATAGACTAAAGAGCGCTATAGCCTTGTGATAGCTCTTTCAGTACTTGTGCCTCTAGTCTGAAAAGACCACGATCCCGAAGGAAATGAATATAAATGCTTATTACCAAAAGCAGTGAATTTGCTGCATCTTTGCTTTAACAGTCTTTCGGCAATGACCTGTTGGATAGTGCGTTGTAAATGTAGTTTGACAAGACATTTTAATAAATAAAATGAAATAATGATAAATGAGTACTATATAAGTTGTCGGATTGATGCGTTATATTTGCTCTAAGAAATTAGGCTTAAAAGAATGGAAGCTTTAGTTGTATCTGTCCTGATGATTGGGGATAGATGCACAGGCTACGTTATTTATGTTAATGCTTGAAGGAAACTTAATGTCAAACTTATGATAAATCCAAAGTTTGGAGCAATGTCTCTCGTGCTTATTTATCCCGCTTCCTAGGCGTCTCGATGCGACGCTTAAGGCTGCAGGAACTAATGAGTGCGACTCTCCAAGAAGAAGCAGCATGGTAAGACCAATAATATTAATAAGGGAAGGTCAGATAGTGGTGAAGCCGTTATCGAGCTAACATTCTGGTCAAGGGAACCTACTGAGTAAAGCAGCAGACCTTGATGGTAACTATACGCTCAGCGTATCACCTAACGCAACCTCAGTGTCTGGTTATATTGATGAAATCTCGATTGCGTCAATAACCAAGCAAACTGACAACACTCCGGAAGATGAAGCTATTATTGACGGCTGTCGGTAACTGCACTCGGTATCAAGCGCAGCCAAAAAAAAGGTTCTGAGCCATAACGTTCAGAAATGAAGAGTGACATTACTACAGTTAAGGACGCTAACTTCATGAACAGTTTTAATGGTTGCTGGTACAACATCAATGCTTTTCACCGGTGTCGGTAAAGTACTACAGTTATGTGGTGCTAAGTCAATCGTTGGGGACAATAATGTACTCTATGTGGTAGATGTGTAACAATGGTAATGATAACGTTCTTCAGGTGGTCGTGCCATGGTCGCCCTGGGTGTGAAGGTATTCAGACTTTAATCCTGAAGATATCATGCTTATCGGTGCTTACTGTCCATCAGCAGCCAGTTTTATGGAGCTAGCAAAAGCAGCTTAAATGGTGTAATCATCATCAATACTATGAAGGGTGAAGGCAAGACTCGTCTTAACTTTCTACACAGGATTGGACTCCTTACTCCATTTGTAACGCCCGTTCCAAAATTTATAGCCGAAGCTGGTTCGTTCAATTTTAAAAGTGTTTAGCCACACCTTCTCTGTATAATCCAGTAGATTTTCCAAACAGGACTAACCTAACAAACTTTAATTTCATGGGTAATAAGGATAATCAAACATTCGTTCTGTAGTATCACTAATGCTCAGGGTATCATCCCACCGATATTACTACAGTAACTTCAGCGGTCGTAATACGGCAACTTCCTAGAGGCTGTTGCACCCAGACTATGCAAGCGTATGTTCTTCAGAGACCAAAATATGTTCAGTGAAGGTGGTTGGCCATAATCCATCAGCATCGCTGTATATCTTTTCCCAAGAGGGAGGATGTTTATGAAGGCTTATGAAGCTCATAATCCTGCCTTCGTCGCATTGCAGAGCAGAACTTAATTTCATCTAGTACAGAGAGAAGGCTTTTACTGAAAATCCGCTGGATTGTAAACCGTGAAATGTTTACATCTCAGAAGAAGCGTTACATATGTTGACTGCAAATGTTATATGATATCTCATGGTTTAACGTAGCAGGACGTATCCGGCATCGACAATGCAAACACTACAGTAGAGCAGAAGTTATAGCGCGCCTACTACCCGTCTGCTTGCAGGCAGTGAGAAGGTCTTATACAAATAGCAACGATAATCAATCAGACTTATGCTGACTTATCGTAAATGTATGATGTTCCTTTTTGGTGATAATCTGCACTCACAGCTAATGCTGGCATGTTACAAGACCGTTTACAAGACAGGTAATACTATGGAGGACGTCTCTTCCATATCTAAACTTATTCTCGGCAAATAAATTCATGACCTTAGTAACTCAGCGTCAGGTTTATATTACAAGCAATATCGCTGTTTTCGGTAGTGCGGAACTTGGTTTATAAGAGAACGTTTATTTGACTGTAACTGGTCGTAACGACTGGCTCACAGCTAGTAAACTCAGTAGAACCATCAATCTTCATCCTTCAGTAGGTCTTCTGTATTATTAGTGAAATGGCAAAGCTCAGCTTTAAGAACTACTGAAGGTACGTGCTTCATACTGGAAGTGGGTTCTATCACCTAGGGGTTGGCATACTCCAGAACAGTTACCCATCCATTGTCCCAAGGGTGTAACTCATCAAACCAACCATCTCAGATCTTAAGGCTGAGCGTACCACCTTATTAGCGAGGAGGAACTCGGTTTGGTGTTAATTTGGATGTAACGCTTATCGTTCAAATACTCAGAACCAAATATTCCTATCTTCATTGCCACCATCTTCTGGTTATTCAGGCTTCATGTTCAGGCTGGTAATGTACAGAATACAGGTTGAGCTGTTTCTTGGCTTCGAAGATACTTTGGTAAGTAACTGAGCTCAAATCTTACTTACACACGTAACGTAAACTCAATAAGGAGCTTGTAGCATGATTATCTAACCCTGTAACTGGTCATGTTTCAGTAAGAATGACCCTAGAAATCAGTAGCTTACCTCGCATGAGGACCAAATTGAGATATTTATGTAGAAGGTATCCTGTTATGGGTGAAGATGGCAAGCTTATTGAAGGTAAGAGGTCTATATGAAATTGACCCCAGCCAACGTATTAAGATTGGTAGTTCAAACCAGACTTTACCTCTAGGTTGGAGCAATACCCTTAATTACAAGAATTTCTCTTGGGGCTTCCTCCTCAATGGTCGCTTGGAGAATAAATTCGTACCAGGCTGTCTTGGAGTTTACGGTGTATCTAAGAGACGGGATGCTCAGAGCAGTGGTCTGCATCAAGAGCGCTATGACGGTGTCTATCAACTATTGCGGAGAGGGCTTGAATGGCTTACTATACTGGTGATGCAACTAACGTTCAGTCTACAGTGAGCTTTCTCCTCGATATACTCTTCCCAAGAACCTCCTTCTGGGGTGGGAAGGTCTGAAGGTTGTTTCACAGGTCGCAACCTTACGATTTACAATAAGGCTCCTTTTTGACCCACAGTAACTGCATCACAGGTACTACCAGTACAGAATTCTTCATGGTGCCTTCTACAGCGTACTCTTGGATTTAACGTGAAGGTTGGAATCTAATCAGAATGTTGAATTATGAACAACAATAAGTTTATAAAAACAGCTCTTTGAGGAGCTTTAGTACTTGTTGTCGGCGCGTTTGCCGCAAGTTGTACGTGACTTTGAGTCGTAACATGAAATCATTAAATCCTAATGCCGGGGAAAAGAACCGTGATGGTGTGAGACCCTGGTGGTACTTCCCCGATTTTGAAAAGCGTGTAATCCTACACGTGGTCGAGGTGAAAATACAGATCGCCCAATGGGTACGCAGGTACTTGCGACACCTCTTGATAGTGATGTCACTGGGCTAGCTGTATCTCACCCATGGTTAATAAGTTTACAATGGTAATAACTTTACTACTTATTATATGAGTTGAAGGCTGGGTAAAACTTCTCTTACTCTACGGCATTCAATAAACTACTTATTAACTCCATGGACGCAGATTCGTGACCTACACACGTGAGAGCGTCAGGCTACGATAGTCAGGTATACATATATGAAAACGATCCATGCCCAGCAGTCTGTACTCTCTGTAAGCTCAGATCATTACGATTCAAGCTATGCTGCGAGCACATGGACTCTGTTCGTCTTCCTTATTCTAAGATTGGTCAAGGGTGAACTTTCGTCTTAGCATCATGACAGTCAAAGAAGACATTCATTGCTCATTCATTCAAGGAGCTTGAGACAGCTGAAGACTCTCCTGCAGAGTATGTAGCGTGCCACTAGTGATTGAGATTCTTGATGGTTTTGATGGCGTTTATCTTGGCCCGATGTTAAGAAATGGATTAAGCTAGGTAGCTCACGAGTGCTTTCTGTCTAGCTGTGCGTGTTCGCTTTGCTGATGCTAATCTTGCTCGTGAGGTATGCCATGGAAGGCTACTCTCAGCACCCAGGTGGTCTTATCAGAAAGACTGATGAAAGTCGCTCAGCTAACAGAATAGTGCTCGCTTTCCACGTACATGAACTCACTTAAGCTCTCACAGGATGATTATAGTGACTTGCGGATGGGTGCAACAATCCATAGCTATCTTATGGGATATAATGACCCACGTATTGAGAAGTATTTCCGTGGTGGTAAGAGCAATAATCGTACAGACTATTTTGCTGTCCGTGCAGGTGTCCCGTCAGAGCGAAGGCTGACGAAATATAAAGAATATTCAGTGCCTCATGTAGAGCAATACCCTAACTACTGGATGAGAGGCCAGTGAAGTGTAACTGGAGGCTGAAGCTAGCTGTAGCTGGTCTCTAACTCTGCTAACGCCAAGATTTATATAATAAGGGTGCCAGCTATATGTCTTTTTGAAGAGAGAATGGTCTTCAGCAAAGCGGGCAACTACACTACAGCGAGTAGTCTTCCTGCCGCTTATGTAGACGCTATCCATAGTAATCTATAATGCAGATGCTCCTTCTCGTATCAGCAAGAACCTGGGATGCTGTATCTACGGATGAGCAGCACCTAGAGCGAGATTAGCCTCAGAGAGTATATTGCAATCTTCCCTGACGGACAAGAAGCCTGGAGTGAATGGCGTCGTACTGGATATCCTCGTGCGGATCACAGTCTTTGATACATTAGGCTACTAGCGTCTGCTAATAGTGATGGTTCTCAAGAATGGTGTTCAAAGTCGTATGCCATCTCCTCAAGTAGAAAGAAAATACTGCTAAACTGCTGTAACTGCTGCTAAACTGTGGCGGAAGTGACACGCCACTACCTCTGTTGGGATAAGAATCCATTGCTTCACTACATAATAAGATCGAACAGTAGACACCGATATGAATAAGATACATCAGACGGGATTAGCTCTTTCTCCTGGTGTCTGGCTTTCTCTAGCTGCTCAAGCTTGGACTGCAGTTGAGGTAGGATATGAGAGACTCCTGCAATTATTGGACCAGCCGTCAGCAGCGATATGAAGAAGTGGGCCGAGAGAGAGAACCTTCAAAGAAGGAAGGAAGACGCAAGGCATGCCAATGAGAAAGGTACGCGTCTGCCTGATGCTTATTGGAATGGTATCCGTGATCGTATAAAACGAGCGACCACGGCTACTTATGGTTGGTTCCGGAGGTTGAGTGCTACAGACGAAGGTCTCACCTGAGGCTGCAAGCACTTTGCCAGACTCTGTAGATATAGCGTTGTCTATCTGTGGAAACTGCTGCTTTTGATGAAAATAGTAGTAAGGCTAAGCACCTTAAGTATGCACAAAAGCAAAGCAGGCCAAAAGCTGTTCTTTCGTTGGCGAGGTTAGTGATATCAGGTCTAGGACTTCCGAAAAGAAGGCTGTTATCATTGCTAAGGTAAATGCTTTCTCTGATGAGCCAAAGACTCCGTTATAGTGGCTAGTGGAGTTGAAAAACCTACAGAGAGGAAATGGCAGGATGATATGCTTCCAACCTTGACAGAAGTTCTATTAGAAAAGCTACAATCTTGATGGCTTTGATATTGACTCCACGAACAAGTGTAGGTGATCATGGTGAGCGACTTATGCGTTTGGTGAACAATACTAAGATGTATAGCAATGTACAAACTATTTGATTGAAATGTAAGTCCTTAGTATGGTCCTAGGTGAGTCAGTGCTGTGCATCCTGCTGATGACGGCGAGTTGTCATTTCAAGCGCTAATTTCTCGAAAATGGATCGCTTCGATTGGTTCGTGGAGCGTTGCATACAGAGAGAAGTACGATTATCGCTGTCTCGTCGTTATCAGCGTCTTACTAGCACTTACTGGCCTCTCTTGGCCGCTTTATAAGTATATCGGCTGCGATGAATTTGGCAGCCACATTTGCGGCGGATGGACCTCGGTGGAGAAGGTGGCCTGAGCGATGTAAAGGCTGTGTACTACTGTTTGCTGAGGAAATGCTTGTGGAAGCCGGCTGGGTTCTGTACGTAAGGGGAGGCTGGGCTGCTTATCATATTGAGCTTGAACACGCTGGCTAATCCTTTAAGTACGTACGTCGTGCTATCCAAATCATGAATCTCATGCTATATAGACACATGTTAGACTCTAATTGTAGACCATATTCAGCAAATCATATCTAGCTTTGGCGAGTCGCAGCTCTATGAGCTGCTGACGCTTCGAGAAGAGTCTCCTAAATAAGAGAATCCAATGCTGAACCTTTGCTTACATTGGAGAAGCAACTGCAGCAAATTCAATCTCGTTTCAGCGAGAAGAGGGTGGTCAGGCGAACTACTCGTATTGGCCTGGAAAACCACTGTCAGGATCACCAAGACTCATGTGTGTGTCGATATAATGCGTGCCCATCTTTATAACGAGGCACATGAAGTATCAGTGAAGCTATCGAGATGCAAACTATGCACCCTCAGTTGGACGATCAGGGTAAGGGAGTTGACTCTGGACCTTGCTTAATCAATTTGGTCAAGCTGTCGCTGTCAAGGTTAAGAACATGCTTTGCTGCTGATGGTACTGCTCTCCACCTCTGCTACGAGCTATGTGGCACCCAGTACGTCTAGTAAGCGTTTCTGGTGGTGGTGTTGAGGCATCACAGACCCTGTACGACTATGACGATTTTCATGGATCGTAAGCCCAAGCCCAATGTTATGAGCTATATGTTTGGATTCTCTACAAACATGCACAAGGACGTTTGAAAAGTCGGGAATGGACTATGCGCACAGCTTCTCCCAATGTACGGCATAAGTAATGGGACTTTATTTGGCCAGAAGGAGAAACTTGCAGAGTTCACGCTTCTGGACTCTGCTGGAGTACGTGGCTGTCACTAGCGCTAGCGAGGTGGGAGGTGCTATGGCTTCAGCAAAAGAAGTTCGAAGATTTCCACTTTGGAGGGCTGGTGGGCAAAAGTGGATGTGTGACTGTCACTTGTAAGAAGATGCACAATGCTGTTCCGCCTTACGTGTCTACGTATTGAGAGCCTGCCTTGAAAGGCGCTCTGGTCCAGCAAACGAATGGGAGGACTACATTGCTTCGTAGCTCTAAACTTTGATGCCTTGGTGAGAGAACTTCGCTTTCTACGGTCTCGTGAGAAGCTTAGTGTTACGGAGGTTGCACAGTACTCAATTTCGCAAAGATCCTACGGCCCAGGTCTCGAACCAGGCGCTCCTCTCGATAAGGTAAAACGGTGTTAGAATATCGTGCTGGTAAAGAAAATGCATTTATCTCTCAGCTGCCTCAATGGAGGTCCTCATGTAATCTCCACAGAGGTATGCATTTCCCAACTTTGATAAGGAAGTTTCATTCCCCAAACTAAAAGAGATTAAAGATAGACAATGATTCTCTCTTTAAGATGTGCCCAACTTCTCTCTGTGAGTGTTCTCCTTGCTCAGTGTGGTGAGGATGAGCCTGAGGTCAGGCTGAATCTGCATGGATAGCTATACGGCGAAGAGCTTCCTCATGCTGAAAAGAGATAAGGCTCCAGATGGTAGTCTGCTGAGCCAGTATGGTTCTTTTACAAGCAGAGGGTTAATGCTGGGGGCTGGGTTAAATATTCAGGAGAATGTTGTTACGATACAGCAAGAAGCCCAAATATCTCTGTGGGTGTCTCAGATCTAAGCATTTCTAGTAACTCTTGCAGCTGTGCATTCAAACCTTAGCTATGATGCAGAAAAGGGTGCTTCTTCAGGAAAGACAATTATCCTGAAGATGTGCTTGAAACTCATACAGCGGTTATTCCAGCAAAGGCTCAGGAAGTAAATGTAGTATTCTGCCAAAAGAAGATGGTTGAAGAAACTTAAGGCTGAACTATAGTTTCTATCTCAAGCTGCAGCACTGAAGATACCTATCCAATTCACAAGGATGACCGTAAGGAACTACTCAGGAATGTTAAAGGTTGAAACAAAGTGAAAATCCTATTATTGGAAACTACTCTCCGTGAAGGATCTGAGTTTACTAGCTTTTATGCGTCAGGGTCATTTGTGGAAACTAACAGATATGAAGAATGGTAAACCTAATCTGAGCAAGATTCTAACTGCGTGGGTGGATACGAAGACAACGGAGCGCACAGACTTGTGGGCGTCATTTACGCTCAGAACAAACCATCAAGGGCTTGGTGATTGCGGCACTTTAATACTCAGCAGATGCTTGAATCAATGAATATTCCAATACTCTATTAATGACGAGGAATTCTCAGACCTTGAAATGTTAAGTTTGTTGTAGATAAGAAGAATCTAAAGACGTTTGGTAAGTTTGAAAACCCAATCAAGGTTAAAACTTTTATTCTTGATAAATATGAAAGGTAATCCTACATTGATATAGGTAGACATTGAGTCTTATAAATCAGAACAATCAGATTATTTTGAAGTTTGGCGGATGGTATTAGATATCATCCGCCATTCTTTTTAGCTTAGAGAATCGTAATAACTTCTGGAGGCTTAATCTAGAGACAATTTGGACAGAGGGCGCAATCGTTAGCTGTAGCGTTGGGGTATTTTGTTGCAAAGGAGACAACTCCTATTAAGAGGATTGTCTATTTTGTTTCTTTGAGTAGTCTGATAGCTCTAACTCTCCTCATTCTTATTGCTGTCCATACAAGGACCTCTAGCTGTTTATTTTATAGGGAATTAGCTTAAGCAATGTCTTCTCACCGTTTTATTTTTAATCTTAAATTTATTACTTATGAATGAACATCACCAGGGAGGAGCAACGACCTCCAAGACCTTTTCTGGACGCATGCCCTTTTCGTGCGCTGGGCGATGCGCTATTTCCCCATGGTTCTGCTTCAAGTAGCTAATCGCTATCTGAGACGTATCCTGAATAGTGACCCATTGATGTTATGTGATTTAGAACACTCGGGTTATCTACCTTTATCAACATTATCTCAATGCCGAGCAATGTGGTGAGTATTAGAGTTCCCTGAAGAGTTTATTGAGTACTATTAAGTCTGTTTTTAGAGCCCTATTGCCTTATAAGGCAATAGGCTCTGATTCTCAGAAGATGAGGTCACACCTTATGAGGTTTCAGTGCGTGTACTCCTGCAATCGTAAGTACACGTATCGTCACATCAAGTACACGCACTTACGAAAATGGGAGTACGCGTATTTTGATATGTGCACCCCAAAAATATTTTTGTCTAACTTTTTTGGGGGCACTCCACATTATAAATTGGGGACAATAAAATCATTCCAGATCAAAAAGCTCTAAAGTGTACCAGTAGCGATGGATGGTAGCTATACCTTTTGTGCTTGTAGCGGTAAGCAACTGGACTATTGTTTCTAGCTTCTCTATCTGTGTACGCCAAGTTTTATTACATCATATTTTATTAAAAGCAGAAGTGATGAAAGACAAGACATTCGCTATCTCGTCATTCATTGCAGTGCGACGAGATGCAACTGCCCTACAGCCTTGGCTCAGATGGATAGAGACCATCAGTGCGCGGTTTTGCAGGTATAGGCTATCATTATTACATCGACCTCAATGGGATATATGTGCCTTCAGGAGGCCGTGATGAGTGGGAGCCCACGTTCGGGGGTTGCAATCGTATGAGCCTAGGTATGTTTACATGAAGGCGGTCTTAACGAGCGTGGGTATGCCGAGGACACACGCACCTGAGCAGAAAGCAAGCCTTATTAAGCTCTCATGGTTACACGGCTTCTATCCCCAAGCCAAGATTGTAGGGGCATAGGACTTTGAGTCCGGATAAGAATGGTGATGGTAAGATTGATGCCCATGAATGGTAGAAATTATGCCCTTGCTTCGATGCCAGCTGTGAGTATGCGTACATAGAAGAAGGCAAAAAGAGGTGTGTGTGTATGATCTAGTAATGTGCCTCAGCAACCACAGAGGAGCCAAGTACAGCTTATTATGGCGGTCGCTCAGCGTATGCGGTCTTATCCTTATGGGAGTAGCTTTACCGTACCACCTGTAGGCGAAAATCAGTTCAAGTGCTGTAGCTTATGGCGAGGGTGATGACTTTCTCAGGTGCGCTCTTTGGGATAGATTATCACGCTAGGCGGACGCTCTAAACGCGCACGACACTCACAGCAGAATATTGACTTTTTGCGTTAGCGTGCTGCCCCTTGCCTCTCAATAAATGTATTTCCATGATTAACCCAGGGCTTGTGCCCTGGGCTATGTAGATATCGCCTCACAGGCTCATCTATGTCTTTCTCATCAATATACGTCTCTCAATCAATATGCTTTATCATTTTGATGCGCTTTCGCCTTGTGCTGGATATTCTAAACCTTTCTCTCTCCTTTTGTTGTAAATTGGGGACTCCATAAAGATATTATACACACAAATAGATACCGTAATGAAAGAAATAAAACTATTAGATGGTGAAGCATATACTATACCTTCATGTTATCGGTTTATCGGAACAAGGTATTTATCATGATTTGAGGATGAAGAGGACATGTTTTAGGAATGACTATAGGGTTTAAATTAGATGAAGGAGAATGTATTAATATCCTAGAAGATATTCTTGATGAATACTATTTGCACTGTATCCGAATTCATCCTATCCACGGGCTCTTATAATGCTGTTGTTTTGGCTGGACTTGAGGATCTGCAGGGCTAAGTATATGATAGTACAGAATGCTGTGATTGAAGTTTGAATACGCATGACTCTTTTTAGGTCTAGTGGTTCAAGCTGATTATAAAATTGATGTAGAACCATATGAGTAGTAATCAATCTTAACAATAAATGGAAACGAGACTTTCATAAAATTTAGTCATCTCATAGAGGATGCACTCACACAACGCATTGAGTATACAGGGTATAGTTCCGAGATAGACTGTATCTACATCTATATTTCTTGAACGGTCAGTACAATACTGGTGTTTTTCAAGATTAACGGGTCATATCACTTAAACATAAACTTAATGAATATGTTACCGCAAAACAAATTGATGTCTCTGATGATAATCAGAGGAAGTTGAACCAAATGGTAATGCGATCGCTCAGAAAAATACGAGCAAGCTTTTCAAGATGATGGGCGAGAGATTCCTCTAGTCTAAGGATAACCTATGAACCTAAGGCAGGTAAGCTTAACTCTTCGATGAGTTATGATAAACTCTAGATGATGCAGATGCAGATTTACTACAATGTACTTCCGTTGGTTCGCCGAAGCAGGGGTATATTAGAGCCTTGGCAAATGATATAGCTAGTTGGACTCTCAGGAGGGTAGATTATCCGTTCAATGAGGTATATATTGTCTCGCCCAAAATCAAAGTGGGTAGGTATGAGATTGGACTCATACAACTAGATATAGAAGAGATTGTTTCTAAAATACTTCAGTTCGTAGATATCTTCTTCATGCGTCACCCTTCAGCCTTGTTGCAAGGCTTGGAATGATGGCGGATAACTCTGTAAACCAGTCCGGATTAAAGGGGTTAATTTGTATGGTATAGCAGATTAACCTCTTCCGTATATAGTCAGTACTCTAGAGTTCGCTCCAAACTCTTTCTGAAAGAACATCGTACTGCGTGTGGTCCTGCTGAGCTTGGAGCACAAGACTGCCCAAATGGTTGATTGTAGGCTCTTTGCCATTCTGCTCAATGACTAACTGCTTGAGCTGATGTTCCTCAGTCGAAGTATGCTAACGAAGGATGATAGATGACAAAACCTTTAGACGCAAAGGGCGAGCCTTAGCAATCTTGCTGAGAGAGTCTCATCTTTTGAGAGATTTCATTGTCTCCATGCAGTAAAATCTTCATTGGGAAGAAGCGCTTTAAGCCCCCTATGTATATTGCGGCTCATCGTCCTCGATGCCGACAATGCTCATCCAGTAGTGTGGGTCACTGGCGTGTATCGTGCCATCGTTGTGCCTGTGCTCTTGATTGTGCAAAGGCATAAGACTGCTATCTAGGCGCATGCTGCAAAGTCGGTTTAACTCCCTTGATGCGCGAGAGCCAGCTCTGCTCAAAGCCTAAGTGTCCGACATAGAACCAAGCCTGAGCATGTGTCAGTTGGCTCCATATCCTGCTATAGATGGTTCGTAAGTCTCGGGTGTAGCTCCATCGGGAAGGAGGTGTACTTCGACCCGTTCGCCCTGCAAGCGTCTTGATAATCCAGCGGTAGGAAGTATCGTTACGCAATCAATAGGCTTATCGTTGGTTTGCTTTGCTTATACCTGAGCAGTACTATGAACGAGGCATAGCATAATCAATATAAGTGTGATTTGATTATATTCTTTCATATCTATTGAGAACCCTCAAGTAGAGGTTTCAAATGACCTCACTTGAGGGAGTGCTGAGTTAGATGATTACCTTTTTCGGGCTTAGCTCTAGTTTGTGGGCTTCCTCACATAAGTATATAAGCAGGCTCGTACCGTTGGGTATTAGTCCGTCAAGGATAGCATTCTTTAATCGTTTCCTGATGAGTCCGACCTCGTGGCAAGGGCTATTCCGAAAGTCTCCATAATGAGTGAATCCGTCTATAGGAGGTTGGAAATTGCAGAATGCGGTCTTTCTTCTTCAATGTCTTTTCAGCTTCTTGCGCAGAGCATAATTATCTAGATACTTCCGGTACCTGTTGGTGGGATCACTTGTAATATCAGCCCAACAAGCATCATGGGTTCTTCAAGGTCGTCGCCAGCATCGAAGAGCAGTCGGCGTACAGCAGAGTCAGTTACACCGTCTCACAGAGAGCCGCAGGGCGCATATGTAGTTCTACGAGCTTACGCACGTATTTCAGTTTGCTGTCAAGAGGTAGCTTTCAGACGCTTTGAAAATCTTGTGGAGCATCTTCGCTCCGATATATTCGTGATTGTGGAACGTCCAGCCTAGAGGCGAGCATCGTACCTTTGTACGAGGTTTCGTGACGTGTACTAGTGCAGACCAGCAAACCAAAGGTCACTGTCTTCTAGGGGGCGTGTCGCACGGATAGCCTTAGCAAGATTGTCTACAACCTTATAGTGTGAGGTCAGATATCCCCAGCTCTGCGTCACCATCACGAGTATCTCACCTTGAGGGCAAGTAGTTCGGGAAGACAAGCGCACATAAGACCAGAGAGCTCAAAGAGTCTCTAAGCCGATGGAGGGTTTAGGTGAAGGGAGTATTTTATTTAACTCGGTAATAATACGCTCACCGCTGATAATCTCTATTCTATGGGCATTACGGCGATGACCGCAAAGGTATCGGGCCAGTGAAGAAGCCTAATTGATCTAGCGAAGCGTATGGCTGCATCATATGCGAAAGGTCATCGCTGAAGGTTATCGGGGTCGAGTGGAGTGCGGATAGTTAGATTATCCATATCCTTGAGCCCATCGAGAGGTCAAGGAGTTCGCCGAAGCGGTCTTTATTAAGACAGATAGCGAGTGCATTGATGGTAAAGTCTCTACGCTCTTGGTCTTCTTGAGAGAGAACCATCTTCGACAACAGGTTTACGGCTGTCCGGGCTATAGCTCACGCCTAGCTCCGACAAACTCAATCTCTGTGCCTTTGTACGCTGCTTGAGCCGTGCCAAAGCGGGCAAAACAGATAGGTGAGCCTTTTTAGACGCTTAGCGACAGCCTCGGCAAGTTCGATGCCACGACCAACGGAAACGACATCAATATCTTTGCTCGGACGAGAAGGAAAGGTCGCGAACAAATCCGCCAACGACATGCAGGTCTCAAGACCCTAGTTCGTCCGCAGTTTTCGCCTCATCAGGTGGAAGAGAGGCTTATCTATTTTTGATAAATATAATCTTCTACAATCATCTGTACGTGTTAATAGCCGATGGCAGTGTGAGCGGTATCTTAAAAGTATTGGCTACGATAAAATCTAGACACAGTCCCTCAAAACATAAATCTTTTACTTAGTGAAGTGTAGGATATGCCCCATACGCTCTTTCTCTCGTCTGCATATAGCGCGGGCATTATGCTCATTAGGCTCAACTCTACGGGTACAATCTCGGTGATTTCTAGCCCGTAGCCTCTAGACCAACACGCTTATAGGGTTGTTAGTCATAAGGCGCATACGGCTGATGCCAAGCTCGCGTAGGATATTGAGCGCCTACACCGTAATCACGTTCGTCAGCATTGTGTCCTAGATGAATGTTTGCATCTACGGTATCAAGTCCATTCTCTTGTAGTTTGTGAGCCTTGATTTTTCCATCAAGCCGATACCACGACCTTCTTGATTGAGGTAAACCACGACTCCGCGCCCTTCACGTTCAATTATTTGCATAGCCTTGTGGAGCTGTTCGCCACATTCGCAACGCTGGCTACTGAAGATGTCGCCCGTCATACAGCTAGAGTGTACACGCACAGCGACATCGGATCACCATTGGTGATGTCGCCTTTGAAGAGTGCGATATGCTCAAGTCCATTAGACTTTTGCTTAAAAAGGAATTAGTCTGAATGTACCCCATTCTGTAGGCATAGAGACTTCTTCCTCGCTCGATGATGCTTTCGTCTTGAGGCGGTAAGCGATGAGGTCTTTAATAGAAATGATTTTCATTGACCACTGCTTAGCGACCTCCATAAGTTGGAGGTAGGCGAGCCATTGTGCCATCTTCATTGATAATCTCAATGAGGGCAGCGGCAGGCTGTAAACCTGATAGGCGGAGCAAGGTCCACTACCGCTTCGTATGTCCTGTCTCGAAGCACCCTCTAGAGCGAGCTCCTTTAGCGGACAGATATGACCGGGGCGGCAAGATCTGCGGTTTAGTTTCGGGTCTGCTAGGGCAAGGATAGTCTGAGCACGGTCGTACTAGACACGCCTGTCGTACAGCTCTGCCTAGTCTGTCCACGGTAACAGTAAATGGAGTCTCGTGTACAGAAGTATTTTGGGGAACCTGCATCGCAAGTCTAAGCTCGGCAGCACGCTCTTCAGTAATAGGCGTACATAGGACGCCACGCCCGTAGCGCATCATAAAGTTGATTTTTCTCAGGCGTAACCTTTTCGGCTGCAATGATGAAATCACCTTCATTTTTCACGGTCTTCATCATCAACAACGATGACGAACTCACCACGCTGGAAGTCCCTCAAGGGCTTCTTCATAGTATTCAATTGAATGTTAGTATCTCGCTTTTCTCTTTATAAGGTTATTAACACCCTCGCTAATGGCTTTGCGTATCTCGGTCTCTCATCTCGTTAAGCAGTTTCTCTGTCTGCTTGATGTCGCGGAGATAAGCACGCCTGCGGATAGAGAGTATCCATAGGGGAGGAGTGCAGGATAAATATAATGTTACCAAGTTTCAGTAGAGCGGTTTGCTTTTTGAGAGGTAGATTGTCTCGTAATCGACATAGGGACAAGTTGTCTCTCAAGTATGGGCATATCTTGCAACTTGAGCGATAATCATGCGCTCACGGCTATTACGTAGCTCAGAGATGAGCGCCCCAGTTGCTCAAAAGCCTTCATACAAGGCTTTCAGCCTGGCGAGAGGAGCCAAGACGAGAAGAGAGTCGTTTCCACTAGCCACTTCTTACTAATCCAATCGTTGCTACGAAGTTCGCTTATTCTTTCCTAAGGCTTAGAGTATGCTCAAGGGTTTGCGTGTAATTGATTTCTTCTAGAATTACTTCACGTATCTCTAGTTTGCGTACACGTGCTGTGCCGAAGAGCTTTACGGAAGAGATACGATGTAGGCTTTCCCAGTGAGCGAAGCCGAGTCCCCTCGTAGCCTGCCAAGTAAGGAAAAATACCTACGAGCAAGCACGAAACTACTTTCATCCACATACCTGATACGACTCCCATCTGCTCACTACTAATCATATTATGCCCAAAGGTATCAATGATATAGTAGATGATGAAGAACACCACAGACGCAATAATCGGCATACCTAATCCGCCTCTTGCGGATAATAGCTCCCAGCGGAGCCCGATAAAGAAGAAGATAGACCAAGCGACAGGGAAAGTGAACTTCTTGTGCCACTCCATTCTGTTTGTGCGGTAGTCGAAAAAGGCCTTTGTCAATGTAAAGACGGCTTTCACCTCATTGCGCATCTGTACAGTGAGGACGCTGCTTTGACGATAACGATTAAGACTATCGCCGAGCGTTGCTCGTATTCATCAGTTATCGATGTCAATCTGCTCACTCGTCTCGGCTGAGAGTATGCGCTTGCGGTCTTTCTGTGCTTGTTGACTTGTGTCTAGTCTTGAGGGCAACTCGTAACTATATGTCTGTTGGTCTTGAATAGACATCATTTGCTCAGAAGCATCGCGCCTAATGCTATCAATGCTCCTCGTTACAGTATCAATAGCATATTCTAGTTGAGAGAGATTCTTACCCACAAATCGGCTCTTCATCTCTCCCTCGTCTTGCATCTTGAAAGAAGTGTCGAAGAGAATAACGATTTCTTTATAACTAAATCGCTCCTTAGCAAATGTCGTAGGACGTTCGTCAAGAGGACCAGAGGCGTCGTCATATTCTCGAAGCTCTGTCCCTTGTATAGTTTCAAGTTAGGAATGTTTGGTTAGCATCGGCAGTGATGCGCCCTGAGTCGGCACGTATGATACGTGTCTCGTTCTCTCCTTGTTGTCATGACAGCATGATATTCAGCACACGACCGGGGTGCGCCATATCTCTCTTTACCTCACATAGATGCTATATCCGGTATGCCATTGTAGAAGACGCCCTCAGGTACTCGCACCCGGGCTTGGCGTAACGGGCTGAATAGGTAGCGTCCACATCTTCACTTGGCTCCGTAATCATGTAGGTGTTTTTTGGAAGCAGAGAGCCTACAGCGAGTAAAGATGTCGTAACAAAGAGCGGAGCCATAATGCGGTAGAAGTGGTAAGCCCACGCTTTCATCGCCAAGAGCTCTAGTCGTTCACCTATTTGCCCGAAGAACAGAGTGAAGCTAAGAGTATCCCCAGCGGAAGTGCTAGGAACGAGGTTCTATCGCAGCGTAAAATACCGTTTGCCCGATAACCAAAGTGCGTAAGACCTCTTTACCTACGAGTTCGCTCGACATACTTCCACAGAAACTGCATCAAGACGATGAACCAGCATATTAGGAAGGTCATGAGTAGGAGAGGTAAGTAGCTCTTTAATATATATTTGTCAATTATCTTCATATATCTCGCTTGCACCCATATAATGGTTGTCGGCTTGTAAGAACTTGAAAGTCTTACAGCTCTTCTTGACCAAATGGAGGACTTGCTTTCATTACGCTTTGCAAAGGTAGTATTAAATTAGCTTGTTGAGGCTTAGCTGAAGGGCTTTGCCTCAGTTACCCCTATATAATATGTAGTTTAGCTAAGAATAATCTTGGTCGAAGATGAGCGTAAAATCTCAAAACGGAAGCCATCAATCTCAATGACTTCATGCGGAGCCGAATGCTCTGATGGTGATGCAGGATAACCGGCTATCGTTTGAAGTCATCGGCTTCCGGCAGTTTGAGGTCAAAATGCTCATTGATATCATCGATTTCCATACGACCACTCAAGATAAATGTCTTGTCATCTAATTGCTGATACACGGCGTTCGCGGTCGTGCTCATCTTCGATATTACCAAAGATTTCTTCGATAACATCCTCAAGAGTTGCTCATGCCGTTGTACCGCCTAGTTCGTCTATGACGATGGCGATGCTTTTCTTTCTGCATCAACAGGCGCATCAGCTTAGCGAACATGCTCTCAGGGACAAAACACAGCTGGTACACGCTATCGTGCCAATCCTTGCCAGTGAACATCTCACTAGAGTGGATATAGCCCATTGATCAGTCAATGTTGTCTTTATAAACAATGAGTTTACTGCAGTCCAGTCTTGAGGAATTTTTCTTCTAGTGTACTCTTTTCATCATCAAGCGCAAATGCGATTTCAGTACGAGGTGTCATAGTCTCTCACTTGGAGTGTAGGGAAACTAATCGCATTCTGTAGGAACTTAACTCAGACCTCCTACCTCGCTACCTTCCTCTCATCGTGGTTACCTCAAGATAATGCTCATGTCCAGTGCAGAGAATGTGTGTGGAGCCTCATCTCCCCGTCTCCTGCGATGAAAAGTATGCCTTGTGTAAGCTGGCTAATGTTTTACATGAAGGGGAAAAGTATGATATAAGTAAGCATCATGTGCAGAGCGAACAACTGCATCATCAGGTTCGCATTGATGGGAATATCACCTTAGGAATAAATTCTCCTGAAAAGAGAATGACATGTAATTGAGGCGATTGAGTGATAAGAATGATTACATCATTATTTGTCCATCTTTAAGCACGGGCTCCAAGAGAGAGCCATCAAGATACCATAGATGACGAGGGCTACATTGTTGCCGAGTAGCATCGTCGTAATGGAATCTACTGGGCGAGCGATACAGAAAACTAAGAATAGAGGATGCCTAGTCCCCTTATTGCGTGTCAAGTTCTGGCGGAGTTTGTCCGCCGAGACATAAGCAATCCTACTACCCGAAAAGAAGGCAGAGGCTATATAAGTGATTAGAATGTATATATATACCACATTGTCTAGCATTTTGTCTATTGAGGGACTACTTGCTCTTGGGCTTGTTTGCTCGACTGCTGAGGGGTAGGCACTGCTTGTGCAGAGCTTGTGTTTGCTTAGTCCGTATGGGCGTGGGAGCCGTCGGGCTATCATCAAGGAGCCTTGCAGTCTACCTCGAAGTTCCTGCTGTTGTTGTAGATGGAGTACTGACTGAGGTCATCACGAGCTTCAAAGCGATTGCCACGCAATTCACGACCATTGGTATAGAAGTAAGTACTATCGTTTGAATAGAGTTCTTGTCTCCTCTGCCAGTGTAGTCTTGGCGTGTATAGCTTCTCTCCATGTAGCCATGGCGCACATTGCCGATAAGTTCTATTCGTACTTCAGGCACGTGGAAAATAGCTGAGTCTGCACGCACAGTTTATTGCCGGGGTGTAGGCTGTCTACACCCATCGTTAGATGATCAGGGGAATACCCACTCTTTGCGGTCTTCTCTGTCATAGATGAACCATGTCTTACTCACGAGAGCTGTAGCTTGAGGTGAGTCCAGAGTCGCTGACCAGCATATCCACATCTCGGGTGTACATCATATGGCAGAGTCTATGCTGATGCCGGTATGTTTCTTTTCAACCTTATCCTTAGCGCACGAACTGGAAGAGGTAGGCTGAGCCTAATGCGCATAGAAGTAATTGGGCTAGTTTTCAAGATGAGTTCTTTACTACATTAAAAGGAGACCATATCACGGGTCTCCAGAATAACGCTTTTCCTCGTTGTTGGTTAGACTTAGTACCAATGAAGCTGCCCGGAGGTCTTCAAAAGACAAAAGTTTTACTTGTTCTTTTTGTAGGCTTTTGCAGAATGGGGTAATCGGCATCTGAGACTGCAGGCGCAGGGAGTTTACTTGTGTAAATAACCTAAGCCTCGAATGTCAAAAATAACGCAGCGAGTGCCGCATAATGCACGTGTCTCCAATGCCGAAAAGATAGGCATGATACTTACATCTTTAAAAAGGTAATGGACAACGAAAAGACATTGCCCATTACCGATAATATAATGTTCTAAATGGTTGTGGGAAGCACCATTGAACCATATCCAGGAATAGTAGCGCCTTGCCACCACCCAGCTCAGGGTGCATGAAGATATCAGCAGCCCAGGTGGAGGCGAGCGCGGTACTGACCGATAAGGCGGTTAGCCTGAGCAGCTACACTGGGTCCCTTAGCAGCAGCAGCTTGCAGGCGTTGGATAACTCAGGAAGAATACGCAACGAGCCCAACTGGATCACCAGGGAAGATGCTGTTTGCGCTCATTACCTATGCGTACTGCTTGCTGAATAGGATACGACCGTTGTTTGGGTTGATAGCAAGGATTGCGTTCTGGGCACGAGAGCAAGTGCGCTATTACCTGTCTTACCTGACGATACCCCATAGGAGTTCGTAAGCCTTAATCTTTTCGTTGTTACTGTTAGGAGAACTTAATAGCTTCTTCGATGTAGCTTAATAGCTTTCGTTGTAGTTCTTTTCACGAACGTACTTACCTCGCAAGGCTCTTTAGCTGCGTTTGCACTTGGCTCAAGGCGGAAAAGATATCTCAGTAGCCTTATCTGGTACTGGAGAATCACATTCACCTACTGGCTACCTTCGTCATCACGGTCTACAGAGTTCTGGAAGATCTTGATTGTAGAGGCAAAGGAAGTTCTTATCTGTCTTGCGCCTTCAATCTTATCCATTGTGTAGATTTTCTGAGGAGGTCACAGCTAGCAAGACCACTACGAGCGAAAGATCTGCGTCAAGCTGAGCGATGTTGATTTCGAGATCTCGCACGAGCTGTAGAGTCTGTTAGAGCGTTGAGCTGTGTCTAGATAGTCCGAAGCTGTAAGGTAGTCGTTTAGGTAAGCTTCTTTTCTTGTTAGCGTCTTTGCGAGCTACCCTCACGAGAAGATGAAAGGAACCAGTAGAGCAAGTTGGCAGGAGAGTTTTTCCTTGTATTCCTCTACGATATGCTTTAGTCCAGCTCACATACCTTGCTATAATCAGCCTTATCGCCAGTGAGAGCAAGATAATCATTTCACCTTGTCTAGCGTGATAGTGTCCTTACCCTTCTTAGCATCTTCGCCGAAGAACTTGATACGATTGTCATACAATGCAAGCAAATCATTGATGAGGGCTGCACGCCCTAGCTGGGTTTGTTTCTTGCTAATCTTGTGCTTAAGGATATTAGCCTGTAGATGTAGATGTTCTTACTACTTCCTGGGCATTCCTTGTAAGCTAGTTGCCGTGGTTCGAAGGCATCGTCAAAGTTCTGTGCCTTGCGTAGCTACTGAAGATGCTAATGTTTTTGCAGGCAACATACACTATCAGCACCTGAGCCGAAAGGCGTACCGAGGCAGCGCCAGTCTGGGCCATAACTCCTACTGATGAAAGTAGTGCTACTGACATACTGAGGATTGATTTTGTTCAGTTTCATCGTCTTATAGTTATTACGTAATTGATTTATAATTTGGTGAAAATCTTTCGTTTAGAGTGAATAGAGCTTGAGTTTACTCGTGCCTTGCGGAACCAGCTTCGTTGAAGAGGATACCGATTGTTGCACCTAAATAATGCTCGCTAATCATGTTATTCTGCTGTGGCTTGAGGTACTTGTAATCAAAGCTCAAGTTGAAAGCCGAACGGCGGTCTACAAGCGGAAGAGATAGACCTGCTGAGACTCCGTACTCCTGATAACCTGCAAAAGAACTGCATATTGCCGAGAGGAACAGCGAGATAGCTGTTGCTCTGCTGATAGTCCCATACGATAGGCTGCTCGTTGCCACGGGCCACGTGCAAGGTAGTAGCGTCCATTCTCCACCGATATCGATGCGGTACTGGTCTTTAAATTGTAGCTTCAAGGTCTTCAAACTGTGCTTTTGACCACTGCGTAGCGCACATCAGCACCTACCATCCAGCTATTCGCAACACGATAACTTAGCCCAGCCCCAATTTGCAAAGGGTTTGTGTGACGTCCGTTAGTAATCGTATCGTTGCGCATGGTCTCACTAGAAGAAGAGCTAGTCTTGGCGCACAATAGTGCGTTCGCTTGAGTAACGATATTCAGGTGGAATGTCGCCCGAGAACAAGACTACGAGTGCCCGTTGTGTCTAGCTTGAACTCATACTGCACCCTGCCGTGAGCTTGAACCCTCTTAGGTGTTTTCATTGTGGCTAGAGTTGCGAGCGCACCTGTCGAGAGGTAAGTCAGCTGTCTACTCTGTGTCGTATGTCCAAAGACAAAGGCTGTTGTCAAGGTGCAAAGCCCTTCCATGGGTTCGCTCTCAGCCCTAAGTAAAGGTTGTTGTATGAGCCACTACCTGAGTAAAGTACGCACAACGCCATTGTCATTGCAGGTGCGCCTTGAATAGGTGCAGTATAACCAAAAATTGTAACCTACTGTGCTTAATGGAGCAATACCTGCACTCATAGCCAAACGCTTGTGCAGTCTGTATAATATATTGAAGTAATCAAGACCACCTAGATAGCGACCATCATGATTGCTTCCTCTTGGAGCATATTATATTTGCCCGATAGCCCCGAGGTCAAAGATAAAGGTAATGGAGTCTACTGCGTGGTGTAGGCTGGGATCTGATGGGTTCGTAATCATGCCATCGCGTAGCCCTCACGCTTAGTCCGCCCATAGCTTTACTGCTGCAGTATAACCTCCCTCCATAGAGCCGTAACCATAGCGGCTATAAGGCGAGCAGTTATTGTTGTTTTGAGCTTCAGCTGTCCCTGAGATTAGCCCTAGAGTAGCATTGATGAGAGCCATGCAAAGCATGCTTTTAATCTTCATGATTAGTCTTTATCCTTAGTTCTTTATTGTATTCCAGTATCCGATTAGTCCGTCAAAGACAAGGTTCGAATGAGCCCTAATGTTCTCACTCTGACAATGCTTTGCAGAGCAATTCGCTATCGCCACCGGTGAGCAAAATAAAGCGCATCGGCTTGAGAGCCGAGTATATCATCGATAGCGCCTTGCACCTCTCGTATGAAGCCATGCGTACAGCCCGACATCATCGCCGAATGGGTGTCTGTCCCATAGAGGGTAGTGTTTCTCTGGCAAGTCCTCAATAAGAGGCAACTTACTCGTAAAACTTGCCAAAGCCTTAAATCTAAGCCATGAGACCGGGGGCGATATTACCACCTAGATAGCGTCCCTCAGCATCAAGATACTCATAAGTAACTAGCCGTCCCTGCATCGATGACGAGGCAAGAACGCTCGCAAGAGTTTGGGCATAAGCCCCGACGACTGCCGCCAAAACGGTCGCTACCGAGACGAGAGCGGTCGTACAGAACCTCAATGGGTATCGGTGTAGAGGCGTCTAAGTCTATAACTAACGCACAATGCCCCTTAAGTATTTCAAGGATATGCTCACAGCGTACGCCGACGCTACTATATATAGCTGAGTCTATCTGATTATGCGCAAATACTCTCCCTAAGTATAGCTTCATTAAGAGCTACGACAGAGGTAGACCACAGCACTCGTCCGTCTTCGTAAATGGCGAGCTTACATATTGAGTTTCCTTGATCGACTATCAGGTTCACGTTTCAGTCTTATCAATGACTATGCAAAGTAACGATGCCACATAGATAGGATATTGACGACAGTTTCGGTGAAAGCGCATCAAAATTTAGAATAGCGACACTTCAATAAATGTGCATCAGTGATTAAGGGCTGTGGAAAAATTACTTTTTGCCACAGCCCCTTTTTGTATCACGCCATCCGAGATTGGATATGTTTGCTCTACTGTTCTACAAGCTTTATCCTCAGGATATCCAGCTTTTATGTATGCGCTTTTGTACCCTTAGGACAATAAGCTTTAAGATCACTAGAAGTATCTTAAATACAGGAAAAATAATAAACAACTTCTATCTTCGGAGGCTTATTTCCCTAAACACCACACTTGTCAAGCTTTTTACAGCCATCAAAAGCATCCCTCCGATACTTGTGACCGAGCTGAGGATAGTTACACCTTGTCAAGCTCCAACATTGCCCAAAAAGCCCACTCTTCAATGCTTGTCACCGAACTAGGGATAGTTATACTTGTTAGCTGCTACAGCCAGAAAAAGCGCCCCTTCCGATACTTGTGACCGAGCTAGGGATAGTTACACTTGTCAAGCTCCAACATTTCCCAAAAGCAGAACTCTCCAATACTTGTTACCGACACCGGAATATTAATACTTGTCAAACTGCTACAGCCATAAAAAAGCACGTCTCCAATGCTTGTGACCGAGCTTAGGGATAGTTACACTTGTTAAGCTGCTACAGCCATAAAAAGTATGCTCCAATGCTTGTGACCGAGCTAGAGGATAGTTACACTTGTTAGTCTGCTACAGCCATCAAAGCCCACTCTCCAATGCTCGTTACCGAACTAGGGATAGTAGCACTTTTCGCTGCTACACTCCTCAAAAAGACGCGCCCAATTCTTGTTGCCGAACTAGGCTATACGGATATTTTCAGCTCGGTACAACCTCTAAAAGCGGTCTCTCCAATAAGTGTATTTTGCTAAGTTGAGAATCACGATTCATATCTAGATTCTGTGTGCTCAGTATTCTTCCATTTGATAAGGCTAAGTCCGTCAGCACTCAGTTTGTAGTTGTCAGTAGAGATTTTATCCCAAGCAATGTTCTCCCCATTAAGAGTATTGTTAGGGTTTGAGATAACTTCGCCTTGGTTGCAATGGATTTGATGGTGTACTTGTTTGCTTTAGAGAGTTTTTATTGTACCTCCAGATTTCAGTGTAATTACCACCTCTTTGTCTGTTTCCTTTTATGTTCTTGAACAAATCCAAGCCTTCAACAGTGGTCGCCCGGAAGTCCCACTTGAAACAACTGTCACTGGAGTCCAATCACGTTTCCATAAGCAACTTCCCACTTACCTGCATTTATGCGTAATTTAGGAGTCTTACCATCTTTACTGGGAATACCTTGGGACCGGTTGCTCCATCTTTACCGGGAATACCTTGCGGACCGGTTGCTCCATTTTACCGGGAATACCTTATGGACCGGTTGCTCCATCTTTACCGGGAATACCTTTGCAGGGCTGGTTGCTCCATCTTTACTGAATACCTTTCGCGGACCGGTTGCTCCATCTTACTGGAATACCTTGCGGTACTGGTTGCTCCATCTCTACTGGGAATACCTTGTGGGACCGGTTGCTCCATCTTTACCGGGAATACCTTGCGGACCGGTTGCTCCATCTTACCGGGAATACCTTTGCGGACCGGTTGCTCCATCTTTACCGGGAATACCTTGAGGTCCAGTTTCACCACCTACACGGACTTTTCTGTCCTTGTGTATCTAGAAGCCATTTCCCATCTAACTGCCAATAGTAGACACCTCCATCTAGGGCAACACTCAATTTTAGGACTATGACCGTCCATGCCATCGCGTCCCATCTTAATAGAGATGACTTGTTTGTCTGAAAAAGTTAGGTCGTAACCTTCATCGGTCTTTTTCACCTCGGTAATAGTCTTGCCCTGAGAGCTTGCAGAAACAAGGCTCTTCAGAGTCTGGATATCTTCATTCGCCTTTTTACATGTTCTTCAACAGCTACGAGACGTTGATCTCAGCTTAGCAATAAGGTTATAAAGAGCGCTATCATCGTATTTGCTACAAGCTCAGCATGAGGAGCGCAAGTCCCAATGACATTACGAGTTCTTTTTCATTTGTCTTTGATTAAAATATTTATATTGTATGTATGTTCTACTGAAGTGCCTTTAATCATAGTGCCGCTCTTCTAATGATATTCTCTTAATATCAAAGCTCTCGAGATTGGATATACTTGACCTACTGCTCTATATTAGCCATGGCACATACCAAGACTTCGACAAAGTTAATCATTTATTGACGAGCATTGACGGAGTATTTTCCTTTAAGGCAGGTAAACGCATTAAGAGGTCTGATAAAAGATAGAAAAACAAAGCGTGCGTTACCTAAACTCAGAAAACCTCGGCGAAGTCTGTACAAACTTGCTGAAGTTTTGTGCAGACTACACGTAGCTTTGTACAGACTACAGCCAAGTCTCCAGAAGGTAAGTGCAAGTATAGAATTTAGTATGTGTAAGGGGCGAATTTATTTACGTGTACTCACTAAAACGAGTACGACGTACTCACTTCAGTAAGTATGCGTACTTACGACAATGAGTACAGCACTTACTAAAGTATTTACAGCGTAAGTACTGGAAGTGTTTACTGTACTTATCAATGGAATTTAACTAAAACCCCAAATGGGTTTTGCCTTCTGTTAGTGCCGCCCTTTGGGGCTCAATAAATGTTTTTCATTGATTACCCCAGGGCTTGCGCCCTGGGCTTTTGCAGGAGTATCGCCTTGCAGGGCTCATTGCGGACAAACTTAATCGTCTATCTGTAGCAAGCTGTTGGATTTATTGGGCGATGCAGTCGTGAGTGCCGTGAGCACGATACCTCTTGATAGCCCAGGGTGTAATGAGGGCAAAGCCCGAAATGAAACCCTGGGTAAATATGGACACAAAAATTAAGAGCTCCGTAGGAGCGGCACAACAGCACGAGTATTGGGGTACTTGCTTTTGAGGTGTGCCGCCCCTTTGGGCTCAAAAATGTATCATCGATTACCCCAGGGCTTGCGCTCTGGGCTATGAAGAGTGTCGCCCTTACAGGGCTCATCTCACGTCTATCTAATCAATACACTTTATTATTTTTGATGCGCTTGTCCTGGCGTAGAGCAAGCCTACAGAAATAGCTACACTGCAGTTTTAATACGTCACTCCTGCAGCAAACTATACATAACAGCGAAGATTAGAAATTTATTTATAATTGAAATCTGATACTAAAGAGATACTCGGCTTTTTCTCATCGGATATTGGACAATCTGTACCTCTCGATCCGATTGACGATGAATGCCGAGGCTATGCTTTATTTAGAAGATTGCTCCCCTCAATGGTGGCTTCACAGGACTTCGAGAGCTTGTAGGAGAGTTTGATGCCTGTGAGCCAAACGTTATACTTTACTCTGCAACAGATGATAGTCTCGTATTGTAGAGGTTCAAGCTGAGCCCTAAGACGAGTACTAAAGCCAACCGAAGTATTGAGAGTATGATGTAATCGGTCTAATTCTGAGCTAAGCGCTCCGAAGTCGTAGGAGGTGTGTCCATACTGAAGTTATAGTTCGCACTAAAAGTACTTGCTCGGCGTCCATTGCAGTCCCCTCCGAGTGTATAACCCTGTGTGTCTTGCTGTTGTACACTGCCTTCTATATCCATATAATTTTGACGATAACCAAGTCGCTCCCCAAACGTGTTTGTAGCTGAAGCCTCTTAATATGCCAGTTTGCCGAGCCTCCCCAATTGCTGAGCGTGATTGTTGTGAGAGAAAGCGTAATAATTTGTAGCCACTAATCCTCCAAGATATTCTAGCCGTGCAATCTCTCGCAGATGTTCATATTCGCCATTATACCAGAATACATAGAAATGCCCTGTCTAGGGTAGCGTATGCTGAGCAAGAGTGTACTGTTCCCTGCATAGTTACTTATGCCACGCCCACCCCTTGTCGCAAATAATGCCGACTAGATAATATATATCCACGAGCTTCTTGGAGTATATCCTGTTCATTGGTACGTGTATTGAGTTCTAGGCTTAGGCTATAGCGGGATTGAACTCATATTTAGCACTCAAGCTCGGCAGCACATTTTAGGCGATGATAGTTTTTCCCTGCGACATGTACTATTCGCCTCTAGAGGGTATCCTAGCACTTAGGTCGAGTCGGGTGATACCCTTATACTTGAGTTCTAGTCCGGTACTAAGTTGTCCCTCGTACTGACAAATGTCGTTGTCCCCTACGCTGGGTGTAGATGCACAGACCCATCTAGCCTCGCGAAGCGACAGCTCAGTAGCAAGTTTATGAGCCGTTCCCTCTGCAGAGGCGAAGTATTGTAGGCTGAGCTTATCATAGTCAATACTTCGGGTCAAACCAAGTGACGTATCTAATTTCTGATAGCGTGCATGCTGCCTCGCAGACACTTGCCCGATAGCTTTTAGATACATTAAAGCCTCTCGAAGATCAAGTCATCTAGATTCGTAAGCGAGAGGTCTTGAGTGCTTTTTGATAAACCTGCACCCAGTTAAATTCATAACGTCCACGTCCACTAGACCTCAAACCAAGTAAGTCTATTGCTGAGTATGAGACGAGGCACAGAGAGCTATTGGTACTCCCTCTCCTTCCTGAGTACTCTCTCCTGTAAAGGCTCTCACGTTGCTTGATAAACTGCAACTTGTTCTTTAGATAGCCTCGTCGATCGGTTGCTCTCGTAGTCGAGGCTAACGTCCCAGTTGCTGACTTGCTCTCTTCCTTGGGTAAATTCCCTAATCTCTCGACTTGTCTTCCCAAGTGTATATATCTGCCTGATAAGAGTCTCCCTCTGTCTTCTACTACTCTCGGAGGATGTTGAGGTTAAGAGTTGCAAAGGCTATCAATGCGCACAAGGTTACTGAAGGCTACATACCAGTCGTTGTTGAATCGTAATGATGATTACTGAATGGAGGGCGACTATGCTAGCCGAAGAGTATGCTCAAGGGCATATATTGTTCCGTCCCATAATGGTTCCCCAATTCATCACCTCAGCCTGCGACCTGTATTGTCCTGTTTGGCAACAAGGAGGTTCTGCTGTGTACGGGCAAAACTCTCATGAGGCTTAGCTGATTAGAGAATCCTCCAATAGGGAGTGTAGCTCCTAGTTTAATCATGTGAAGAAAGCTCCTAAAGACGAGCGTTGCAGACGAATATTGATAGCAGTAGTACTCGTACCTCCACCCCTTTGTAGCATACGTACAGGCTGATGACGCTCAAGAACTTATATGATGCAATCTTGTTTACATCAAGATTGTTGGTAATGATTCCGTAGCGTCCTTGCATCATATCTAGCCCTTCAACGTAAAAATTTTTGATATAGGCTTGCCCTGATACATAATACGACCATTGTCTGCGACATCAACCCCAGGCAAGCGACGCAAGACATCAGCGAGGACTCTGTCATCTGCCGTCTTGAACTGCCCGTTCATATATGTCAGCGTGTCGCCCCTTTGAGTAATAGAGGGCGCCTCGACAATCACTTCTTTGAGTTTAGAGTTTGAAGAAGAGAGATAGATGGTATGGAGACTAGACTCTCGAGTAGAAATTTTTACTGTAAGGTTCAGAGCCAAGCGAACGTATGCGCAACCACGCAGAGTCACAGCCTGAGATAGACAAGGAAAACTTACCCTCTTCGTTACTTATTGCTTGACGGGCAGAGCCTCCAGAAATAGGGATAGGGTAACAGGGCAGCAACAATGGGTTGCTATCATACTGCCCTAGAATACGACCTTGCACTGACACCCTGAGCAAAGCCCTCAAATGTCAGACCTAGCAAAAGTAAATAACAAAAATGCTAGACGCTGCTTCATCGTTGCGCTACTTTTATTTTTCGTCCTCTAGAAGTTTGAGATACCCACCCCTGTCCATATAGACAAAGTAGATATTGCCATCTCCTCCCAAAAGATAGTACCTTCTGTTATTTCTATCACTGGTCCTCAAATCTTGGTAGTCTCGCTCTTTGAGAACTTTTTGCCTTTGAGAGGTAGACTGATAGCGTCTGAAGGTAGTTGAATTTGTTTAAAGCCGATAGCACGATACTCCACACCTTTGTCATCGCTCAGACGAAGGATGAGTCCGGGGAGATCTGAAAACTCGGCAGGACCGTTGTCGAAAGGTAGTTCTTCGCTGTACCACGCTGTCCAACGTTTTCCCTCGACAGTAGCGGTGGCTTTCTTACAGAGATAGCCTAGAACCTGCTCTGTTTCATCACTCTCAAGCTCATTCGTACTGCACTGGGCTTTGAGTAAGAGATAAGACCATCCTTGGGCAATTCGTCCAAGAAGCGGAGGCTATCGATTCCCGCCTCTTATAGATCAATTCAGTTTCTTTTTGTAACGAACCAAGGGTGTAAGTGTTTTTAGCTGAAAGTCGATACCTGCTTGTTCGAGGGTTGAACGAAACATCTCTATCGACATAAGAGTAACAACAGACTTTGGTTTGTGGCTAGAACACCTGCCTTCTCTACCTTGAATTCAGCTAAAGAGTTCATCTCGATACCAAAACCCCATAGCGACTAGCAGTTGGTGTAACGAGTAATTCGGTTGTATCACACTGAAGGGCATGATATGTCCCTCTAACGTGTAGGTATGCTGATAGAGCACCTGATAAATCTGCTGAGGATGATTCCCTTCTTGAGCAGAAACTTTTCCAACTGAGCTAAAAAGGTAGGGTAGTAGAATTGCGATACCTTTAACAAGAAAATTCACTTTAATTTTACCCATATTCAAAAACTTGATATAATGTTACACACTGAGGACACACACTCAATACACTTCCAAATATATAAACTGATTTGTGATTACACAAATTGACTAAAAACGAGACTATTGCGCAATTGTCTTCTCTTCACTTAGTCTCTATCTTGGATTAGGGTGGGTGTGCTATTGATATATCTCCCTTTCCCCGAAATCAGGGTGTTTTTGCTTATTCGATACCTTGAAACATAAGCCGTCTTGGCATACGTTTGAGATTGTATGCCATAGCTTCTAGTACATTCTGTGTATGCTTTCTCTGCTATGAACCCCGAAAGTTTTTGTCTAACTTTCAGGGGGCATATCAGTTTTACTCTTCTATAAGCCTATCTTCAGGATAGCCAGCTTTTATATATCTGTTTTTGCTCCCTTAGGGACTATAAGTTTAAGATTGCTTGGAGTATCCTCAAATACTTTAGAAGCAGAATCAGCGATTGCCGGAGGATTATTTCCTTTAAATACTACACTACCTAAGTTGATACAGCGAGCAAAAAGCAAACTTGTCAATACTCGTTACAGAAATGGGTATAGTGACGTTCGTCAAGCTACTGCAGTCATAAAAAGCTGCTTTTGGCAATGCTCCTACGGAGTTTGTATGTTGATACTCTTCAAACTGCTACAGAAAGCAAAAACCTCTTTTCCAATACTCGTTACTGAACTGGGTATATTGATACTCTTCAACCTGAGACACTGAATAAAAAGCCTGCTTTTCAATACTCGTTACTGAACTGGGTATATTGATATCCGTTAAGTTGCTACAGCTAGCAAAAAGCCTCTTTTCCAATGCTCGTTACCGAACTAGGTATATAGGTATTCGTCAAGCTGTTACAATCACTAAAAGTCCCTTGTTCAATGCTCGTCAGAGAGTTGGGTATATCGATGCTCGTCAAACTACTACAACCAGAAAAAGCATGGTGTTTAATGCTCGTCAGAGAGTTGGGTATATCGATGTTCGTCAAACTACTACAACCAGAAAAAAAGCATAGTGCTTAATACTCGTTACGGAGTTGGGTATTTTGATGCTCTTCAAACTGCTACACTGCATAAAAGCCCATTCTCCAATGCTCGTTACAGAGTTAGGTATATTGATGATTGTCAAACTGTTACAGTCCCAAAAATGCCCAGTTCCCAATAAATCTGATTTTGCTAAGGTGAGTGTCACGACTCATGTCTAGAACCTTTGTGTTGGGGTTCTTCCATTTGATAAAGGTAAGACCGTCTGTGCTCAGCACGTAGTCATCGGGAGATATTTTATCATCCACCTGGTTGGAAGAAGTGGTCTGTTCTACATGGGAGGGTTGGGATTCGTTGTAAGAACACCCTTGCTACAACTGAAAAAAATAGTAAAGCAAGCACTGTCGTAAACAAGTAGCGTATTAGCCTCATCTGAGTAATTTTTGCTTCATGTTATAACTCTTTAGAATGTCCTTTTTGGCTTGTCGTCAATGAATATGCCCACCTATAGCTATGGCGCATACCAAGACCTCACAAAGTTAATTATTTATTGATGAGCATTGAAGCAATCAAAAATACATGGCAAGCACATTAAAATTCAGGATAATTACGAGTGCCTTTTAGGCGAGACCATTGCATAATACGGCACTCACTGCGTTATTTTTCGACATTCAGGTACCGTCATTTTACAAGAGTAAACTCCCTGCGCCTTCAGTCTCAATGCCTTGTGATTACCGCATTCTGCAAAGCCCCACAAAAGAACAAGTAAAAAAACTTGTCCTTTTTGAGACCGTTGCCGGTCTCAAATTGATTTTGTCTTCTGTTAGTGCCGCCCCTTTGGGGCTCAAAAATGTGTATCAATGATTACCCCAGGGCTTGCGCCCTGGGCTTTGCAGGAGTATCGCCCTTGCAGGGCTCATTGCGGACAAACTTAATCGTCTATCTGTAGCAAGCTGTTGGATTTATTGGGCGATGCAGTCGTGAGTGCCTTTAGGCGAGACACCTCTTCATAGCCCAGGGAGGAATGAGGGCAAAGCCCGAAATGAAACCCTGGGTATAAACATAGACAAAAAATAAGAGCTCCGCAGGAGCGGCACAACAGCGCGAGCATTTGCCTTACGTCTCGGAAGTGCCACTCTACAGGGGCTCAAAAATGTGCATGAATGATTAAGAGGCTATGAAAAATCAAATTTCTCATAGCCTCTTTTCTTTAATTAGGGTTAGTATTTATAGCTTCCTTAGTTCATATTTATATCGAAATCCATAGCCAGAATCACGAGCAATCTCGCTATTCAGATCATCTTCGAGATTAGCTCTATATATTTCCCTATGAATCTTCTAATTTTATACGCATCCCAATCCAGATATAGTACTTCATTTGAAACTCTATACTTTCCTGCACTTCCAAATCGATCGGATACACCAAAACTCCGTTTTCTCGAAAGCTACAAGTTTCTTCTCCATAGAGCTCCAACCTATACCCTCCAACGCCATCCTTTCTAACACTATATTTTTCAGATTCAAAGTGTCCCCACAGATCTTGCTCTTGGAGTTTGGTTCCCAATTCTTCATTGTCCGAACAAGACAAAAATGATACATAAAACGATAAAAGATTCTGGTATATAGTTTTAGCAATCTTTTTCATAACCCCCAAAATTTTATAATCACAAGTATGAGTATCAACAATGTCCTCTTTCATGTGGTCAGAGGAACAAGCACTCCTAACCCTAACAAAGGGAGTAATAATAGTGTGGTAATTTTTAGACATAACATCTAAACATAAAGTTTATAAATCAAGAAATGACAATGGTTATACAATAGTGACTAAACTCACAATCTCTATCAAACTCTCGTGTAACTTAAATAGGAGAGAATTTATGAGTGGTCATATAATGATATATCCACAATGCAAATATAGTAACTAATATTAAGTACGCAAAAAAGTAATCTAGAATTTTATTTATTATGATGGAATTGAGTGTGGCAAAATAAATGAATTTATGCTTAGTTGAATTAATTATTGAGATATGCCCTATCAATCCCGAAAGTTTTTGTCTAACTTTTGGGGGCATATCATTGGGGATACTTCATTTAAGGGACTGAAAACTATTAAATAGATGAAGGAAAAACAAAAGCGTGCGTTACCTAAACTCAAAACCTCGGCGAAGTCTGTACAAACTACGGCTGAAGTTTGTGCAGACTACACGTGAAGTTTGTACAGACTACAGCTGAAGTCTCCAGAAAGGTAAGTGCAAGTATCAATTTAAGTATGTAAGGGCAAATTTATTTACGGGTATTCATTAAAATAAGTACACCGTACTCACTTCTGTAAAGTACGCGTACTTACGACAATGAGTACACGCACTTACTAAAAGTATTTACACGTAAGTACTGAAGTGTTTACATGTACTTGTCAATGGAATTTAACTAAAACCCCAAATTGAGTTTTGCTCTTCTGTTAGTGCCGCCCCTACGGGGCTCAATAAATGTGTTTCATTGATTACCCCAGGGCTTGCGCCCTGGGCTTTTGTAGGAGTATCGCTCTTGCAGGGCTCATCAAGGTGAAAATATACCAATATCGGCCAAATAAGGAAAATTAAACTTGTATAATATTTCTTATTGAGTATGACTTAACTAGACTATAATCAACAAACTACGCAAACAAAAAGCGTAGGTGTATACAAATAAGAATGTATATATTTGTGTCAAGATAACCAATTAACAATATGAGACTGTCGCACTGATTTGCAGCTAGATAAGTTCTGCAAAGTCTTCTCGTCGTGACAAGCTCAATATAGTCGAGCTTTGCTCGAAGGTCTGCTGTATCTAGCCTAAGTGTATTTCGCCTTACGCTCTTGGTCTAGTACGTAGCTCCGAGGGATTTGGTCATATCATTAAGACCATCATCGGGGTGCTTGCAGTGGGAGCGAAGTGATGCAAGTATATGAATAACACTGAAGAACAGTCCTTGCCAAGGGCAAAGAACTTAAGAGAACGGGAAAAGAAGCGTCCAAGCGTAGTTTCTTTCTTTGCAGGCTGTGGCGGGCCTCGATTTAGGGTTCGTTCAGGCTGGTTTTGATGTCGTGTGGGCTAATGAATACGACTCTGCAATATGGGAGACCTATAGTTATAATCACCCCCATACTGTAATTAGATAGAAGAAGTATCACCGACATCCAAGCCGATGAAGTGCCCGATAGTGATGGCATCATTGGCGGTCCCTCCTTGTCAGAGCTGGAGTGCTGCTGGCGCCAAACGAGGAATACAAGACAAGCGCGGACAACTTTTTCTATGATTTTATTCTGTCTGCTGAAAACCAAACAGCCAAAGTTCTTCCTTGCGGAGAATGTGTCGGGTATGCTAGACCTACTCATAAAGAGGCACTAGGTAATATACAAGAGATGTTTCGTGAAGCTGGCTATGCGCTGAGCTTTCACCATGTCAATGTCGCTGATTACGGCATTGCCCAAGACCGCAAGCGTGTATTCTTTGTGGGTGTGCGCTTAGACCTCAATACTTCATTTGCCTTCCTGAGGGTAATGTCTATCCTAGGCGTGTCCTTCAAGATGTGATTTATGACCTGAAAGATTTGGCTGAACCTCGAGACTCGGGGCTTCATGCTCCGGTGCCTCAGTGTAAGGTGGCTAATCACGAATATATGACAGGTAGTTTCTCGTCTATCTATATGTCTCGTAATCGTGTGCGTGCATGGCATGAACCATCATTTACGATACAAGCGGGAGCTAGACATGCGCCCCTGCACCCTGAATGCGCCTAAGATGGAACTTGTAGCTCGAATAAGCGTATTTTCCAGCCAGGTTCTGAGCATCTGTATCGTCGTTTAAGCGTTCGTGAGTGCGCTCGCATACAGACTTTCCTGATGACTTTATATTTAAGTATCGCAATATCGTTGCTGGTTATAAGATGGTTGGTAATGCCGTTCCGCCCGAAATGGCTCTGTATCATCGCTGAGGCGATTAAGCGACAACTAGAAGTCTAATAGGAGACAATTGTATAATACGGCACTCGCTGCGTTATTTTTCGACATTCACGCTCGGTCATTTACACAGTAAACTCCCGTCGCCTTCAGTCTCAATGCCTTGCGATTACCGCATTCTACAAAAGTCCCGGAAAAGACAAGTCTTACTTGTCTTTTTGAAACCCAACAATGGACTCAATACTGCATACGAAGCCTCGTGAGAGTTATTAAAAAGGTCTATCGCTAACTTAATCCGATAGACCTTTTTACTACGGCAAGCACATCAAAACAACAAAGTAACTGATTGGTGCTGAAAACGTAGATGAGCCCTTTTTAGGGCGATACTCCTGTAAAGCCCAGGGCGCAAGCCCTGGGTTAGTTGTTATAATACATTTATTGGCGGCACAACCCTACGACAAATACGCACGCTGAAAGTACCGCTCCTGAAGGAGCTCAATCCACTTTATCTGCAGTATACCCAGGGTTGCATTTCGGGCTTTGCCTCATTCCACCCTGGGCTTTGCAGGAGTGCCGTGCCTAAAGGCACTCGGATATTGCATTTTAAGTCTTCAAAATTTGAAACTTATTTCAATATCCAAAAGTAAATATAAGTATAAGGCTATTCGGTGTTAGCTCAAGATGATGTCTTGAGGCTTGAAGCCAACTTCGAGTAATAGGGCGTAGGCTCTTTGGGCTAACTCGTTTGTATCATTTGTGTTAGTATCGCTTTTGCCCTTGTTCGCCCTTTTGTAAGGATTACGGCTGAACCATAACGAAGGGCTAATTGAGCTTGATGTTTAAAATTGCTCTTCACGCTGATGGAGGGTAAGCGCATTAACAATAGACTTCCCCTGTGTACAGCGTAAGCCTGCTTCAATCACGCTCCAATAAGGAGAGGAGAGAATAAGCGGTACTTGGGCGGTGATGCTATCACTCGTAAGAAGGGTTACAAGGTGGCTCATCTCTTGCTCAGCATCTTCTCCCTCATAGTCAATACGGATATTTAGCATTTGAGCTCCCTGCCGAACTTGCTCTTGTGCGACGCTCAGAGCCTCATTATACTGCTTCTCTTCTACGAGAGTTTGAAATCTTTGGCTCCGTTTATCAGGTTTGTTGATAACCTCCAAGATGCCTTGTGCCGAGGGAAGTCTTAGTACTTCTCGCCCTGATAGAACCAAGTCCGATGTTTCGATTTTGGCTCTTTTCGTGTGGTTTTGCCCCTTGTACAAGTCTGCTATAAACGGCAATATGGGCAGGGGTAGTACCACAGCAACCTCCAATGATATTGACGAGACCCCTTGAAATGTATTGAGCTATTTGTTGCCCCATGATAGTGGGTGTTCCCTCATACAGCCCTTTGAGCGTTGGGCAAGCCTGCATTCGGGTGGGCTGAAATATAGAAAGGACTTATTTGCCCAAGTTTGGCTACGTAGGGGAGAAGGTTTTTCTGCACCAAACGAACAGTTGAACCCCAATGATAATAGGCGTGCATGACTAACGGAGGTAACGAAGGCTTCTAGGCTTTTGCCCCGAAATCGTGCGACCCGATTGCTTGCTGATGGTAGCCGAGAGCATAATGGGAATGTCTGTGCCTAGCTCTTCGGATAATTCTTCGATAGCGAATAAGGCTGCTTTGGCATTGAGTGTGTCGAAGGCTGTTTCGACGAGGAGAAGATGAGCACCTCCCTTAATAAGCGCACGAGCCTGCTCATGGTAAGCTATTCTTAAGTCCTCAAAACTCACACTTCTTTTGGTGGGGTCATGGACATCGGGACTTAATGATGCCGATTTATGAGTAGGACCTATTGGAGCCCGCTACCCAGCGAGGGTTGTGAGGGTTAAGCTGTGTATATTCGTCTGCAAGCGCACGTGCTAGCCTTTGCACTTTCGTAATTAAGCGTGTAGACTTCTTCCTGCAAGCCATATTTAGCCTGTGAAATGCGATTTGAATTGAAACTATTAGTGCTAATAATATCGCTCCCTGCCTCAAGATAGGCTCTGTGTATATCTTGTATGATTGAGGCTTGGGTTATGGATAGTAGGTCGTGATTGCCTTTCTGAGGAATGGGGCTGTCGCGAAATTGTGTGCCACGATAATCCTCCTCGCTCAGATGGTAGGTCTGTATCATCGTACCCATAGCACCATCAAGGACAAGGATGCGTTTCTCTAGTTCGCTGCATATATCCATGGCGGAGTCTATTATATATAGTGCTTGTTCTTAGATAGAGAACAAGCACTATTCTAGTTTCAAGTAGGATGAACTTATTTATCAAGAGACCGCCCGAAGGTCTCATCTAGTTCTTCTAGGAGCTCTTCAGCTTGCTCTACAAGCCACGAGCAAGGACGACCATGCTTGCCTCTTTAAGTTCGCGGCAGGTAAGTCCGCCCGTACGTTCTTCAAAACGCTCTGTTAGTTTGTCAGCCATCTCGGTATCCTCTCCTACAAGTTGGCGTAGGGAGTAGAGTGCTCCACACATGCCGAAGGGCGCACGTCCGCCACCCATAGGTCTGTATTGCAATTCAATCTCTTCGTCACTAAGACCAGTGTAGGGCTGACGACTCTTTTGGAGCGCTTGAGCGCAATTCCAATTAGCGGGTGCTAGGTGAAAATAATCTTTTGCTTTCATTAATGGTTTTAAGGTTTCTGAATCCACGCAATGCCTTTCTTCAATGCGCTCTATACGTTCCTTCGGGATACAGCGCAATAAATCTTCTTGGCTAGCGTGAACGCAATAATCGCCAGCAAGACCAGCGAGGAAAATCTTATCTGCGGAAACAAGTTCGGTAGGTATTAAGCGTGCGAACGCACTATATTCCTCTTGATTAACTTCTGTTGCTTTCTCTATAAAGTGAATGTTTTTGCCTTGCTTCTGTAATGCGATAAGGCTAGACATAATCCCTTCATCTATGGCCGCACCTTCGCTATAGCGTACGCAGTGGTGTAGCCAAATACCGTCCCCTCAGACTTAAAACTGCAGTGGTTAATAGGGTGCTGGTCCATGCTCACAAAGACGGTGTCAAAGTCATTGGCGTGCGTGAGCATCCATTGGCTAAGATAGGACATGGCTTTTATCTGCTTCGGGAACAGCGAGCGAACCACTGATGAAATCTTTCTGAGGGTCTACGATGATTAGTACATTCATGGTTTTATTGATTTAATAAGATTGTTTATGATTTATCTTGATATACTGATGGGAATCCACCGCATACGTAGCAAAAGATAAGTCTTGTTTGCCATTATGCGATAGTCTTTTTGTCGTTTAGAGTTGTAGTAAGACATTACCGAGGATATGATAATGTTCTGCCAAATAATATAACCTCGTGATGCCTATACCTGCGAGGGGCGGTAAGAATAGTGCTGCTATCCAAATAGAGAGAGAGGTATTCTTTTGCCCCTAGGCTGTGGCGTGCTGCATGCTGTTCTATGCCCTAGACGATGGGCAATAACGTGTCCTAGCAGATATTGGAGGATACAGTTACTAGCCCTAATGAGGCTACGAGATAGAGGTCGCTGACCTCAAAGTGCGTAGACCTCTTGAGGTACATAGTCGTGTGTGCAATCAGGAGCAAGAGCGAGAGCAACCAAAAGGAATAGTTTATTTGCGTTTGGCTTCCTAGGCGATAGGCAGCGATGGTTTGAGATAAACGATTAACCATGCTACGACAATAGCGGGCAGTACTAGCCGTGCGACATGGTAGAAGATATGCCACATCTGCATCAGTATGCCTTCTGATACTTCTATCCCACCTACATAGGGGAAGAGAAAGGGGGTGATGAGGATAAAGGCAAGGTGCGTGATGAGGACGTAACTCGCGATATAGGCGGTATCTCCTCGTAGGATTTGAACGATAGAAGGCCCAGCCGTAGCTGCAGGAGTAAGGAAACAGAGCAGCATAGCCGTGGCTGCATCGGCATGAAAGGGCGCAATCATCAAGTACACACCTATTGCTAAGGCTATTTGTAGAGCAAGCAAAGCAAGGTGAGACCACCTCCATTTAATATCACTAGGCTTCACTTTTTAGAAAAGTCATGAAGAGCATAGCCGTAATGATATAAGGGATTACGGGTGTTAGTGGGTCAAGGATTTCGCTAAGGAAATAGCCTAGAACCAGTACCATCAGAGGAACAAAGCCTTTTACACGAGCCCAGAGAGTAGGCATGCTAATAAGGTAATTTGATTTGACCAGAGAGGAATTCCGCCATAAAATGAGATATAGACTCTAAGCCAAAAATCTTGGGCAGAGAGTTTGCCTAGCTCTGAGATGACAATCTCGGCAGCATCATCTTGGGCTACTGCTTCGTGGCAATCTTCCACCTCAACCAAGAAGAATTGGTCTGCCGTGTAGACCGTTATTCCTGAGAAAGGGTAGCGGTTAGGGGCGAGAGCTGAGGTAGTGTATGCTTAGTGGGCTAAGTCCGGTTTCTTCTTTTTAGTTCGCGTGCGACTGCTTGCTCAATCGTCTCCATCGGGTCTACAAAACCACCCGTGAGGTCTAGTGTGTCCCTTAGCAGGGTCTTTTAGCCCTGCGCACGAATCAGCCATTGCCCCTGCACGGTCACGCACCGCAAGCCACAGCGGCAGCGACATTGTGGAAGTAGGTTAGTCCACAATTAGGGCAATGCTTAGCTCGCTCATAACAATTAGCGAAGCCTTCACGACCACATTGCGGACAGAAACGAAAACTCTGTAATGGGTTCTCCATAATAAAAATGATAATCTACTACAGAAGATAACCCCCAGCACCTCGTATTGGTTGTGCTGAGGATCAACTGCATCAAAATTTTTGGCGCATTATGAGAACATTGCATAATCACAGTATTCGCTGCGTTATTATTGACATTCAGGCTTGGTCATTTACAAGAGTAAACCCCTGCTCCCTCAGTCTCAATGCCTTGCGATTACCGCATTCTGCAAAGTCCCCACCAAAGGACAAGTTTTACTTGTCCTTTGGGGAGACCGTTAGGCGGTCTCATTATGAGTGCCGTAGGTACGATACTTATTCAAAGCCCAGGGTGTAATGAGGGCAAAGCCCGATATGAAACCCTGCTAAACAGGGTACACAAAAATTAAGAGCTCTGCAGGAGCGGCACTACAACGCGAGCATTTGCCTTACGTCTCGGAAGTGCCGCCCCTTTGGGGCTCACACATGTATTCCATTGATTAACCCAGGGCTTGCGCCTGGGCTATGCAGGAGTATCGCCCCTTTGGGAGCTCATCTACGCTTTCACCACCAATCAATTACTTGCTTGTTTTGATGTGCTTACTTACCGAAGTTCCACTTAAGAGCAAGTGTAGGCGCGAAGATTACGCCCTTGCTGTCTACATTGCTAGATAGTCTCAAGCTCTGTACCCACACTTAGGCGCATGTTTTTCGCTTACACCCTTTAATTTTGTTGAGGTTTAGCCAAAACTGAGGTTGTGTCATCCAGCGATAAGTTGTGCCGTACATAGGCATCTTTTCTCTCCAGTAAGTGAAGAACCCAGTAGCTGAAATAAGTCCATTGCCCGGAGCGTATTTCCAAACAGCTACAGCTTCCCAGTTGTGTGGCTCGTTGTGTCCCTTAATGTATTTGTATGATGGTGTAAGGGCAACCATCAGCTTGCGGTCAGGGCGAAGGTAAGTATAAGTTACACCTGTGAAGAATGCGTCTTTAATGGACATCGCAGCTCTTGGTGCATCTTGGCTTGTGCTAGTGTTCAAGAAGCGCATACCGCCATCATAACGTACGTGCCAAGAGAGTGGACCATTCCAAAAGCGGATGTTACGCATAAACTTCCAGTTCGTAGCGACAGCACCTTGGTCTTGGAAGTTCATATCAACAAAGTAGAACGTATCCCCAAACTTATCAACGCTCTGCTGCTCTACTGTAAGGAGAGTCGTTGGGCGACCAGCCTGTTTGTCTGGGTGCGTAAACTTCCCGAAGTCGTAGTGCAATTGCACATTCTGAGCCGAAAGACTCATAAGTCCCGTTGTCAAGACAGCGCAAGCTGTAGCGAGAATCTTGTAAACTTGTCTCATCTGAATAGATTTTTATTTTTTATTGTGCGCAAATATAATATTTTTGCGTAGAGAATACCTAGTGTTATGCCAATCTTGTACTAAGTAGAGACCATTGCATAATACGGCACTCGCTACATTATTATCGACATTCAGGCTTGGTCATTTACATGAGTAAACTCCCTGCGCCTTCAGTCTCAATGCCTTGCGATTACCGCATTCTGCAAAGCTCCCACAAAAGGACAAGTTTTACTTGTCCTTTTAAGACCGTTGCACGGTCTCAAGTAGAGTATGATAATCTATGACAAATCGAAGCAATAAAAGAGGAGCTGTGTCAATGAGAATTGACACAGCTCCTTGCTAGCTCCATAGGGGAATCGAACCCCTCTTTCAAGAATGAAAATCTTGCGTCCTAACCGATAGACGAATGGGTACCAGCCTTAGTGCGTGAAAAGTGTCACGCCACACTTAGCATAAAGAATTAAGCAAGCTTAAGGATTTTGCTTAGCAGCTTACTCTTAAGGTTTGAAGCCTTATTCTTGTGAATAATGTTCTTACCAGCCAGACGGTCAAGCATCGATGCGAGCTTTGGCAGCATCTCAGTAGCTTGAGCAGCATCTGTCAAAGCACGGAACTTACGAACAGCGTTACGAGCTGTCTTAGCGTAATAGCGATTGTGCAGACGACGCTTTTCTGTCTGACGGATACGCTTTATCGATGACTTATGATTTGCCATTTGTACTGTTATCTACTTTGTTATTTTTATTTGTAGCCCATAGGGGAATCGAACCCCTCTTTCAAGAATGAAAATCTTGCGTCCCTAACCGATAGACGAATGGGCCAGCCGTTAAGCATAGCTAGGAGGCTTTTTCCCTAGTTTGCGAGTGCAAAAGTTACAATAATCTTTTTATACTTGCAAAATATCCGAGAGAAATAGTTTGAGATTTATCTTGAATTCACTTCTCCTTCAAATAAAAAGAGATTATCCAATGGTCTTAAAGAGACCGTCCGACGGTCTCCCAAAGGACGATTGTATTATTCTGAGGTTCTAAAGAAGAAGCTGTGCCAAAAGTTTTTTGACACAGCCCTACTAAACAACTATACAAAATTATCCCAAGTAAGCCTTGAGCGCTTCGCAGTCTACGCTTGTCTTAAGACGGCGGATAGATTTTTTCCTTAATCTGACGTACACGCTCACGAGTAAGACCAAACTTCTCACCTATTTCTTCTAGTGTCATCGCCTGATTATTACCAATGCCGAAGAAGCATCTAACGATGTCCGCTTCACGTTCGGTAAGAGAAGAGAGTACTCTGTCAATCTCAAGACCCAATGACTCGTTAAGAAGGCTGCGGTCAGTACCGGGGCTATCATCATTAACAAGGACATCAATGAGGCTATTGTCTTCGCCTTCTTGGAATGGAGCGTCCACAGAGATGTGACGACCAGATACCTTCAAGGTGTCCGCAATCTTGCTCTCATCAAGGTCCAAAATCTCAGCAAGCTCTGCTGGCGAGGGTTTACGCTCGTTCTCTTGCTCAAACTTACTTAGAGCCTTAGTGATTTTGTTGAGTGTACCCTACCTGATTGAGGGGCAAACGCACGATACGGCTTTTGCTCAGCAAGAGCTTGTAGGATAGACTGACGTATCCACCATACAGCATAAGAGATGAACTTAAAACCTCTTGTTTCATCGAACTTCTCAGCCGCCTTGATAAGACCTAGGTTTCCTTCGTTGATAAGGTCTGGAAGAGATAAGCCTTGATTTTGGTACTGCTTAGCTACAGATACGACGAAGCGTAAGTTTGCTCGTGTAAGCTTGTCTAATGCACGGCGGTCACCATTGCGAATTCTTTTGTGCTAGTTCTACTTCTTCTTCAATAGATATTAGTTCTTCACGACCAATCTCCTGCAGATAACGGTCAAGAGAGGCACTCTCTATTGGTTATCGACTTCGAAATTTTAAGTTGTCTCATTACTCTAAATAATACTCTTTTTGATTTATCAACAACTAAGACCCTAAGTTGTTCAACATAGTTCTTACGCACGAAAAAGGAAGACGCTCCAAGCGTATAGCTAAGAGCGTCTTCTTCGAGCGGAAGACGGGACTCGAACCCACGACCCTAACCTTGGCAAGGTTATGCTCTACCAACTGAGCTACTTCCGCATTTTTACAAGACCGAGCTTGCAGTGGTTTTCTCTTGAAAACGATGCAAAGATATAAACTTTTTCTAATCCTCCAAATCTTCCGTCAGGCAGGCATGGAAACTACATCTAAAATAGCAAAGGAATTGATTGTGGTGGGGAGACGTCAAAGAGCCCTGCAAGGGCGATACTCCTTTCATAGCCCAGGGCGCAAGCCCTGGGTTAATCATTGAAACATATTTATTGAGCCCCGTAGGGGCGGCACTTCGAGACGTAAGGCAAATGCTCGCGTTGAAAGTGCCGCTCCTATGGAGCTCTTAGTTTTTGTGTCCATAGCTACTCAGGGTTTCATATCGGGCTTTGCCCTCATTCCACCCTGGGCTATGTAGGAGTGTCGTGCCTAAAGGCACTCGCTATTAGCCTGAATTCTGATGACGGTTACCCTATCATGTGATGGAGGGCACATGCCCAAGAAGTTCATTTAGTCAAGTACAAACTATTCCCTGTTTTAGTTAAATGAGCTTTTGTAAGTGCGCGACTTACCGAAATGAGTACGCATCGTACTCGTTGTAGTAAGTACACGCAAATACTAAAGTAAGTACGCGTACTTATTTCAGTGAGTACACGTAAATAAATTCTGTAAGTACATAGTACTTTCTGGAGACTTCAGCTGTAGTCTGTACAAACTACACGTGTAGTCTGCACAAACTTCAGCCGTAGTCTGTACAGACTTCGCCGAGGTTTTTGAGAATAGGAAACGCAGGTCCTGTTTTCATCTCATTTGTATAGGCGTTTTATTTTAATGCTCCGTGCAGTAGTATCATCTAAGGACTTATAGAAAATAAAGGAGGGTCCGTGTCCAAATCAATTTGAACACGGACCCTCTCGTTTCTGAGACCATTGCATTGTGCGGCACTCGTTACGTTATTTTCGACATTCAGGCTTGGTCATTTACAAGAGTAAACTCCCTGCGCCTTCAGTCTCAATGCCTTGCGATTACCGCATTCTGCAAAAGCTCCACAAAAGGACAAGTAAAACTTGTCCTTTTTGGAGACCGCCCTGACTACCTCTTGTAGAAGTTTGTATCGTCCTAGAAACGATAAGTTCCTGAGAGCGTTACGATGCGCCCATTACCTCTTACATATTCAGCATCACGAGCAATAAGTTGAGACTGAACAGTGTAATAGTTGTTGTTGAATAGGTTTCTCAACGCCTATGCCGTAAGTCATCTTGCCTAGGTTAAGTCCCTGCGTTGAGGTTTACGAGTGTTACAGGCTCTACTCTTCCTTCACCTTCGTCGTAAGTGCGTACCCCATTCTTGCCGGCTTTCATCTCGAAGCGGTCTCTACTACCTGTGTTGATGAGGTGCAGACGTAAGAATGTATTCTTTGTTGGACGATAGGTTAGAGAAGCTGTGAGCTTAGCTGGAGGGATAGATAGTCCACTCATATAGTGGTCCCAAGAGCCATTCTCTTGCTTTTTGTCCTTCAAACCAAGTAAAGGCTGTTCCTAATTGGAGCTTTTTACTGAGTGTAGCATTAGCACTGAGTTCAAAACCCGTATACCTTCTGAGGCGAGCGGTCAACAACCCAAAATCCATTGCGAGAAATAAGGTCGCTTCCCGAGAGCCGCATAAGTGTAGAAGGCAGCTCCTTGCAGTTCGAGTTCTGTATTTTTCGCCTATGAAATTCTGTAAAGTCTGAATAGAAACCCTGCTTCGTAGTTGTGTGTGCGCACAGGCTCAGTCTCAATGTTGTTGAGTGCATCAGCTGTCTTGGCATCACGTACGGCACCACGTCCCAAGTCGTAGATAGCGAAGCCTTCTGAATACGCAATGAAAGGTTGGAATGCCTTGTATCTGTTGTAAGATAAGCCTACATTGAAGCTCAGATTGTTGTACTGAAGGTCTTTACCAGTAACACGTACAGGGTGCATCGGTTGGCTTACGTACAAGAACGTTATAAGTAGGAACCTTTACAGTAATGTGGTCATATCTCAATCCGCCCTTGAAGTTTAGGTGATTGGCGAACGAAATTTTAGATTGAAGGAATACGGCAGGGTTATAAGCCGTCATCTCAGGAACTCCAATAGCGACCGTCTACAAGAGGTTGGCTTGTACGGTCAATAGTGAAGTCTACTCCATAAAGGAATTGAGATGCAATCTTTTTCGCTGAGAGGTATGCGAGAGAGGAATTGAGAGCGAAGACCCACTTGGTCGGAAAACGATTGTAGCCTGTCCGCTCTTTCCTTCCCAACGAGAATTCTTCTGAGGGTCAACGGTGCGATAGTCATAGACAACCTTGAGACTACGAGCTTGAAGAGATGCTTCTAAGTCCGTGTACTTGAAAAATATCTCTACTTGTTAGCTTAAGGTATGCATTATGATTATAGTCAACACCTTCAGGAATAGCTTCTTTAGGTTGCTCACCACGTACGCCGATGCGAGGGCTTTCAAGATATTTACCTCCTGATGCGATGAGCAAACTATTCTGTCTTGACTTATATAGATTGTACATCAGCTCAAGATTAGTCTTATCGCTGAAAGAGTAACCAAGCTTAACGAGAGCATTGTACGCACGTGTATCTCCTAAGCCTTGTCTTGGCGATAGATATTGTCCGTCGGCATCTACGCTACTACCTGTTTGCGCTAGAGAGGCATTAACGAGGTAAGTGAACTTGCCTAAGTCGCCGTAAAGTTGCTGATTAACTCTGTAGCCGTGTGTGTTGGGCGTGTTGTTATGTAGAGCATGGTCAGAGACTGCTAGGCTTGTTTCTCCTCCGAAAAGCCTTGTGAGCAGCGTTCTTCTTCGTTACAATGTTGATAATCCCACCATTAGCGCCATTACCATAAATAGCTGTTGCGCCCTTGATGATTTCGACACGCTCTACAGCGGCAGGGTCTATTGATCTAAGGTCACGACTTGATAATCTGAGTGGTGTAGACTGGGGAATACCATCGATAAGAACAAGTACACTTCTACCACGTAGGGTATTTGTTCGTTCGTTTACAAGGTTACTCGCAGGGGCAGTACCCGGAACGAGGTATCCGATGATAGAGTGCATATCAGGGAGGAAACGACTAATTTCTTGTAGTTCCTTTGATGTGATGATACTGATACTTGAAGCCGAATTTTGCTTAACTTCTGGAATACGAGTCGCTACGACAACGACCTCTGATAGGTCATGTTGCTCTTTCTTATCCTCTTGACCAATAGCCAACATAGGGCTAAGTAGTGTTAGTCCGAGGACGAGCACTTTCTTCTTAATCATTAGTTTAGTAAGTTTTGTAGTTTGAGGGTACTACCACTACAAAGGCTATCTTTTAAGTCGGTAATCCTTCTTTAGAGACCATTGCATAATACGGCACTCGCTGCGTTATTTTCGACATTCAGGCTTGGTCATTTACAAGAGTAAACTCCCTGCGCCTTCAGTCTCAATGCCTTGCGATTACCGCATTCTGCAAAGCCCCACAAAAGAACAAGTAAAACTTGTCTTTTGGGATACCGTGCAACGGTCTCCTTTAGCCCTAAGTAATGTGGCACAAAGATAGTAATAATTGCACTAATTTTAAAATATGGGTAATGGTAGTAAGCCTAAACGTAATTAGATATTGAATGTTATGAGATAGCTTAAAAGGGTCCGTATTCAAATCATTTGAACACGGACCCTTTGGGTTGTTAGCTTAGAGTATAGGCTCTAGCTGGCAGAGTTGTAAGGAAATTAACTTGAGCACTCCACTCTCATACTCAGCAAGGAATATCTCTGAAGCGGACTCATGACCAGCCTTTTTGTAGTTCTTCACGAAGCCATTCTTCCGTTTTTATCTACATCATCTAGCACGCTTGTCTGTATGATGCCATCAGTGATAATCGGATATTTGGGGTTCTCTTCTCCCCTAAGAACGATAATAAGTTCACCATTTTGCTCAAAGACAGCACGCTTAACATCACGTACATGATAGACTCCTTCGCGGCGTAGCTTGAATGCAACCTCATTGGCTGTAATCTTAGCCTTACGGCAGTACCTCAACATTAACTACCCCATGTTTGATAAGGATAATCGGAGCACCATCGATAAATCTCTTAAGGGCATGGTTCTTTGTTTTGAGTCTTCTCAAACCTATGATGAGAGTCGCCCAAATAGAGAGAACAATAGCAAACTGTATGATAGAAACAGAAGGGCTATAGATAATCCCACTGATGATTCCACCGAGTACATAGTTCTGTACTTGGTCCATTGCGGAGGTTGAGGGCTAGGTTGCCTTTGCCCGACTTGTTGATAGTCAGGATAATCGCAAGTAAGCCGAGGAGTAACTTTATAAATACATTCAGATAGAAGAAGTCATCTGATTGTAGAAAATCAATGGTAGTCATACGATACTATGATGAAATGATGATACTTGAGTTTCTATTAAAATGAGATGTCAAGACCTGCATCGACTACGTTGTAATCCTTGCGGATATCAACAATCGGATTGGTGTCGTAGATTAGGCGATAAGTACCCTCGTATACCGACAGTGGGTGTGATATTATATTTGAGGTCAATGGCTCCTCCAAAGCGTGCTTGCTTGAGGTAGGTATCAGGTGTAGCTTGATGTATAGCCGTCGTCGTGAGTTCCCAATTTTACCGATTTTGTTGCGTAGGCTGATGGAGAAATGGCTCTTGACTCTGTGACTGTAAGCGTATCTGTCGTCAATTGATGGAGGAGTAGGGTATTCCCACTTTTCGTATTCGTAGAATAAAACCAAGAGCAGCAAATGCAAGAGTAGAAGTGCTATTGATTAAGCGATAGCGAGATTGAATACCTGAAGAGAACTTGAATGCCATGCCTCTACTGCTGCCCATTGAGACTCCATGTAGGGATAAATCTCAAAAGCTCTGTCAAGTAAGTAGCGATACTGGCATGTATATCCTCCACTAAGAGTTACCTTACCTCCGTAAGAAGAGAATTCAAACTTGTTGAGGAGGTTGATTACATGACTCTTCTTGATGAGGATATTGATGTTTGCACTATTTCTAAAAGTGAATACATCTTCCTTTTCCGTTTGAAGTTTAGAGAGGGCATAATCATGCCTTGTAGGGTCTTGGTGCTGTCTATGCTCATCGTCATATTCTCAGAGAAAAGCATTTTGAGCGTGTCCTTTTAGAGGGCTAATAGGACAATTAGGAGTAAAAACTAATCTTTTCATATCATGTGAATTTATTCGTTATGATGGCGCAAAGGTAATATTAAATGTACAAAAATTGAATAAGTGCATTTTGCATATTCTGAGTTATTTAACAAGGGGCTGGCAAAATTCAATTTTTGCCAACCCTCTATGTGTAAGGCGAACCTTCAAGATATTATGTTCAGTTATAAAAGTTAAGGCTTAAGAGAAAAGCCTTAACTTGGCTCATTACTTATAGAATGCCTTTGCGTTCTTCCATTCAGGAGATGTAGAGAGACGCATTTGGACGTGTCCTTCGTCCCAGTATGAAGGGAAGCCACCAAGTACAGCACCTACAAAAATAATCTTCACTGGGTGGTAACCAGCCTTAAGTGCTATGCTCTTATCTCGACGGCTGAACTTCTTGACTTCGCCATTATTGTCGATGAGCTTCTCGCCATCAATCCAAAACTCGTCATAGTTTGTTGAGAAGAAATAAACGCCATCTTGAGGAACTTCGATATAACCCTCTGCAATAACAGCCTTGCGTTGTAGCTCGTCCATGTTGTTGCTAAGCTTATCAGGAATGATGCTCTCAATCTTAGGAACAACAGCATTTTTCCCAGTTTTGAGCATACTTAAAGTCCTTAACTTCATCGTAATCGCCGACAGAGATTTTCACTCTTAGACCTTCCTTAGCATCCTTGAGCTCTGTCGCAGGTCGGAGTGTTTGCTTCTCGAAAAGTAATGTGGCGAATAGGGCTCATCTTTACCCGAAGGCAGTACAGAAGCCGTCTTGATAACTACATTCTGATTAACCTTGATAGGCTCTGTATAAACAGGGCTATTAGGCGTTGGCTCCGAGCCGTCAGTCGTATAAACTACCTTAATCGGACGAGTAGTTTTTGAGGACAAGTGAAGTCGTATCAGTGAAAGCCACGAAGTTGCAAGAGCCATTAGGTTGCTCTGGTTGAGAATGTGGTAGTTCACTTGATACTGGTCCCATGCGCACATAGGCGTTGTCGAGTCGTCTGTTGAAGTCGTTAAAGTTCTTCTTCTCTCTAGGTGTCCACACCGCTTCGGCAAGAGCTATTGTACGAGGATAAGCGCGGTACTGACGTATGCTATCGGTGTACATATATTCGCTCCATACATTAGCTTGAGCTCCTAGGATGTGGTGACGCTTATCCTCAGAGATACTCTCTGGGATAGGATAGTAATCGTAAGTCTTGGCTAGTGGTGCATAGCAACAAACAGCAACTGGCTCAATCTTAGGGTCACCTTGGTAGTGGTCGATGTACAGACCGCCACTGCCCGGAGTCATAATCACATCGTGTCCCTTCGTTAGCACTTTGGATACCGCCTTGTTCGCCTCGCCAGCTCATGACTGTTGCCGTTGGCGCAAGACCACCTTCGAGGATCTCGTCCCAACCGACAAGTTTCTTGCCGTGCTTAGCGAGCATCTCTCTGCACGACGAATAACGTAACTCTGCAGTTCGTGCTCATCTTTTAAGCCTCAGCCTTGATGCGAGCTTGACACTTAGGGCACTTCTTCCAGCGTATTTTAGGACATTCGTCACCCCCGATATGGAAGTATTCGCTTGGGAAGAGGGGAGCGACCTCATCAATAACGTCTTGTAGGAAAGCGAAAACTTTATCGTTTCCTGCACAGAGTACATCTTGCTCTACACCCCACAATTCGCGCACTTGATAGTCGCTACCTTTCTGTGTCTTAGGGTTACAAGCGAGTTCAGGGGTAAGCCACAATAGCACCCATAGCGTGCCCCTGGCATTTCGATTTCAGGGATTACATCTACATGGCGAGCCTTGGCATAGGCTACAATGTCCTTAACTTGCTCTTGTGTATAGAAGCCGTTAGTCGCAGCCATTGACGAAGGCTTGCGTACGCTACCGACAGAGGTCAAGCGTGGGTATTTCTTGATTTCAATACGCCAGCCTTGGTCCTCAGTAAGGTGCCAGTGTAGTTTATTGATTTTGAAGAGAGAGATTACATCGATGATGGCGTTTAACCTCATCAACAGTAGCAAACTGACGGCTAGGGGTCTAGGTGCATACCACGGTAAGGGAATGCTGGTTCGTCCTTAATAGACACTGCAGGGATTACCCAACGAACGTCCTTAACCTTGGTCTTAGCTTCAATCTCGGCTGGAAGAAGTTGCATAAGTGATTGCATACCCCAGAAAAGACCTTCCGCACTTACACCTACTACCTCAACGCCCTTAGGGAGAAGAAACGAGTGTATAACCTTCCTTGCCTAGCCCCCTTGAGTTTAGGGGTTGATGCTGAGCTTGATGCTCTGACTAGCTCCCGAAGATTTTCACTGCGAGAGGAAGACCAGTTGATGCCTGCATCTTAGCTTGGAAAAACTTAGCGATAGTCATCGCTTCTTTGCCACTCGCTACGAGTGTAGTCTTGAGGCTTAGTATAAATTCGCCTTGTTGGGTAGTAAGTTCCTTAGGCATAGGGATAATGTTAATCCCTTTGTTGTAAGACTTACTTTTCTTGAGCGACGAGGCTCGTCATAAGAGACAGAGCCGTTGCCACTGATAGAATAATCTTCTTCATTTACACGATTATGTTGTTAGTATATTATGTAATATTTCTAGCTCAAAGATAACCAAATTGCATCATTTGTCAAATCGAGGAGCTGACAGAGCGTGCGCAGAGCAAGCGCATCAAAATGATAAAAAGTATATTGATTGAAAAGACGTAGATGAGCCCCAGGGGCGATACTCCTGCATAGCCCAGGGCGCAAGCCCTGCGTTATTTGTTCCCCACTTATTTATAGAGCCCCGTAGGGGCGGCACAACCCCAAAGCAAGTGCCCCAATACTGCGTTGTTAGTGCCGCTCCTCAAGGAGCTCAATCCGCTTTTGTTCAGGGGATACCCAGGGTTTCATCGGGCTTTGGCCCTCATTCCACCCCTGGGCTTTGAAAAGTATCGCCCTAAGGGCTCTTATACGTTTAGGTGACAGTGAGTATCCGTACTTATTGTAGTAAGTGCGTTTATAGAATCAGGAAAAGGGCTGTGCCAAAATGAACTTTGGCGCAGCCCCTTGAGTATTTGTTTATTCTAGCTTAGTGGCTATCTGTTCCCACCATCTTAAGGCGGTCGCCCGAAGTTTTGGCGATAGCCCTCGTAATACTCCTTGCTATAACTGGGAAGCTAGAGCTTCGCTTAGTCCGTAGCCATTGTCTTGAAGTGACCGTTCTTTTTCCTTCTTCATGTTACCGTCCATATACTTTACGAGGAGGTATTCACCTAGTTGCTTCCAGCGAGCTATCATAGCGTTAGCCACATCAGAAGTATAGTTATTCAAGAATGCTGTTGCCTTCTCAGGGCTTTCCTTGAGTAAGCGAAGAGCCTCCGTATCAATACTATTTTTGCTCTGCGAAGTACTTGTTTTCTAAGCGTTCTTGCACGGGACGAATATCCTTAATCATAGGTTCGTAGCGGTTGTACGCCATATTAGCTACCCAGTTGTGAATCCAGAATGCGCTAGTCCAAGAGAAATGCATCATATCGCCATTACCTTGGCGGTAAGCCTCGGGGATAGTTGTGATGCTTGCGTACATAGGCGTAAATACCGTTGTGTTGGCATCATCGACACCAAACCAAAGAACGCCACCGACAGCATCGGGCAAACCATGAGCGTAGTTGTGCCACGAGTACAAAACCTGTCTGTTGGGTAGCGATAGCACGCTCTGTTGATATAATTCTGTCCCTCTACCTCAAAACTCATAGGTCTCCAGCGGTAAGGCGACTTATAAGGACCAGCACCTACGTCCTGTGTCATATCCATAGAAGTACCTTCGTAGTGATTGCGCATAGCTCTCTGCACATCTTTGAACAGATACCTTGCGGTCAGGAATTACGTATAGAGGCATGTAGTCGGCATTCAAATCACCTCTTACGTGCTTTTCATACTTTTCGGCATCCTTAGAGAAGTTGCGGAAGAAGCTCCATACACGAGCTTTCGCAAGCACGCAGACCGCTGAAGGTATAAGGGTTGTAAAGCCTTTTTGGAAATCAAAGTCGGCATCATTGCCCTTGTAATATCCCATTTGGCGAGCGAGGTTTACAAACGTCCTTTTCGTACATGCAGTTCTCTTTATCTCCGAAAGGAATCTTGTGAATACGAGCTTGGTTAGCATGAGCTGAAATCGCATTGTCAGGGATACGGATAGCTACCCATATAGCACCTTTCTTACCCTTTGCCCTCACCAATCATCTCAAGTACCCACACTTCATTCTTGTCGGCAATGGTAAAGCTTTCACCGCTACTAGCGTAACCATAATCGCGTACAAGGTCAGTCATCGTCTTGATGGCTTCTCTTGCGCTCTTGCTACGTTGTAGAGAGACATAGATAAGGCTACCATAGTCCATAATACCATTAGCCCTCGCCTAGCTCCTTGCGACCGCCCCAAGTAGACTCTGTAATCGCTACTTGATGCTCATTCATATTACCTCACGACATTATAGGTTATGCTAGCTTCGGGAATGTATCCAAGAGGTTTATTGGTATCCCATTCACGTATTTTCACGCATAGCACCTTTAGGGTGATTCATTGCAGCCCAGTGGTATAGCTCTCCGTAGAGCGTGTGCGAGTCGGCAGCGTAGCTAATGATGACAGAACCATCTGTAGAAGCCTTCTTACCAACGATGAGGTCTGAGCAGTCCTCAGCCTTGGGAGTGCTAGTAGCGCAAGAGCACCCACGATGAATGAGAGGAATAAGTTCTTCTGCATAATGACTAAATTTTGCTGATTTAATTACTGATATATCCAAAGATACAGAATATTTCCAACAAGGCTAGATTTTGTCTTCATCTTGCTAGGGTGTGTACATTCCACGCTTATGCAACAGTAGGGATAAAAGACCGCCAGCGAGCAAGAAGCTCACAAAACATCCACATCTCCATTCATTGATCTTTGAAATCATTCAGATAACACAATAGACACTTACCTTCAGGGAGGAAATCTATCAACGTATCATCAATTATCAAATTAAACTTAGTCTTCATCATTTAAGCTTTGGATCATCTTTATCCAGCCTAGTATATTAACAAAAACTAACCCCTGAGTATTAATGCAATGACATCGTAGCCAAACTCCTGCCGTGTATGTCCCTGCTATCAATCTTGATGAACATTCAAAGACACAACGTAGAATAAGGAGTGTAGTAGATATAGGAGCAATTAACCTTAGTCTTGTTTCACAGCGATTGACAAAGCTCTTATTCTGGCTATGTGCCAGTAAGTTGCTTGAAAAACCATTTACTATACCAGCTATGTGCTCGCTCATAGAAAAATTTTCAATTACTATATTTCGCTCCAATCGAATTGATATTTTCCTTAAAAAGTCACTCAATTAAGCACTAAGCCCGCACAGGATTGTTAGTATTTTATACCCTGTCTTTTGATATTCGCTTTTTGTTTCACTATATTTCAGACTAAAGTATTGAATCAATTTCTGACTTATACATCATAGGCACAAAGCAAAATATATTCTTCAACCAAATTAGTAAAATATTCTGTAGAAGTCTTTTTAGGACAGAGTTTGGCATGCTCATGAAATATACTCATTTATTCGAATTTCTCAAACATTTTCATCTTAGAGATGAAATGCTACAAAAAGAGCTACTCCCTTTCTTTTGAATATTCGCTAACATATATGCGATATATTTCTCATTCTCAGGAAGCTCATACCTCCACATCATCATTCCAAGAGCAGATACTATGCAGCGATTGATTTTACTGTTTTTCCGTATACTTATTTGGTTATTTGTACCAAAACACCCTGCAAATTGAACATCTCTAAAAAGCTCCGTATAATAGGGAAGACATTTTTTGCTTCTAGGCTGTTTTCAAAAATCAATAAGAAGCTTTTTCGATCTCTTCTGCTTGTTTGAGCTTTCCAATTCTCAATATCATGCTTCAGTTCGATTATTTTATTAACTCGAAGCTTAGTTTTGCTGTTCATATTTCTAGTGAGTATTATTTATCATATGTCCTTTGGAATCAACTTCTGCTGTTTTTCCCTCGACTCATTTTTTTAACTCAATATCATCTTTTAGATATTAAAGTTCTTCCATCTATGATATTGTTAGTCATATGAATGGTAGAAGCCACCATCAATAGTTCTCATTTTTCCAGCGATATAGGTTGTTGCCTCTATAAATACTGAGATGGCAAAGGAAATATGCCTTCACTTTCTGATAATTTTCTATATTACTAGACAGCCAGAGTTCAAAGATTTTGTAATCGTCAAAGAAACCATATATATACCCCTCGCTTTAGTAAGTCTATATAATCTTTTTGAGGAACTACCAAAGGATTTCCGTTTCTCATTACTCTTTGATTGTCTCAATAAAAAGTTCTTTTTATTGTATGATAAGAAAATCACAAATCTGGATATATTATATTTTCTTTCCTCAAATCAACTTGACCTATCAGTTTCCAAATCTTCTTTCTTATGGCTGTTTCTGTACAGGATTTATAAGTCTTAAACCCAACAGAAAGAAGCTCATCCGTATTGGCTGTCTTTTTCCGAGAGATAATCAAAAATACCAAACTCGTATTGCCTTATCCTACATATATAAGTAAACATCCCATTGGGGAGCGAGATTTGCTAGATTTTTCTCGCATGCACCCTTGTCCATATTGATTATCAAGTGATTTTTGACAAATTATTATCAAGTAGTCCCGTTTTTGTTGTTTTTGGGATTAGCAGGTACTGGCTTCTGTATCCGTCACAGCCGGCATAGGAGGCGTCTTCGGTAGCATGGCACTAGCTAGACCTGCTTGAAGAGTCTCCAGCGGCACCTTCTCTCTCCTCAAACAAGTCACCAATGCTCTTGCTCGGCTTGGGGGCACCAAAGAGCCGACAGCGTCATCCGCTATCTCCAGCGATGCACTTGCTCTTTAGTATACTATTGAGATATATCTAAATCGGGAGGATAAGATCTCCGTCAATAGTTTATTCCCTCAAATTGACGCCTTAATTAATCCTTCCACTTCGGTTGGAGTAAATACTAACCATTCTCTGTAGCTCTCACAATCATAGACAGTTGTTCTTTGCACTCTCCCCAACCCAAAGAGTAGGCATCTCTGGGGTTCCCATAAGGAATGTAATTTCTTGATAATTAGAATCCCTTTATCTTGTCATAGTTTGGCCTTCAACATAAATCTCCACCTTTTTCTTTTTGAACCCCAGACTTATATGTAAAGGCTTACACATAAGCCCAGAATTTACTATCCTCATCGGAGAACCTCGGTATTGCTCCTATATAGTTGAAAAATTTCCACCAAATCTCCACCAGATTCGTCAACTTCGATCAACCGACCGAAAGCATAGTGTTCTGTTGGGGAAAAGTCAATAGAAGCATAGCTTTTGATGTTATCAGTATATTCACTAGGCAAGAACAGTGGTACAATGAATATACTCCTACTGTTTCTGAAAAACTTCATCAATGAAAATTATTTGGGCTATTTTAATTATGATTAGCTACGATATCATCGCATTCAGCAAACCATTCGTGTAAGGGGACATTACCATCCCACAAGAATATCCAGACAGCCCCACTGGTTTATATTCTTTCCGAAATAGACCTTTCTTGAGGAGTTATGTCTATACTATCACTAAACTGCAACCCCTTTAAGCCTGCGTCAAATAACGCTTTCTTAATTTTCTCATTCACAACAATACAATGGTGCATTTCTCGACAACGTACGATATCTCATCTCTAATCCCTTAAAAAGATTTTCTTTTAGCCTCATATAGTAAAACATATATTCAGGCTCTGTGGGTTGAAATTTGTTAAGCGGAACTCGCTGCGCTCTATATCAACGCAATTTATCTTATAAAGTAAATTCACCGCATAGAAGCCCTATTTTTCACCTTCACAAAATAGTTCAACGTCAAAAATTGAATACTTTTGATGTTGCTTCTAAGACCTCTTTCAAGCGTCTACTTACTAGTTCTGGTCCTGATGACTCTAGGAGTATAGCTTTTTCAACCTTTTCCCTATATGCTTTTTTTGAAACGCGATAAAAAAGAGTGGGCGGGGAGGCAATAAGATCTCCCTTGATTTGATAGTCTGTTGATATATCATTCTTCATAAACTACCCAGCCATGCGTATTTTTGGGTCGTATTCAAAATGTATCCATTCATAACTTAGTGATTATTTAGCCTTATTCCTATTGCTTCAAATCATCTCCTGTCTCTCCATTAAATCATTTACATGAATTCGTTTTATGATATCATCTTGTCATAGTCGGAGGTATGTCTGCACATTCCAGCCACAAGTGTAATAGTAGGGATAAAAAGACAGCCAGCGAGCAAGAAGCCCCCACATATCTCCACTCATTGATCTTGAAATCACTCAGATTACTCAATAGAGACCTACCTCCAGGAAGGAAATCGTTCAATACATCACGAATTACCAAGGTCAACTTAGTCTCCATCATTTAGGTTTGATTATCACTGATCGACCTTAGTATATTAACAAAAACTAAGCCCTCGAGTATTAATGCAATTCTGTTTTCCAAGTCAAGAGGAAACCACACGGTTGAAAAATTCGTACTTAGAAACTTCTGCTCGGCTTATTTTTCTCTTCAGTCCCAGAAGAAAGACTTTTTAATCGGAAATCAACCCCATCTCCAAATACCATCTTAAGATCTTGATACTTTTGAATGAGTATTTTTGTCATATTCAGCTGTACTTCTATAACCCTCCACCTCCCTTTTATAACTGCATCCCAAAACACTTGCACTGGAGAAAATAGAACTCCCTGATCTTCTCCACTTCAAGCAAGTCTGTATTTGCGGATCCAATCTTACGGAAGACTTCAATTAAAAAACAGAAGAACTAGTCTCAATAACACGACCAAATGCAAATAACTTATTCATATCTGCATCTTCTAATTTTTGTTTTTAATTTCCAATCTGTTCGATCCATAAATAATGGGATACATCCCAGGTCTAACACTTTTATAATTGCCCATACCTAACAAACTTCAGTCTTTATATTTTTGATACTTTTTCAGCCTATCTCTGTGACTATCCGTTCGAGAATGCCTAAATAAGTTTTGTTGATTGGCTTTTTAGGATTAGGTCGATCAATGCACTCTGCTTTTCGATATAATACTGCTCATAAGCTCTTGCTGTTGCGTAATCAATATTTTTATACGAATCTACTTTTTACATCTATCTGTGGATCGAACCTCCCACTAGCTGCATGTTGCCCCAAACATAACTCTGCATTTTTGGCTGATTCCAATACTTATCCTCCTTGCGTCGTCCACCACGATCATAAGTAGCTTCTTTACCAAAGCGGTCAGGATAGATATTGCCTATCTCGATCTAGGAGCTTGTAGAGTATCTCTAGATGTTACACTTCTATCTTGAATATAGGAACAGTCTTTCTTGAACAATGGTGCCAACTATGCACATCCTCATTGAGGATAGGGGGTGAGTTTGGTAGCTATCCCATTCTCATCCAAATTTGAAAGATAACTTATGGCTACTACATAAATGATCCTATGAAGTTCTGATGCTTTTGAATATAACGCTACAACTGGGCTCTACTTTTATCCCCCTTTGCTCCGGATCAAAACCACAGAAATGGGTGGGCAAATCATTGTTTCTTATATAGTCGTTATACCAAGCATCATAGTTAACAGGGACTTGGGAACTCACTCCTTTTAACCAATACAGTTCGCCATAAGCTCCCAGCATAGCCCAATGGTACTCTGTTTCATGGCTCAGGTAGAGGACTTCATAATAGCTTTCAGGCTTCTTGTAATAGTGTTTCTTTAGAATTTCATCTGCCTCCCTACCGTTTTTATCCGCATATTCTATCAAAATACATTTGATTATAAGCAACTATGTATTGTAATACATCCCAACGTTATCTCCAGTCAGGTTGTCTTTGAAGATTAGTAACTCATCCATAAAAGTACAATTCTAATGGCTATCAATAACAGCAACCTTGTGTTCGTCAAATACTCCTTTGTAAATCTCCTGCATGATATTAAATGAGCAATCCCCAGGGGTCTATCCACGCATTCACATCGTGAACATATGCATACAGGTTTGTCAGCCTCTGCCTCAAGATGAAATCTACTATCATGCAAAAACGAAATTACTCTATCAAAAATCAGTCAATCAGTAGGCACGTCCCAATTTGGGTAGCACCATCCCAAAAAGGAAAAGTATCTCCCTCTTTCAACTCGACTGGAGCATCTGTAATTAGCAAATGACAAACTCCAATAGACAAGAATCCTTGCTCCTTGGGAGAAGTCTCAAAATCAATAACAAGAGTCCAAACCCCACCATTCGCATACAACTGAGTGTGTAGTCGAGTTGTATCTGGTAATTCTTTTGACTCTCTAATAAAATATTCTTTCGTCCATTCTATGAGAACTGCTTTTTTCATTAGTGAGAATCTATTTTACTCGTTGACTATTGATAGAAGTCACAATGGGGATAGAGTTGTTGAGCTGATCTATATCTATTGCTAGAGCATCTCCAATTGCATCTAGGTTTTTGACCTTGTATGCCCCAGATAAAATCTCATCATCTATCTCAAATCCGACTACATAGAACTTCGTATCTGTTCCATGCTCTAACCTATGTCCAAATGCGACGGCATCATCGTAGCCATTCGTAAACCATTTACTTTCCATTCTTAAAAATACACAAATGGATATAGGGAGTATAAGTTTGGGGCTATAGAATTGACAGTATAAATAAACGCTTTAATAACATTGTCATTCAATACTTCCTGCTTTTTCGATACTCTCTTCCAATGCATGATATAAAAAAAGCTAGTTGTAGAAATTGAAACAAACCACCGAAGAGTCGACGCATGCCTGCACCTCTGAAATGTTGCAAAGTCCAAGAACCAATAGTAGTATTCTAACAAAGAGTGCTTTGCACAATCTAGTTGTCCAAATCTAGTGTCTAAGTTTAGAGAGGTCGTCTTCTGTAATTATTCTATCACAAGAAAACCTAGAGATTCGGACATCAATATCAGGAGACAAATAGAGATTGTACTTCTTTAATATGAAAGAATCTCTCTTCATTCTAGCCATGAAGACTGATACTTTCTTGAGAAATTCTTTGTCCTTTGCTCGAGTATAAAAACGCCCTTGAAGATAATATCCTCTGTGGCATTAACACCTGCAGGCGAGTATTCTAATACGGGGCTGTTTATCTGATCTAAAACGCTTATTATCTTACCAGTGTAATAAGCGTGTGTATAGTATCAAGATCTTCCTTCCGGCTCATTTCTACAAGATAAAAAGAACTGGAGTTGTATAAAACTGGCGGGAATGGAGCTAGTGGTCCTTTGGGAGATGGGACATCTAACATTTCACCAAACACTTCCTTCAAGAGTTCTTCAGGAACATCTTATCTACCTCTGTGGCATAGAAATTAATCTGTTTACTCATTAATGCTTGTTTTACCTTGAGTCCCCACGACATCATAGTCAAACTCTGCCGTGTATTTTTCTTAAATACCTTAAAGAGATACAGGAGACCAAAATATCTTTACTCTCCACATATCGCTTCTTACTTTCAATCAACCAGTGCCCCTCCGAAAGAGATACAGTGTATAGAAATCTCTCGTTGAGTGGTTTTTCTCTTAAGGTATATACCAAAAACTTTCCCTCACGAGGTTTACTTCCCTCTACTGTTACGATAACTTCCTCATGAGGGTCATACTCATAGGTTCCCTCAAAGCCATAAGAGATTGTATTTTGAGCTCTTCCACTTTTCTTTTTGCTTTTCTTGCAGTATAGATTAAATATATGCAAGAGTCTCTCCTTTTGTAAAGCATACTGCTCATCATAGGATAAAGACTTATCTTGTGCTACAATATTACAAAATTCTTGCCATTCATTTCATCTCACTTATGAAATGAAACACAGTACGACTAGCGTCATTCTCTAACTCCATAATTTAATAACTGTTGTTAAATGATTTTCCTATTTTGTCTCCATTGGGTGCTATGGCTTCATAATGAACTTTCGTGAAGTCTAGTGTCACCATTACCATATTCAAATGATACTAATACTAGCAGACCCATGCTTGCTTACTAGGTCAGCAACTCTAGTTTCAAACTGAGCGAACTCTCCTCAGTTAACATATATGACCTATGCCTCACTCATAAATGCAACTCTGCTATGATTTTACTCTATTAGGGAAGATACGAGGTATTCTCGGGAGTAGTTTACCATTCACCTTTTTCACTGGAAGAACCTTGAGGATAAAAGATCTATATTCTTTATTGGAGAATTCTATTCTTTGCAGAATATAAATAGGTAATTGATAGTGTTTGCAGAAGTATATATTTACATCCGTATCCAGGAAAAAGACTCGATGCTCATCGTCCCCATACTCTCTGTAATGTATACCACATAGTCTTAAGATTGCAGACACGTTCTTTTTCCCTATGCCAAGACGTCTTATTGCTCTCTTTCTTTTTAGCAGCAATTGCTGAGAATACCTCAAGTAAATAGCTATAGTTTGATGGATCTTGGGATCAATCGTTCGTTCTAGGACGAGATGCTTACATAGCTTCACGAACTCAACTATACACTCTCCTCCGGAAATAAATTCCCACTTCATCCTTTTCTATGAGTTGGAGGATTTTTATAATCCTCAATATAACGGATAATATTAGTGAACGTCCAATACTTTTTGTGACATCTTGCAATCCTTATTTAAGTGACAAATCAGACCCTATAGATGAGGGACATCCTCTAATAGTATATCAAGGGGACTAGTGCGACAGGAGAATGTGTCACCTTGTAGATAGATTTTTCTTTGTCTATAGCGACAAAGTCTCCATCCTCAAGATCTCTCAGATGAAGAAGATGGGTCCTTAGATTTCGATTTTCATATAAGTCGTTAGAATAAATATCTCTCTGCTTCCGATGGGGAGAGAAAGGCGTTTTCCATTGAATCAAAATAGGTGATACTCAGAGATGTAAGAGTATTCTTGTTTGATTTTGATGCTTAAAGATGACACTACGATCTGATAGTTCCCCATGTCGAGAACTAACCCATACCCAATACGAATAGCACAACAAGTCCTGCTACCATCACCCCATTCAAGCTGAAATCCAGAAATTGAATAGTAGCGACCTATAGGGTCTTCAAGCGACTAATAACGGAAGGATCTAGCTTAAATTTAACATATGCATCTTCCTCTATGAAGGAACCTATAACGATGCTCTTCCTCTATTTGTTTTATGATAGAATCATACTTACTTGGTAGAGTTTTTACCAACTCTTTAATGACATTGAAATATCCAACTTTGTCTTTGAGAAAACTA